>BNJV01001867.1_pt1 | contig 106657 bp, 117 predicted proteins | sample 8540591 | NCBI WGS metagenome assembly BNJV01 (sample SAMD00202457, study PRJDB9452) | human saliva metagenome | host: Homo sapiens
ACGAAACATTGGATAGTACACAAATTAAATCTCTTTACGAAACAGGAAAGATGCCTGAAACAATAGAAGAAGAATCACATGCACTATCCTATGATGAAGTAAAGTCAAAAATGAATGATGAAAAATAACCCTGAGAGAGGCAAGACCTCTCTTTTTTGTGCAGTTGAGGAGCTAAAGGGTGCAGAATGGATGAAATGTGTTAAAAGTGTTTTTGAATTTGTTAGACTGTACACAGAAAGGGGAAGATTATGCTTAAAGAATTGTATGAAGAAGTCCAGGGAATTGTATATAAGTGTAGAAATGAATATTACCTTCATTTGTGGGAGTTATCGGACTGGGATCAAGAGGGAATGATTTGCCTACATGCATTGATTAGTAGCGAAGAAGGGCTAGTAGACGATATTCCTCGTTTACGTAAATACTTCAAAACAAAATTCCGGAATCGAATTCTAGATTATCTCCGTAAACAAGAAAGTCAAAAACGGAGATATGATAAAGAGCTTTATGAAGAAGTGGGTGAGATAAGTCATCGTATAAGTGAGGGAGGACTCTGGCTAGACGATTATTATCTCTTTCATGAAACACTAAGAAATTATAGAGGTAAACAAAATAAAGAGCAACAAGAAGAGTTAGAACGCGTCTTAAGAGATGAACGCTTCCGAGGGCGTCAAAGAGTGTTAAGAGACTTACGTATTGTGTTTAAAGAGTTTGACATCCGTACTCATTAGGAATTCATGCAAAAAAGTAAAAAAAGTTTAAAAAAGGTGTTGACAAAAAACAAAAAGCCGGTATAATAGTAAGAGTTGAAAACAACAACTCTGGTCCGTTGGTCAAGGGGTTAAGACACCGCCTTTTCACGGCGGTAACACGGGTTCGAATCCCGTACGGACTATGGTATGTTGCGGTTGAAACACTTGATGAAAAAAAGTTTTAAAAAAAGTTTCAAAAAAAGTGTTGACAAGCGAAAGCGACTGTGATATACTAATATAGTTGTCACTTGAGAGAAGCGAGTGACAAAGACCTTTGAAAACTGAACAAGACGAACCAATGTGCAGGGCGCTACAACTAAGGTTGTAGTACTGAACAATGAAAAAACAATAAATCTGTCAGTGACAGAAATGAGTGAGAACTCAAACTTTTAATGAGAGTTTGATCCTGGCTCAGGACGAACGCTGGCGGCGTGCCTAATACATGCAAGTAGAACGCTGAAGGAGGAGCTTGCTTCTCCGGATGAGTTGCGAACGGGTGAGTAACGCGTAGGTAACCTGCCTGGTAGCGGGGGATAACTATTGGAAACGATAGCTAATACCGCATAACAGTAGATGTTGCATGACATTTGCTTAAAAGGTGCAATTGCATCACTACCAGATGGACCTGCGTTGTATTAGCTAGTTGGTGGGGTAACGGCTCACCAAGGCGACGATACATAGCCGACCTGAGAGGGTGATCGGCCACACTGGGACTGAGACACGGCCCAGACTCCTACAGGGAGGCAGCAGTAGGGAATCTTCGGCAATGGACGGAAGTCTGACCGAGCAACGCCGCGTGAGTGAAGAAGGTTTTCGGATCGTAAAGCTCTGTTGTAAGAGAAGAACGAGTGTGAGAGTGGAAAGTTCACACTGTGACGGTATCTTACCAGAAAGGGACGGCTAACTACGTGCCAGCAGCCGCGGTAATACGTAGGTCCCGAGCGTTGTCCGGATTTATTGGGCGTAAAGCGAGCGCAGGCGGTTAGATAAGTCTGAAGTTAAAGGCTGTGGCTTAACCATAGTACGCTTTGGAAACTGTTTAACTTGAGTGCAAGAGGGAGAGTGGAATTCCATGTGTAGCGGTGAAATGCGTAGATATATGGAGGAACACCGGTGGCGAAAGCGGCTCTCTGGCTTGTAACTGACGCTGAGGCTCGAAAGCGTGGGGAGCAAACAGGATTAGATACCCTGGTAGTCCACGCCGTAAACGATGAGTGCTAGGGTGTTAGACCCTTTCCGGGGTTTAGTGCCGCAGCCTAACGCATTAAGCACTCCGCCTGGGGAGTACGACCGCAAGGTTGAAACTCAAAGGAATTGACGGGGGCCCGCACAAGCGGTGGAGCATGTGGTTTAATTCGAAGCAACGCGAAGAACCTTACCAGGTCTTGACATCCCTCTGACCTCTCTAGAGATAGAGATTTTCCTTCGGGACAGAGGTGACAGGTGGTGCATGGTTGTCGTCAGCTCGTGTCGTGAGATGTTGGGTTAAGTCCCGCAACGAGCGCAACCCCTATTGTTAGTTGCCATCATTTAGTTGGGCACTCTAGCGAGACTGCCGGTAATAAACCGGAGGAAGGTGGGGATGACGTCAAATCATCATGCCCCTTATGACCTGGGCTACACACGTGCTACAATGGCTGGTACAACGAGTCGCAAGCCGGTGACGGCAAGCTAATCTCTTAAAGCCAGTCTCAGTTCGGATTGTAGGGCTGCAACTCGCCTACATGAAGTCGGAATCGCTAGTAATCGCGGATCAGCACGCCGCGGTGAATACGTTCCCGGGCCTTGTACACACCGCCCGTCACACCACGAGAGTTTGTAACACCCGAAGTCGGTGAGGTAACCGTAAGGAGCCAGCCGCCTAAGGTGGGATAGATGATTGGGGGTGAAGTCGTAACAAGGTAGCCGTATCGGAAGGTGCGGCTGGATCACCTCCTTTCTAAGGATAAGGAACTGCGCATTGGTCTTGTTTAGTCTTGAGAGGTCTTGTGGGGCCTTAGCTCAGCTGGGAGAGCGCCTGCTTTGCACGCAGGAGGTCAGCGGTTCGATCCCGCTAGGCTCCATTGGTGAGAGATCACCAAGTAATGCACATTGAAAATTGAATATCTATATCAAATAGTAACAAGAAAATAAACCGAAAACGCTGTAGTATTAATAAGAGTTTATGACTGAAAGGTCAAAAAATAAGGTTAAGTTAATAAGGGCGCACGGTGGATGCCTTGGCACTAGGAGCCGAAGAAGGACGTGACAAACGACGATATGCCTTGGGTAGCTGTAAGTAAGCGATGATCCAGGGATTTCCGAATGGGGGAACCCAACAGGTACTACCTGTTACCCGCATCTGTTAAGGATGTGAGGAGGAAGACGCAGTGAACTGAAACATCTAAGTAGCTGCAGGAAGAGAAAGCAAAAGCGATTGCCTTAGTAGCGGCGAGCGAAACGGCAGGAGGGCAAACCGAAGAGTTTACTCTTCGGGGTTGTAGGACTGCAATGTGGACTCAAAGATTATAGAAGAATGATTTGGGAAGATCAGCCAAAGAGAGTAATAGCCTCGTATTTAAAATAGTCTTTGTACCTAGCAGTATCCTGAGTACGGCGGGACACGAGAAATCCCGTCGGAATCTGGGAGGACCATCTCCCAACCCTAAATACTCCCTAGTGACCGATAGTGAACCAGTACCGTGAGGGAAAGGTGAAAAAGCACCCCGGGAGGGAGTGAAATAGAACCTGAAACCGTGTGCCTACAACAAGTTCGAGCCCGTTAATGGGTGAGAGCGTGCCTTTTGTAGAATGAACCGGCGAGTTACGTTATGATGCGAGGTTAAGTTGAAGAGACGGAGCCGTAGGGAAACCGAGTCTGAATAGGGCGAATTAGTATCATGACGTAGACCCGAAACCATGTGACCTACCCATGAGCAGGTTGAAGGTGCGGTAAGACGCACTGGAGGACCGAACCAGGGCACGTTGAAAAGTGCTTGGATGACTTGTGGGTAGCGGAGAAATTCCAAACGAACTTGGAGATAGCTGGTTCTCTCCGAAATAGCTTTAGGGCTAGCGTCGACATTAAGATTCTTGGAGGTAGAGCACTGTTTGGGTGAGGGGTCCATCCCGGATTACCAATCTCAGATAAACTCCGAATGCCAATGAATTATGGTCGGCAGTCAGACTGCGAGTGCTAAGATCCGTAGTCGAAAGGGAAACAGCCCAGACCACCAGCTAAGGTCCCAAAATAATTGTTAAGTGGAAAAGGATGTGGGGTTGCACAGACAACTAGGATGTTAGCTTAGAAGCGACTATTCATTCAAAGAGTGCGTAATAGCTCACTAGTCGAGTGACCCTGCGCCGAAAATGTACCGGGGCTAAAACAATTTACCGAAGCTGTGGATACCTTTATAGGTATGGTAGGAGAGCGTTCTATGTGTGAAGAAGGTGTACCGTGAGGAGTGCTGGAACGCATAGAAGTGAGAATGCCGGTATGAGTAGCGAAAGACAGGTGAGAATCCTGTCCACCGTAAGACTAAGGTTTCCAGGGGAAGGCTCGTCCGCCCTGGGTTAGTCGGGACCCTAAGGAGAGACCGAAAAGGTGTATCCGATGGACAACAGGTTGATATTCCTGTACTAGAGTATGTAGTGATGGAGGGACGCAGTAGGCTAACTAAAGCAGACGATTGGAAGTGTCTGTCTAAGCAGTGAGGTGTGATATGAGTCAAATGCTTATATCTGTAACATTGAGCTGTGATGGGGAGCGAAGTTTAGTAGCGAAGTTAGTGACGTCACACTGCCAAGAAAAAGCTTCTAGCGTTTAAACATACTCTACCCGTACCGCAAACCGACACAGGTAGTCGAGGGCGAGTAGCCTCAGGTGAGCGAGAGAACTCTCGTTAAGGAACTCGGCAAAAATGACCCCGTAACTTCGGGAGAAGGGGTGCTGACTTTAAGTCAGTCCGCAGTGAATAGGCCCAAGCAACTGTTTATCAAAAAAACACAGCTCTCTGCTAAATCGTAAGATGATGTATAGGGGGTGACGCCTGCCCGGTGCTGGAAGGTTAAGAGGAGTGCTTAGCGCAAGCGAAGGTATGAATTGAAGCCCCAGTAAACGGCGGCCGTAACTATAACGGTCCTAAGGTAGCGAAATTCCTTGTCGGGTAAGTTCCGACCCGCACGAAAGGCGTAATGATTTGGGCACTGTCTCAACGAGAGACTCGGTGAAATTTTTAGTACCTGTGAAGATGCAGGTTACCCGCGACAGGACGGAAAGACCCCATGGAGCTTTTACTGCAGTTTGATATTGAGTGTCTGTACCACATGTACAGGATAGGTAGGAGTCTAAGAGATCGGGACGCCAGTTTCGAAGGAGACGTTGTTGGGATACTACCCTTGTGTTATGGCCACTCTAACCCGGATAGGTGATCCCTATCGGAGACAGTGTCTGACGGGCAGTTTGACTGGGGCGGTCGCCTCCTAAAAAGGTAACGGAGGCGCCCAAAGGTTCCCCTCAGAATGGTTGGAAATCATTCGCAGAGTGTAAAGGTATAAGGGAGCTTGACTGCGAGAGCTACAACTCGAGCAGGGACGAAAAGTCGGGCTTAGTGATCCGGTGGTTCCGTATGGAAGGGCCATCGCTCAACGGATAAAAGCTACCCTGGGGATAACAGGCTTATCTCCCCCAAGAGTTCACATCGACGGGGAGGTTTGGCACCTCGATGTCGGCTCGTCGCATCCTGGGGCTGTAGTCGGTCCCAAGGGTTGGGCTGTTCGCCCATTAAAGCGGCACGCGAGCTGGGTTCAGAACGTCGTGAGACAGTTCGGTCCCCTATCCGTCGCGGGCGTAGGAAATTTGAGAGGATCTGCTCCTAGTACGAGAGGACCAGAGTGGACTTACCGCTGGTGTACCAGTTGTCTTGCCAAAGGCATCGCTGGGTAGCTATGTAGGGAAGGGATAAACGCTGAAAGCATCTAAGTGTGAAACCCACCTCAAGATGAGATTTCCCATGATTTTTATATCAGTAAGAGCCCTGAGAGATGATCAGGTAGATAGGGTTAGAAGTGGAAGTGTGGCGACACATGTAGCGGACTAATACTAATAGCTCGAGGACTTATCCAAAGTAACTGAGAATATGAAAGCGTAGTGTTTTCTTGATTTGAATAGATATTCAATTTTGAGTAGGTATTACTCAGAGTTAAGTGACGATAGCCTAGGAGATACACCTGTACCCATGCCGAACACAGAAGTTAAGCCCTAGAACGCCGGAAGTAGTTGGGGGTTGCCCCCTGTGAGATATGGAAGTCGCTTAGCTTTATTCCGCCATAGCTCAGTTGGTAGTAGCGCATGACTGTTAATCATGATGTCGTAGGTTCGAGTCCTACTGGCGGAGTAGTTAGTTAAAGGAGGTTTCAGCCTCTTTTTTATTATGTAATTAATAATCTAGGCTTTTTTCAACTGTAGTGGGTTGAAGAAAAGGCTAAGATCGAGAAAGGACACATTTCGTCCTTTCTTTTTTGATATTCAGAGCGATAAAAATCCTTTTTTTGAAGTTTTCAAAGTTCCGAAATCCAAAGGCATTTCGCTTGATAAGTTTAATGAGATTATTAGTCGCTTCTAATTTGGCGTCGTAATATGAAGTCTCTTCAAAGCAGGTAGGAGTTGCATTTTGAACCACTTTATAAATAGGAGCTATAAACTCTCCCTCTACTTTTCCTGAAACAATTGAAGTCCGCTCAAAACGCCGTCTGATAATATTTTCATAGACTTTCTCCTCTCTAGGAGCCCGTGCATCATAAGGACGATAGAGGTAGGGGGCGATTCCCGTTTCGTCAATATAGTAGATTGGAACTAGAATAGTATGTTACAACTGCTAAAAATATTTCTAGAAATTAATTTGACTTTCCTAATCGATTTATTCATCTCTTTATTTCAATTTACTAGATATGCATAGCTTTTATTATAACATGCGCATTTTTAAACTAAGCGACTATACAAAATTAAGCATACCATCAGCTATTATAGATAATGCAAAATTACATAGATTTGAATATCTGATAATATGCGTTTTTTTCTTATTTTTAAGATTTTTTTCCTCAGTCTCTTTTTAGTATTTAACGCAGTCAATAAGGTTTTTTTATCAAAGTCTAATTTAGGTAGTAAATTTATTTCTATTCTGTCAACTTTTTCCTATTTTTTTCTCTTGTTGAGGTTGGTATTTTAACAATTCAGGAGTTATTAATGATTAATTAAAAATTTTTTTGTTAGAATAAGATCATAAAAAAAGTAAAAGGAGTGTATGCTTATGCTACAAAAATATTTATGATCAGATGACTGATTTCTATGACAGTATCGAAGAAGAGTATGCTACTTTCTTTGGTAATAGTTGGGACTGGGAACATTTTCATTTTAAATTTTTGATTTATTATTTAGTTAGATATGGTATTGGGTGTCGTAGGGATTTTTATTGTTTACCATTATCGTGTTGCTTATCGTTTGTATCTTGAAAAGATGATAATGAAACAAGGTTTTATTTCTTGTTGAGATAGTCTGAGTTAATTTCCGAACAAATTTACTTTTTTTATAGAAAGATAATAATAAATAGCTAGTTATTTTTTTCTAAATCATTTTTTTAATAGTTGGAAATAGCAAATCTTTCTATTGTTTCTTCTTGATAAAAAGGCGATTTTTTCTTATAATAAATTGTAAGATATAATTGCAGGTGAGATTCCTGCCATGTATGTGAGAAAGGAAGAGCCTGAGGGCTCAGACAAGATTATGACTTCAGTTGTTGTTGTAGGTACCCAATGGGGTGATGAAGGTAAAGGGAAGATTACAGATTTCCTTTCAGCGAATGCAGAAGTGATTGCACGTTACCAGGGTGGTGATAATGCAGGTCACACGATTGTGATCGATGGTAAGAAATTTAAGTTGCACTTGATTCCATCTGGAATTTCTTCCCTGAAAAAATCTCTGTTATTGGGAATGGTATGGTTGTAAATCCTAAATCTCTTGTAAAAGAGTTGAGCTATCTTCATGAGGAGGGTGTGACAACTGATAACTTGCGTATTTCTGATCGCGCGCATGTTATTTTGCCTTATCATATCGAGTTAGACCGTTTGCAAGAAGAAGCTAAGGGCGACAATAAGATTGGGACTACAATCAAGGGAATTGGTCCAGCTTATATGGACAAGGCTGCTCGTGTTGGAATTCGTATCGCCGATCTTTTGGATAAAGATATTTTCCGTGAGCGTTTAGAACGTAACCTTGCTGAAAAGAATCGTCTTTTTGAAAAATTGTATGACAGTAAAGCGATTGATTTCGATGATATTTTTGAAGAATATTACGAATATGGTCAACAAATCAAGAAATATGTGACAGACACATCTGTCATTTTGAATGATGCGCTTGATAACGGTAAACGTGTGCTTTTTGAAGGTGCACAAGGAGTTATGCTAGATATCGACCAAGGTACTTATCCATTTGTTACGTCATCAAACCCTGTGGCTGGTGGTGTGACCATTGGTTCAGGTGTTGGGCCAAGCAAGATTGACAAGGTTGTAGGTGTATGTAAAGCCTATACGAGTCGTGTAGGAGACGGTCCTTTCCCAACTGAATTGTTTGATGAAGTGGGAGAACGTATCCGCGAAGTCGGTCATGAATATGGTACAACAACTGGTCGTCCACGTCGTGTGGGTTGGTTTGACTCAGTTGTGATGCGTCATAGCCGTCGTGTTTCTGGCATCACTAACCTTTCATTGAACTCTATCGATGTTTTGAGTGGTTTGGATACTGTGAAAATCTGTGTGGCCTATGATCTTGATGGTCAACGTATTGACTACTATCCAGCTAGTCTTGAGCAATTGAAACGTTGCAAGCCTATCTATGAAGAGTTGCCAGGTTGGTCAGAAGATATTACCGGAGTTCGTAATTTGGAAGATCTTCCTGAGAATGCGCGTAACTATGTTCGTCGTGTGAGTGAATTGGTTGGCGTTCGTATTTCTACTTTCTCAGTAGGTCCTGGTCGTGAACAAACAAATATTTTAGAAAGTGTTTGGTCCTAAGAGATTTTTAAGATTTGTTTAAGATAGGTAGGGTATACTATAGACAGTTACAAGAAGACCTCCTAACTTGTTGTAACAAATATCCTAAACTTTTCTTTTTCATAATAATCTCCCTATAAAGTCACCGCATTCGGTGACTTTTTTTGTCTTGGGATTCATGATATAATAATAAAATCGACAAGTAGAAAAAGGGAAATTGATGAATTATACAGTTGAAGAAAAAGAAAGCTTCATGAGAGAGGCATTGAAAGAGGCTGAGATTGCTCTCGAACACGATGAAATTCCAATTGGTTGTGTGATTGTTAAGGACGGAGAAATCATTGGTCGCGGGCATAATGCACGTGAGGAATTGCAACGAGCGGTTATGCATGCGGAGATTATGGCTATAGAGCATGCGAACCTGAGTGAGGAGAGCTGGCGCTTGCTGGATTGCACTCTTTTTGTGACCATTGAGCCTTGTGTCATGTGTAGTGGGGCGATTGGACTTGCCCGTATTCCAAACGTGGTCTATGGGGCTAAAAACCAGAAATTTGGCGCTGCTGGAAGCTTGTACGATATCTTGACAGATGAGCGTCTCAATCATCGTGTGGATGTTGAAACGGGAATTTTGGAAGATGAATGCGCAGCTATTATGCAGGACTTTTTTAGAAATAGACGGAAAAAATAATTTTGCTTTTAAAATGAATAGGAATGTGATATAATTAATAATGGAGCAACAGTTCTGCGTGAAGCGGGTCAGGGGAGGAATCCAGCAGCCCTAAGCGATTTGAATTGTGTGCTCTTTTTTTCGTGCTTTTTCCGAATAAATAAGATAGAATAATCTAGAATAAATGATAATAGAAAAGAGAAGATGATGAAAATTCGTGGTTTTGAATTGGTTTCGACTTTTACAGATGAAAATTTATTGCCGAAGCGTGAGACGGCGCATGCGGCTGGTTACGACTTAAAGGTTGCTGTGCGTACGGTTATTGCGCCAGGAGAGATTGTCTTGGTTCCGACAGGGGTTAAGGCTTATATGCAGCCGACTGAGGTTCTTTACCTTTATGATCGTTCTTCAAATCCTCGTAAGAAGGGTCTGGTCTTGATTAACTCGGTTGGTGTCATTGATGGGGATTATTATGGAAATCCTGGAAATGAAGGGCATATTTTTGCGCAGATGAAGAATATCACAGACCAAGAAGTGATTCTCAAAGTTGGGGAACGTGTGGTCCAGGCTGTCTTTGCTCCTTTCTTAATTGCAGATGGAGATGCGGCTGATGGCGTTCGAACTGGTGGATTTGGTTCAACAGGGCACTAGAATGAAGATTATCTTTGTACGTCACGGGGAGCCAGATTACCGTGAGTTAGAGGAGCGTTCTTATACGGGTTTTGGGATAGATTTGGCGCCCTTGTCTGAGAAGGGACGGCAGCAGGCTCAGGAACTGAGCAAAAATTCTTTACTCTCGTCAGCTGAAATAATCGTATCTTCTGCAGTCACAAGAGCTTTAGAAACGGCTTCTTATGTAGTTTGTACTACGGGACTTCCTTTGAGAGTAGAGCCATTATTGCATGAATGGCAGGTCTATGAAAGTGGCACAGATAATTTTGAAAAAGCTCGTACTATGTTTCTAGAAAATAAGGGGGAATTACTTCCTAATAGTCCTATTCAATATGAGACAGCTGCGGAGATGAAGTCTCGGTTTCTAGAATGTATGTCTAAGTATCGAGAACATCAGACTGTGGTAGTTGTTGCTCATCGAATGCTCATGCGTCAGTTTGTGCCAAATGAGAAGATTGATTTGCCAAGTGATTGAGTGTGAGTTAGAAATATAGAAAGAGGTTTATTATCGCAAAGAAAAAAGCGACATTTGTATGTCAAAATTGTGGCTATAATTCCCCTAAATATCTGGGGCGTTGTCCCAACTGTGGGTCTTGGTCTTCTTTTGTAGAAGAGGTTGAGGTTGCCGAGGTCAAGAATGCGCGTGTGTCCTTGACAGGTGAGAAAACCAAGCCCATGAAACTGGCTGAGGTGACGTCAATCAACGTCAATCGAACCAAGACGGAGATGGAGGAATTTAACCGTGTACTTGGAGGCGGAGTGGTACCAGGAAGTCTCGTACTCATAGGTGGGGATCCTGGGATTGGGAAGTCAACGCTTCTCCTACAAGTCTCAACCCAGTTGTCCCAAGTGGGGACAGTTCTCTATGTCAGTGGGGAGGAGTCTGCCCAGCAAATTAAGCTACGAGCAGAGCGCTTGGGAGATATTGATAGCGAGTTTTATCTCTATGCAGAGACCAATATGCAGAGTGTTCGCGCAGAGGTAGAAAGAATTCAGCCAGACTTTCTCATCATCGACTCCATTCAAACCATCATGTCTCCTGAGATTTCAGGGGTACAGGGATCTGTTTCTCAAGTGCGTGAGGTAACCGCTGAGCTTATGCAGTTGGCTAAGACCAACAATATTGCTATTTTTATCGTAGGCCATGTGACCAAGGAAGGAACCTTAGCTGGGCCGAGAATGTTGGAGCATATGGTGGATACAGTGCTTTACTTTGAAGGAGAGCGCCACCATACCTTTCGTATTTTGAGAGCGGTCAAAAACCGTTTTGGCTCCACTAATGAGATTGGGATTTGAGATGCAGTCAGGCGGATTGGTTGAGGTACTCAATCCGAGTCAAGTTTTCCTAGAAGAGCGTTTGGATGGGGCGACTGGTTCATCAATCGTTGTGACCATGGAAGGGACGCGTCCGATTTTGGCGGAGGTTCAGGCTTTGGTGACACCTACCATGTTTGGAAATGCCAAGCGTACTACGACAGGACTTGATTTTAATCGTGCTAGCTTGATTATGGCTGTTTTGGAAAAACGGGCAGGTCTTCTCTTGCAAAATCAGGATGCTTATCTTAAATCTGCTGGCGGTGTCAAATTGGATGAACCTGCGATAGACTTGGCCGTTGCGGTTGCCATTGCTTCGAGCTATAAAGACAAGCCAACTAATCCTCAGGAATGTTTTGTAGGAGAACTTGGCTTGACGGGAGAGATTCGGCGCGTGAATCGTATTGAGCAGCGCATCAATGAAGCTGCTAAACTGGGTTTTACTAAGATTTATGTACCTAAGAATTCCTTGACAGGAATCACTCCGCCTAAGGAAATTCAGGTTATTGGAGTGACAACGATTCAGGAAGTTTTGAAAAAGGTCTTTGCATAATCCGTGACAAATCTTCTTAAAAATGATAAGATAGGAGAAATATTTGACTATCAAATTTTCGAGGAGGGAATCGTGTCGTATTTTGAACAGTTTATGCAAGCCAATCAGGCTTATGTTGCCCTACATGGGCAGTTAAATCTGCCACTTAAACCCAAAACTAGAGTAGCCATTGTGACCTGTATGGACTCACGTCTGCACGTTGCTCAAGCTTTGGGATTAGCACTTGGGGATGCTCATATCTTGCGGAATGCAGGTGGTCGAGTGACAGAAGACATGATTCGTTCGCTGGTTATTTCCCAGCAGCAAATGGGGACAAGAGAGATTGTGGTATTGCACCATACAGACTGTGGTGCTCAGACCTTTGAAAATGGTCCTTTTCAGGAGTATTTAAAAGAGGAACTAGGTGTCGATGTGTCAGATCAGGACTTTTTGCCCTTCCAGGATATAGAGGAGAGTGTACGCGAGGATATGCAACTCCTTATCGAGTCTCCCCTAATACCAGATGATGTCATTATTTCTGGTGCTATTTACGATGTGGATACAGGAAGTATGACAGTCGTAGAATTGTAAATACTTTATTTAGAAAGAAAGTGTATGAAGAAAAACAGTATTTTATTTATTTTTATTTTATTGCTATGTATTGGTTTGCAGTATGAAACTATCTACTATACGGACGGTTCGATGTCAGCTGCGGAATATGGACTAATGGGAGTTTCTATCTTTCTAGCTCTCTTTTACATGATTCCGGCTCTTTATTTCCTTTTCCGTTTTGGGAAAAAATGGGAATTGCCAAAGAAGGCCTTGATTCTGTCTTTATTGGGAGGGATGTTCTTCTCAGGATGGTTGTCTAGTTTTTGCTAATACCTATATCCATGATTTGCTGGGGGTTCTTTTTCCCAGATAGTGCATTTTTAAATGCTTTTGAAAGTGCGATTGTGGCTCCTTTGGTAGAAGAACCCTTGAAATTATTGCCACTTGTCTTTGTTTTTAGCTTTGATTCCTGTCCGAAAATTAAAAATCTTTGTTTTTTTACTAGGGATTGCTTCTGGTTTGGGATTCCAAATGATTGAGGATATTAGCTATATTCGTACGGATTTGCCAGAGGGCTTTGATTTTACCATTTCAAGGATTTTAGAGCGTATCCTCTCAGGAATTGCCTCTCACTGGACTTTTTCAGGTTTGGCTGTAGTAGGTGTTTACTTGCTTTACAGAGCCTATAAAGGGCAGAAGGTTGGCAAGAAAGAGGGGCTTATTTTCCTAGGTTTAGCCTTGGGAACTCACTTCTTATTTAACTCTCCTTTTGTAGAATTGGAGACAGAGTTGCCATTAGCGATTCCAGTGGTTACAGCTATTGCTCTCTATGGTTTTTATCAGGCTTATCGCTTTGTTGAGAAGCACAATGAGTTGATGAACTAGAATATTTTTAAAAAGAATGATGCAAGGGCACAAATATGGGCTCTTTGTCAACTGTAGTGGGTTGATGAAAAGCTAAGCTCGAGAAAGGACAAATTTCGTCCTTTCTTTTTTGATGTTCAGAGAGATAAAAATCCTTTTTTTGAAGTTTTCAAAGTTCCGAAATCCAAAGGCATTGCGCTTGATAAGTTTGATGAGATTATTGGTGGCTTCCAGTTTGGCGTTGGAATAGGATAGTTGAAGGGCGTTGGCAATTTTCTCTTTATCCTTGAGGAAGGTTTTAAAGACAGTCTGAAAAAGAGGATGAACCAGCTTAAGATTGTCCTCAATAAGTCCGAAAAATTTGTCTGCCTCCTTGTTCTGAAAGTGAAAAAGCAAGAGTTGATAGAGATGGTAGTGGTGTTTCAAGTCCTCTGAATAGCTCAAAAGCTTGTCTAAAATCTCTTTATTCGTCAAGTGCATGCGAAAAGTAGGGCGATAAAAACGTTTATCGCTGAGTTTACGACTATCCTGTTGAATGAGCTTCCAGTAACGCTTGATATCCTTGTATTCATGGGATTTTCGATGAAACTGATTCATGATTTGGACACGCACACGACTCATAGCACGGCTCATGTGTTGGACAATATGGAAACGATCCAACACGATTTTTAGCGTTTGGAAAAAAAGCTGTTTAGCTAAGGCATAGTAGGGACTAAACATATCCATAGTAATGATTTTCACCTGACATCGGACTGCTCTATCGTAACGAAGAAAGTGATTTCGGATGACAGCCTGTGTTCTGCCTTCAAGAACAGTGATAATGTTGAGCTTGTCAAAATCTTGTGCAATAAAAGCTCATCTTTCCCTTTGTAAAAGCGTACTCGTCCCAGGACATAATCTCAGGGAGGTAAGAAAAATCAGACTTAAAACGGAAGTCATTGAGCTTACGAATGACAGTTGAAGTTGAAATAGCCAGCTGATGAGCAATATCGGTCATAGAAGTCTTTTCAATCAGCTTTTGCGCAATCTTTTGGTTGATGATACGAGGAATTTGATGATTCTTCTTGACGAGAGAGGTTTCGGCGACCATCATTTTTCGAGCAATGATAGCACTTGAATCGACGCTTTTTCAGGAGGATTCTAGTAGGCATACCAGTCGTTTCGAGGTAAGGAATTTTCGACGGTTTTTGAAAGTCATATTTCTTCATTTGATGTCCACAATCAGGACAAGATGGGGCATTGTAATCCAGTTTAGCGATGATTTCCTTAAGTGTATCCTTATTGATGATGTCTAGAATCTGGATATTTGGGTCTTTGATATCGAGTAGTTTTGTGATAAAATGTAATTGTTCCATATGAATCTTTCTAATGAGTTGTTTAGTCGCTTTTCATTATAGGTCATATGGGACTTTTTTTCTACACAAAAATAGGCTCCATAAGATTCATAGGGGATTTACCCACTACAAATATTATAGAGCCCAAATATGGTGCCCTTCTTTTATTTTTGATTGAAAAATAGTGTAAAAAGCGCTACAATGGTAGATGGAAAATCTTGTGAAAAGCACAAGTGATACATATATACCGGAGGAAATCATGTCTTTTTCTGATTTAAAGCTGTTTGCCCTTTCTTCTAATAAAGAATTGGCAGAACGTGTGGCGCAGGAGATTGGGATAGAGTTGGGGAAATCAAGTGTTCGCCAATTTTCAGATGGAGAGATTCAGGTCAACATCGAAGAATCAATCCGTGGGAAACACGTCTTTATCTTACAATCAACTAGTTCGCCTGTAAATGACAATCTGCTTGAAATTTTGATTATGGTGGATGCTTTGAAGCGTGCGAGTGCAGAATCTGTCAATGTTGTCATGCCTTACTATGGGTATGCACGTCAGGATAGAAAGGCGAGAGCGCGTGAGCCAATCACTTCAAAACTTGTCGCAAATATGCTTGAAGTAGCTGGAGTGGATCGTTTATTGACCATCGACTTGCATGCTGCGCAGATTCAAGGATTCTTTGATATTCCTGTGGATCATTTAATGGGAGCTCCTCTGATTGCGGATTATTTTGAGCGTCGTGGCATGGTTGGTTCTGACTATGTGGTTGTCAGCCCAGACCATGGAGGGGTGACTCGTGCCCGTAAGTTGGCAGAATTTTTGAAAACATCTATCGCTATTATTGATAAACGTCGTAGCGTTGATAAGATGAATACTAGTGAAGTCATGAACATCATTGGTAAGGTCGAAGGCAAGACTTGTATCTTGATTGATGATATGATTGATACTGCTGGAACGATTTGTCATGCGGCAGATGCTCTTGCAGAAGCTGGTGCCGTTGAAGTCTATGCAAGCTGTACGCACCCAGTTCTTTCTGGTCCTGCTATGGACAATATCCAAAAATCAGCTATTAAGAAATTGGTTGTTTTGGATACCATCTATCTGCCAGAAGAGCGTTTGATTGATAAGATTGAACAGATTTCGATTGCTCATCTACTGGGTGATGCTATCGTACGTATCCATGAAAAACGCCCACTTTCTCCACTTTTCAGTATTGAGAAAAAGATTTAATGACCAAGCCTGAGATAATTCTCAGGTTTTTTTCGTCTCTTTTCCGAATAAATAGATAGAGTCAGTGAATCTAGCAAACCTAGATTTAAAACTGTGGTATAATAAAAGGAGGAAAAGGATGATTTTAAGACATCCGGGCATCAGCCCAACCAATGATTTGGTTGCTAAGAAAATCTTTAGCAATCCAGAAATCACTTGTCAATTTATTCGCGATATGTTGGATTTACCAGCAAAAAATGTGACCATTTTGGAGGGAAGCAATATTCATGTCTTGCCTTCCATGCCTTACTCGGCACAGGATTTCTATACCAGTATAGACGTCTTGGCGGAGTTGGATAATGGCACTCAGGTAATTATTGAGATTCAGGTGCATCATCAGAATTTTTTCATCAATCGCCTGTGGGCTTATTTGTGCAGTCAGGTCAATCAAAATCTTGAAAAAATTCGTCAACGTGAAGGTGACACCCACCAGAGTTACAAACACATCGCACCAGTTTATGCTATTGCAATTGTGGACAGCAATTATTTCTCAGATGACCTAGCTTTTCATAGCTTTAGCATGCGCGAGGACACGACAGGTGAGGCTTTAACAATTACAAACAATGGACAAGAAAATCATCTAGTAAAGATGGCTTTCTTAGAACTAAAAAAATACAGAGAAACCAGCAAAGACGAGGTTCGCAAGCCGTGGTTGGAGTTTTTCGGGAACAAACCCTTTACCCAGCAACCCGAGCGAGCCATCAGCCAGGCAGATCAACTGCTGGACTACAAGAGCTGGTCCGAGGAGGACAGGAAAATGTTTAGTCAATTACGTATGCGAGAAGAACAAGCCTTGTTAGCACAGGACTATGCCTTGGAAACAGCTAGGGCGGAAGGTATCGAACAAGGTCTTGAACAAGGTTTAGAACGTGGGAAACTTTTCGCATTTCTAGATATGGTGCGCCAACATGTTTTAACTTCCGAATTTGCTAGCGAGCAATTAGGTATGACGGTCTCTGAATTTGAGGCACTCTTATAAGACCATCACTAGTAATAGCGTTCTTGGAATTAAAAAAATATAGAGAAACCAGCAAAGATAGCATTCGCAAACCATGGTTGGAGTTTTTCGGGAACAAACCCTTTACCCAAGAACCCGAGCGAGCTATCAGCCAAGCAGATCAACTGCTGGACTACAAAAGCTGGTCCGAGGAGGACAGGAGAATGTTTAGTGAACAACGCAGGCGTGAAGAACAGGCCTTACTCGCTCATGACTATGCCTTGGAAACAGCTAGGGCGGAAGGTATTGAACAGGGACTGGAGCGTGGTCTTGAACGTGGGAAACTTTTCGCATTTCTAGATATGGTTCGCCAACATGTTTTAACTTCCGAATTTGCGAGTGAACAATTGGGCATGACCGTTGCTGAATTTGAGTCACTATTGAAAGAGCATCACAAATAAGAACTAAAAAAATACAGAGAAACCAGCAAAGATAAGGTTCACAAACCGTGGTTGGAGTTTTTCGGGAATAAACCCTTTACCCAACAACCCGAGCGAGCCATCAGCCAGGCAGACCAACTGCTGGACTACAAGAGCTGGTCCGAGGAGGACAGGAAAATGTTTAGTCAACTACGTATGCGAGAAGAACAAGCATTATTGGCTCAGGACTATGCCTTGGAAACAGCTAGAGCAGAAGGTATCGAACAAGGTTTAGAACGTGGTATTGAACAAGGACGAGCGGAGGGTATCGAAGAGGGATTAAAAGTAGGTTTAGTAAATCTCGTTCGACAAGGTCTTCTGACTTCCGAGATAGCAAGCCAGCAATTGGGTATGACCGTTGCTGAGTTTGAGGCTTTACTGTGAGTTCGATCTTTCATCTAATCTAATAGTAGGAAGTTGATGAAAGGGCAAGTGTTATCAAAATACTTGCCGTTTTTACTTGACTTTTACAAGGGTTTGTAAGATAATACCAAGGAAGTAAGTTCTGTCTAACTATCTATATAGTTTAGATATAAAAGATATCATCTGAGGGATGAGTATTTGTGAAATGTCAACTTGGAGGCTAGAGTATTTCAGGGGGAATTTTTCGCGAGTTAGTTTTCTTCTCCTTTTTTCGAAGAAATAGGTAAAAAGTTTAAAAAACATAAGAAAACTCTTGACAAATCCTGCAAATATTTATATACTGTATGGTAGTAAGGTAGTCTTACGAAAAATAATATAATGAAAAATAAAGGAGATAAAACGATGAAAAAAGTTTTATTGACAAGCGCAGTCGCTCTTGCAGCATTTGGTGCTGTACAAGCTGTTTCAGCAGATAATGTAGTTCTTAAACCTGGTATGGTAGATCCAGCAACAGGTAAATTGGTTACTCAAGCTGCTAAAGAACAAGATAAACACCATGCTCGTGTAAATGTTGTAGATGGTAAAGGAAACCCAATCCCAGGTGTAGCTATTGATTTTGAATATCCTACTTCTAAAGGTGTCAAATATGTATCGGTTACTACAGATGCAACAGGATCAGCTATCGTTACAACAACAGCTAAAGTTAAGCTGATGCAGCTGGAACTGAAGTAGACGCTGAACTCCCAGTAAGTTTCGCTGAAGGAACAGTAGTAAAATATCGTCTAGTAAAATCTCTTGCTACAGATGGGAAAGATGTAGAATTAAAAGGTGAATTAAAAGTTTCTAAAGATTTGTATACTAATGCAAAGATCGTTGTTGCTACTCGTACAGATGTAACATTCCAAGGACAATCTGCTACTGCTCAATCAACTGAAACACCTGCTAAAAAAGCAGAATGGATTCAATCAGGTTCTCGCTGGTGGTACAAACACGCTGATGGTTCTTACACAACTAACGGTTGGGAAAAAATCAACGGAACTTGGTACTACTTCGACCAAGCTGGTTGGATGGCAACTGGTTGGGTTAAAGACAACGGAACTTGGTACTACCTTGAAAACTCAGGTGCTATGAAAGCTAGCCAATGGTTTGAAGTTGGTGGTAAATGGTACTACGTAAACGGTTCAGGTGCCCTTGCAGTTAATACTACTGTAGATGGTTACACTGTAAACGGAAACGGTGAATGGGTTAAATAATTAATTATTTAATATCGCAGGAGATGAATCTCCTGCTTTTTTTGTTGGCTCTTTGTCAACTGTAGTATACTGAGTTTTTGGAAATAAAATAATAAATTAAATACTCTGAATATTTCTATTTTTTTACTTTTAAATTTTTCTACACTTTTTATGTTTTTTATTGCACTAATTATAGAAAAGGGATATAATGAAATAAATTTAATAGGTTAACAAAGGAGGTTTTCTTATGAAGAAAACACTTACAGGTATCTTGCTAGCAACTTCAGTGCTAGCTATAGCTACAGTTCAGCCAGTAAGTGCTGAAAGTACGGAAACTGGTACATCGTCTACAGGTGCTCAATCGACTTCATCATTTAAGGAAATTCATTTGTGACATTCCAAAATGGTAGACCAGTTGATATCAAAGCAGCGGTTACAGGGGCAGCAACATCTGATACAAGTCATCCAGCTATTGATAACTATATGTATACTACTAGCAGAGTAGAAGATGGTATTCTTTACCATATGTATGCACCTACTAGTACCTCAGGTAATACTAGCAATACCTCTCAAACAAACCCATATCGTAGAGATAATAACCAAACTAATGGAAGTAATGCCAATCAAAATAATGGTAGTGCTAATAATGGAGGAAGTAGCAACCAGACTAATGGAAATGTAGCTAATAACGGAGCTAATACCAATCAGAACAATAGTGCTACTACTAACAATAGCACAAGTAGCGGTCAGTTTAAAGCAGAGGGTGGTAAAGTCTACTATATCAAGGATGGTAAAAAAGTTACTGGATGGCAAAAGATTGATGGTAAGACTTACTACTTTGAAACTGATGGAGTAATGAAAAAAGGTCTACTAATCTTAGGGGATAAACAATACTATCTGAATGAAAAAGATGGCTTCAAACAGTTGGGATTGGTAAAAGTTGCTGACAAGACTTATTATTTCGTTGAAAATGGTGAGAAGAAAACTGGATTTATCAAAATAGATGAAAAAACTTACTATCTAAAAGATGGTGTTCTGACACCAAATATTGCTGTAATTGATGGTAAAAAATTCTTTATTGATAGTGAAGGAAACCGTTCTGTTGGATGGAAGAAAATTGACGGTGACTGGTATTATTTCTCTAAAGAAGATGGAATGAAGACAGGTTGGCTGAAAGATGGTTCATGGTATTACTTGGATGAAACTGGTGTGATGAGAACTAGTTGGAAACAAGTTGATGGTAATTGGTATTATTTAAACGATTTAGGTGCTATGCAAACTGGCTGGAAACTTATAAATGGTAGTTGGTACCATCTCGACAGTTTAGGTAAAATGAGTACTAGATGGATAAAGAAAATGGTACATGGTATTATCTTGATGGCTCAGGTGCTATGCAGACAGGTTGGAAACTTGTAGATGGTAAGTGGTATTATCTTAATGATTCAGGTGCTATGAAAACTGGCTGGTTGAAACAAGGTGGTACATGGTATTATCTTGATGGTTCAGGCGCTATGAAGACTGGCTGGTTCAAAGTAGATGGTAAGTGGTACTATGCTTATAGCTCAGGTGCCCTTGCTGTTAGCACTACAATCAATGGTTACAAAGTAAATGCAAACGGTGAGTGGGTGTAGTTTGAATTTGTTTATGTCACTAGGAGATTTTTAGCTTAGTTTTTTATAGCAGATACTTGCTGATATAATACTTATCAAGCTTAAGCTACAAAAATAGAAGACAAGAAAGAACTTCCAAATACTAGTGGAAAAGATAATGTTGTGGTTACATCATTAGGATTCCTTGGATTATTCTTTGGTGCACTTCCATTTGTGAAACGCAAAAACTAATTAATTAAAAATATGAAAGAGAGGGACGCTTTGCCTTCTCTTTTGTCGTGTAGAATTCTGTGAGTACTTTGTTGGATAGCAAAACATAAAAAGTGAACAGGATAGTATTTTAGTCCTGTTCACTTTTATGTTATTAGTGATTGTATGGTCTTACAAGAGCTCCTCAAACTCCGCGACGCTCATGCCCAATTGCTGGCTGGCAACCTCTGAAGTCAGAAGGCCTTGACGGACTAGATTTAATAGCATAGACAAACTTCCTTCAACTTTCCCACGTTCTAAACCTTTTTCAATACCTTCCGCTCGGCCTCGTTCCAGTCCTTTTTCAATGCCTTCCGCCCTAGCTGTTTCTAAAGCATAGTCCTGCGCTAACAAAGCTTGTTCTTCACGCATACGTAGTTGACTAAACATCTTCCTGTCCTCCTCGGACCAGCTCTTGTAGTCTAGCAGTTGGTCTGCCTGGCTGATGGCTCGCTCAGGTTGTTGGGTAAAGGGTTTATTCCCGAAAAACTCCAACCAGGGCTTGCGAACCTTGTCTTTGCTGGTTTCTCTGTATTGTTTTAGTTCTTATTTGAGATGCTCTTTCAATAGTTCTTCAAACTCAGAGACAGTCATACCTAACTGCTGGATGGCAACCTCTGAAGTCAGAAGGCCTTGACGAACGAGATTTACTAGACCTACTTTTAATCCCTCTTCGATACCCTCTGCTCGTCCTCGTTCCAGTCCTTGTTCGATACCCTCCGCCCTAGCAGTTTCCAAGGCATAGTCCTGTGCTAACAATGCCTGTTCTTCTCGCATACGTAGTTGGCTAAACATTTTCCTGTCCTCCTCGGACCAGCTCTTGTAATCTAGCAGTTGGTCTGCTTGGCTGATGGCTCGCTCGGGTTCTTGAGTAAAGGGCTTATTACCAAAAAACTCCAACCACGGTTTACGAACCTCATCTTTGCTGGTTTCTCTGTATTTTTTTAATTCCAAGAATGCCATCTTAACCAGATGGTTTTCTTGTCCATTGTTTGTGATGGTTAAGACCTCACCTGTCGTATCCTCTCGCATGCTAAAGCTATGAAAAGCTAGGTCATCTGAGAAATAATTGCTGTCCACAATTGCAATAGCATAAACTGGTGCGATGTGTTTGTAACTCTGGTGGGTGTCACCTTCACGTTGACGAATTTTTTCTAGGTTTTGATTGACCTGACTGCAAAGGTAAGCCCACAGGCGATTGATGAAAAAATTCTGATGATGAACTTGGATTTCAATAATTACTTGCGTACCATTATCCAACTCTGCCAAAACATCTATACTGGTATAGAAATCCTGCGCCGAGTACGGTGTAGTGGGCAAGACATGAATATTGCTTCCCTCCAAAATGGTCACATTTTTGGCTGGTAAGTCCAACATATCTCGGATAAATTGACAAGTGATTTCTGGGTTGCTAAAGATTTTCTTAGCTACCAAGTCATTGGTTGGGCTGATGCCCGGATGACGTAATGCCATACTCTTTCTCCTTTCATTATAGCACATTTTCAAACCTAGGTTTACTAGATTCTCTGGCTCTATCTATTTATTCGGAAAAAGGATGAAAAATACTCGGTCTGGCTCTTCCCAATGGTATTTTTTGATGCTTTCCTTTATAATGGGTGTATGGATAAGAAAAAATTATTATTGATTGATGGGTCTTCTGTTGCTTTTCGGGCGTTTTTTGCACTCTATCAGCAGTTGGACCGTTTTAAGAATGCGGCTGGTTTGCATACCAATGCGATTTATGGCTTTCAGTTGATGTTGAGCCATTTGTTGGAGCGGGTTGAGCCTAGTCATATTTTGGTGGCTTTTGATGCGGGAAAGACGACCTTCCGGACAGAGATGTATGCGGACTATAAGGGTGGTCGGGCTAAGACTCCTGATGAGTTTCGTGAGCAATTTCCCTTCATTCGTGAGTTGCTGGATCATATGGGGATTCGTCATTATGAGTTGGCTCAGTATGAGGCGGATGATATCATTGGGACGCTGGATAAGCTAGCAGAGCAGGATGGTTTTGATATTACCATTGTCAGTGGGGACAAGGACTTGATTCAGCTGACGGATGAGCATACGGTGGTTGAGATTTCCAAGAAAGGTGTGGCTGAATTTGAGGCTTTTACGCCAGATTATCTCATGGAAAAGATGGGTCTCACACCGACTCAGTTTATCGATCTCAAGGCGCTCATGGGTGATAAGTCGGATAATATCCCTGGAGTAACCAAAATCGGTGAAAAGACGGGTATCAAGCTTTTGCTGGAGCATGGTTCACTTGAGGGAATTTATGAAAATATTGATGGGATGAAGACTTCTAAGATGAAGGAAAATCTCATCAATGATAAGGAACAGGCCTTTTTGTCTAAAACACTAGCGACCATTGATACCAAGGCACCGATTGAGATTGGTTTGAAGGATTTGGTCTATAGCGGTCCAGATGTGGAAAATCTTGGGAAATTCTACGATGAGATGGGTTTCAAACAGCTCAAGCAGGCTTTAAATGTGTCGTCAGCTGATGTGGCTGAGAGTTTGGACTTTACTATCGTTGATCAAGTCACTCAAGATATGCTGAGTGAAGAGTCAATCTTCCATTTTGAGCTTTTTGGTGAGAATTACCATACGGATGATTTGGTTGGTTTTGCTTGGTCTTGTGGGGATAAGCTCTATGCTACAGATAAACTTGAGCTTTGCAAGAGCCGATTTTCAAGGACTTTTTAGAAAAAACACCTTTGAGGGTGTATGACTTTAAGAAAGCTAAAGTTCTCTTGCATCGTTTGGGTGTGGATTTGCAGGCGCCTGCTTTTGATATCCGATTGGCTAAATACCTCCTTTCGACTGTGGAGGACAATGAAATTGCGACCATCGCTAGTCTTTATGGTCAGACTTATTTGGTTGATGATGAGACTTTCTATGGTAAGGGAGTCAAGAAGGCCATTCCTGAACGCGAGAAATTCTTGGAGCACTTGGCACGTAAGCTTGCTGTTTTGGTTGAGACAGAGCCAATTTTGCTTGAAAAACTCAGTGAAAATGGGCAATTAGAGCTTCTTTATGATATGGAGCAACCTCTAGCTTTTGTCCTTGCCAAGATGGAAATTGCTGGGATTACGGTTAAGAAAGAGACCTTGCTTGAGATGCAGGCTGAAAATGAGCTTGTTATTGAAAAACTGACTCAAGAGATTTACGAGTTGGCTGGTGAGGAGTTTAATATCAATTCGCCTAAGCAGTTGGGCGTGCTTCTCTTTGAAAAGTTGGGGCTACCTCTAGAATACACTAAGAAAACCAAAACTGGATACTCGACTGCGGTGGATGTCTTGGAACGCTTGGCTCCTATTGCGCCAATTGTTAAGAAAATCCTGGATTACCGTCAGATTGCCAAGATTCAATCGACTTATGTGATTGGCTTGCAGGACTGGATTTTAGCAGATGGTAAGATTCATACTCGTTATGTGCAGGATTTGACCCAGACCGGGCGTTTGTCTAGTGTGGATCCAAACTTGCAAAATATTCCTGTGCGTTTGGAGCAGGGCCGTCTCATTCGTAAGGCTTTTGTGCCTGAGTGGGAGGATAGTGTGTTGCTCAGTTCGGATTATTCACAGATTGAATTGCGCGTTTTGGCGCATATTTCTAAGGATGAGCACTTGATTAAGGCCTTCCAAGAGGGGGGCAGATATCCATACTTCGACAGCCATGAGGGTCTTTGGCATTGAGCGTCCTGAGGATGTGACTGCAAACGACCGTCGCAATGCCAAGGCGGTTAACTTTGGAGTGGTTTACGGGATTTCAGACTTTGGCTTGTCTAATAATTTGGGCATTAGCCGTAAGGAAGCCAAAGCCTACATTGATACCTACTTTGAACGTTTCCCAGGCATTAAAAACTACATGGATGAAGTGGTGCGTGAGGCGCGTGATAAGGGCTATGTAGAGACACTTTTCAAGCGTCGTCGTGAGTTGCCAGATATCAATTCTCGCAACTTCAACATTCGTGGTTTTGCGGAGCGGACAGCTATCAACTCTCCTATACAGGGTTCGGCGGCAGATATTCTCAAGATTGCCATGATTCAGCTAGACAAGGCTCTAGTTGAAGGTGGTTATCAGACTAAGATGCTTCTGCAAGTGCACGATGAAATCGTCCTTGAAGTTCCTAAATCTGAATTAGCAGAGATGAAAAAATTGGTCAAACAAACCATGGAAGAAGCCATTCAACTCAGTGTTCCCCTCATCGCAGATGAAAATGAAGGGGCAACCTGGTACGAGGCTAAATAAAAAGGGGGCTAGTCCTCCTTTTTTGTAGTAGAATTATGCAAGCCTTTTCAAAATATGCTATACTGATGAAAAAGGAGGATTTCTATGAGTCAAGAATTTATCAATCCAAGTGATGGCGTGATTCGTCAGTATCTCGCAACGAGTAAACCCTTGCTGTGGTGGGCTTGTCTGACCGTGAGGAAACAACTAGCAATCGAGTGACCAAGGAAATGCAGGCTCGGGGTTATAAAATTATCCCAGTCAATCCCAAGGCGGCAGGTGGCGAAATCTTGGGTGAAAAGGCTTATGCTAGTATAGCAGAGATTCCTTTTCCTGTAGATATTGTCAATGTTTACCGTCGCAGTGAGTTTCTGCCAGATGTGGCGCGTGATTTTCTCAAGGCTGATGCCAAGATTTTTTGGGCACAGCTAGGACTTGAAAGTCTAGAAGCGGAAGAAATCTTGCGTGCTGGTGGATGTGATGATATCGTGATGAATCGTTGCATCAAGAGAGAACATACACGCTTGATTGAGGAAGCATAAGAAAAAGGTAGCTGGTGGGCTACCTTTTGTGTTAGAAAATGCCGATAAGGGTCTGCATACCAAGACTGGTGAGGATGATGGCAATCCAGCAGATGGCTCCGAGAATAATGGATTTTCCACTGGATTTGACCATAGCGACCAGATTAGTTTTGAGACCGATAGCACTCATGGCCATGATAATGAGGAATTTGGAGAGTTGTTTGAGAGGGGTAAAGAAACTACTGGACACACCGAGAGAGGTCAGGAGGGTAGTTAGAAGAGATGCGAGGATAAAGTAAAGGATAAAAAGTGGGAAGACTTTTTTCAGTTGCAAGCCTTGCTTATTTTTTTGTTGGCGACTTTGCCAGTAGGAGAGAAAGAGAGTGATGGGGATGATAGCTAGGGTGCGCGTGAGTTTGACAATGGTTGCGGATTCGAGGGTATTAGTCTGGTAGAGACTGTCCCAGGCGCTGGCGGTAGCCGTTACAGAGGAAGTATCATTGACCGCAGTTCCTGCAAAGAGGGCGAAGCCGTCATTGGATAGATGAAGCCAGGTACTAGCGTTGGAAAGATGAGCGCAGCCAAGACATTGAAGAAAAAGATAACGGAGATGGCTTGGGCTACTTCCTTTTCCTTGGCATGGATAACGGGCGCTGTCGCCGCAATGGCAGAACCACCACAGATAGAAGAACCTACTCCAATCAAGGTAGCCAGTTTTGTATCCAGTGAAAAGAAACGCTGGAAGAGGAAGGCAACAATCAAGGCTATTGAAATGGTGGACAGGATGACAGGGAGTGAAGATTGTCCGACTGCGAAGACTTGCGAGATATTGAGACCAAAACCAAGCAAGATAACGGCATACTGGAGCAATTTCTTGGAACTAAAGGTCAATCCAGCATCCAGTTGTTTATATGACGAGAGAAAGGGATGTAGGAGCATGCCCATAAAAATCGCAAAAACGGGTGCACCAATAACAGGAAAGAACCCACCTAAGTACCAAGATAGAATAGAAATGAGAAGGCAGGCCAAGATGCCTGCTCCATTTTTTGATAGAAATGACATAAAAACCTCCAAATAGAATCTGTTACCATTATAGACCTGTAAACAGGAAAAGTAAAATAGAAAGTGGAGCTAACAATTATTTGACAAGTAGTGCTAATTATGTAATAATAATCCTACAAGAACTGTAACGAAGTCTTGGCAAAAACAAAAATACCAGAGCTCCACCTCTGGTATTTCTTTTTGTCCAGTTACATTAAAACTAAACTCAGGTTATATTTTTTTGTCGCGCTTATCTAACCACTTTCTGACTATCCACTCAGAAATGACATTACCGGTAATAGTAATCAGTAATGGTGCTAGAATAACTGTAACGAAGATTAGCAAAAACTCACCTCCAAACTAAGTTCGTTAGTGGAGTTGCGACAAATCCATTTTAACATACTTCAATTTGTCATGCTAGCGTTATTCTATCATGTATTTTTGCGGTCGGGGGGCTTTTGTAGTATAATAGAGATACGTTTTTACAGTAGGAGGTATCTATGGACTTAACTAATCGCTTTAATAAACAGTTAGATAAGATTCAAGTTTCGTTGATTCGTCAGTTTGACCAGGCTATTTCGGAGATTCCTGGGGTCTTGCGTTTGACCTTGGGGGAACCTGATTTTACAACGCCAGACCATGTCAAGGAGGCAGCCAAGCGAGCGATTGATCAGAACCAATCCTACTATACAGGGATGAGTGGTCTGCTGACTCTACGTCAGGCGGCCAGTGACTTTGTTAAGGAAAAGTACCAACTGGACTATGCTCCTGAAAATGAAATCTTGGTTACAATTGGGGCGACAGAGGCTTTATCTGCTACTTTGACAGCTATTTTGGAAGAGGGAGACAAGGTGCTCTTGCCAGCTCCTGCCTATCCAGGTTATGAACCGATTGTTAATCTAGTTGGGGCAGAGGTTGTCGAGATTGATACGACTGAAAATGGGTTTGTCTTAACTCCTGAAATGTTGGAGAAGGCCATTTTGGAACAGGGAGACAAGCTCAAGGCGGTTATTCTCAACTATCCGGCTAATCCGACAGGAATTACCTACAATCGAGAGCAGTTGGAAGCCTTGGCAGCTGTTTTACGCAAATACGAAATTTTTGTTGTCTGTGATGAGGTTTACTCAGAATTGACCTACACAGGCGAAGCCCATGTGTCTCTGGGAACTATGTTGAGAGACCAGGCTATTATTATCAATGGTTTGTCTAAATCGCATGCTATGACAGGTTGGCGTTTGGGGTTGATTTTCGCTCCTGCGGCCTTCACAGCTCAGTTGATTAAGAGTCACCAGTACTTGGTTACTGCCGCAAATACTATGGCTCAACATGCTGCGGTGGAAGCTTTGACGGCTGGTAAAAACGATGCGGAACCGATGAAGAAGGAATACATCCAGCGTCGGGACTATATCATCGAAAAAATGACTGCTCTTGGTTTTGAGATCATCAAACCAGACGGTGCCTTCTATATCTTTGCTAAGATTCCAGCTGGCTACAATCAAGATTCCTTTGCTTTTCTGAAGGATTTTGCTCAGAAGAAGGCCGTTGCCTTTATCCCTGGTGCAGCCTTTGGGCGTTACGGGGAAGGTTATGTTCGCCTATCTTATGCAGCCAGCATGGAGACTATCAAAGAAGCCATGAAACGACTTGAGGAGTACATGAGAGAAGCATGATTCAGCCTATCACGAGTCAAGGCTTGGTGCTCTACAATCGCAATTTTCGTGAGGATGACAAGCTCGTCAAGATTTTTACAGAGCAGGCTGGCAAGCGCATGTTTTTTGTCAAACACGCTGGCCAGTCTAAGCTGGCGCCGGTTATTCAGCCCTTGGTGCTAGCACGATTTCTCTTGCGAATCAATGATGATGGGCTCAGTTACATTGAGGACTATCATGAGGTGATGACTTTTCCCAAGATTAATAGCGATCTCTTTGTCATGGCCTATGCGACCTATGTGGCAGCTCTTGCCGATGCTAGTTTGCAGGACAATCAGCAGGATGCTCCCTTGTTTGCTTTTTTGCAAAAGACTTTGGAGTTGATGGAAGCAGGTTTGGATTATCAGGTTTTGACCAATATTTTTGAAATTCAAATCTTGACCAGATTTGGAATCAGCCTCAATTTTAATGAGTGTGTCTTTTGTCATCGGGTCGGTCAGGCTTTTGACTTTTCTTTCAAATATGGAGCCTGCCTCTGTCCAGAGCATTATCATGAAGATGAGAGACGTTGCCATCTCAATCCCAATATCCCTTATCTGCTCAATCAATTTCAAGCCATTGATTTTGAGACTTTGGAGACCATTTCGCTCAAGCCTGAAATCAAGCAAGAGTTACGCCAATTTATGGATCAACTCTACGAAGAGTACGTTGGGATTCACCTAAATCAAAGAAATTTATTGATTCCCTAGCAGACTGGGGACAATTACTAAAAGAGGAAAAGAAATGAAAAAAATTGCAGTAGATGCTATGGGGGGAGATTACGCACCTCAGGCCATCGTTGAGGGAGTCAATCAAGCCCTAGCTGACTTTTCAGATATTGAGGTTCAACTCTACGGAGATGAAGCTAAAATCAAGCAATATCTGACAGCGACAGAGCGCGTCAGCATTATCCATACGGATGAGAAGATTGATTCAGACGATGAACCTACGAGAGCTATTCGAAAGAAGAAAAATGCCAGTATGGTATTGGCGGCCAAGGCTGTCAAAGAGGGTGAAGCAGACGCTGTTCTCTCGGCTGGGAATACAGGTGCTTTGTTGGCAGCAGGATTCTTCATCGTGGGTCGTATCAAGAACATTGATCGCCCTGGGCTTATGTCGACCTTGCCGACTGTAGATGGGAAGGGATTTGACATGCTGGACCTCGGTGCCAATGCGGAAAATACAGCCCAGCACCTCCATCAATATGCGGTTCTAGGTTCCTTCTATGCTAAAAATGTCCGTGGCATTGCGCAACCACGTGTTGGCTTGCTCAATAACGGAACAGAGAAGTAGTAAGGGCGACCCGCTTCGCAAGGAAACCTATGAATTATTAGCGGCTGATGAAAGTTTGAATTTTATCGGAAATGTGGAAGCGCGTGATTTGATGAATGGCGTTGCGGATGTTGTTGTGGCAGATGGTTTCACGGGAAACGCTGTGCTCAAATCCATCGAAGGGACAGCCATGGGAATCATGGGCTTGCTCAAGACAGCTATTACAGATGGTGGTCTTCGAGCGAAACTAGGCGCACTCCTTCTCAAGGATAGCCTCAGAGGTTTGAAAAAACAGCTCAACTACTCAGATGTTGGTGGAGCGGTCTTGTTTGGTGTTAAGGCACCGGTTGTCAAGACTCATGGCTCAAGTGATGCCAAGGCTGTTTATAGTACAATTCGCCAGATTCGTACCATGCTAGAGACAGACGTAGTTGCCCAGACTGCGCGTGAATTTTCAGGAGAATAAAAGAGATGACAGAAAAAGAAATTTTTGACCGTATTGTGACCATTATCCAAGAGCGACAGGGAGAGGACTTTGTCGTGACAGAATCCTTGAGTCTTAAAGACGATTTGGATGCGGACTCAGTCGACTTGATGGAGTTTATCTTGACGCTGGAAGATGAATTTAATATCGAAATCAGTGATGAGGAAATTGACCAACTCCAAAGTGTAGGAGATGTGGTTAAAATCATTCAAGCAAAATAGAAATCGGAGTTCCAAGGCACTTGCTTTGGAATTTTTCTTTGGCTTAAGTGACCGTTTAGGAACAGATTTAGTCTTTCTAGGGACAGGAGAAATCTGAGGACAAATAAGGGATATAATGAAATCAGAAAAATCAATCTCCAAAAAGGAGATAAAAGAAAGGATTTTCACGATGAAAAAATATCTTTATTCTAGTTTGTTAGTTCTTGCAGGAGGCGTTCTCCTAGCAAATACTACGGTAGCCTATGCTGATTCCCCATCAGCAAGTGAGAAAGAAGCGATTGCTCAATTAGTTAATCAAGGCAAGATAAAAGCTGAAGAAGCTGATCAAGTAAAATTGATTGGTTTTGAAGATAAAGAAACTCAAGCAGAGGGCAATCAAGAGAAGAAAGCTTTCAATCAATATCGTGATCCTAAAGGAACATGGATGCAAACCAATGGTAAATGGTGGTTTAAATACGGTTCAGGTGGGTATGCTAAAAATTGGGAACAATTAGATGGCAAGTGGTACTATTTTGATGACCAAGGATGGATGAAAGAAAATACTTGGATTCAACCTGATGGCAATTATTACTACTTATCTGCTAGTGGTGCTATGGTCACTGGTTATCAACGTGTGAATGGTACACCATATTTCTTTAGAGAAAGTGGTGTATGGGTAGAAAATCGTGGGCAAGCTCTTGGTGAATATGCAAAGACATTTGTAGGAAAAATCCCATATGTTTGGGGTGGGGCAGATTTGAATAGTGGCGTAGATTGCTCAGGATTTACGATGGCTATTCATGCTAAGTTTGATATTAGTATTCCTAGAGTAACCTATGGTCAAGCAACAGGAGGAAGTTATGTAAGTAATGGTTCTCAACAAGCTGGAGATTTGATTTGTATAATAGTGAAGGGACAAATGACCATGTAGGTATTTATGTTGGTGGCGGAAAGGTAGTTCATGCTCCGTATCCAGGTCAATATGTTTCTTATATGGATCAATACGGTATTACTCAAAATACAATTCGTAGATATTGGTAATATTGTCTAATCTTTCACAATATTATTGACTTTGATTATGAAAAGTATTAGAATATAGCTAAATAAAGAGGGGAAGCCCTCCTGTAGCTATTCAATAAAGGAGGAATTGGCTATGAAAAAATCTAAACTACTCACTCTTGGTCTGCTTGTAGGTGCTGGTCTGCTTTTGTCAATCAATCAAGCACAAGCTGCAGATACTTGGGTTAAAAATGGTGCTGACTGGAATCTTTCACAAGATGGTAGTCTAGCTAAGGATAAATGGGTACAAAATGCTGGCTCATGGTATCACTTCGACAGCACTGGTAAAATGCAGACAGGCTGGCTCAAAGACGGCAATACTTGGTATTCTCTAGCAGATAGTGGTGCTATGCGCACAGGCTGGTACAAGGAAGGAAATACATGGTACTCACTAGCAGATAGTGGTGCTATGCGCACAGGTTGGTACAAAGAAGGATCTACATGGTATTACCTCAAAGGCAGTGGCGCTATGGCAACAGGATGGGCGACTCCAAATGGTAAATGGTCTTACTTTGAAAAATCAGGTGCTATGGTCGCAGATAGAGCTGTTCCAGCCAGTGATGGGGAAAGTTATGTCATTGGTAAGGATGGTTATCTAGCAAATAGAAAAGATGCTGGATACAATATTCATGATATTGTCAAACTTGGAGATGGGCAAGAATATTTGCTAAATGCTAAAGGTGACGATGTTATTATTGAAAAAAATGCTTGGTATATCAGACCAGAGTTCAAGAAGTTTTCTAATAAATATGGAGATGAGGTTGCAAATACTACCTTAGCTTTAGTGGATAATAAAGAAGAAGGACAAGAAATTGATCCTAAGGCAGTTGTACAGAACTTCCAAAACTTACCAAATCGCTACTACTTTGATGAAAATGGACATCGTGTGATTAATATCCCAGCAATGACAACCTATTCAGAGATTAAAAAAGTTGGCAATGATGTCTATTTAGAAAATCCAGGTGCACGACTTCGTCTTGGGGCTACCCACTTTACAATCAATAACAATAAACTATACTATTTAGAAAATGAGAAAGGTAAGCTCAAAACAGGTTACTTTGTATTGATTGATGATGGAGCAACCACTACTCACCATCACATTCTAGCCTATGCGGATCAATCTGGTGAGATTCTTAAGATGAAACGCTTACCATCAGGAGTTTCAGATTATCTTGATAAAGAAATTGATGGTTTATATGGTGAAAAAATTAAAATTGAATCTCCACACTCAAACGAATATTATAAAGTGGTTGTGGTTAAATAAAAATAATATCTTCACAACTAATTGTTAACACTCTAACCAATATACCATTTTCAGGAGGCTTTAGATTTCTTGTATTTTAAAAGGAAACTAAAGCCTTTTGTAGATGGAACAGGGGATAGAGTTATCTATAAAATAATGAAAAGGAGTCAGTCATGGAAATGAAAAATACATTTGTAGAATTAGAACAATTTGAAGAGTTAACCCCAGAGGTATTGGAGGAAGTGAATGGTGGAGGGATTTTTGAAGATATTTACCATTGGCTACATCTACTCCCAGAGCCAAGATAGTATTTTGATTAAAATGTGTTAACTAAACAGATTTATGATTATATTACTTGAATTTTTAGTGTTTATATTGATTTTAATCAATATTTTAGCTCCTCCGATTTATCTAGGTAGTCAACTCTCTAAAGCATTTTATGACAAACGCTCTATATTTCTTTGGGTAGTTTTTCAGCTATTTGCTACCTTCGTTTTTCCGAGTTTCTTGCATGTTGCCAATTTATTATTCTTTTATATAATATTTTGGATTGTGTTAAAGAAAAAGAAGAAGGAAGCTCTCTTTCTTGCCCTTTATCTATTTATGTTTTATCAAAGTATTCGATATTTGGTTTTGACATTTATAATACGATTGATATTTGACTACTCTGAACTATCTGATTTCTTGCATAGTGGATTTAATTCTGTATTTAGTTTGATTTCGTTGTTTGTCTGTTGTCATTTTAAGACGATGGGGAATTGATTTCAATATATTATTTTTAGATAAATTTCAATCGTTAGTGACGAAAAGTATGTGGATCTTATCCTTATTGTTTGGTTTCAGACTGTTTTCATCCATCATGTCTGGAGGATGTAATTCTTTCTATGTTCGTTTTGACACGACCATTTCTCTCCTGATTTTCATTCTCTTTTTCTCTTGGCTCTTTTACATCAAGCATTTGGAGCAGGTTTATCGTGATGAGCAAACCATTCAGAGACAGGAAGATGAAAATCGTTCCTTGCAAGGAATAGTGGATAAGCTAGGTCATCTCTATGATGAAGTTCGAGGTTTCCGTCATGATTTTGCAGGAATTGTCGCCAGCATGGAGCCTGCCATAGCGAATCAAGACATGGCTGAGGTGTCTACCATTTATCAAGATGTTTTTCTAAAGACCAATGAAAAGCTGAGAAAGGCAGATTACACAGCCTTTAATCTTCACAATATTCATGACATAGCCATTCGTAATACCTTGGGCAAAGCCATGATTGTGGCAGATAAGCAGGGAATTCATTTTAGTTTGGAGACGGTGGGGGTTGTCGAAGAGCTGGCTTTGCCGATGTTGGAGGCTATCCGTATCCTCTCTATCCTCACGACAAATGCCTTAGAGGCAGCCAGTGAGGCGGAAAATCCGCAGATTCGGGTTGCTTTATTGGCAGGAGATAGGAGTGTCCGTTTTATCATTGAAAACACTCGTAAGAAAGAAGAACTGAATCCCAGTATTCTCAGTCAAAAGGGGTACTCTACCAAGGGCAACCACAGTGGACTGGGCTTAGCGACCTTGGAGGATATGGTTTTTCATTATGATTTGAACTTAGATACCCAGCTAGGAGAGACGACCTTTAGACAAGATTTAGAATTGCCATTTAAGGATGAGAAACGAGGGGGAGAGAAATGAGAATTTTAGTTTTGGAAGACGATAGAGTCCAGCAAGGACGGATAGAGCAGACTTTACTAGATATCGGTCGCTCTCGCAATTTGAGATTGGAAATTGATATTGCCAAAAACTATGGAGATGTTGAAAAGTATTCTCAGTATTTTGACCATTACCAGCTCTATTTATTGGATTTAGAGATCGATGGAGAGCGTGAACGGGGCTTTCAGGTTGCTCAACAGATTCGGGAGCGGGATCCTTTTACAAGCATTGTTTTTGTGTCTACGCACTCGGAGGCCTTGCCTCTAGCTTTTCGCTACCACTTATCTGCCTTGGATTTTATTTCCAAGGATCAGCCAGAGGAGGATTACCGTCATCAGCTGGAGCGCTGTCTGGACTATGTTCTGGCAGTGGACAAGAGGGAAAATATGCGTCTCTTCACCTATAGTTTTGAGGGAAGACGGGGTTTTACTCTGCCCTACCATGAAATTTTAGCCTTTGAAACCTCAGTGGAATCCCACCGTATCAAGGTCTATTATGCCAATCACTCTATCAAGACCATTTATGGCAGTCTCAAGGATATCGCTGCCAAGGCTGAAAAAGATTACTTTGTCTATGCCAATCGCAATACGTTAGTCAGTTTACAGGCCATTGAAGAGATGACTGCGACAGAAGTGACCCTGTTAGAAGGCTTGCATTTTCCCGTATCACGGACAGCCAGAAGAACCCTAAAAAAACATCTCAATGTCTAATATCTGTTAGACTTGGATGAGTTTATCAATAAGAATGTCGGAAAATTTTCTGATATTCTTATTTTTTTGACTTCGTTTTCGAATAGATAGGTAAGAGGAAAAAGGAAGGAGTCTAGTTCATGTTTATATCAATGTTCTACCCATGGTTCACTGAGTTATTTTTTAAATAAATTTAATTTAGTTGTACATTTTCGAAATTTTTTCGAATAGATAAGTAAGAGGAAAAGGAAAGGAGTTTGGTTTATGTTTATATCAATGTTCTACCCATGGTTCACTGAGTTATTTTTTTAAATAAATTTAATTTAGTTGTACATTTTCGAAGTTTTTTTCGAATAGATAAGTAAGAGGAAAAGGAAAGGAGCCTAGTTCATGTTTATATCAATGTTCTACCCATGGTTCACTGAGTTATTTTTTTAAATAAATTTAATTTAGTTGTACGTTTTTCGAAATTTTTTTCGAATAGATAAGTAAGAGGAAAAAGGAAAGGAGCCTAGTTCATGTATCTACCAATTTTTTATCCGTGGTTCATTAAATTATTTTTTAAATAAAATTTAATTTAGTTGTACATTTTCGAAATTTTTTTCGAATAGATAAGTAAGAGGAAAAAGAAAGGAATAAAATAATGAAAGAACATTATTATGGATTTGTTGAGCTAACTTCGGAAGAATTGACCGATATTCAAGGTGGAGAAAATTGGACGAAGACCCTTGTAGATTGGTACATTGGATTTCGTAGAGGTTTCGGTTTTTAGGAGGATAAGTAATGAACGAAATGAATAACAAGTATACTATTGAAGTATTAAAGGAAAGCGACTTGGCTTTGCTGGTGGGTGGTAGCAAGGAAAGTTATCAACGGGGTCTAATTACAGGTCTATTGTTACGCGGTGTATTTATTGGAACCCCATTTTTTAGAAGATAAGATTTAGAAAAAATAGAACAATAGGAGAAAAAGATGACAAATTTTGACAAAATGGAGCAGAACTTTGTAGCTCTTACAGAAGAAGAGTTGGTGAATGTAGATGGGGGAGCATTACCTCTTGTAGTCGCTGGAGTGTCTATTTGGAAGATAGGTGCAGCAGTAGCAGGTGGAGCAGCAGCGCTTTTTGCTGGAGGAGCAGCTTTGGGGTATTATGCGAATAGACCATAATCTGATTGTAGTCAGAGAGGCATTTCTATGTTTTTAAAAAAAGAAGTGATATTATTAGGGGTATTGTTATCGCTACGTATTATTTTTACTATCGTTCAAATTTTAATTGATTATAAAATATTATCTGGACAGTATAGTATAAATTTTTATGGATATTTCAGAAGTATTTACCTATCCAATACTCATTTTAATCATTTACATAGCAATAAAATATAATATAAAGGAGTAATGACGAACATGAACTTAGAACAATTTTATCAATTATCTGACGATGAATTAGTGGGAACAAAAGGTGGTTTTGGTCTTGCGGAAGCAGTTGGGATTGCAGGAGTACTGAATGCTGCTGTACAAATTTTTAATGCTGGTTACAAATTTGGTTCAGATTTTGCTCGTCGTGGGCGTTAGATAATGAACAGTTGTAACCTTAATCTTAATACATTGTTACCCTAAACTAGCCACGATATGTCCTTTGTTGGGAATAACTCTTAATCTCGCGCTTCATGTGATTCGTACAGGTTCGTTAGTATCCTTTAATTGGCAATGGACTTTGGTTGGTTTGCTTTTCTCAGCATATTTTGGTATTTTTCGCAAAGATTTATCAAAAAATAATCAAAATCATAAATGAAGAACATGAATCAAAAGGATTTTGTGCATGTGAATGGTAGCGTTTTTCCGCCATTCTTGTCAGGTAATTAGGAGTTTCTTATGAAAACATTTTTATTAGGTTTTGCTGAGGGTTATTTTACCGTATCACTCATTATCTACATCGCAACGTATTTGATTTTGAAAAATCCGATCAATACCCTATTTTATCCAGAAATTTACCCCGTTTTATTTGGGCTCTTTTATCTAGGATATAAGGTCAATAAAAAGCAAGTAGAGTAAGCAGCTAAGAATGACTTGTTAGTCTGAGCTGAAAATGGCTAGGGTAGAATCTAAGAATGCATCACATTGGAGTTTAATATGAAATTTGTTAAATCAATACTGAAAGTTTGGCCTGAAATTATGGTATTACTTAGTTCAATGTCTTATATCATCATCAGATTAGTAGCTGACATAAATAAAGTATCTTTACCTACTTGCTTTGATAATTTCAATATACCAACGATTGCATTATTTATGATGGTCTTCATTCTTTTATACAGAAGTAAAGAAAAAAGAATGGATAAATTTGAAGTAGTAGACGCTCTATAGGGAATAGGTGTCTTATAGTAACGAATCAAAAAAGGAGTAACTATGAATCGTAATTTAGAACGGTGTTATCTATTCTGACTAGGAATAGATCATACCAGAGGTGGCTTAGAAATAGCAGGGACATTAAAAATTGAAGTAACTTTAAATAGGATGTCGTAAAGGTTACTATCAATGATTTATTTGTTCCAAGCTTGCCTAGGGTGTCCGAAAAAAATCATTTTCCTTTCAATAGCATATTTTTTTAGTAGGTAGGACGTTTGTTCTGCCTATTTTTTTGCCAAAAAGTGCAGTTGAGATGTTTATTTGGAGTTTTACATATTTTTTTGATAAAAATAGTTATAGAAATTAGGAGAGTTGAAGAAAAAGAAATGAAGAAGGTTTTAAAAATATTTTTTTAGTATTTGTTTTTTTCTATTTTTGATGAATATTTTCATCTTTAAGATACTAGCAACTCTGGGATTTCAGCTGACAATGAGTGAAAAGAGTTATATTGTACCACCGCTGTTTTTCGATTATCGTTTTATATATGATTGACAAAAGAATTAGGCAGAAAAAGAAATAAATATATATTTTAGGCATGACTTTTGTTCTGCCTATTTTTTTATCCAAAAAGTACAGTTGGGAGGGGGATAGGCGCATTTGGGGAGGAAGTCCAGATTTTGTTTGGGGATTGGGGTAAGATAGTTATTATCAGATGAGTTTATACTCTTCGAAAATCAAATTCAAACCACGTCAACGTCGCCTTGCCGTATATATGTGACTGACTTCGTCAGTCCTATCTACAACCTCAAAACAGTGTTTTGAGCAGCCTGCGGCTAGTTTACTCTTTGATTTTCATTTAGTATTAGAAAAAGGAGATGAATATGAAATTTGGGAAACGTCACTATCGTCCGCAGGTGGATCAGATGGACTGCGGTGTAGCTTCATTAGCCATGGTTTTTGGCTACTATGGTAGTTACTATTCTTTAGCTCACTTGCGAGAATTGGCCAAGACGACCATGGATGGGACGACGGCTTTGGGCTTGGTCAAGGTGGCAGAGGAGATTGGCTTTGAGACGCGAGCGATTAAGGCGGATATGACGCTCTTTGACTTGCCAGATTTGACCTTTCCTTTTGTTGCCCATGTGCTTAAGGAAGGGAAATTGCTCCACTACTATGTGGTGACTGGGCAGGATAAGGATAGCATTCATATTGCCGATCCAGATCCTGGGGTGAAATTGACCAAACTGCCACGTGAGCGTTTTGCGGAAGAATGGACAGGGGTGACTCTGTTTATGGCACCTAGTCCAGACTATAAGCCCCATAAGGATCAAAAGAATGGCCTGCTCTCTTTTATCCCTATATTAGTGAAGCAGCGTGGCTTGATTGCCAATATCGTTTTGGCAACACTCTTGGTTACCGTGATTAACATTGTGGGTTCTTATTATCTGCAGTCTATCATTGATACCTATGTGCCAGATCAGATGCGTTCGACGCTGGGGATTATCTCTATCGGACTGGTCATCGTCTATATTCTCCAGCAGGTCTTGTCTTATGCTCAGGAGTATCTCTTACTTGTTTTGGGGCAACGCTTGTCGATTGATGTGATTTTGTCCTATATCAAGCATGTTTTTCACCTGCCTATGTCCTTTTTTGCGACACGTCGTACAGGGGAAATCGTTTCTCGTTTTACAGATGCTAACAGTATCATTGATGCGCTGGCTTCGACCATTCTTTCGATTTTCCTAGATGTATCAACGGTTGTCATTATTTCCCTTGTTTTATTTTCACAAAATACCAATCTCTTTTTCATGACTTTATTGGCACTTCCTATCTATACAGTGATTATCTTTGCTTTTATGAAGCCGTTTGAAAAGATGAATCGGGATACCATGGAAGCCAATGCAGTTCTGTCTTCTTCTATCATTGAGGACATCAACGGTATTGAGACTATTAAGTCCTTGACCAGTGAGAGTCAGCGTTACCAAAAAATTGACAAGGAATTTGTGGATTATCTGAAAAAATCCTTTACCTATAGTAGGGCAGAGAGTCAGCAAAAGGCTCTGAAAAAAGTTGCCCATCTCTTGCTCAATGTCGGCATTCTCTGGATGGGGGCTGTTCTGGTCATGGATGGCAAGATGAGTTTGGGGCAGTTGATTACCTATAATACCTTGCTGGTTTACTTTACAAATCCTTTGGAAAATATCATCAACCTGCAAACCAAGCTTCAGACAGCGCAGGTTGCCAATAACCGTCTAAATGAAGTGTATCTGGTAGCTTCGGAGTTTGAGGAGAAGAAAACGGTTGAGGATTTGAGCTTGATGAAGGGAGATATGACCTTCAAGCAGGTTTACTATAAGTATGGTTATGGTCGAGACGTCTTGTCGGATATCAATTTGACTATTCCGCAGGGTTCTAAGGTTGCTTTTGTGGGAATTTCAGGGTCAGGTAAGACGACCTTGGCCAAGATGATGGTTAATTTTTACGACCCAAGTCAAGGGGAGATTAGTCTGAGTGGTGTCAATCTCAATCAGATTGATAAAAAAGCCCTGCGCCAGTATATCAACTATCTGCCTCAACAGCCCTATGTCTTTAACGGAACGATTTTGGAGAATCTTCTTTTGGGAGCCAAGGAGGGGACGACTCAAGAGGATATCTTACGGGCGGTCGAATTGGCAGAGATTCGGGAGGATATCGAGCGTATGCCCCTGAATTACCAGACAGAGTTGACTTCGGATGGGGCAGGAATCTCAGGTGGTCAACGTCAGAGAATTGCTCTGGCGCGTGCTCTCTTGACAGATGCGCCGGTCTTAATTTTGGATGAGGCGACCAGCAGTTTGGATATCTTGACAGAGAAGCGAATTGTCGATAATCTCATGGCTTTAGACAAGACCTTGATTTTCATTGCTCACCGCTTGACCATTGCAGAGCGGACAGAGAAGGTTGTTGTCTTGGATCAGGGCAAGATTGTTGAAGAAGGAAATCATGATGATTTGCTTGCACAGGGTGGCTTTTACGCCCATTTGGTGAATAGCTAGAAAGAGGAGAGGATGAAACCAGAATTTTTAGAAAGTGCGGAGTTTTATAATCGTCGTTACCATAATTTTTCCAGTCGGGTGATTGTCCCCATGTCCCTTCTGCTCGTGTTTTTGCTTGGATTTGCAACATTTGCAGAGAAGGAGATGAGTTTGTCTACTAGAGCTACTGTTGAGCCTAGTCGAATCCTTGCAAATATCCAGTCAACTAGCAACAATCGTATGCTTGTCAATCATTTGGAAGAAAATAAGCTGGTTAAAAAGGGAGAACTGTTAGTTCAATATCAGGAAGGGGCAGAGGGTGTCCAAGCGGAGTCTTATGCCAGTCAGTTGGACATGCTTAAGGATCAAAAAAAGCAATTGGAGTATTTGCAAAAGAGCCTGCAAGAAGGGGAGAACCACTTTCCAGAGGAGGATAAATTTGGCTACCAAGCCACCTTTCGTGACTACATCAGCCAAGCAGGTAGTCTTAGGGCTAGTACATCGCAACAAAATGAGACCATCGCGTCCCAGAATGCAGCAGCTAGCCAAACCCAAGCTGAAATCGGTAACCTCATCAGCCAAACAGAGGCTAAAATTCGCGATTACCAGACAGCTAAGTCAGCTATTGAAACAGGTGCTTCCTTGGCCAGTCAGAATCTAGCTTACTCTCTCTACCAGTCCTACAAGTCTCAGGGCGAGGAAAATCCGCAAGCTAAGGCTCAGGCAGTGGCGCAGGTTGAAGCGCAGCTTTCTCAGTTAGAATCTAGTCTTGCTACTTACCGTGTTCAGTATGCAGGTTCAGGTACCCAGCAAGCCTATGCGTCAGGCTTAGGCAGTCAATTGGAGTCTCTCAAATCACAACACTTGGCTAAGGTTGGTCAGGAATTGACCCTACTAGCCCAGAAAATCTTGGAGGCAGAGTCAGGTAAGAAGGTTCAGGGAAATCTTTTAGACAAGGGGAAAATTACGGCGAGTGAGGATGGGGTGCTTCATCTTAATCCTGAGACCAGTGATTCTACCATGGTAGCAGAGGGGACTCTACTAGCCCAACTTTATCCGTCCTTGGAAAAAGAAGGGAAAGCCAAACTAACAGCTTATCTTAGTTCAAAAGATGTAGCAAGGATTAAGGTCGGTGATTCTGTTCGCTATACTACGACTCATGATGCCAAGAATCAACTTTCCTAGATTCTACTATTACCAGCATCGATGCGACAGCTACCAAGACTGAAAAAGGGAATTTCTTTAAAATTGAGGCGGAGACTAATCTAACTTCGGAGCAGGCTGAAAAACTTCGGTACGGGGTGGAAGGTCGCTTGCAGATGATTACGGGCAGGAAAAGTTACCTGCGTTATTATTTGGATCAATTTTTGAACAAAGAGTAATGTTCGTATTTTTAGAGTTAAATGATTTTAAAACTGTGAGAAAGATTCTTCTTGCGGTTTTTTTCTTTATGATTTTTGAGGTTGTTGCGTTGTTTATTCGGTTAAATTCTTGTAATTTTAGGTTTTTTATGGTAGAATGTGCTCAAGTAATACGAAAGGCGAACTTTAAAATGTCAAAACAATTGATCTATTCGGGAAAAGCTAAAGATATCTATACAACTGAGGATGAAAATCTTATTATTTCAACTTACAAGGACCAGGCGACTGCTTTTAATGGTGTTAAGAAGGAGCAGATTGCAGGCAAGGGAGTATTGAATAATCAGATTTCATCTTTTATTTTTGAGAAATTAAATGCGGCTGGTGTGACGACTCACTTTGTGGAGAAGCTTTCAGAAACGGAACAACTCAATAAAAAGGTTAAGATTATTCCTTTGGAAGTCGTGCTTCGCAACTACACGGCTGGTTCCTTTTCAAAACGTTTTGGTGTGGATGAGGGCATCGTCTTGGATACTCCGATTGTTGAATTTTACTACAAAAATGATGATTTGGATGATCCATTCATCAATGATGAGCATGTGAAATTCCTACAAATTGCGGATGACCAGCAGATTGCCTACTTGAAGGAGGAAACCCGTCGTATCAATGAACTTTTGAAAGGCTGGTTTGCTGAGATTGGGCTTAAGTTGATTGACTTTAAGCTAGAGTTCGGTTTTGACAATGATGGCAAGATTATCTTGGCAGATGAATTTTCACCAGATAACTGCCGTTTGTGGGATGCGGATGGCAACCACATGGACAAGGATGTTTTTCGTAGAGGATTGGGAGAACTAACAGACGTTTATGAGATTGTTTGGGAAAAGTTACAGGAATTGAAATAATCTATTTGCAAGACTCTCAAGGTCATTTGGAAAGATTGCAAGAGCTGAAATAAAGGAATAAGAATTGATGGATAAACGTATTTTTGTTGAAAAAAAGGCTGATTTTCAGGTCAAGTCAGAGAGTTTGGTTAGAGAACTCCAGCATAACTTGGGACTTTCAAGCTTGAAAAGTATTCGCATCGTGCAAGTGTATGATGTCTTTAACTTGGCAGAGGACCTGTTTGCACCTGCAGAGAAACACATCTTCTCTGAGCAGGTGACAGATCATGTCTTGGACGAAGCGGCTGTGCAGGCGGATCTGGCTAACTATGCTTTCTTTGCTATTGAAAGTCTACCTGGGCAGTTTGACCAGCGTGCAGCATCTTCACAGGAAGCCTTGCTTTTGCTAGGTAGCTCGAGTGATGTAACAGTCAATACCGCTCAACTTTACTTAGTCAATAAAGATATTGATGCGACTGAGTTGGAAGCAGTCAAGAACTACTTGCTCAATCCAGTTGATTCTCGTTTCAAGGACATCACGACAGGGATTGCCAAGCAGGAATTTTCTGAGTCAGACAAGACCATTCCTAAATTGACTTTCTTTGAAAACTATACAGCAGAAGACTTTGCGCGCTACAAGGCTAAACAAGGGATGGCCATGGAAGTGGATGATTTGCTTTTTATCCAAGACTACTTCAAGTCAATCGGGCGCGTGCCGACGGAAACAGAACTCAAGGTTTTGGACACTTACTGGTCTGACCACTGCCGTCACACGACTTTTGAGACAGAGTTGAAGCAGATTGATTTCTCAGCTTCTAAATTCCAAAAACAATTGCAGTCAACCTATGACAAATATATTGCTATGCGCGAAGAGTTGGGTCGCTCTGAAAAACCACAAACCTTGATGGATATGGCGACTATTTTCGGTCGTTATGAGCGTGCTAATGGACGTTTGGATGACATGGAAGTGTCAGATGAAATCAATGCTTGCTCAGTAGAAATCGAAGTGGACGTTAATGGTGTGAAAGAACCATGGCTCCTCATGTTCAAGAACGAAACCCACAATCACCCAACGGAAATTGAGCCATTTGGTGGTGCTGCTACCTGTATCGGTGGAGCCATTCGTGACCCATTGTCAGGTCGTTCCTACGTTTATCAAGCCATGCGTATTTCAGGTGCTGGTGATATTACAGCACCGATTTCGGAACGCGTGCTGGTAAGCTGCCACAACAGGTTATTTCTAAGACAGCTGCTCATGGTTATTCTTCATATGGTAACCAGATTGGGCTTGCGACGACCTACGTTCGTGAGTATTTCCATCCAGGCTTTGTAGCTAAACGCATGGAGCTTGGTGCTGTTGTCGGAGCGGCTCCTAAGGGCAATGTTGTCCGTGAAAAACCGGAAGCGGGTGATGTCATTATCCTCCTTGGAGGTAAGACTGGACGTGATGGTGTCGGTGGTGCGACGGGCTCTTCTAAGGTTCAAACGGTTGAGTCTGTGGAAACTGCTGGAGCTGAGGTTCAAAAAGGGAATGCCATCGAAGAACGTAAGATTCAGCGCCTCTTCCGTAATGGTGATGTCACTCGTCTCATTAAGAAATCCAACGACTTTGGTGCTGGTGGTGTCTGTGTAGCTATTGGTGAATTAGCAGACGGTCTTGAAATCGACCTTAACAAGGTGCCTCTTAAATACCAAGGCTTGAATGGTACCGAAATTGCCATCTCTGAATCACAAGAACGGATGGCGGTTGTGGTTCGTCCTGAGGACGTAGATGCATTTGTTGTAGAATGTAACAAAGAGAATATTGATGCTGTTGTTGTTGCGACAGTGACAGAAAAACCAAATCTAGTTATGCACTGGAATGGTGAAATCATTGTAGACTTGGAACGCCGTTTCCTTGATACCAATGGTGTACGAGTGGTTGTCGATGCTAAAGTTGTGGACAAAGATGTCAAGCTTCCAGAAGAACGCACAACAAGCGCTAACACACTTGAAGTTGATACCCTTGCGGTTCTATCTGATTTGAATCATGCGAGTCAAAAAGGATTACAGACTATCTTTGACTGCTCTGTTGGACGCTCAACGGTCAATCACCCACTTGGTGGTCGTTACCAACTCACACCAACTGAGGCATCTGTGCAGAAATTGCCAGTTCAACACGGTGTGACTCATACTGCGTCAGTCATGGCTCAAGGTTTCAACCCTTATGTAGCAGAATGGTCTCCATACCACGGTGCTGCTTATGCGGTTATTGAAGCGACTGCTCGTTTGGTGGCTGCTGGTGCCAACTGGTCTAAGGCTCGTTTCTCTTACCAAGAGTATTTCGAACGCATGGACAAACAAGCTGAGCGTTTTGGTCAGCCAGTAGCAGCTCTCCTAGGCTCTATTGAAACTCAGATTCAGCTTGGTTTGCCATCTATCGGTGGGAAGGACTCTATGTCTGGTACCTTTGAAGAATTAACTGTGCCACCAACCTTGGTAGCCTTTGGGGTGACGACGGCAGATAGCCGTAATGTGCTCTCTCCAGAATTTAAAGCTGTTGGGGAAAATATCTACTACATCCCAGGTCAAGCACTCTCAGCAGAGATTGATTTTGACTTAATTAAGTCAAATTTTGCTCAGTTTGAAGCCCTTCAAAAGGCTCATAAAGTGACATCTGCATCAGCTGTCAAATATGGTGGTGTTGTTGAAAGTTTGGCACTTGCTACCTTTGGAAATCATATCGGTGCAGAGGTAACCTTGCCTGAACTTGAAAGTTCTTTGACAGCACAATTGGGCGGATTTGTCTTCACATCGCCTGAAGAAATCACTAGAGTAGAGAAGATCGGTCAAACAAGTGCAGACTTTACACTACTTGTCAATGGTGTAAAGCTAGATGGACAGAAACTTGACAGTGCCTTCCAAGGGACATTGGAAGAAGTTTACCCAACAGAATTTGCTCAAGCGAAAGAATTGGACGAGGTTCCAGCTGTCGCTTCTAAGGCAGTCATCAGAGCAAAAGAAATCCTTGAAAAACCTGTGGTTTACATCCCAGTCTTCCCAGGAACTAACTCAGAATATGATTCAGCTAAGGCTTTCGAAAAAGAAGGTGCAGAGGTCAACTTGGTGCCATTCGTGACCTTGCATGAAGAAGCCATTGTCAAGTCAGTTGAAACCATGGTTGACAACATCGGCAAGGCTAACATTCTCTTCTTTGCAGGTGGATTCTCGGCTGCGGATGAACCAGATGGTTCAGCCAAGTTCATTGTCAATATTCTGCTCAATGAAAAAGTGCGTGCAGCTATTGATAGCTTTATCGCCCGTGGTGGCTTGATTATCGGTATCTGTAATGGATTCCAGGCTCTCGTAAAATCAGGTCTTCTTCCATACGGAAACTTTGAAGATGCCAGCAGTACGAGCCCAACCCTCTTCTACAATGATGCCAACCAACACGTGGCCAAGATGGTAGAAACTCGCATTGCCAATACTAACTCACCATGGCTTGCTGGAGTGCAAGTGGGCGATATCCATGCTATTCCTGTTTCACACGGTGAAGGGAAGTTTGTCGTGACGGCTGAGGAATTCGCTGAACTCCGTGACAATGGACAAATTTTCAGCCAATATGTTGACTTTGATGGAAAACCAAGTATGGATTCTAAGTACAATCCAAATGGTTCTGTCCATGCCATCGAAGGAATTACCAGCAAGAACGGCCAAATCATCGGTAAGATGGGACACTCAGAACGTTATGAAGATGGTCTTTTCCAAAACATCCCAGGCAATAAAGACCAGCACCTGTTTGCGTCGGCGGTTAAATACTTTACTGGAAAATAAGACTTACAGATTTTCTAATAGATAGTATCAGTAATGTAAAAGTCATGTAGATTTAGCTCTTGGTGCTACACAAATAAAAATTAGGTATATAAAATGACATACGAAGTAAAATCTCTTAATGAAGAATGTGGTGTTTTCGGTATCTGGGGACATCCAGATGCTGCTAAGTTGACCTATTTTGGTCTCCACAGTCTTCAACACCGTGGTCAGGAGGGGGCAGGAATCCTCTCCAATGATCAGGGGCAATTGAAGCGCCATCGTGACATGGGTCTTCTATCAGAAGTCTTCAGAAATCCTGCTAACTTAGATAAATTGACGGGAACTGGTGCGATTGGGCATGTGCGTTACGCGACTGCTGGCGAAGCTTCTGTAGATAACATCCAGCCCTTCCTCTTCCGTTTTCACGATATGCAGTTTGGATTGGCTCATAATGGAAATCTGACCAATGCAGCCTCTCTCAAGAAAGAATTGGAAGATAGAGGAGCGATTTTTAGCGCAACTTCGGACTCGGAAATCTTAGCTCACCTCATTCGTCGTAGTCACAATCCGAACTTGATGGGAAAAATCAAGGAAGCGCTCAGCCTTGTCAAAGGTGGTTTTGCCTATATCTTGCTGTTTGAGGACAAGTTGATTGCGGCTCTTGACCCCAATGGTTTCCGTCCGCTTTCTATCGGGAAAATGGCCAACGGAGCGGTGGTTGTTTCCTCTGAAACCTGTGCTTTTGAGGTTATTGGTGCTGAATGGATTCGTGATTTGAAGCCAGGTGAGATTGTGATCATTGATGACAAGGGCATCCAGTATGACAGCTATACAGATGATACCCAGTTGGCAATTTGTTCTATGGAGTATATCTATTTTGCTCGCCCTGATTCTAACATTCATGGTGTCAATGTCCATACGGCACGTAAACGTATGGGTGCCCAATTGGCGCGTGAATTCAAGCATGAGGCGGATATAGTGGTCGGTGTGCCCAATTCTTCCCTCAGCGCGGCTATGGGATTTGCGGAAGAGTCCGGGCTACCAAACGAAATGGGTCTTATCAAGAACCAATACACCCAACGTACCTTTATCCAACCGACTCAAGAATTGCGGGAGCAAGGGGTACGGATGAAACTGTCTGCTGTTTCTGGCGTTGTCAAAGGCAAGCGTGTGGTTATGATTGATGACTCTATTGTACGTGGGACGACCTCTCGTCGTATCGTCCAGCTCTTGAAAGAAGCGGGTGCTACTGAGGTTCACGTTGCTATTGGCAGTCCAGCGCTAGCTTATCCATGTTTCTATGGGATTGATATCCAGACCCGTCAGGAGCTGATTGCAGCCAATCATACGGTCGAAGAAACGCGCCAAATCATTGGTGCGGACAGTCTGACCTATCTTTCAATTGATGGCTTGATTGAGTCGATTGGGATTGAAACAGATGCGCCAAATGGCGGTCTCTGTGTCGCTTACTTTGACGGTGACTACCCAACGCCTCTCTACGACTATGAAGAAGACTATCGTAGAAGTTTGGAAGAAAAGACCAGTTTACAAATAGACAATAGATCCTCCATTAAAGAAAAGGAATATAAAAATGGCAAATAAAAATGCTTATGCTCCACGTCTCACTACTGACTAAAAGCTAAAGCATTTGTCAGTAGACGCTTTGTCCTATAGGATCAAAGCTAGAGCCCTGACTAGTATTTTTAGATAAAATAATTGTTTATCTAAAAATACGTCGCAATCTTCTCAAAGAAAAGGAACAAATAAATGACAAAAAATGCTTATGCCCAGTCGGGTGTAGATGTTGAAGCGGGTTATGAAGTTGTTGAACGGATTAAAAAGCACGTGGCTCGTACGGAGCGTGCAGGTGTCATGGGAGCTCTGGGTGGCTTTGGTGGTATGTTTGACCTTTCAAAGACTGGGGTTAAAGAACCCGTCTTGATTTCAGGAACTGATGGTGTCGGAACCAAGCTCATGCTGGCTATCAAGTACGACAAGCACGATACCATCGGTCAGGACTGTGTGGCCATGTGTGTCAATGACATCATCGCTGCAGGTGCAGAGCCCCTCTATTTCCTTGACTACGTAGCGACAGGGAAGAATGAACCAGCTAAGCTAGAACAAGTAGTCGCTGGTGTGGCAGAAGGCTGTGTGCAGGCAGGTGTTGCCCTCATCGGTGGGGAAACGGCTGAAATGCCGGGTATGTATGGCGCAGATGACTATGACTTAGCTGGTTTTACGGTCGGTGTGGCTGAAAAATCTCAAATCATTGACGGTTCAAAGGTTGCAGAAGGCGATGTTCTTCTCGGACTTGCTTCAAGTGGGATTCACTCCAATGGTTACTCTCTCGTTCGTCGTGTCTTTGCGGATTATACAGGTGAGGAAGTCCTTCCAGAATTGGAAGGCAAGCAACTCAAGGAAGTTTTGCTTGAGCCGACTCGTATCTATGTTAAGGCTGTTTTGCCACTCATCAAGGAAGGCTTGGTAAATGGTATTGCCCACATCACAGGTGGTGGCTTTATCGAAATGTTCCTCGTATGTTTGCTGCTGACCTAGCAGCTGAGATTGAAGAAAGCAAGGTACCAGTGCTTCCGATTTTCAAAGCTCTTGAAAAATACGGTCAGATCAAACACGAAGAAATGTTTGAAATCTTCAATATGGGTGTGGGACTCATGTTGGCAGTTAGTCCTGAAAATGTAGGTCGTGTCAAGGAATTGTTGGATGAACCAGTCTATGAAATTGGTCGCATCGTCAAGAAAGAAAACGAAAGTGTCATCATCAAATGAAAAAAATAGCGGTTTTTGCCTCTGGTAATGGCTCAAATTTTCAGGTGATAGCGGAACAATTTCCAGTAGAGTTTGTCTTTTCAGACCATCGTGACGCCTATGTGCTCGAACGTGCAGACAAGCTCGACGTTCTGTCCTATACTTTTGAACTCAAGGAGTTTGAGAGCAAGGCAGACTACGAAGCGGCACTTGTCGAACTCTTGGAAGAACACCAGATTGACTTGGTTTGTCTAGCAGGCTACATGAAAATCGTTGGGCCTACTTTACTGGCAGCTTATGAAGGCCGAATCATCAATATTCATCCAGCCTACCTGCCAGAATTTCCAGGAGCTCATGGGATTGAGGATGCTTGGAATGCAGGTGTTGCTGAGAGTGGTGTTACCATTCACTGGGTGGACTCAGGTGTGGATACAGGAAAGGTCATCAAACAAGTACGTGTGCCACGGTTAGCTGATGATACCATAGCCAGCTTTGAAGAACGTATTCATGAGGCAGAGTACAAGTTGTATCCAGAAGTAGTGAAGGCTCTATTTACAGATTGACTTTTTGATGATTCATATGATATCTTTGATTTTAAATTGGAGTCAGTGTTTGTTGAAAAAGGCTTCAAACGGAGGTATTTGTAATGTTAGAATCTAAAAAAACAACTCGATATGTATTTTATGTCTATCTGATGTTATTAACTTGGGGAATCTTATTTAAGTTTGAAACAAATCCTGAATTTATAGCATTTTTCTTAGCTCCAAGGTATATCAATTGGATTCCATTTTCAGAACCACTAATAGTAGATGGAAAAAAATTATTTTTTTGCTGAAATGTTATTTAATCTGATTTCTTTTTATTCCATTAGGTGTTTGTTTCCCTCTGATAAAAAAACTAATTTATCTAGTTTAAAAAAATAGTCGGAACGGGTTTCTTGATTAGTTTATTGTTTGAGTGCTTACAGTATATTTTAGCAATAGGCATAACAGATATAACGGATTTGACTTTAAATACGCTAGGTGTTTGTGTAGGCTTACTGATTTATCAAATTTTTATAAGAGTGTTCAAATCACAGACTAGAAAATGGGTCAATATCTTAGGTATGCTTAGCCTTGGTTTTGCTTATTTTGTTTTACTGTTACTGCATTTAATTGGTGTTTAACTAATGATTAAAAAGGAGAATATAATGACTAAACGCGCCTTAATCAGCGTCTCAGACAAAGTGGGCATTGTTGAATTTGCCCAAGAACTTAAAAAACTTGGTTGGGAGATTATCTCGACTGGTGGAACCAAGGTTGCCCTTGATACTGCTGGGGTGGACACCATTGCGATTGATGATGTGACTGGTTTTCCAGAAATGATGGACGGTCGTGTCAAGACCCTTCATCCAAATATCCACGGTGGGCTTCTCGCTCGTCGTGACTTGGATAGTCACTTGGAAGCAGCTAAGGAGAACCAGATTGAGCTTATCGACCTTGTTGTAGTTAACCTTTACCCATTTAAGGAAACCATCCTCAAACCAGACGTGACTTATGCTGATGCGGTTGAGAACATCGATATCGGTGGGCCATCTATGCTTCGTTCAGCAGCTAAAAACCATGCCAGTGTTACAGTTGTGGTAGATCCTGCTGACTACGCTGTGGTTTTGGACGAATTGGCAGCAAACGGCGAAACCTCTTATGAAACTCGCCAACGTTTGGCAGCCAAAGTATTTCGTCACACAGCGGCTTATGATGCCTTGATTGCAGAATACTTCACAGCTCAAGTGGGCGAAAGCAAACCAGAAAAGTTGACCTTGACCTATGACCTCAAACAAGCTATGCGTTATGGGGAAAATCCTCAGCAGGATGCGGACTTCTACCAGAAAGCTTTGCCGACTGATTACTCCATTGCATCAGCCAAACAGCTAAACGGTAAAGACTTGTCCTTCAACAATATCCGTGATGCGGATGCTGCCATTCGTATTATCCGTGACTTCAAAGACCGTCCAACTGTTGTGGCTCTCAAACACATGAACCCATGTGGAATCGGTCAGGCTGATAACATTGAGACTGCTTGGGACTACGCTTATGAGTCTGACCCAGTGTCTATCTTTGGTGGTATCGTTGTTCTTAACCGTGAGGTGGATGCTGCGACAGCTGAGAAGATGCACGGCGTTTTCCTTGAAATCATCATTGCACCAAGCTATACGGATGAAGCGCTAGCCATTTTGACTAATAAAAAGAAAAACTTGCGTATCCTTGCCTTGCCATTTGATGCTCAAGAGGCCAGTGAAGTGGAAGCAGAATACACAGGTGTAGTTGGTGGACTTCTGGTGCAAAACCAAGACGTTATCAAAGAAAGTCCAGCTGACTGGCAAGTGGTGACCAAACGCCAACCAACTGAGACAGAAGCAACTGCTCTTGAATTTGCTTGGAAGGCCATCAAGTACGTGAAATCAAACGGTATCATTGTGACCAACGACCACATGACACTTGGTGTTGGCCCGGGTCAAACCAATCGTGTGGCCTCTGTGCGTATTGCCATTGAACAAGCTAAAAATCGTCTTGACGGAGCTGTGCTTGCTTCCGATGCCTTCTTCCCATTTGCGGATAATGTGGAAGAAATCGCTAAGCAGGTATCAAGGCTATCATCCAGCCAGGTGGGTCCGTCCGTGACCAAGAGTCTATCGAAGCTGCGGATAAATATGGCTTGACCATGATCTTCACAGGTGTGAGACATTTTAGACATTAAGAACCTAAAGGAAAGAAAACAGTTTCTTTCCTTTTTTACTTTAAAAAGCTTAATGAAACAAGATTAAAACGAACGTTTGTGGTATAATGTTAGTAAATAATTCGCAAAAGAGGTTGTGAGATGAAACTACTTGTTGTCGGTTCGGGTGGTCGTGAACATGCGATTGCTAAGAAGTTGCTTGAGTCAAAAGAGGTAGAAAAGGTTTTTGTTGCTCCTGGGAATGATGGGATGACTCTGGATGGTTTGGAATTGGTAAATATCTCTATTTCCGAACATTATAAATTGATTGAGTTTGTAAAAGCCAACGATATTGCTTGGTCATTTATCGGGCCAGATGATGCCCTTGCGGCTGGTATTGTGGATGATTTCCATGCAGCTGGTCTCAAAGCCTTTGGTCCGACAAGATTGGCAGCGGAGCTGGAATGGTCCAAGGATTTTGCCAAGGAAATCATGGTCAAATACGGCGTTCCGACAGCAATATATGGCACATTTTCAGATTTCGAGGAAGCCAAGGCCTATATCGAAAAGCAGGGTGCGCCTATCGTAGTCAAGGCAGATGGCTTGGCGCTTGGGAAGGGTGTCGTCGTTGCGGAGACGGTTGAGCAAGCAGTCGAAGCAGCTCACGAGATGCTTTTGGACAATAAATTTGGTGACTCAGGTGCGCGTGTGGTTATTGAGGAATTCCTTGAAGGAGAGGAATTTTCACTCTTTGCCTTTGTCAATGGTGATAAGTTCTACATCATGCCAACAGCTCAGGACCACAAACGTGCCTATAATGGCGATAAGGGGCCTAACACGGGGGGTATGGGTGCCTATGCACCAGTTCCACACTTACCACAGAGTGTGGTTGATACAGCGGTTGACACCATTGTCAAGCCAGTCCTTGAGGGCATGATTCAAGAAGGTCGTCCTTATCTGGGTATCCTTTACGCAGGGCTTATCCTGACAGCTGATGGACCTAAGGTCATCGAGTTTAATGCTCGCTTCGGAGATCCAGAAACTCAGATTATCTTGCCTCGTCTGACCTCTGATTTTGCACAAAATATCACAGATATTCTGGATGGTAAGGAGCCAAACATTACCTGGACGGACAAGGGTGTGACTCTGGGTGTGGTTGTCGCATCCAAGGGTTACCCGCTAGACTATGAAAAAGGTGTCGAGTTGCCAGCCAAGACAGAAGGAGACATCATCACCTACTATGCAGGTGCTAAGTTTGCGGAAAATAGCAGAGCACTGCTCTCAAACGGTGGACGTGTCTATATGCTCGTCACCACAGCAAACACCGTCAAAGAAGCCCAAAATACCATCTACCAAGAACTCGCTCAACAAAAAACAGAAGGCCTCTTCTACCGAACCGATATCGGAAGCAAGGGAGTATGAATATGATTGAAAAATTAAGTATTATAATATCGTTGCTAACAGCCTTAGTTGCGGTATGGAACAGTTGGTTCACAATAAAATCATTTAATGAGACACGTAAATACGATGTCAAAAAAATGAGATATGAAAAATTATACGTCTATTATATGGAGTATATCTCAAGAAAAGAAAAAAATTAAATTTTTTTGTCTTCGACAGATACAATCAACACATTGAATTATATATTTAGTGTTTATGATAATATTAAATTTTTTTAATGGATAAAGAAATTTCAGATAACCTCAATATTCTTCAAAAATAATCTTGAAAAAGAGCGTAATCAATTTTTTTATCAGATTTTTGATAAAATGAATTTGGACGAAAGAAGTAGAAGATTGGATGAGTTGATACAGGCTTCTAAAAAGCTTTAACGGGGAATTTAAGAAATATTATCAGCTTCAACTATCAAAAGATTATAATAAATTAGTTTAAAAAGAGAGAAATTAAGAAAATATGAAACCGATTATTTCCATTATCATGGGCTCCAAATCCGACTGGGCAACCATGCAAAAAACAGCCGAAGTCCTGGACCGTTTCGGCGTTACTTACGAAAAAGAAAGTTGTTTCAGCCCACCGGACACCAGACCTCATGTTCAGACATGCTGAAGAAGCTCGTAGCCGTGGCATAAAGGTCATCATCGCAGGTGCTGGTGGCGCACCCATTTGCCAGGTATGGTAGCAGCTAAAACAACCCTTCCAGTCATCAGGGGTACCCGTCAAGTCTCGTGCTCTTAGTGGCGTGGACTCGCTCTACTCTATCGTTCAGATGCCGGGCGGTGTGCCTGTTGCGACAATGGCTATCGGTGAGGCAGGTGCGACCAATGCGGCCCTCTTTGCCCTTCGTCTCCTATCAGTAGAGGATCAGGCTATCGCGACAGCATTGGCAGATTTTGCAGAAGAACAAGGAAAAATCGCAGAGGAGTCGACAAATGAGCTCATCTAAAACAATCGGAATTATCGGTGGTGGTCAGCTTGGTCAGATGATGGCCATTTCTGCTATTTACATGGGGCACAAGGTCATTGCGCTGGATCCGGTAGCGGATTGCCCGGCCTCTCGCGTCGCGGAAATCATTGTGGCGCCTTATAATGACGTGGATGCTCTGCGTCAGTTGGCTGAGCGTTGCGATATCTTGACCTATGAGTTTGAAAATGTCGATGCCGATGGTTTGGATGCTGTCATTAAGGATGGTCAGCTCCCTCAAGGGACAGACCTGCTCCGCATTTCCCAAAATCGCATCTTTGAAAAGGACTTTCTCTCAAATAAGGCTCAAGTAACGGTGGCACCTTACAAGGTTGTGACTTCTAGCCAAGACTTGGCAGATATTGACCTGTCGAAAACCTATGTCCTCAAGACTGCAACTGGTGGCTACGATGGACATGGTCAAAAGGTCATTTGCTCAGCAGAAGATTTAGAAGAGGCCTATGTACTAGCTGATTCTACAGACTGTGTTTTGGAAGAATTTGTGAACTTTGACCTTGAAATTTCTGTCATCGTGTCAGGAAATGGCAAGGACGTGACAGTTTTCCCAGTTCAGGAAAATATTCACCGAAACAACATCCTTTCAAAAACTATTGTGCCTGCTCGCATTTCAGAAAGTTTAGCTGAGAAAGCCAAAGCTATGGCCGTGCGAATTGCTGAGCAGCTTAATCTATCTGGAACCCTTTGCGTGGAAATGTTTGCGACAGCTGACGACATCATTGTCAACGAGATTGCTCCACGACCACACAACTCTGGGCATTATTCAATTGAAGCCTGCGACTTCTCCCAGTTTGATACCCACATTTTAGGTGTTCTGGGAGCATCATTGCCAGAAATTAAATTACATGCTCCAGCCGTTATGCTCAATGTCCTCGGCCAGCATGTCGAGGATGCTGAAAAATATGTCACAGAAAATCCAAGCGCCCACCTCCACATGTATGGTAAAATAGAAGCAAAGCATAACCGCAAGATGGGACATGTGACTTTGTTTAGTGATGAACCAGATAGGATTGGAGAACTATAGATAGGTACTATATTTCTTTCAGTTGCTTATAGATAGGAGAATTACATTGTTATTAACTGAATTTAAAATTAATGCTCTCAACCAGGATTATAACGTTGATTTAATTTTTGAAAATAATAAAACAATATTTATTGGTGAAAATGGTATTGGTAAAACAACAATACTATCAATTTTATATTATTTATTAGATTTAAATTATACAGAATTACTTCGATTTACTTTTGATAGTATAGAGTTGACCTTTAAAAACTCTAGCCCTCTAAAAATTACAAAACGTGATATAAGAGAGGAACTAGAGCGATTGGACCGTGGTAAAATAGGCAGGCGTCACCCAAGATATCGGATAGAGATAGACAATTTTATAAGAGTAATTGAAGAAGACCCTGAATTGTCTGAAGACATAAAAAGAATAATAGTTTCAGGTGCAGATAATTCTAACTCCTATATAGAAGTAATGAATATATTACGTAAAAAAAGAGGATTTGGGCAATCTGCAATTCGTTTTAGAGAAGATATTTTTTCAGAACTATCTTATCGTCTTAATCCGCCGTCGTATAAATTACTAATAGATAAGATAGAAGATATAAAAAAACAAATTATAAAAATTCTCTATTTCCCAACATATCGAAGAATTGAAGAAAATTTGGCTCAGTTAGATTTGGAAACAAGGGATGAAAAGAATTATAAATAAATCAAATGGTGAGCTAATTCATTTTTGGTATGGAGGATGTTGAACAAAAAAAATAGAAAATTTACTTAATAAAAATTAGTAAAAGAAACAAATGAAAGTTACAACACAATGACTGGCGGTTTATTAAATAAATTTGCAGAAGGAAATTTAGATGTATCTTTTGAACCATTTGATAGAGATACTGTTATAATAGCACTCTCACGATTAGGAAATAAAGTTACTAAAAAGTCTAAAGACACTATTCTGAAAAAAATCGAGAATAACACGCTTATAGAGGATAAGTATTTGAACTATCTTGTTTCAAGTATTGTAAAAAAATTATAAAAAAATTAGAAGAGATAGATAGTAGAATTGATGATTTCACAGAGAAAGTAAATAAATATTTATTTAACAAAAAAATTTTTTTCTATGATGCTGAGTCATTGAAACTGGAAATAAAAAGAACAAATTCAGAGGGCGAAATAAAAACTCATAGGGACTTCTTCGGTAAAGAAGTAGAAGAAGTAATCAAGTTAGAAAGTCTATCATCGGGTGAAAAACAGCTAGTTTCAGCATTTTCAAAAAAATTTTTTTAGAGGATGAGAAAAAGTTACTTATATTGTTTGATGAGCCAGAATTATCTCTTTCTGTACCGTGGCAGAAAGAATTTATCTATGATATCTCTCAAGCCGGGACATGTAAATTTTTATTAGTTGTTACTCATTCTCCATTTATTTATGATCAATTATTCAAATTTGCTAGAGATATTGATAAATTTATTACCGAGACTGATAAAACTATTGATGAATCAGAAGGAATCTCTTCATTTTGGGATGAATCAGCTTTTGATGACGATACATTTTAGCTAATGGAGAAGATTATGGAAAGAGTTAATTTAGAAAATCTCCAAAAATCCAAAGAGGAGCCTTCGGTTGTATGGTCTGAGTATAAAAATGATTGTAGGCATAATCCTGATATGTATTTTGTCTTTTATGAAGGAAAAAGATAGGCAATATTACGATGTAAGAATAAATTCTAAAACATCAAATTTTAATGCTTATATTGCTGGAAATAAGGCAAAAAGTTTTAGCTGTGTTTGAAAAAAATAAAGCGAGAAGATGGGGAAAAAAATCATTAAAAAAACACTCTCTTCTTTATTGATAAAGATTATGAACGAAAAAGATAAAGTATATGATTCTCATATTTATGTTACACAGAAGTATTCAATTGAAAACTATTATGTAAGTCATAAAGCAATGGAAAAGATATTAAGATTCCATTTTGGGCTTAATCCAAAATCAGAAGCCTCTATTAAAAATAATGAAATTATTTGATGACAGATATGAAGAATTTATTTCTATACTAATGGAACTTAATTTATGGGCAATTGCTTGTAAATCAGTAGATTTTATTATTAATTTCGATCTTATAAGAGTAAAAGAAAAATCCCTATAATATTATTGATATTAGCTATAAAGAGATCCAACAGAAGAATGAACTTAACTTCGATTATTTTTATAGAATTGTATGAGAAAAAAAGTTATTACAACACAAAAAAACTCTGATGCTAAATATGAATATGATTACTCTGAATATTTTTTAAAAAAAGAAAATATCAGAGATTTTTTTGATAATAAAAAGTAAGTATTATAGAACAAATATTGAATATTATTTTAGAGGTAAATTTATAATTTGTTTCTTGGTCCGTTTTTTTACAAACACTTACACAAAAGCATTCGGGAATACTTAAACCAGAATTTCAAGTCACTGAAAAAAATGTTATGAGTTTATTTACAAATCAAGCGGACACACCTAAAAAAAATTAGAGGATTATTTAAACAATAAACTCTGCTAAAATTTTTTTATTATTAATGGTTACAAGGAGAAAAAAATGATCGACCGTTATTCTCGCCCTGAGATGGCGAATATTTGGAGTGAAGAAAATAAATACCGTGCTTGGCTTGAGGTGGAAATCTTGGCTGACGAGGCATGGGCTGAATTGGGGGAAATCCCTAAGGAAGATGTGGCTTTGATCCGCGAAAAAGCGGACTTTGATATCGACCGTATTTTGGAGATTGAGCAGGAGACTCGCCATGACGTAGTGGCTTTTACGCGTGCGGTTTCTGAGACGCTTGGTGAAGAGCGTAAGTGGGTTCACTATGGCTTGACTTCTACTGACGTGGTGGACACGGCCTACGGTTACCTCTACAAGCAGGCCAACGACATCATCCGTCGCGACCTTGAAAACTTCACTAACATTATCGCTGACAAGGCTAAGGAGCACAAGTTCACCATCATGATGGGGCGTACCCACGGTGTGCACGCTGAGCCGACAACTTTTGGTCTGAAATTGGCGACTTGGTATAGCGAAATGAAGCGCAATATCGAGCGTTTCGAGCATGCGGCTGCTGGTGTTGAAGCTGGTAAGATTTCTGGTGCGGTTGGGAACTTTGCCAACATCCCACCATTCGTAGAGCAATACGTCTGCGACAAATTGGGTATCCGTGCCCAAGAAATCTCTACACAGGTTCTTCCTCGCGACCTTCACGCTGAGTACTTTGCGGTTCTTGCCAGCATCGCGACTTCTATCGAGCGTATGGCGACTGAGATTCGTGGTCTGCAAAAATCTGAGCAGCGCGAAGTGGAAGAGTTCTTTGCCAAAGGGCAAAAAGGTTCATCTGCTATGCCTCACAAACGCAACCCTATCGGTTCTGAGAACATGACAGGTCTTGCGCGTGTTATCCGTGGTCACATGATTACAGCCTATGAGAACGTGGCTCTCTGGCACGAACGTGACATCTCTCACTCATCAGCTGAGCGCATCATCACACCAGATACGACCATCTTGATTGACTACATGCTCAACCGTTTTGGAAATATCGTCAAGAACTTGACAGTCTTCCCAGAAAACATGATCCGCAACATGAACTCAACTTTCGGTCTTATCTTTAGCCAACGAGCTATGTTGACTTTGATCGAGAAAGGTATGACTCGCGAACAAGCCTATGACTTGGTACAACCAAAAACAGCCTACTCTTGGGACAACCAAGTAGACTTTAAACCACTTCTGGAAGCAGATCCAGAAGTAACCTCACGCCTGACTCAAGAGGAAATCGATGAGATCTTCAACCCTCTTTATTACACTAAACGAGTGGACGATATCTTTGAACGTCTTGGATTAGGATAATTAGAATAAAAATCGAATTTTTATTACTCCATCTATAGGAGTAGTAGAACTTCGATTTTTTTCTTTTTATAAACAGATTGCAAAATAATTTTTATAGCAGATTGAAACTGGAATAGTACATAATGGCTACTAAAAATATTTCTAGAAATTAATTTAACTTTTCTAATCGATTTATTCACATCTTATCTCTATCTACTATAGTAAAATTTAAACAAATTTAGTCTATCTTAATTGACATATAGAAAATACATTTTTAATGTCATATAATAAGCATAGAAAAAAGCCTAAGCGGTGCTTAGGCTTTCTTCTTAGTGATCACGGTCACATGAAATGAATTTGATTTTGTAATAATCCGCTCGTTTATATGTTTCGCTGTATGCGAGAACTTGACCAGTAGACTCTAGTTTAGTAGTCTTGGTTTGTAAAACGGTTGGGAATTGTTCATCGACTCCGAGGACCGAAGCCGCATGTTCTGGAGTTGGAAATGCTATTTCATTGATTTCTTCAAAATGTTCATCATTCATGTGAATGTGATAATCCAATTTGAAACGGTTATAGATAGAGCTATAATATTCAAGATTTGGATAATTTGCGTTGATGTATTGTTCTGGAATATAAGATGTGTGGTAGATATATGCGACACCATTTGTTTCGCGTACGCGTTCAATCTTGTAGTAGAATTGATTACCGCGTAGTCCAAGTTTTTCTAAGTAGCTTAGTTTGTTTCCACGCTCAATAGAAAGGACGGTCACCTTATCATCTTTTAGTTTCAAAAAAACTTCTACATCTGAAAACTCTACGAGTTTGTGTTTGCGTGCGCGTGAAACGAATGTACCCTTTCCTTGTTGGCGGACAATATAACCATCTTTGGCAAGGTCGTTTAAGGCGCGGACAACTGTGATAGAACTCACATCATACATTGCAATCAATTCAGCTTCAGTGTAAAATTTATCTCCACTGGCGAATTGACCAGAGATGATTTTGTTCTTTAATTCGTCTTTTATATATTGATATTTAGGAATTGCCATAATTTCACCTCGATTTTTCCTTCTCCGTTAAAGATTTTTACCATAAAAAAACGGAAATAATAGTAGTCTTTTGAATAAAAAAATTAGAATAATAGGCTATAAGGTTAAATTACATATAAAAAAAGGATATTTTTATACATTTTTTTATACATGGTTTTTTTAAAGTATACATTGTTATAAATTAGAGACTTTTATAAGTTTTTTTGTGTAAAAGTTAGTTAAAAATGAAAAAAATTGTGAAAAGCCTATTGACAAATGTGGTATATTGAGTTATATTCAATATATCAACAAATGAAAGCGTAAACTTTAGTTGTCAGAAGGTAAGAATATGACACGATTTGAGATACGAGATGATTTTTATCTCGATGGAAAATCATTTAAGATTTTATCTGGCGCCATTCATTATTTTAGGGTTCCTCCAGAAGATTGGTATCATTCGCTCTATAACTTGAAGGCTCTTGGTTTTAATACAGTAGAGACTTATGTGGCTTGGAATTTACATGAGCCTCGTGAGGGTGAGTTTCACTTTGAAGGAGCTCTGGATTTGGAGCGATTTCTCCAAACGGCACAAGATTTGGGTCTCTACGCTATCGTTCGTCCCTCTCCCTTCATTTGTGCAGAGTGGGAATTCGGTGGTTTACCAGCTTGGCTCTTAACCAAAGATATGAGGATTCGTTCCTCAGATCCTGCCTATATTGAGGCTGTTGGTCGCTATTATGACCAGCTCTTGCCACGATTGGTTCCACATTTGTTGGACAAGGGTGGCAATATCCTTATGATGCAGGTTGAAAATGAGTATGGTTCTTATGGAGAAGATAAGGCTTACCTGAGAGCCATTCGACAGTTGATGGAAGAGCGTGGCGTAACCTGTCCACTCTTTACATCAGATGGTCCATGGAGAGCTACTCTGAAAGCTGGAACCTTAATCGAAGATGACCTCTTTGTGACAGGGAACTTTGGTTCTAAGGCACCTTATAACTTTTCACAGATGCAGGAATTCTTTGATGAACATGGCAAAAAATGGCCACTCATGTGTATGGAGTTCTGGGATGGCTGGTTCAATCGTTGGAAAGAACCGATTATCACACGGGATCCAAAAGAATTAGCAGATGCAGTTCGAGAAGTTTTGGAGCAAGGCTCTATCAATCTTTACATGTTCCACGGTGGTACAAACTTTGGCTTCATGAATGGTTGCTCGGCTCGAGGAACTTTGGACCTGCCACAAGTTACGTCTTATGATTACGATGCGCTTCTGGATGAAGAAGGAAATCCAACTGCCAAATACTTGGCAGTCAAGAAGATGATGGCAACACATTTTCCAGAGTATCCGCAGTTGGAACCACTCTACAAAGAGAGTATGGAGTTGGATGCTATTCCACTAGTTGAAAAAGTTTCCTTGTTTGAAACCTTGGATAGTCTGTCAAGTCCTGTAGAAAGTCTCTATCCTAAAAAGATGGAGGAATTGGGACAAAGTTATGGCTACCTACTTTATCGAACAGAAACAAACTGGGATGCAGAAGAAGAAAGACTTCGTATCATTGACGGTCGAGATAGGGCTCAGCTTTATGTCGATGGTCAGTGGGTCGAAACCCAATATCAGACAGAGATTGGGGAAGATATTTTTTATCAAGGTAAAAAGAAAGCGCTATCTAGATTGGATATCTTGGTAGAAAATATGGGGCGTGTCAACTATGGACATAAGTTCTTAGCAGATACGCAACGTAAGGGAATTCGGACAGGGGTTTGTAAGGATTTGCACTTCTTACTAAACTGGAAACACTATCCACTTCCACTAGATAATCCTGAGAAAATTGATTTTTCAAAAGGATGGACTCAAGGACAACCAGCCTTTTATGCTTATGACTTTACAGTCCAAGAGCCAAAAGATACTTACCTAGACTTGTCTGAGTTTGGTAAGGGAGTTGCCTTTGTCAATGGGCAGAATCTAGGACGTTTTTGGAACGTTGGTCCAACTCTCTCGCTTTATATCCCTCATAGCTATCTCAAGGAAGGTGCCAATCGTATCATCATCTTTGAAACAGAGGGCCAATATAAAGAAGAGATTTATTTAACTCGTAAACCTACACTAAAACACATAAAGGGGGAAAACTTATGACAATTGTAGGATGCCGTATCGATGGACGTTTGATCCACGGACAAGTAGCCAACCTTTGGGCTGGAAAACTAAATGTTTCACGTATTATGGTTGTAGATGACGAAGTTGTCAACAACGACGTTGAAAGAGTGGTTTGAAACTTGCGACACCACCAGGTGTAAAATTGAGTATTTTGCCAATTGAAAAAGCGGCAGCCAATATTCTTGCTGGAAAATACGATAGCCAACGTCTCTTTATCGTGGCTCGTAAACCAGACCGCTTCCTTGGTTTGGTTGAAGCAGGTGTACCACTTGAAACCCTAAATGTTGGGAATATGTCTCAAACACCAGAAACTCGCCCCATCACACGTTCTATCAATGTAGTAGACAAGGATGTGGAAGACTTCCACAAATTGGCAGAAAAAGGTGTTAAACTTACTGCTCAAATGGTTCCAAATGATCCAATTTCAGACTTTTTGAGCTTATTAAAATAGGAAAAAATTTTTAGGAGGTCATTGTTATGATACAATGGTGGCAAATTTTACTTCTCACTTTGTACTCAGCTTATCAAATCTGTGATGAGTTGACGATCGTTTCATCTGCAGGTTCCCCTGTATTTGCTGGTTTCATTACTGGTTTAATCATGGGAGATGTGACTACTGGTTTGCTTATCGGTGGTAACTTGCAATTGTTCGTTCTTGGGGTTGGTACCTTCGGTGGTGCTTCTCGTATTGACGCAACTTCTGGTGCAGTTCTTGCGACAGCCTTCTCTGTTTCACAGGGAATTGATACAGCACTTGCGATTACAACAATCGCTGTGCCAGTAGCAACTCTCTTGACTTACTTCGACGTTCTTGGACGTATGACAACTACTTTCTTTGCTCACCGTGTGGATGCTGCAATCGAACGCTTTGACTATAAAGGTATTGAACGCAACTACCTACTTGGTGCGATTCCTTGGGCTCTATCTCGTGCCCTTCCAGTCTTCTTTGCGCTTGCTTTTGGTGGTGAATTTGTACAACACGTAGTAGACTTCGTTACAAAATACCAATGGGTTGCAGATGGTTTGACACTCGCAGGACGTATGCTTCCAGGTCTTGGATTTGCAATCTTACTTCGTTACCTTCCAGTTAAACGTAACCTTCACTACCTTGCAATGGGATTTGGTTTGACAGCTATGTTGACTGTTCTTTACTCATATGTAACAGGTCTTGGTGGCGCTGTTGCTGGTATCGTAGGCACTCTACCGAAAGATGTTGCTGAAAAATTGGTTTCGTGAACAACTTCAAAGGTTTGTCTATGATTGGTATCTCTATCGTAGGTATCTTCCTTGCAGTGCTTCACTTCAAAAATAGCCAAAAAGTAGCTGTAGCAGCACCTTCTACACCATCAGAAAGTGGGGAAATCGAAGATGACGAATTCTAATTACAAACTTACAAAAGAAGATTTTAATCAAATCAACAAACGTAGCTTGTTTACTTTCCAATTGGGTTGGAACTACGAACGTATGCAAGCTTCTGGTTACCTGTACATGATCTTGCCTCAATTGCGTAAAATGTATGGTGATGGAACCCCTGAATTGAAAGAAATGATGAAAGTTCATACTCAATTCTTCAATACTTCACCATTCTTCCATACCATTATCGCTGGTTTTGACCTTGCCATGGAAGAAAAAGATGGTGTGGGTGCAAAAGACGCCGTTAACGGTATCAAGACAGGTTTGATGGGACCATTTGCTCCTCTTGGAGATACAATCTTTGGTTCGCTTGTACCTGCTATCATGGGGTCAGTCGCAGCAACTATGGCTATCGCTGGCCAACCTTGGGGTATCTTCCTTTGGATCGCAGTTGCAGTTGCTTATGACATCTTCCGTTGGAAACAGTTGGAATTTGCCTACAAAGAAGGGGTTAACCTTATCAACAACATGCAAAGTACCTTGACAGCTTTGATTGACGCTGCATCTGTACTTGGTGTCTTCATGATGGGTGCTCTTGTAGCAACAATGATCAACTTTGAAGTTTCTTATAAATTGCCAATCGGTGAAAAGATGATTGATTTCCAAGACATCTTGAACCAAATCTTCCCACGTTTGCTTCCAGCAATCTTTACTGCCTTTATCTTCTGGTTGCTTGGTAAGAAAGGTATGAACTCTACTAAAGCTATCGGTATTATTATCGTACTTGCTTTGGCTCTTTCTGCCTTTGGTAAATTTGTACTTGGAATGGGCGCATAATTTATGGCTAAATCATTAATTTTGGTGAGTCATGGTCGCTTCTGTGAAGAACTTAAAGGTAGCACTGAAATGATCATGGGTCCACAAGATAACATTCATGCAGTGGCTCTTCTTCCAGAAGATGGCCCAGAAGAATTTACTGCAAAATTTGAAGCTGCTATTGAAGGATTGGATGATTTCCTAGTCTTTGCGGATCTTCTCGGTGGAACACCATGTAACGTGGTAAGCCGTTTGATTATGGAAGGTCGTGACATCGAACTTTATGCAGGGATGAATCTTCCAATGGTGATTGAATTTATCAATGCGAGCCTTACAGGCGCAGATGCGGACTATAAGAACCGTGCTACAGAAAGCATTGTGAAAGTTAATGACCTGTTAGCAGGCTTCGATGATGACGAAGATGAATAATACTCTTCGAAAATCTCTTTAAACTATACTAGTGTCGCCTTGCCGTAGGTATATGTTACTGACTTCGTCAGTTCTATCTGCAACCTCAAAACAGTGTTTTGAGCTGACTTCGTCAGTTCTATCTACAACCTCAAAGTAGTGCTTTGAGCAGCCTGCGGCTAGTTTCCTAGTTTGCTCTTTGATTTTCATTGAGTATACGATGTGACAACGTGAAAATCACAGGGAAAATAGGCGATAGGAGGATGGAGCGATGCTCCGACGATAATCGGTCTTTTTCCCAAAGATTTTAGTTGGAACTCGATTCAATTCATGTGACAACGTGAAAATCGTTAGAGCATCTTATATAGAATATACATGGGAATGGGGCTTACTCCCATTCCCATATTTAATAGAAAAAGAGGAACTCAATGCTACATTATACAAAAGAAGACTTGCTCGAATTGGGTGCAGAAATCACTACACGTGAAATCTACCAACAGCCTGATGTATGGAGAGAAGCTTTTGAATCTTATCAAGCAAAACGTGAAGAAATTGCAGCCTTCCTACAAAGGATTGCTGATAAACATGACTATATCAAGGTTATCTTGACAGGTGCTGGGACTTCTGCTTATGTAGGAGATACCTTGGTACCTTACTTTAAGGAAGTCTATGACGAACGCAAATGGAATTTCAATGCTATTGCGACCACAGATATCGTTGCCAATCCAGAAATCTATTTGAAAAAAGATGTGGCGACTGTCCTTGTATCTTTTGCTCGTAGTGGAAATTCGCCCGAAAGTGTGGCGACTGTTGATTTGGCCAAAGCCTTGGTGGATGAGCTTTATCAAGTGACTATTACTTGCGCAGCAGATGGTAAATTGGCTCTTCAAGCTCATGGAGATGACCGCAATCTTTTGCTTTTGCAACCTGCTGCTTCAAATGACGCTGGCTTTGCCATGACTTCCAGCTTTACGTCTATGATGTTGACTGCTCTCTTGGTCTTTGATCCTACAGAATTTGCTGTGAAAGCTGAACGTTTTGAAGTTGTGACTAGTCTTGCCCGTAAAGTTCTAGACAATGCAGAAGATGTCAAAGAGCTTGTTGACCTAGACTTTAACCGTGTCATCTATCTAGGCGCTGGTCCTTTCTTTGGACTTGCTCATGAAGCTCAGCTCAAGATTTTGGAATTAACAGCTGGTCAAGTTGCGACCATGTATGAAAGTCCAGTCGGCTTCCGTCACGGTCCAAAATCCCTTATTAACGAAGATACAGTTGTCTTGGTCTTTGGTACAACGACAGACTACACTCGTAAGTATGACTTGGACTTGGTTCGTGAAGTGGATGGTGACCAGATTGCTCGCCGTGTTGTGCTTTTGAGTGATCAAGCCTTTGGTCTTGCAAATGTCAAAGAAGTGACCCTTGGTTGTGGCGGTGTATTGAATGATATTTACCGTGTCTTCCCTTACATCGTTTATGCCCAACTCTTTGCCCTATTGACTTCACTCAAGGTAGAAAATAAACCTGATACACCGTCTCCTACAGGTACCGTAAACCGTGTGGTACAAGGTGTTATCATCCACGAATATCAAAAGTAAGGAAATGTTTATGAATTCTTGACAAGAGAATTTGTAAACTATCAGATAAACCATAGATTGTCAGTAGGCTTTCTATGGTTTGTTTGCTTGAGAGAAATAGTAAAAGGAGAACAGAATGAAAGCATACACAGAGCGTGTATTTGGAAATGTTGAGGGTAAGGATGTCTTGGCCTATCGTTTTGAGACGGACGGTGGCTACCAGCTTGAAGTCATGACTTATGGTGCGACTATCTTGCGTTATGTCACGCCTGACAAGGCTGGAAATTTTGCCAATGTTATCTTGGGATTTGATGATTTTGATAGCTATGTAGGCAATAGTCCCAAGCATGGAGCTAGCGTAGGTCCTGTGGCGGGACGTATTGCAGGTGCGACCTTTGAATTAAATAGCAAGATCTATGACCTTGAAGTCAACAATGCTAGCAATTGTAACCACAGTGGTTCAACTGGTTGGGATTCCAGCTTGTTTGAACTAGTTGAAGTGAGCGACCATGGTCTGACCCTCTATACAGAGCGTACAGATGGGACAGGAGGATTTCCTGGAAATCTCAAGATTTGGATCAGTTATCACTTGGAAGAAACTGGTGCCTATGAAATCAGCTACAAGGTAACAACAGATCAGGATACGCTGGTCAATCCAACCAACCACAGCTATTTCAACTTGTCTGGTGATTTCACGCAGACGATTGACCGTCATGTCTTCCAACTAAACACAGAGGGCATTTACCCAATCGCTCCCGATGGTGTTCCTGCCAAAACTCCAGACGCCAATCGTGATGTGATTAAACACATCTACAATGGTGCCTTGTTGAAGGATATCTTTGCAGAAGAAGATGAGCAAATCCAGCTGGTGTCTGGTTTGGACCACCCATTTGCCCTTCCTGCAGGTCATGACAATGCTGGTTTCCTTTATGACCAAAACTCAGGTCGCTTCCTGCTTTTCAAGACAGAAGCTCCTTGCTTTGTAGTCTACACAGCGAACTTTGTGGATGAGAGTGTACTTGTGGCTGGTCAGCCAATGGTGCAGCACAATGGGATTGCCCTTGAAGCGCAAGCTTTACCAGATGCCATTCACAGTAACCTCAAAGACCAAGTCATTCTCAAAGCAGGTCAAACCTTCACTAGTGAGACACGTTATGAGCTTGTTGTGAAGTAAAGAATGAAGCTTCTACTTTTCGGAGGAAATAGCATTTGCCTCATGACATTGGTAGAAACGGGCAAAGAGTAGGGAAATATGATATAATTTAATATTGAAAATACCTATCCTATCTCAGGGATAAAAGGAGAAAAAGATGAAGAAAATTGTATTTGCTAGCGCCTTGGCTTTGACCTTGGCAGGAGCAGTTTTGACAACTGATGTTTTTGCGAATGACAGACTGGTGACAACACAATCTATTAATGGTAAAAATGAAAATGTATTGACCTCAGAGGTGCTAAAACCTTCTAGTGGCAACGTTTTGGTTGGAATCAAGGGAGAATTTTTAACTCCAAATAAACAATCTATTTTGGACGCGATTAATAAGATTCGTAAGGAAGCGGCTGATGAAGGTTTGGTAGATAAGTATGTCCCTATTAAATGGTCTACTGATCTTGAGAAAACTGCTTTTGTACGAGCTACTGAGGTGTCAGTAGCTTTAAAACCTGAGCGTCTTTCTACAAAAGAAATCTGGACTGCTTTTCCATCTAGTAATAGTATAAGAGGAGAATCTTTAGATGTGAACTATGAAGGTTTTCTAAAAGCAATTGAAAACTGGCATGCTGAGAAGGCGAATTATGTAGCGAAAAAGAAGGGTGGAACCTCTAAAGAATTTACAGGTTATTATGAGGTTTTGATCAATTCTAAATTTACCTATGTGGGTCTCGCAGCCTTTAAAAACGCAGCTAGCTCTCAGCAAGTAGCGACGATTTCTTTAGCTTTAGGTGATGATGCTTCTTCAGAGGAATTGGCTGGTGGATATGGTTCTGCTATTCAGTATACAGAAGTGACTGCCTCAAACCTTTCAACCGTTAAAAGTAAAGCTACAGTTGTAGAAAAATCGTTGAAAGATTTTAGAACATCTACATCTAGTCAGTCTGGCTGGGTACAATCTAATGGTAAATGGTATTTTTACGAGTCTGGTGATGTGAAGACAGGCTGGGTGAAAACAGGTGGTAAATGGTACTACTTGAATGATTTAGGTGTCATGCAGACTGGATTTGTAGAAGTTGATGGAACATGGTATTTCCTTGATAGTTCAGGCGCGATGTTTACAGGCTGGGGAACAGATGGTAGCAGATGGTTCTACTTTGATGGCTCAGGAGCTATGAAGACAGGCTGGTATAAGGAAAATGGTACTTGGTATTATCTTGATCAATCAGGTATCATGAAGACAGGTTGGTTTAAAGTCGGACCACACTGGTACTATGCCTACGGTTCAGGAGCTTTGGCTGTGAGCACAACAACACCAGATGGTTACCGTGTAAATGGTAATGGTGAATGGGTAAACTAGGCTGAAATGTTAAGTCATAGGTAAAGTATTCTTACTTAGCAAAAAGAATGAACGATAAGAAAGAGGTTGATGGCGAACATTGGCCTCTTTTTGTTAGAATAGAGGCCTCAAGTTGTCTGACTTGACTTTCTTGATGGAAATTATATAATAGTTGTAACAAAAATAACTACAACTAAAAAAGGACCATTTATGACCTATGAATACAAGAGCCACATTTATTTAGCAGAGGCAGTTTTAAATGTGAAGGATTTGGTCAGTCAAACAGCCTTTTATCAGCAAGTGCTTGGTTTAGAAATCTTATCTCAAACTGAGACAGAGTCCATTCTAGGACTTGGTGGAAAAGCCTTGGTACAGCTGATTCAAGCACAAGAGAGCGGAGAAGTAAGGGAACATTATGGTCTTTACCATCTGGCTATTCTCTTGCCGACACGAAAGGCTTTAGCTGATGTCTTGAAACACCTGACAGATTTACAGATTCCTCTTGTTGGTGGTGCAGATCATGGTTACAGTGAGGCCCTTTACTTGGAGGATTTGGAGGGAAATGGCATTGAACTCTATCGAGATAAGCCAGTTTCCACATGGGATATTCGAGAAGATGGACGCATTATCGGAGTGACGGAGGCTCTTGCGGCGCAGGATATCTATGAGTTGGGGGAAAGAGTAGAGCCCTTTATCCTAGCAGAAGGTTCGAGAATGGGGCATATCCATTTGTCTGTCAAGGATAGTCGAAAGTCCAGCCAGTTTTATCAAAAAGTGTTAGGAGTAGAGGATAAATTTAGTGTGCCTAGCGCTAGTTGGATTGCAGCTGGAGACTACCATCATCATTTGGCAGTCAACGAATGGGGAGGAAAAGGCCTAGCTCCGCGTAAGCAAGGCTTGCCAGGTTTGGCCTATTATGTTATTGAAGTCGCACATAAAGAAGAACTGTTAACGATTGCGCAGCGAGCACAAGAAGTTAATGCACCAATCAAGTGGTTGACATCGAGCCAGTTGGAAATCACAGACCCAGATGGAATTGTGACTCGTGTTCGTTTAGGCAGGATATGATGACAATCAAGAGTATCAATTGTAGAAAGTTTGATATGATAGTAGGGAACAAGGAGAAGAATACAATGACCAGTGAATATCAGAAAATGATAGCGGGAGAAGTTTACCGTCCATCGGACCCAGAATTGCGGGCCTTGGCTCAGGCTTCTCGCCAAACAGGCTGCTTTTAACAAGGAAGAAGATCCCTTAAAGGGAGCCGAAATCATCAAGACTTGGTTCGGCTCGACTGGACAAAATATCTTTGTCAATCCACGACTGGTAGTCGATTATGGAGTCAATATCCATCTAGGGGAAAATTTTTATTCTAATTGGAACTTGACCATGCTGGATGTTTGTCCGATTCGCATCGGGAACAATGCTATGATTGGTCCCAACTGTCAGTTCTTGACTCCCCTCCATCCATTGGACCCGCAGGAACGTAATTCAGGTGTTGAATACGGCAAGCCTATTACTATCGGAGATAATTTCTGGGCTGGAGGAGGTGTCATTGTCCTTCCTGGAGTAACACTGGGCAATAATGTTGTTGCTGGAGCAGGGGCTGTAATCACCAAGTCCTTCGGCGACAACGTTGTCCTAGCTGGTAATCCTGCGCGTGTGATTAAGGAGATACCTGTTAAATAAAGAGATTGGTAAAAAAGTTTTTAAGATAAGAAAAGCGCATCATATCAGGTGTTTAAAAAACGTTGATATGATGCCTTTTATCATAAATTAGATTAACTTTTTTTCAATTGAGTGTTTACCTAGCTTTTTGAGAGGTTTCACGCTAGAAGTTTTACAAATTCTTTCTCTTCTTAGCATTTTTGGTCAGGGAAACCTGGTAAGTATCCTGTTCTCTAGTGAGGTAATTGATGATTTGAAAGTCGTTGGTTTGAGCCTTGAAATCCACTTCATAGACAGTGGTGACCTGTTCTCCATCATTGCTGGTATCAATCGAGATAAGGTCTAACTCAGTACAGAATTGTGATAGCCCAGATTGGATAGTTTGGAGTTGCTTTTCTTGGTTGGCAATTGTGATGGTTAATAGTCTGCGACGTTGGTGATTGCTCTTGCTTTGTTGCTTTTCTAAAAGAAGCCATACTGCTAAGATAAAGACGGTGAAGAGAATAGCTAGAGCTAGGTAGCCTGTCCCTGCTGCCAGCCCGATAATCATGGCAAGGAAGATCGCAATTAGCTCCCGTGAGCCACTGGTAGCTGAACGGAAACGAATGAGGCTAAAGGTTCCTGCAACAGCGATAGAGGTTCCTAAGCTGCCATTTACCAGAAAGATGACCAAGGTCATCAAGCAGGGGAGTAGGGTCAAACTAACAGCAAATTCCCGTGTATAGAGGGTACGGTGTTTGTAAGCCCAGGTCAGCGCCAAACCTAAATCAGGCTGACCAAGAGAGCCAGAAAGAGCTGGATAGGATTGGCAGTGGCAATTGTGTCGTTGAAGATAGAGTTGAAAAGATTAGACATAAGTAGTACCTACACTTTCTGTGCTTGGTCGTGGGCTATAGTCCAGCCCTTGAGACTTGTGGTAGGCACAGCTGTATTTTGAAAATTTCTGCTCTACCAGTCCATATTGGTCGAGAATATCTTGTAGCCATTGGGGTTTTCTACCAGGTGCTTTAATTTCCATGATGACAATGTCCTCGTTTAGTAGAGGGCAACCGTCCTTTCCTGAGAATAAACTGACATTATTATCACGATAGGTTAGATTTTGGTCAATGGTGATACGAATTTTATTGTAGGGAAATTCGCTAATCTCTTTCTTTTCCTTGAGAGAAAAACGGTCGTAGTAAATATACATACGAGGGATAATTGCTTGCTGATATTCCTCTTGGAGTTGTTGAATTTTTTCAATCATCATTTGGTCCTTGATGCTGTTATCCAGCTGTCCCTTGGTCATAAACTGGGTGATAGACTGGGGAGTTGACAAGAGACGATATTTTCGCCCGACACCAGTCCTGTCCTTGGATTTGATTTCTAAAAATACCTGACTATCGGGCTGGACTTGACTGAGATAGGTTCGCATCCGAATCTTTTCTTTGCGCTTAGTACCTTGGCTATCATCCTGAATCATATCAAATTTCTTTGTATCAAAGTAGATGTTGGAAATGGTCGAAGTTGGATAATCATCCTCGACGAGGTATGTTTTTAAGTCTTCTATTAAATCAGCCAAGTCAGTCTTGGCAACGACATATTTGGTTTCAATTCGTTTAAAGCTTGTTTCAATTGGTTTCATAAATCCTGTCTCCTTTATCAAACTATTTCAGTACACTATCTTATTAGCAGATGGGTGTGTCTGGGCAAGTTGAACTTGCTAGTAATTAGTCTATGGAATTTTCCTAAAACTTTTGTTAAAGATAACTTAACTGAAACTGAACTTAAGAAAACTTTCAGAAAAAGTTCAGATTTTTTTTCAGACTCCTCCTGTAAACTAAGGTCAAGCTAAAGGAAGGCGAGGAAAAAGGTATGAAATCAAAAAAATGGACTCTAATCTTAACCAGTTTAACAGCTTTGACCTTGATGACAGCTTGTGGGCAGTCAACGACCAAGTCAAGTACAACTGCAGCGGCAGATACCACTGCTATCACAACTTCAGCTAAAAACAGTCAATCTTCTTACTTTACAGAAAAGGACTACGACACTTCTTATGATGAAAGCACTGCTTCTAAGATTGAGTTATCTGGCTCGTCTGCGAAGGTCTCTGGAGACGGTGTGACAGTTTCTGGCTCAACGGTGACCATCTCAAAAGCAGGTACCTATGTCATCTCTGGTCAGTCTGACGGAGTGCAAATTAAAATCGTAGCTGATAAGTCTGATGATGTGAAACTTGTCCTAAAAGGCGTGACCATGACCAATACAGATGCGGCTATTTCAGCTACAAGCGCAGGTCATGTCTACCTCACTCTAGCAGAGGGAATCACCAACAGTCTCTCTGACTCAAGCTCTAACAGTGATGAAAAGGCAAATGCCTCTCTCTTTTCTAAGGTTGATTTGACCATCAATGGCTCAGGGATTCTCAATGTAGATGGCAAGAAAAGCAATGCTATCAAGGCTAACGACACCCTCCACATCACAGGTGGAACCTTTAACGTCACATCAGTTGGCGATGCCTTTAATGTCAATGATGAACTTAATGTCACTGGTGCGACCATGACTATCGATGCTAAGGAAGATGGTGTCAAAGTTGACAATGATGACGATATGACTGTCGGAAATATGTATTTGGCGAACAATACCATAACAGTCACAGCAGGCGAGGACGGCATTCACGCTTCTGGAAATCTAGTGATTGATAGTGGTACTTACACAGTCAATAATGCGACTGAAGGAATTGAAGGGAAAGCCATTACGATTAATGGTGGTGATATCAATGTCTACGCGACAGATGATGGGGTCAATGCAGCTAATAAAAATGCTCAGCAAAGCGATATTTACTTTACCATGACAGGTGGTAATCTAACTGTAGAAGTCGGTCAAGGGGACACAGATCCGATTGACTCAAATGGCAATATCACGGTCACAGGTGGAACCATTAAAATGATTGGTCAATCAGGCTTTGACTTTGATGGAACAGCGACCTATACAGGTGGAGATATCTATCTCAACGGCGAAAAACAAACTGATATTGTGAACTCTATGCCTGGAGGCGGTGGACCTGGTGAGGGACCTCAAGCGCGGTCCAGCCCCTGGCGGACAAGGATAAACAAAAAAGGATAGCATTGCTAAGAGCAATGTTATCCTTTTTGTATCGTAGATTCATATGTTGCGAGTGGTTTTATAATCGTAGCTTTCAAAGGCTAAATTGTTCAGTCACCCGTTTTTGTTTACTTGAATTTCTTGAATTTTAAGAAGGTATTGAGTAGTTTTCCCTTAAATGTTTTGTTTTGGTAGGCGATTGTGAGGGAATTGAAAAATTCAACTGCTAGGTGTTCTTGGTGACCGAGCTCCATCTAGCTTGGGGTTGCTTCTGGGGAAAAGACGCCTAATTTGATGCGGAGTCCACCTTTTTTCATCTTGAACTGATGCATACCATACATCTTGATATCAAGGCTTGTATCGGACATGAGAGTAGCAGTATCACCTGCCATAGAAATTTTTGTATCGACATCCGGAACGCCTGTTTTTTCAGTATCTAGACTGATAAAGATTTTTTGATAAGTTGGTTGACCGTACTCTCCAATCAACTCCTCACTTCCTGTCCACCGTGAACTCCAGCAAATACAAAATGTTCAGGGTGAATTTTAAAAGGAAGTGCTTGGTCACCCATTTTATTTAGTCCTTGGTTGAAGGCGAAGAAATCTCTCAAAGTAAATCCATCCACGTAAGCAGCTTGTAGGTTACGTCCCTTAACCGAATTCTTAGAAAGCCATGCCGCATTTGGTCTGATTCTGCTAGACGGTCAGCGTAGAGTTCGAGGATTTTTTGACTTCCCAAGGGCTAATTTGGTTTCAATTAGGTCTTGAAAATTTCTTAGTCTGTTTCATATAAAAATGAGTAAAATGAATTCCCATTACCAAGGTCATTAGAGTTGCGATAGCAATGACGATGGTTGGATTAGCCGAGAAAAGTAGAGGGAAAATAGGCCTTTAAAAAGTGGACAGGAAAGACCATTTCGGAGTATAGAGAGGAAGATCAAAAACATTTTTAGAAATAAGACATGTGCATTATAAACATCAGATACGAATCTGGTGCTTTATTTTTTAAAGAATTTCAACTTTTTTCTTGACAAGTGAGTAAACACTCACTATAATAGGTCTATATTCAGCAAGTGAGTAAACACTCACCTAGGAGGAAGCATATGAAAAAATTGCTACATTTACAAGATTTGGATAAGTCTTTTTGTCGTCAAATGGTTTTGAATCATGTCAGCTTTGAATTGCAGCCGGGAGAAATTATAGGCTTAATAGGTCCGTCTGGTGCTGGTAAATCGACTATGATTAAGACTATGTTAGGGATGGAAAAAGCTGACGGAGGGGTTGCTTTGGTATTGGATCATACTATGCCCAATCGTCATATTTTAGGAGATATTGGTTATATGGCCCAGTCAGATGCCTTATATGAGGCTTTGTCAGGTCAAGAAAATCTGGAATTTTTTGGTCAGCTAAAAGGGCTATCCAAAAGAGATCTGACAGCTGAAATTGCCCATGTGGCTCAAGTTGTGGATCTGGCAGAGCATTTGAATAAAACGGTATCCGGTTATTCTGGAGGAATGAAGCGACGCTTGTCTTTAGCCATCGCGCTTCTGGGGAATCCTCAGCTCTTGATTTTGGACGAACCGACAGTTGGAATCGACCCTTCTCTTCGGAAGAAAATCTGGAAAGAATTATTCGCGCTTAGAGACAATGGGGTTGGGATATTAGTTACTACCCATGTTATGGATGAAGCAGAGTTAACGGATAAGGTCGGCTTATTATTAGGTGGAAAAATCATTGCTTTTTGATACACCGCAACACTTAAAAAGAAAGTTATCAAGTTTCAAGTATTGAAGAAGTATTTTTTTGAAAGCAGAAGGAGAGTAAGATGAGAACCATTGCTATTGCTAAAAAGTTATCAAAGAATTGCTTCGTGACAAACGAACCTTGGCTATGATGTTTGTAGCGCCGGTATTTATTATGTGGCTGATGAACCTCATGTTTTCAGCTAGTACAACCGTGAATGTCAAGTTAGCGACACAAGATCTACCAACTGGTTTGATAACGAAAATGGATGAGCTTGATCATGTGGACATCGAGACTTATCAAGACTTAGATCAGGCCAAAGAAGCGCTAGCAAATGAAAAAGTCGATGCTGTGATTTCTTATAAAGACGGTGAGTATCAGGTCGACTACGCAAATACAGATGCCTCCAAGACATCTATGATACGACAAGTGTTACGAACAAGTATCGCCAGTGAAGGCACCGATCAGTTACTATCTCGTATCAAACAAGCTCTTCCACAATTGAAATTAGATGCAAAGGCGCCTGAAATCAAAGAATCTTACCAATATGGAGATAAAAATACTGGATTCTTTGCACGTATGATTCCAATTTTAATTAGCTTTGTGGTCTTCTTCTTTGTCTTTTTGATTTCTGGTATGGCACTTTTGAAAGAGCGCACAAGTGGAACCTTGGATCGCTTGTTAGCAACCCCAGTGAAACGTTCTGAAATTGTCTATGGCTATATGTTGTCTTACGGTATTATTGCGATTTTTCAAACGGCAGTTGTCGTCTTAGCGACAATTTGGCTACTAGATGTAGAAGTTGTAGGAAATATTTTAAATGTTATAATAGTTAATGTGGTACTGGCTCTTGTAGCACTAGCTTTTTGGAATTCTCTTGTCTACTCTAGCAAAATCAGAATTCCAAATGATGCAATTTATTCCTCTCGTGATTATGCCTCAACTCTTTTTCTCAGGGATTATTCCATTGTCATCCATGGGAGCATGGGCTCCAACTGTGGGGAAATTTTTGCCATTAACCTATTCTGGTGATGCAATAAGCCAGATTATTCTTTACGGACACAATCTTGGTGATATTTTGCCAAATCTTGGTGTTTTAATGATTTTCTTGATCATTTTAACAATTCTCAATATTGTTGGATTGCGTCGTTATCGTAAAGTTTAGAAATCAACATAAATAATGCTAAAAAGGTGTGAAGATTAGATGGATAAGACTGTTTTTTTGAATCGTTTGAAGATTACTTAGAAGAAGCGAATTACCCTCAAGGAAAGAAAAAAATCATGCAGGCAGCAGTGGATCTCATATCAACTAGGAGTTACCATGGGACCTCAACTCTTCACATAGCTGAGCGTGCTGGACTAAGCCAGGCAACTTTGTTTAAGTATTTTAAGACGAAGGATGATCTACTGACGGCTATTTTTACATCCTGTAGTCCCAGGCATTTTTCGGTAGTTTTGTTGAGGAACTCTTAGCTTTTTGAAACGACAGAAGAGAGGGTTCGTTATCTCGTCCACGATCGTATGAGCTATCTCAAAAAAATCGTGCTTTGATGAAAAATCATTCTGCAGGAGAGTTTTTTTCAAATAAGAAACTAAAAAAATGAACAGATTTTTTTATCTGGAATGCTATTCAAGATAAACTTCGAGTGCTTCATAAAGAATTGCTAGCAGATCCACGTGTAAATCCAGAGTTAACGATTCCTCAAATGGTTCGTATTTGTGTTGGTCCATTGTTGGCTTACTTCGCTCAACTTTATATCGTTAGCGACAACGGAGAAATAAAGGAAGAGGACCTAGACTTATTAGAAAAACAGATTTTAGGTGGTTTGTGGAAATAAGGGAGTTCTAGAAGAGCTAAGATTTATTTACTTGACTTTCAAACAAGCTAAAAAAGACATGTTCTGCTTATTTCAGATTCATGTCTTTTTTGTTGTTGGATTTTGTATTCTTCATAAGTCCTCAATCGCTTTGCCAAAACAGAAACCGACTTCTCCAGCGGTGCAACGATTTCTCAAGTGTATGGAAGAGGAGATTTCTGGCTTGCTAAAGAGAATTCCTTGACACTCTGTCAGCTTTTGATACAATAGTACAAAATCAGAGGAGGTGGATTATGATTCAGAAACATGCGATTCCTATTTTAGAGTTTGATGACAATCCTCAGGCGGTCATCATGCCCAATCACGAGGGGCTGGACTTGCACTTGCCCAAGAAGTGTGTCTATGCTTTTTTAGGTGAGGAGATTGACCGTTATGCGAGGGAAGTAGGGGGGGATTGTGTCGGCGAATTCGTTTCTGCCACCAAGACTTATCCAATCTATGTCGTGAACTACAAGGGCAAGGAGGTCTGTCTGGCTCAGGCTCCTGTTGGTTCAGCTCCAGCAGCCCAGTTTATGGATTGGTTGATTGGCTATGGTGTGGAGCAGATTATTTCCACTGGAACCTGTGGTGTGCTAGCTGATATAGAAGAAAATGCCTTTCTAGTACCTGTTCGCGCTCTGCGAGATGAAGGAGCCAGTTACCACTATGTGGCACCTTCTCGTTATATGGAAATGCAGCCAGAGGCTATTACTGCTATTGAGCGAGTGTTGGAAGCCAGAGGGATTCCCTATGAAGAAGTCATGACTTGGTCCACAGACGGTTTTTACCGAGAAACGGCTGAAAAGGTGGCTTATCGCAAGGAAGAAGGCTGTGCTGTTGTAGAGATGGAGTGTTCTGCGCTTGCGGCAGTAGCCCAACTGCGTGGGGTTCTCTGGGGAGAGTTGCTGTTCACAGCTGATTCCTTAGCAGACTTGGACCAGTACGATAGTCGTGACTGGGGTTCAGAAGCTTTCGAGAAGGCCTTGGAACTCTGTCTTGAGATAGCCTCTCAGTTCTAGCTACTCACCTACTTTTTATGGTACAATGGATGTATGTTATTCAAATTATTTGTGAAAAAAATTGAAAGAGCCTTGGGCGGACTTTCGCCAGCTCGTCGGATTTTTCTGAGTTTCGCTGGAGTTATCTTTATAGGTTCTCTTCTTTTGAGTTTGCCTTTTGTTCAGGCAAGTGGTTCGCAGGCTACTTATTTTGACCATCTTTTTACGACGGTGTCCATGGTCTGTGTGACTGGCCTTTTTACGCAACCAGTGGCTACTACCTATAATGTCTGGGGTCAGCTGATTTGTATGCTCTTGATCCAGATTGGTGGTCTGGGACTCATGACCTTTATCGGAGTCTTTTATATTCAGGGGAAGCAAAAGCTCAGTCTTCGCAGTCGTGAAACCATTCAGGAGAGCTTTAGTTACGGGGAGACTCGGTCACTGAAGGCCTTTATGCGCTCCATCTTTTTGACGACTTTTCTGGTGGAGGGCTTGGGTGCCTTTCTACTAAGTTTCCGTTTTATTCCTGAGTTTGGCTGGGGACGGGGCATTTTTACCTCCATCTTTTTAGCCATTTCAGCCTTTTGTAATGCTGGTTTTGATAATTTCGGCAGTAGTAGTTTAGTGAATTATCAGACAGATCCCTTGATCAATCTGGTCATTGCTGGCTTGATTATCACAGGTGGTCTTGGCTTTATGGTCTGGTTTGACTTGGCAACCCAGTTTGACAAGAAGAAAAAACGTCGTCTGCGTTTCCACACCAAGTTGGTCCTCTTCTTGACTGCAGGAATTTTGCTGTTTGGGACAGTATCCACACTCTTTACGGAGTGGCACAATCCAGGGACTATTGGCAATCTCAGTATCCCAGAGAAAGTGTTGGTTAGCTTTTTCCAAACCGTCAGCATGAGAACAGCTGGCTTTGCTTCTATTGACTACACTCAAGCTCGGCCTGTGACCTTGTTTATCTATATCCTGCAGATGTTTCTTGGAGGGGCGCCTGGAGGAACGGCTGGGGGGCTCAAGATTACGACTTTCTTTGTCTTATTGGTCTTTGCGCGTAGTGAATTGCTGGGCTTACCTCATGCCAATGTTGCGCAGAGAACCATTGAGGCTCGCACAGTCCAAAAATCCTTTAGTGTCTTCATTATCTTTTTGATGACCTTCCTGTTGGGCTTGGTGTTGCTGGGAATTACAGCAGAAGGAACACCGCGCTTTATCTACCTCATGTTTGAGACCATTTCAGCCCTTGCGACAGTTGGGGTAACGGCAAATCTGACACCAGAATTGGGCAAGTTAGCCCTCAGTATTGTCATGGTGCTCATGTTTATTGGCCGTATCGGTCCCTTGACCTTGTTGGTTAGTTTAGCGGATTACCAGCCTGATAAGAAAGATTTGATTCAGTATATGAAAGCAGATATTAGTATTGGATAAGAAAGGAAGAACTATGTCAGATCGTACGATTGGAATTTAGGTTTGGGGATTTTCGGAAGTAGTGTCCTGACGGCCCTAGCCAAGCAAGATATGAATATCATTGCCATCGATGACCACGCCGAGCACATCAATCAATTTGAGCCAGTTTTGGCGCGTGGTGTAGTTGGAGATATTACAGATGAGGAACTCCTCAGAACTGCAGGTATTGATACCTGTGATACGGTTGTAGTGGCAACAGGGGAAAATCTGGAGTCAAGTGTGCTTGCAGTTATGCACTGTAAGAGTTTGGGGGTACCAAGGGTTATTGCCAAGGTCAAAAGCCAGACAGCTAAGAAGGTGCTGGAAAAAATCGGTGCTGACTCGGTGATTTCACCTGAGTATGAAATGGGACAGTCCCTAGCGCAGACCATTCTCTTTCATAACAATGTTGATGTCTTTCAGTTGGATAAAAATGTCTCTATCGTGGAGATGAAAATTCCGAGTGTTTGGGCAGGTCAAAGCCTGAGCCAGCTAGATCTACGTGGCAAATACAACCTCAATGTTCTAGGATTCCGTGAACAAGAAAATTCACCGCTAGATGTCCAGTTTGGACCTAATGACCTCTTGAAGGCAGATGCCTATATTTTAGCAGTCATTAACAACCAGTATCTAGATGACTTGGCAGAATTAAATTCGTAAGGAGGGGATTTCCCTCTTTTTTTGATGTCCAAGATAGCAAATAGACAGAAACCTGTATCCCAAATGAGACCAGAACCCCTTGTATTCCAGTAAAAGTCCTTCAAAAACGGGACTTTATGATAGAATAGAAAGAAGTGAGAAGAGAGTAAGAAAAAATCAGTCCCCTAAAGGAGTAGATTATGAAGTTATTGTCTATCGCCATCCCTAGCTACAATGCCGCTGCCTATCTTCATTACTGTGTGGAGTCGCTAGTGATTGGTGGTGAGCAAGTTGAGATTTTGATTATCAATGATGGGTCTCAGGACCAGACTCAGGAAATCGCTGAGCGTTTAGCCAGCAAGTATCCTAGCATTGTTAGAGCCATCTATCAGGAAATAAAGGTCATGGTGGTGCGGTCAATCGCGGCTTGGCAGAGGCTTCTGGACGCTATTTTAAAGTAGTGGATAGTGATGACTGGGTGGATCCTCGTGCTTACCTGAAAATTTTGGAGACCTTGCAGGAACTAGAGAGTGAAGGTCAAGAGGTGGATGCCTTTGTGACCAATTTTGTCTATGAAAAGGAAGGTCAGTCTCGTAAGAAGAGTATGAGTTATGAGTCAGTCTTGCCTGTCCAACAGATTTTTGGCTGGGATCAGGTCGGAAATTTCTCAAAAGGCCAGTATATCATGATGCACTCGCTGATTTACCGGACAGATTTGTTGAGAGCGAGCCAGTTCCAATTGCCTGAGCATACTTTTTATGTCGATAATCTCTTTGTCTTTACCCCCCTTCAGCAGGTCGAGACCATGTACTATCTGCCTGTCGATTTCTATCGTTATTTGATTGGGCGTGAGGACCAGTCTGTCAATGAGCAAGTGATGATTAAGCGTATTGACCAGCAACTCAAGGTCAATCGACTCTTGGTAGACCAGCTTGATTTATCCAAAGTGAGTCATCCCAAAATGCGAGAATATCTGCTGAATCATATTGAGATTACGACGGTGATTTCTAGTGCCCTGCTCAACCGAGCAGGAACAGCGGAGCATCTGGCCAAAAAACGGGAGCTGTGGACCTATATTCAACAGGAAAATCCAGAGGTTTTTCAGTCTATTCGCAAAACCATGTTGAGCCGTTTGACCAAACATTCAGTCTTGCCAGCTCGCAAACTTTCCAATGTCGTCTATCAAATCACCAAGTCTGTTTATGGATTTAATTAATATAAGTATTTTATAAGAGGGATTTAAGAAAAATTTTAACTTTTTCTTAATCCTTTTTAATTTTAGGAGATTATACTAGAGTCATCAAATAAAGAAAAACTCTAAGGAGAATCCTATGAAATTCAATCCAAATCAAAGATATACTCGTTGGTCTATTCGCCGTCTTAGTGTCGGTGTTGCCTCAGTTGTTGTAGCCAGTGGCTTCTTTATCCTAGTTGGTCAGCCAAGTTCTGTACGTGCCGATGTAGTCAATCCGACCCCTGCTCAAGTTGTGCCAGACGCAACTTCGGTGAGTGAAAAGAGCGACTTACCAGTAGAACTTCTCAAAGAAGCAGTCGATACAGCTCTTCCTTCAGAACAGGCAGACTCAGCACCTAAAACAAGCTTGGATACTACAAGCTCTCCAGAAAAAGCAGCTACGGGTGCTAAAGACCAAGTGGTAGCGCCAAAGAAGAAGTGCAAGCAAAACCAGAATCTAAGAAAGAAACAGAAGATGCGCTTAAACCTGTGACAAATCCTGCGCCTACAGTTTCTGGACAAGACCGTGAAGCAAATGAAGCGCAACCAGCAACCACTCCAGCCGAAGTTCAAAAAGGCGTAGCCGACAATACCAAAGACACAGTAGATGTCCCAGCCACTTATTTAGACAAGGCTAATTTCCCTGGTCCATTCACAGCCGGTGTCAACCAAGTCATTCCGTATGAATTCTTCGCCGGTGACGGTATGTTAACTCGTCTGATTTTGAAAGCTTCAGACAAGGCCCCATGGTCAGACAATGGTTCAGCTAAAAATCCGGCCCTTCCACCAGTAGAAAAATTAGGTAAAGGACTTTACTTCTACGAAGTAGATTTGGCAGGGACTCAAGGCAAATCAGATAAAGAGCTTCTTGACTTGTTGAAACAAAATGGAACTCACAGCTACAAGGCAACTATCAAGGTTTATGGTGCGAAGGACGGCAAGGCCGATTTGACTAATCTCGTAGCGACAAAAGATTTGGATGTCAACTTGAATGGATTAACTACTCCAGCCGAAGTGCAAAAGGGTGTGGCAGACAATACTAAAGATACAGTAGACGTCCCAGCTACATACTTGGACAAGGCTAACTTCCCAGGTCCATTCACAGCCGGTGTTAACCAAGTTATCCCATACGAGTTCTTCGCCGGTGACGGTATGTTAACTCGCCTTATCTTGAAAGCATCAGACAAGGCTCCATGGTCAGACAACGGTTCAGCAAAAAATCCTGCCCTTCCACCAGTAGAAAAATTAGGCAAAGGCCTCTACTTCTACGAAGTAGATTTGGCAGGGACTCAAGGCAAATCTGATAAAGAGCTTCTTGACCTCTTGAAACAAATGGTACTCAAAGCTATAAAGCTACCATTAAGGTTTACGGTGCCAAAGATGGTAAGGCAGACTTGAGCAATCTAGTAGCGACAAAGGATTTGGACGTCAACTTGAACGGCTTAACTACTCCAGCTGAAGTCCAAAAAGGTGTGGCCGACAATACTAAAGATACAGTAGATGTTCCAGCTACTTACTTGGATAAGGCCAACTTCCCTGGGCCATTCACAGCTGGTGTCAACCAAGTCATTCCATATGAATTCTTCGCTGGTGACGGTATGTTGACTCGCCTTATCTTGAAAGCTTCTGACAAGGCCCCATGGTCAGACAACGGTTCAGCTAAAAATCCGGCCCTTCCACCAGTAGAAAAATTAGGTAAAGGACTTTACTTCTACGAAGTAGATTTGGCAGGGACTCAAGGCAAATCAGATAAAGAGCTTCTTGACTTGTTGAAACAAAATGGAACTCACAGCTACAAGGCAACTATCAAGGTTTATGGTGCTAAAGACGGCAAGGCTGATTTGAGCAACCTCGTAGCGACTAAGGATTTGACAGTGAACTTGAATGGACATCAGTCTCTTACTCAGATGCAATCAGGTTTCGTCCCATCTTCTAATGGTTCAGCTATGCCGGCTCCAATGATGAATAGTCATCAAGATGCGTCTAAGATGAACGCTCAAATGCCAAGTGCCAATCAGGATGAGATGAAATCTAAAATGCCAGCTGCTAGTCAGGATAAGATGATGCCTAACAAAGAGCAGGACAAAACCATGAATGCTAGCCAGCCTATGGCAACACCAAGCATGAAACAAGATCAAGCTCCAGCAGCCTCAAGCCAAATGTCTGATGAAGGCAAGATGATATCCAATAACAAGGTATCAAGTCCGATGATGGCTGCTCAAATGAAAGACCAAAAAGACATACTTCCATATACTGGTGAAGCCCAAACATCAATGGCTACTATTGGATTCTTGGATTAGCCTTGGCCGGCCTGCTAGGTGGACTCGGTTTGAAAGCTAAAAAAGAAGAAAATGACTAGTCTAGTTACAGACTTTCTATCTAGGATATGAAAAATCCAGATATCGTTTAGAATGTTCGTAAAGAGATTAAAATAGTGTTATACTATTGTGGTATAGCACTGTTTTTTTCAAAGGAGAGACAGATGGGAAAGACAATTTTACTCGTTGACGACGAGGTAGAAATCACAGATATTCATCAACGTTATCTGGTTCAGGCGGGATATCAGGTTTTGGTGGCCCATGATGGAGTAGAGGCCTTGGAAATCTTCAAGCGAAAAGCGATTGATTTGATTATTACAGATATCATGATGCCTCGGATGGATGGTTATGATTTGATTAGTGAGGTCCAGTATCAATTTCCAGATCAGCCTTTTCTCTTTATCACGGCTAAGACTAGTGAGCAGGACAAGATTTATGGTCTGAGCTTAGGGGCAGATGATTTTATTGCCAAGCCCTTTAGTCCACGTGAGCTGGTTTTGCGTGTCCACAATATCTTACGTCGCCTTCATCGTGGAGGTGAGACAGAAGTCGTCAGTCTCGGGGATTTACGGATGAATCACGGTAGTCATGAGGTCCAAGTCGGAGATGTGGCGCTTGATTTGACAGTCAAATCCTTCGAACTTCTATGGCTTCTAGCTAGCAATCCAGAGCGGGTTTTCTCTAAGACAGACCTCTATGAAAAGGTCTGGCAGGAAGACTATGTGGATGACACCAATACCTTGAATGTTCATATTCATGCTCTTCGACAGGAGTTGGCTAAACATGCTAGTGCAGAAACACCGACCATCAAAACCGTCTGGGGCTTGGGCTACAAAATTGAGAAAGCACGAGGTAGTCAATGAAATTAAAAAGTTACATTTTAGTGGGGTATATCATTTCAACACTCCTAACGATTATCGTGGTTTTTTGGGCCATCCAGCGAATGCTAATTGAAGAAAGAGAAATTTATTTCCTAGTGGGGATGACTCTCGTGGCTAGTTTTGTCGGTGCTGGGATTAGTCTCTTTCTCCTATCGCCGGTCTTTACTTCATTGGGCAAACTCAAGGAACATGCCAAGCGGGTAGCGGACAAGGACTTTCCATCAAATCTAGAGGTTCAAGGTCCTGTAGAATTTCAACAATTAGGCCAAGCTTTTAATGAAATGTCCCATGATTTGCAGGCCACCTTTGATTCCTTGGAAGAAAGCGAACGAGAAAAGGGCTTGATGATTGCTCAACTTTCGCATGATATCAAGACCCCCATCACTTCAATCCAAGCGACGGTAGAAGGGATTTTGGATGGGGTTATCAAGGAAGGAGAACAGGACCATTATCTAGCAACCATTGGGCGCCAGACTGAAAGGCTCAATAAACTGGTTGAGGAGTTGAATTTTTTGACTCTAAACACAGTTAGAAATCAGGTGGAAACGACCAGCAAAGACAGCATTTTTCTGGACCAGCTCTTGATTGAGTGCATGAGTGAATTTCAGTTCTTGATTGAGCAGGAGGAGCGAGATGTCCATTTGCAGGTAATCCCAGAGTCTGCCCGGATTGAGGGAGATTATGCCAAACTTTCTCGTATCTTGGTGAATCTGGTCAATAATGCTTTTAAATACTCAGCTCCAGGAACCAAGCTGGAAGTGGTGGCTAAGCTGGAAAATAACCAGCTTTCAATCAGTGTGACCGATGAGGGACAGGGGATTGCCCCAGAGGATTTGGAGAATATTTTCAAACGCCTTTATCGTGTAGAGACTTCGCGTAATATGAAAACAGGTGGTCATGGCTTAGGTCTTGCGATTGCGCGTGAATTGGCCCATCAATTGGGTGGGGAAATCACAGTCAGCAGCCAGTACGGCCTCGGAAGCACCTTTACTCTCCTTCTCAATCTCTCTGGCAGTGAAAATAAAACCTAAAACCCCTTTACAAATCTAGCCATTCATGATAGAATGGATTTTGTGTGAAATATCAGCAGGAAAGCATGAAGCTCGTCAACAGGTGTCTTATGATAAGTAACCTTGGCTGTTTAGGCGAAGGGCATCTGCACGAATCAGGGCTTTCTAAGTGACTATTTCCACCGAAATATTATTTATATCAGGAGGACATTCACATGTCACGTTATACAGGACCATCTTGGAAACAAGCTCGTCGCCTTGGCCTTTCACTTACAGGTACAGGTAAAGAATTGGCACGTCGTAACTACGTACCAGGACAACACGGACCAAACAACCGTTCAAAATTGTCAGAATACGGTTTGCAATTGGCTGAAAAACAAAAACTTCGTTTCACTTACGGTGTAGGTGAAAAACAATTCCGTAACTTGTTCGTACAAGCTACAAAAATCAAAGGCGGAATCCTAGGTTTCAACTTCATGCTTCTTTTGGAACGTCGTTTGGATAACGTTGTTTACCGTCTTGGTCTTGCGACTACTCGTCGTCAAGCTCGTCAATTCGTAAACCACGGGCACATCCTTGTTGACGGAAAACGCGTTGATATCCCATCATACCGCGTAACTCCAGGTCAAGTGATCTCAGTTCGTGAAAAATCATTGAAAGTTCCAGCTATCCTTGAAGCAGTAGAAGCTACTCTTGGACGTCCAGCATTCGTATCATTCGATGCTGAAAAATTGGAAGGTTCATTGACTCGCTTGCCAGAACGCGATGAAATCAATCCAGAAATCAACGAAGCACTTGTCGTTGAATTCTACAACAAGATGTTGTAATATTTTATTGAATAAGATAGGCTTTAGAGCCTTGATATTAAGCACTTTGGGACGCTCTCCCTTAGTGCTTTTTTACATTTTACAATAGCTTTTAAGCATACAGCTATAAGTATCTATACGCGACTAGACCTGTATAGTTTAAAGTGATATAATAGTCTAAAAGGAGATACTACTATGAATGTTTTAGAAAAAAACACACAGGTAAACTTTAAGACTAACAGAGACTTGTTAGAGAAAGCTAAAGCTATTATCACAGCGCAAAATCTTGATATGACAGCTAGTTTTAACTTGTTTTTAGAACACATTGTAGAAAATAAAGCCTTGCCATTTGAAACTCAAGTAGACAAAGAAAGAGAAGAACTTCTATTAGGATTGCGTGCCGAAATTGCCCGTAGCTTTGAGGATTTAGAACATGGAAGGACTTACAGCCTTGATGAAGTGAGGGCTAACCTTGGAATTTAACGAGAACTCATATAGCCTTATTATCTCTGAAACGGTACAAGAACAGCTAAGAGGTATTAAAGATTATATCTCAGCTAACTACTTTTCAGAACAGGCAGGAGCAAACACAGTTAAGAATATTCTTTATGGTTTGGAGCGTCTTGAAGTTTTTCCGGAAGCAGGATTTGATGCTGATGAAAGAGTAGGAGGGATTATATACCCACCCCACAAAACCAGATGCATCATTTTAGGCGATTACCTAGCCTTCTATCATATTTTAGAGGATAGAAAAGCTGTCTTTGTATCAGATATTATTCATAGCAAACAGGATTACATTCGCTTGTTCAAGAAAAAATAGTGCATATTATTGAACTGCGTTTTGGATTCCAAAAATTTTAGAAAAGATTACTCTATTTCAAAAATTTTTTTAGGAATGAAAAATATAAAAAAAGAGAAACTTCATTATGAGGTTTCTCTTGCTTTTTAATCGTCTGAATCAATATTCTTATTTCAAAAAAAGGTAGTGAAAAAGGTAGTGATTCGAATGATTTTTATTGCAATGTACTGAAATTAACAAAAAGAAAAAACGCTAATCAAGCGTTTTTCTTCTGTATTGATTCGTATTGAATGCTTACTTAACTTCTGTAAGGAGTAGACAGAGTTCTATATAACCCCTCAAAACCTTTATTTTAAAGGCTTTGTAATTTATTGAAGAAAAAATGTAGAGACAAATGTAGAGACGATTAAGTAGATAGTTCAGCTATTTTATCTAAATAAATATCTACTGCCTCTAATTTCTTCTTCGGTGCTAACTCGGCGTATGTATCCATAGTTGTGTTGATAGATTTATGTCCCATACGAACTTGTAGTTCTTTCCAGTTTGCCCCAGCATTTAACATCATTGAAGCATGAGTATGTCTGAAAATATGGAAACCATAATCAGGTAAACCAAGAGAAGTTAGTCGTTTTTTTAAAGTAGCACGTTCGTTTCTATCGCACATATAATTTCCATAAATCGTTGGAAAGATTAACTTGGATTGAGGTAGACCTTGCTTTTTGAAATAGTTATTCATTTCTGTATAGAAATCCCTAAGGTCAGTGAGAGTAGAGTTTGGAACGGGAACCTGACGATTACCAGAATCGGTTTTTGCGGTTGGTTTACAAATCATACATCCTTTAGTACCAAGTTTCTTATTGGCGCTTTTCCACATCAATGTTTTATTTACAATAATTTCATTGTTTGTGAAATCCAAGTCATTTATTTCTAATGCTAGAAGCTCATTGATTCGCAATGCAGAAGCGAGTAAGGAATTGCAGATGGTAATAAATCGTCGATTAGCTCTGTTATTAGGTAATGTTTTTAAGAATGATAACCATGTTTTTAATTCTTCATCATGCAAGACCATAGTTCTACGAGAAGCTAATTTAGGCTTTGGAGGGATTTTGATAGTTTTCACTGGGTTTTTAGTTAATCCAAAATGTGTGATGCCAAAATCGAAAATATCACTAAGTTTGTGAGTGACTGCTCCAAAGTCTTTTGCACTACCTTTTTCAGCACGCTTTTTCCCTGATTCAATCGATGTTCTAGCTTTTTGGGCGAGATTGTTAACCCATCTTTGAATGTCAGCAGATGTGATTTTTTCAGGAATGTAATCTCCGAATGCAGGGATGATGTAATTATATACGTATCCCTTCACTCTATTGATTGTATTATGAGAAGTAACCCAAACTTGATAATTATTGAACCATTCTTCTGCAAGTTCAGAAAAAGTGGATAATCGTTTATCTTCTTTCCTCGTTCCACCTGCTTTTTCAAAATTAACTCTAGCCGTTAGGATTTTACGGTCAAGTTGCCGTAGTGTTTTAGCTGTTATAGACGTTGTTACTTGTTTGCCTGTTTTTTCATCGATACCTAAGTAAAGGCCTCGTAAAATATAACTAACCTCTCCGTTTGAATTTGTTTTTTTGATAACCTTTTTGTTATTGTAAGTTATAGTTTCAGATGTCATAATGCCCTTTCATTATACGGATATAAAATAAAAAGGCTAAAATAGAACATTTTCTATACATAACAGACAGTTCTATTTTAGCATAATTCATGTTATTTCTCTAAGAATTGGAGAACATTTTCAAGTTTATAGTAAACAGTTCTGGTTCCTTCTATAGGTGGTTCCAGTCGTTTTAGTCCTTTTTCTTCCCAAGATTTTAATGTATTCGGAGAAATTTGAAGGAGATTCAACAGGTCTTTTTGGGTATATAGACCACAATAATTGAAGATGTGGGTTTCCTGTTGTAGGATTTGTAAGAGATTTAGTAGTAGGTTTTTAATTTCAAATAGTTCTGAGTTCATTATTGTTATTCCTTTCTTTGAATAGTTGTTTCAAACTGTGTGAAGAAGCTATTAGCGCGATGTATTGGCTGAGATTCAAAGGGGTTCGTGAAAAAGTTGCTGTCATCTTTTTCGTATTCCCGACTCTCATAGTTATAGTGTGTATAAAAGATATTATCCTTTTCAACTAGTATGGCTGTTTGGATTCGTCGTTCTAGCTGGTCGAAACGGTCAATTCGTTTACTGGTTTGAAAATTATCATACAACTCCTTTGGTGAGTAAGGGCTAGTTATGAATATTAGTTCAGCGGTTAATGCCTTATCTATATATCTAGAAGGTAAGAAAACATCGAAATTATAAGGGTCTAGAATTTTCAAAAGGTCATCATATCGAAAGCTATCTGGTCGCAGTTCGTCAATAATGATAGTTTCCTGGTTTTGATAACTCTGAAAAGGGTCGCGACTTGAGCCTGTTACAAAATAAGAAGTATTTTTATTTCTGCATAAGTCTTAGCCAGTCTTGTCTTACCAAGTCCAGACTCACCATAGATATAGACTACTTGCTTTGTCTTTTGTTCATACTTCATACGATTCAGGAATTCTCTCCCTAATCTTTCTTGCCTTTTTTCAGCAACAGCTTTAAGTCGCGTACTTGCTTTCGCATATTGACTTCCCGTTAGCTCAGATTCAATCTCTTCTAGAGTTAATAAACCGTCATAAAGCATATCTAGATATTCTCGTATTAGTTCCCCTTCTTTTTTACTTTGGTTTCGCTCTACTTGTTTTCGAATATTTTCTAATTTTTTAGCAAAATCAAAGTTACTTATTACTTCCGAAATAGGGTACTGATATTTATTTTGAGCATCTTTAGTTTGGTGAACAAGATAACTAAAACCATTATTAGGATGCTTGAAGAATTCTAATCGTTCGATTTGAGCATCTTCACGTTTACCATTTCGTTCATTAATTTCCCAAGCTATGCTATGTGGGCTACGAGCATGTTTGAAATACATCATGAGATGAATATGGGGTTCTACAGTTTCTCCATCTTCATTAACATCTTTATCATGTAAAATGCCTGCCCAGAGTAATGGCTCTAATAGCTTAACGATTCTATCAATTTCTTCTTTCCAATCAGATAAAATAGCTAGTCGCATTTGTTGTGTATACATGATTGCACGCTGTTTAGGGATTTTTTTATTTGTTTTTTTCTCTGAAGACATTTCAAGAATTTCCTTTCCTTTCGTTTTGTTTTTGGCACATTGGCACAGTTTGAATGCGAGACAATGCCAAGACCAGTCTCGCAGGATTGTTAGTATTAAGGATATTTAGAGTAAGTAGTATCATTGGCACAGTTTTGTAATATAAAAAAATGGTGGAAGGACTTTTTGTCTTTGACAAAGTCCTTCCACCGATTTTATAGTCTATTTGTTCATATTTTATTTCAATCTACTATGATTGTAAGAGCCTGTTGCTTGATACCAACGACCATCACTAGGCGCTATATTGGTAAAGAACAAGTCGGGTTCCATAGTGTGTAATTTTGTTTTAATAGCAGGGAATATTTCTTGTACTTTCAAGAAACTTTCATGATTGTTTGGAACTTTCCACCGTAATATAGCCCCATCTTTTGTATAAATCATCGATAAGGTTAACAAAGAACGATTGGCCTTGTTGACGATTGATTTTTGAGTAGAAATCTGTTTATTTTGAGTATCGAGAATAGAATCGGACTCAAAATGGGCAAATTTTCTCAGTTCGTAGGTTGCTCGTAATCCTTTGAGCATGTATTTTATATCACTTTTAAACCAGTGATAAAGGAAAAGAGAGAAAAGTAGGATTGAAAAAAAATTATCAAAGGATAGAAAAGAAAAAAATAACATTTTGATAATTAATTTCAATGTTCAGATTCTGTTGAATCAAGATAAGTATAAATATAGGAAAACAGCTTACTATAGTTCCTATACATAAGATTTTGAATAGATTATACTTGTTTATCATAAGCACCTCTTGTTATAGTATGGGGTGAGGAGTGGCATGATGTTGCTGTCATGCTTTCCATCACTAAATTTGACAATTCCTGTCCCTATTCCGCTAGGAACAACAATATTTTCAATATGAGCGTTTGGCAATAAAAACTGAGTGGTGTTAGTATTTATCTCTCCCAAAATAATAGAACAGTTAATTTGTTCTCTAACTGCTAGATTTCCTCCAAATGCGGTAGCATCAAAACGTTGGGAAACTAGGATAAGTGAAACTTTAGTAGCTCTACCTAGGAGAGCCACAGTTCCTAATAGTTGTGCAAACGTATCTCGTGCTTGTTTTGAAGAACCCTGAACAAGAGCAAGTAGCTCATCTATGATAATGTATTTGCGTTTTAATGTAGCTTTTGGGTTTTCTAAAAGTATTTCTTGACGTTCGTAAATCTTATTGATAGCATCCCCCAGAATTTCATTTACTTCTGTGATAAAACTATTTAAGTTAGCCCCTCTTTTCGGAGACAGGACAGACAGATTTAATTCACGACCTAGAGAATAAATATCGGCACGTTTAGGGTCTACGGCTACAATATCGTCAGTTATTTTACGAATACACCTAATAAGGTATTCTAGGAAATAACTTTTTCCTGAACCAGATGAACCACTGATAGCTAAATGAACAACATCATTTAGATTGATACTAACTTGGTTTGACATGAGCGGAATCCTAATCTCACTAACTTCTTGATTTATAAAATGTTGGATATTAGGAATAGTTAGTCGAGTTGGAATACCATTTACCCAAGGGAAGAAAAAACCTCTAGCAAGATTAGGGTCACCTGTCTTGTATGGGATGAAAATTGCATTACTTTGTAACATAAGCGTTTTATACGGGTAAAGGATGCCAGAACAGATATCTGCTATCTTAAAATACAGGCTTTTATCTAAAACATAGGAAACAGGAAGATTGGGAATGAAAAACATTCCCTTATCTTCTGCCTCTAAAGAAATGGAGAAAGAGTTTGTAAAGCTCGTTTCTCCGTTGATATCTAGTGTATTGTTGAGATTACTTGTAATGAATTTAGCTAATTCATTTTCAGACATAGGCATTTTAATAGGGATAGTCATAAACTACCCCCTAAGCTTTGTGAATGCCTGTGGCACGGAAATACGCATTTGATTTAATCTGAATTGCTTCTAATTTATCAAATGATATTTTCTCACCAATGTTAAATTCAGATAAATCTGGTTTGTCATCCGGAAGGAACTTCACTTTAAAAGGATTATGAGTATCCGTAGCAATCCAAATCTGATAACCAATAACTTTATCTGTCCGTTTATCGTCTTTATATTCATACTGTGTTTCTATTTGCAGTCCTACAATATAAGTTGATTCATTTCCAAGAAGTTTCTCAGCATTTTCTGAGCTATAATAGCTTGATGATTTGACTGTGAATGCCATATTTTTGACCTTTCTTATTAAGGAGGAGAATAATTTTTATTCTACAGGAGTAATAGTTGTATTTAACAACTATATGTTGATTTATCTCATAGTGCCCATCTCTTATATATATATATGAAATGCCACGCGTGGCTAAAGGGAGTTAAGGTCAAGTGATTTTTATGTCATCAAAAAAATTAACAAAAATGTAACATAAAAAAACACTTGACAGAGTGTTAATTTTTAGGTTATACTCCCTTTAGGGAAATAAGATAAGAGATGGGCAAGAGATAAGAAAAAAATTTTTTTCATAAAGAAAAAGGGGAGTCGGGGCGTAGCCCCGTTGAGATAAGTTAGTTTCGGGTACCCGAAACTAACTAGAATGGGTTGTTGCATAAATTTTCATGCAATATTAAAAAAATGCAAACAGTTGAGTTTTTCTTGGCTGTTTTTTTGTTTTCTAAAAGAAAAAATTAAAATTTTTCAACTTTAATCTATAGTAATATTCGTGAAAAATAATTGACAAAATCCACGTCAGGTCTTGCCAGGAGTTTCGGATGCCTTTGTCTTGATTACGGCATCATCATCAGGTGTCTATATCGCCATTTATATCTTGATTATGGTGGCTCACCTTAAATACCGCAAGTCGCAGGACTTTATGGCGGATGGCTATCTCATGCCCCATTATCGTTTCCTAAATCCCTTAACTATGCTTTTCTTTGTCTTTGTCTTTGTAACCCTCTTTTTACAAGAGTCTACATTTGTAGGAGCAATCGGATCAGCTATCTGGATTATCGGTTTCGGGATTTATAGCCAGTGGAAATTTAGAAAATAGATTTGAAACTCATCAACTCAGGTTGGTGAGTTTTTTCTTTAAAAATCAAGTCAAAAAGCACCAGAGTCTAAAGTGACTTTGGTGCTTTAAAGTTGTAAATATTTTGTTCCGAACTGCTGTTGATAGTTATTCTTCATCTTCCGTAGGGAATGGAATGCCAGTTTTATTTAGTCGTTGAACTTCTTTGACGAATGTGTTCTTTTCTTCAAACATCTTTGCTAGTGGGAAGAGGTTGTTTTGGGCATCAATGTAGTGAAGAACAGTATTAGCTAGTTCAATCGCCTTAGGATTATTTTGTCGTAGTAGATTGAAAACTTCGAATATGTTTAAATAAATTAGGGGATATATTGAATACTCAAGAGAGAATTTTTTTCAGATATATTTATCTTCAACTTATAGATGAGTTTTTTTCAGCTTTATCATAATAGCCATAGCGAGAATATGTTCTAGCTAAATTCATTCCAGTTATAGCATATCTGTAAGGAAAAATTATAAGTTACATACTTAGTTTCTTCCAATCCTTTAACAATTATCTTTTCGAGGTATTCAAGGAATTTTTAACTCAAAACATTGAACCTTATGTCCCAAAAAGAATTTCAATAACAGTAAAATCACGAATATAAAGAGTATCAATACTAAATATATAGTCGACCAAGTAATGAATAGCTTCTACTTCATCAGGAGCCAATTCATCTATTTTCTTTCCTTGAGTTTGTAAAATAGCTAATTTTAGTGTGTAATAGTCTATGATATTTCCCCAGTCACTTTTCTTTCCTAGTATTTGTCTAGCTTTTTATTCTATCATTTTTTTAATTAATGCATTTATAATTTGCTTTTGCTCTTTGGGCATTCTCATCTTGAATATGAAGAACTTCATTAAAGTCGTCTCCATCTAAATTAAAATTGCTTAAAAATTTCAAAAAAAGTATCAACTTTAACGGTAGCTAATCCTTTTTTTCAAAGCGACTGAGGTTATTGGGAGTAATGACATCTCCAGCAACCTCCTTGAGGGTCATATTACGATCTTGACGGATTTTGTAGATAATTTCTCCATAGTGTTTGAATTCCATGATAGTCTCCTTGAGTTTTATTGGTTTTATTATAACTTAAATTTCTCCATTTTTTTGGGAAAAAAACTACTGTTTTTTTAGTAGATTTTTATTCTAAAAATCAAGATAAGAAATAAAAATTATACCGTTTACAATAGAAAGTTCCAAAATGGAAATTAATTACAGTATAATATACAAAAAAATAAAAAGGAGACAATATTATGAAGAAAAAAGATATTTTGTTAGGTGCTGGTTTAACAACTATTTTTGTAGGTGCTGGTGCTGTAAATACAACTGTCCATGCGGAAGAGGTTGATTCTGGTCAACCCAAACCTACTGTGAAAACGGCACCTGTCCATGTTACTGAACAAGATGTAAGTACAGCAAAAGCTGATGTAGATAAGGCGCAAGCTGATGTCGACGTAAAACAAGGCACAGTCGACCAAGCAAAAGATGATAAAGTAAAAGCTGATGGCAAAATTGATTCCATCAATAAAGACATTGATACTGCTAATAACGCAAACAAAATCATCAATGCTCAAAACGATATTATCACTAGCAAAACAGCGGACAAGACAAACGCAACAAACGATTTGAATACCGCTAAAGATGCCGAACGTGATGCGCATACAGCACTAGACAATGCTAACACCGCAAACAGAGGCTGATAATGCCCGTGACACTAAGAAAGCTGATGTGGATACGAAACAAGCAGACCTTGACGCAATCACAGACGCTAATGTACGTAAAAACATCACAAACACAACTAGCAAAATTTCAAACGTTGATAATGATTTGAACGCTAAAGGTGCACAAATCACAGCTACAGACACTAAAATTGCTGCTAAACAAGGGGAAATCGATAACTATAGAGTTAAAGTTATTTCAACAGATTTGAACCCTGATGAACGTAATCACACAGCTCATGATAATCTTAATGATTATGAGTATAACCATGGGTTCTTCCGTAACAACCAAATGGAACCAGTTAATTTCCAAGGTGTTGATATCAAAGAAATTGACGCAACTAAAGATATGGTTGATTTCGCAGAAGCTTTAGCAGCCTATAAGAAAGCGCCATATGATTGGACAACTCGTAAATACAAAGAACGCCCAACATACCGTTACAAGGTAGATAACAAAGGTATTTCAGACGCCTTTGTCAAATTGCTTAATCAACTACGTGTTAATAACAATTTGAAGGGTGATATGGTGGTTGACGATGAGTACCTAGCATACGCGCAAAAACGTGCTGATGAAATGCAGAAAACAGGCGTATTGTCACACCGTACAAGTTTAACAAACAAACCGGGCTATATCAAAGGGGTGCAACCAGACCAGAACGTTGAAAACATCCTTGGCGGGCTATCAGGCCAAATTATCGGTCGCGACGGTGAATATTTGACATTTGACCATATCGTAACTAATGAAACGTTGGCTTATGATATGTTGTTGACATACTACTCGGACTATGCAAATGTACGAGGTTTGAAATACGGACACCGCAAAAACTTATTGACACCAACAGGTGGTAAAATGGGCGTTGCCATTTCAACCGTCGATGGAAAAGATAAAACAACTTATTTCGGTTCATTCAACGCTAGTGCGCACAAAGGTTCAACCTATGAATGGGATGAAAATGACCAAATGTTCCATTCCCTAAACCAAAGCCAAGATGAAAAGGATTATTGGAACCATAGCAACAACTTTAATCAAGATGACCCAATGAACCCAACATTCTATGGTAAAAAGATGAAGTTTATCGCAGACACTCATTATGTGTTTGTTAAACGTCAAATCATCGATGACAGACCAAAAATGCAAGCAGAGTTAGATGCATTGAAAGAACAAAAAGCGACACAAGAGCGCGAACGTGATGCATTGGTTGCGAAGAAAGCTGATTTGACTCAAGAGTTAGATGCTTTCAACAACCAATTGAATGATATTGCTACAGCACGTACGAATGCGACAACAGCACTAAATCAAGCAAAATCTGATTTAGCTACACTTACAGCGACAGCTCAAGATAAGGCAAATGCTGTTATCCAAAAACAAAAAGAGTTGGATAAGGCAACAGAACGTGTAAATGATGTAACTGCACGTATCAACACAATTCAAAGTGAAATTGATGCGGCAACAAGCAAACGTGATGATGCTATGCGTGTCCACGCGCAATTACCACAATTGCGTGCAAGTTTAACACAGGCAGAAACAGATAGAACAAACGTGGAACAACGCATCACAGTTGCAGAGCAAGACTTAGCGGATGCCAAAGCTCGTTTGACACAAGCACAAGCTGACCACAAATACAAATCAGATATCTTTTCAATCGATAAGATGCTGAATGTATATACTGATGGTAACCGTGTCATTTCAGCAACACCGAAAGTTGCCCCAACAGTAGATGAATTACCAGAATTGGATATTACCGCTGACATCCCTAGTGATTTGAATACAAAACAAAATCCTGACGGTATCGGAGCAACGCCAAAAGTAGCTCCAACTGTAGATGAATTGCCAGAATTGGATATCACAGCTGACATTCCAAGTGATTTGAATACAAAACAAAATCCGGATGGTATTGGTGCAACACCAAAAGACGCACCAGTTGAGGATGAATTGCCAGAGTTGGATCCAAGTGCTATCATTGACAAGCCAGCGGATAAGCCAGCGAATAAGCCAGCAGATAAACCAGCGGATAAGCCAGCAGATAAACCAGCGGATAAGCCAGCAGATAAACCAGCAGATAAACCAGCGGATAAGCCAGCAGATAAACCAGCGGATAAGCCAGCAGATAAACCAGCGGATAAGCCAGCAGATAAACCAGCGGATAAGCCAGCGGATAAGCCAGCAGATAAACCAGCGGATAAGCTAGCGGATAAGCCAGCGGATAAGCCAGCAGATAAACCAGCGGATAAGCCGGCAGATAAACCAGCAGAACAACTTGCGTTACCAAGTACAGGAGAAAATCCTAGGGTAGCAAATTCAATTGTTACAGTTGGCTACGGATTATTAGCAATGATTGGCTTGGCAGGGTTCTTTACTAAGCGGAAAGAGACTAAGTAATTATATAGAACTATCTAGTGTCATGCTGGATAGTTTATTTTAAAAAGGAGAAGTAATGGCAGTAGAAGATAAGATTAAAAATCTATTAGATATGTTAGACGGTTATGGTTACCAGTATAAGTTATTTGACGGTAAAGTTGTTGTTGAGAATCATTCATCGGATATAATACGAGCAGTAGAGATATTGGAAGAATTTTCTAAATATAATTTGATTCCAATGTACCGAACCACTTCGTTTAAAAACGTACCGAAATTAGTTTATTATTCCTTTATGACAAAAACTAGAAGAGATTTATAAAGAAGAAGCAAATAGAATAGGGATAGAATTTAAAGATTTCTATTTAAAGGAAAGATACAAATTAAAGGAATATCCTGAGTATATGCATGCTAGTTTTTCTGATTATGGAACATTTATAATAGATTACTATGATACAGAAAGCTTAGTTATTAAAGGTTGGCCAGAGAATTCTGCGGTGAGTTTGGCTAGTAATGATAGAATAAAACAATATATAAATAAAGACACTTTTACCATAGATTTTTAATCGTGTGAAAAAAATGTGGATAATCAAGCTAATCTGATGTATGGTTATTTAGAGATGATTGATGAAGAGCCTGAATTTTTAGAAGAACTAATTAGAAATCATAGCTCTAGTTTTTAAGTAAGTTTATTGAGCACACACACGAGGTATTAAATGAGAAATATAAATTATTCAACATTTTTAAGTGCTAAAGATGCTCTAACTTTTGAAGAATGTCAAAAAATTCATCAGACAATTCTAAACAATATTGGTAACGATGAGGAAATTTTAGAAGTATGGTCTGATTTTTTGCAAGCTAGTATAAGCTATGCTCATATTCGTAGCCAGTGGTTGCTTTGGGAACGTGAAGAGCGTCAACAAAAAGATGAAGGTAGAACAGCAAAGCATGAGCGAGTAATATATTGTCTAAAGCTTCTTAGTCGTTATCTAGGGCAAGAAGGTGTGGACGTTTCATGGTTTGATGCTATAGAGGATAACAGAAAGCAAATAGGAGATTTTGCTTGTTATATAGCTTATATCTACTCTATAAATGCTAGATAGAAAATGCAGGCTGATTAATGCCTGCATTTTGGACTTCAATTATTCATTCAAAAGATTTTACTATTTTCATGAATAAATTGAAGTGAAAGAATAAAAAAAGAAGAGCTACTCATCTGTGAAGTAGCTCTTCTCTTATATCCGTAATCTCTTTTTATTTATCTGAAAATGTAGAGAAAAATGTAGAGATTCGGCTGATTTGTATTGCAATACATTGAAATTTGAAATCTCAAGAATCGCTTAAAATCAGGGATTCTCACGCCTGCTGACGTGTAGTGAATCTCTATTTAACCTCTGTAAACACAACGTGTTTGCGAAGTTTTGGTGAGTATTTCTTCAATTGAAGACGGTCTGGAGTGTTACGCTTGTTTTTAGAAGTAAGGTACAAGCGTTCACCAGATTCTTTGTGTTCAAGTGTAATATTTACGCGCATGGTATCTCCCTTCTATTATTCAGCTGATGCAGCTTTAGCGATTTTACGTCCTTTGTAGTATCCTTTAAGTGATACACGGTGAGAACGTGAGTAATCTCCAGTAGTTTCATCAAAGTTTACAGATGGAGCTGTTACTTTGTAGTGTGTACGACGTTTGTTTCTTCGCTTTTGAAGTGCGACGTGCAGGTACTGCCATTTTGATTTCTCCTTTAGGTATTTATATTCGATTCAATCTACTGATTTTCATCAACCATACTAGGATAACACATTTTTTTTGTAAAGTAAAGTTACTTGACAAAAAAAGATGAAAAAATTCTCCTGTCCGACCTAGCAGACAGGAGAAGGTCTTAAATATCAATCTCAAATGGTTCATCAATGGTTTCTGATACGTATTTCCCGTCTTTCTTCCGTTGCTTGACACATTCTGTGAGGAGATATTCTATTTGTCCATTGACTGAACGAAAGTCGTCTTCTGCCCATGATGCGAGTGCAGCGTATAACTTTGTTGAGAGTCGAAGGGGGATCTGCTTTTTTTTAGCTTCAGCCATCTTTAGTAAAGACTTCCTGTGTTGACAATTGGTTGTGCATCATGATTGCCACAGAGAACGACTAGGAGATTTGAAACCATGGCAGCTTTTCGTTCTTCGTCAAGCTCTACCAATTCCCCTTCATTGAGTCGTTCTAGTGCCATTTCAACCATTCCTACAGCACCATCCACAATCATCTTACGGGCATCAATAATGGCAGATGCTTGTTGGCGTTGAAGCATGACAGCAGCAATTTCTGGAGCGTAAGCTAGGTAAGTAATACGTGCTTCAAGGATTTCCAAGCCAGCATCCTCAACACGACTTTGGATTTCTTCACGAATACGATTAGCCACAATTTCGCTAGAGCCACGGAGACTACCTTCATCTGCTTGGCCGTCACCCGTAGTATCCACGTTAGGAGACACATCGTAAGGATAGATGCGGACAATATTTCGGAGGGCGCTATCACATTGCAATGAAAGATATTCTTTGTAGTTATCAACGTTGAAAACTGCCATAGCGGTATCGACAACTCTCCAAGTTACCGCGATACCGATTTCTACAGGGTTTCCTAGACAATCATTGATTTTTTGGCGAGAATTGCTCAAGGTCATGACTTTGAGGGAAATGTGCTTCTTGCCAATTTCAATATTTACATCATTGTCATTTGATGATTTAGCTCCTAAAAAAGGAGATTTTGTGCTAACATCACCACTTTGTCCAAGTCGAGTGTGGTTTGCAGGGTTGACCGCTACGCTGAAGGGATTGACAAAGTAAAAACCAGGTTCTTTGATGGTACCTGTATAGTTACCAAAGAGTGTCAGAACCAGAGCTTCTTGAGGTTTGACAACTTTTAAACCAGCATGAGTTAGCGCTGCAATTACGATTAGTAAAGGTCCGATAATAATTCCAAAAATGTTTTTCGAACCAACACCCATTATAAATATAAAGAGACCAAGTACGAGCGTCAATTCAATGAGAATCAATGCTAATATACCATTTGGTTTTGAATTGATTAGTTTTTCAGTCATAAGAATGACCTCCTGCTATTTGATATCTAAATGATATCACTTTGTATTTAAAAGTCAATAGAAAGTTGAAAAATAATCACTAAAAAGTTTCAGCCCAATAATTACTTGTAGGAAGTGAGATTATATTGTGCTGAAATACTCTTTTATTCTTATAACTTTTACACTATAATTGTAGTTAGAAAGGAAGAGAAATGTTTGATTATAGAGCACTAGTTATTTTGATGACTTTGATGGATCATTGTGAGCTATCATTATATGAATTATCTGTTAAGGTGAGCTTACCTATAAAGGAAGTCAAAGAAGGAATAGATTATTTAGTGCCTTATCTAGCTAATAAAGGGATAGTGCTGGATAAAAAAACAAGGTCGCTATAGTTTATCAAATCGTACGAAGCAGTCTTTGACAGATATTATTAAGTCGGATGAATTGGTTTTTACCAAAGTCGACTCGCTTAGCATTAATCTATCTTTACACTTTTTGCCGATTAGATTTTTATATCGAATAATCATTACCAAGACTTTTTGAAAGTAAGTAAGAATACAACCTTATCTGATATTCAATCATTAAGAAAGATTATGTTAGATAATGATTTGGAGCTAGGGTACAGTAGAGCAAAAGGTTATACTTTACACGGTTCAGAGTGGAATAAGCACCGTTTAGCTTTTCAAATGGTTAGTGAGTTGCTGGAATCCTCCATAGGGATTTGGGGGTTGGATTATGTTTTATCCAGTTGGGGGTATTCATTAACTTATGATTTGATTGATCAGGTAGTTAAAGATTATTATGAAAAGCTACAGATAGTACCTATTGTTAATCAATTAAAAGTTTGCCTTTTCGGTTTAGTATTCATTATATGTAGGTATCAAAGGGATGTTGAAAGAGTATGTCTTTCAGAGACATTAGTATCTCCTATTATTGAAGATATAACGACTATTTTATTGGATACAGTAGTTGATTTGGGAATTATAGATACGGTATTTTCAGAGGATGATTATCGCTATATCACAGTTTTATTATCAAGTTGCTTTGAAGGTGAAGTAGATGTTGCTCCGGTTTACTTTAATCAATTAACAGAGGCTATTATAAGTAGAATGGAAGATATTTCTTTGTTACATTTTAAACAAAGAGAAGTATTGAGAGAAAATCTTCGTCGCCACCTTATACCGGCTTACTATAGATTAAAGTTCGGCTTACCTAGTTCAAATGAATATGTGTTGCATGTTAAAGAACATTATCCTGATTTATTTGAACTAGTAAAAGATTCTTTGACTCCCTTGATGGACGCTATTGACAAGCCCATACCTGATAGTGAAACAGCATATTTTGTTATCCATTTTGGAGGATATTTAAAGAAAGCAGACAATTTGCCTCAAAAATGTTATAAAGCAGCAATTATCTGTCCTAATGGAATTAGTTCTTCATTGATGATAAAAGAGAATCTATTAGCATTATTCCCTCAAATTGAGTTTATAGGAACCTCAAAGATTGATGATTTATATGCGAAAACTAGTAGTGACTATGATATGGTTTTTTCTACTATAAAGGTGGATACAGAGAAGCCAAATTATCTAGTTTCTGTTATGATGACGGAAGAACAAACAACACAGTTAGTTGAATTGGTATCAAAAGATTTCCCAGATACAGGTTATCGAGATATTGAGCTTAATCAGATAATTAGCATAGTAAGACGATATAGTGTAATCACACAAGAATTAGAGTTAAAATTAGCATTAAAGAGGTATCTCTATCAAGAAATGAACAGAAAGGAAGTGTTACCATTGTTAGAAGAATTAATTACAAAAAGAAACTTATCAGGTTAGTTCGGAAAAAAATTAGGATGGAAGGAGGCAATTCGTTTAGCGACTAAACCGCTTTTTGGATCAACATAAGATAACTGAGAACTACCCTGAGGCAATGATTCAAAAAGTAGAAGAGTTTGGGCCTTTTATTAATTTAGGGAAGGGAGTAGCAATTCCTCACGCTCGGCCAGATGAAGGTGTGAATGAAATAGGAATGTCAATGTTAGTTTTGGAAGAACCGATTTATTTATTGGATAATCCAGAACAAGAGGTAAGATTGTTGATTTGTATTGCAGCCATTGATAATGAGAGTCATTTAAAGGCTTTGTCACATTTAACAACAATTTTAAGAGATAAAAATCATGTTCAAACTTTAATATCATCAAAAAACTATGATGACATTGAAATGATAATTAAACAGGAGGATTAGATAATGTTAAAAATTGGTACAGCTTGTGGTTCAGGATTAGGTTCAAGTTTTATGGTACAGATGAATATTGAATCTGTATTGAGTGATTTGAATGTTTCAGATGTAGAAGTTGAACACTATGATTTAGGTGGAGCAGATCCAAATGCAGCTGATATTTGGATTGTTGGTCGTGATCTAGCTGATTCAGCTAGTCATCTTGGAGATGTTCGTATCTTAAATAGTATTATTGATATGGACGAGCTACGAGAATTAATTACTAAAATTTGTGAAGAAAAAGAACTTATATAGGAGGCTAGCGTCATGATGAAGTTCATATTGGATATTGTTAGTACACCAGCTATTTTAGTAGCTTTAATTGCAATCTTAGGATTAGTTCTTCAGAAGAAGAAATTACCTGATATTATTAAAGGCGGAATTAAGACCTTTGTTGGTTTCTTGGTTGTATCTGGTGGTGCAGGAATTGTGCAAAATTCTTTAAATCCATTTGGTACCATGTTTGAGCATGCTTTTCATTTATCTGGAGTTGTACCAAATAATGAAGCAATTGTAGCTGTAGCTTTAACAACATATGGCTCAGCTACTGCAATGATAATGTTTGCAGGTATGGTGTTCAATATCTTAATCGCTCGTTTTACTCGATTCAAATATATCTTTTTAACAGGGCACCACACTCTATATATGGCGTGTATGATTGCGGTCATTTTATCAGTTGCTGGCTTTACTAGTTTGCCTCTTATCTTACTAGGAGGATTAGCACTCGGTATTATTATGAGTATTTCTCCAGCATTTGTACAAAAATATATGGTTCAATTAACTGGAAATGACAAGGTGGCTTTAGGTCATTTCAGTTCTTTGGGATATTGGTTGAGTGGTTTCACTGGTAGCCTTATCGGTGACAAATCAAAATCAACAGAGGACATTAAATTCCCAAAGAGTTTAGCTTTTTTACGTGATAGTACTGTTAGTATTACTTTATCCATGGCAGTTATTTACATTATTGTAGCTATCTTTGCAGGGTCAGAATATATAGAAAAAGAAATCAGTAATGGTACAAGTGGTCTAGTTTATGCTTTACAATTAGCAGGTCAATTTGCAGCAGGTGTATTTGTTATTTTAGCAGGTGTTCGTCTTATTTTGGGTGAAATTGTTCCAGCCTTTAAAGGTATCTCAGAGCGTCTTGTACCTAATTCAAAACCTGCTTTGGATTGTCCGATTGTTTATACTTATGCACCTAATGCAGTCCTAATTGGATTTATCTCTAGTTTTGTTGGTGGTTTAGTAAGTATGGCAATTATGATTGCTTCAGGAACGGTTGTCATCTTACCAGGCGTTGTGCCTCATTTCTTCTGTGGAGCGACTGCAGGTGTCATTGGGAATGCATCTGGTGGTGTTCGTGGAGCCACTATTGGAGCATTTTTACAAGGTATTTTAATTAGTTTTCTTCCAGTCTTTTTAATGCCAGTTTTGGGAGGACTTGGTTTCCAAGGATCAACTTTCTCAGATGCAGATTTTGGTCTATCAGGAATTATTTTAGGAATGTTGAATCAATTTGGCTCACAAACAGGCATTATTATTGGTCTTGTTCTTATTCTAGCAGTTATGTTTGGAGTATCCTTTATTAAAAAGCCATCTGCAAAGGAGGAATAAGGGATGATTTTAAGTGAAAATAGAGAAGATGAGTTAAGAAAATTTGCAACAAAAATCCGATTAAATACTCTTAGAACATTGAATCATCTTGGATTTGGCCATTATGGAGGGAGTCTGTCTATAGTAGAAGTTTTAGCGGTGCTTTATGGCGAAATAATGCCGATGACTCCAGAAATATTTGCATTACGAGATAGAGATTATTTTGTTTTATCCAAGGGACATGCTGGGCCAGCTTTGTACAGCACACTCTATTTGAATGGTTTCTTTGACAAAGAATTCTTATATTCTTTAAATACAAATGGAACCAAATTACCGTCTCATCCTGATAGAAATCTAACGCCGGGCATAGATATGACAACTGGCTCTCTAGGACAAGGAATTAGTGTCGCAACCGGACTTGCATATGGTCAGAGAATAAGAAAAAGTCCCTTTTATACATATGCCATTGTTGGAGATGGTGAGTTAAATGAGGGACAATGTTGGGAGGCTATACAGTTTGCTTCTCATCAACAGTTATCTAATTTAATTGTATTTGTAGACGATAACAAAAAACAATTAGATGGTTTTACAAAGGATATTTGTAATCCAGGAGATTTTGTAGAAAAATTCTCAGCATTTGGATTTGAATCCATTAGGGTCAATGGTTCAGATATTAGAGAAATTTATGAAGGGATTGTTCAATTAAAACAGTCAAATAATTCATCACCTAAGTGTATTGTATTAGATACTATTAAAGGTCAAGGGGTTCGAGAGCTGGAAGAAATGAAATCCAATCATCATCTTCGCCCTACTGTAGAGGAGAGACAAATGTTAACTTCAGTTGTCGAAAGATTAAGTCAGGAATTGGAGGAAACAGAATGATGAGAAGTACGAAAGAATTACGACATGTGTATAGAGATTTCCTTCTAGAGGCTAACCAAAGTTACTCTGATATAGTAGTTTTAGAAGCAGATTTGTCAAGTTCGATGGCTACTAATAATCTTGAAAAGGACTTTGGAGACCGTTATGTGAATGTTGGGATTATGGAAGCAGAAATGGTAGGCCTTGCAGCAGGTTTATCTATTCAGGGTTTTAGACCTTATCTTCATACATTTGGCCCTTTTGCTTCACGAAGAGTATTTGATCAATTATTTATTTCTCTTGGATACGCACAATTGGATGCCACTGTGATTGGATCAGATGCAGGAGTAACTGCAGAAATGAATGGTGGGACACATATGCCATTTGAAGAAATTGGATTGTTACGTTTAATTCCTAAATCAATCATTTTCGAAGCAACTGATGATATCCAATTTCGTGAAATCTTGAACCAGACATTAGACTTAAAAGGACTAAAATATATTCGAACAATTAGAAAAGCTCCAGAGGCTGTATATCAAGGTGGAGAAGATTTTTCTAAAGGCTATATTGAGTTAAGACACGGTGAAGATGTTGTAATAGTTGCTTCTGGCATAATGGTTGCTCCAAGTATTCGAGTTGCGGATGAACTGTCTAAATTAGGTTATTCAGTAGGTGTCATAGATTTATTTAGAATCAAACCAATACCAGAACAAATAAAAACAATGTTAAGTGGAAAAACTATATTTACTGTAGAAAACCACAATCAGATAGGTGGAATTGGCAGTGCTTTATGTGAATTATTCTCTGATGATGGAATAACAAAAATTCATCGGATGGGTGTTCAAGAAAGATTCGGTCAAGTTGGGAAAATGGATTATCTTCTTAATGAGTATGGTTTGAGTGAATCGAATATAAAAGAGAAAGTTCTAGAGTTTTATAATGCAAGATAGATGTTAAATACACTTATCTGAAAGAACTTCTGTAAAAATTACATTACGTTATTTAAAGCAAGCGGATTAAAAGCATATTCTGGTAATCAGAAAGTGCCCTGATCCGCTTTGTTGTTTTTAATTTAAAATGTTTATAT
>BNJV01000536.1_pt1 | contig 106470 bp, 108 predicted proteins | sample 8540591 | NCBI WGS metagenome assembly BNJV01 (sample SAMD00202457, study PRJDB9452) | human saliva metagenome | host: Homo sapiens
ATAGAATACGCAGGCTTGAGAGCAGGGCGCGGTTAGAAGAAAAAAATCCGCCCCCACTGTAGAAGCCTGGAGGGCGGATTGTGGCTCCGACCGGCGTCGATCCGGTGACCTTACGATTTTCAGTCGCACGCTCTACCAACTGAGCTACAGAGCCTTGCGCATCGAAGCAGATACGCAACGACCGCGTCTTCGTGATGAATTTCTTCACCTGAATCACGCGGCCAGAGCGACCCCGACGGGACTTGAACCCGCGACCTCCGCCGTGACAGGGCGGCGCGCTAACCAACTGCGCTACGGGGCCTTGTTGGATTCGGCAGGGGTATAATCTGCTTCTTCAACATGGCTTTGCAAATCTGAGGATTTGCAAGTACCCCCAACGGGATTTGAACCCGTGCTACCGCCGTGAAAGGGCGGCGTCCTAGGCCGCTAGACGATGGGGGCCTAGTCGATGCGAACGGGTTCTTTTTCGTCCCGTCGTTCGAACCTCAACTAGTCTATGACAGATTTTTAAGCCGTGCAAGCCGGATTCTTCAAAAACTTCTTCATACCCGCCACACTCCCCCTTCTAAGATACCCTGCTCACCTACATAGTTACTAGTCAGAACGTATTTTATAGTCACCAGAAATTTCTCAAAATTTTTCTAAATAACCCCCGCAAACAGCGCGAAATGACCGGGTAAGCGCTGCGCATCCCCTACACAGGTTCAGCAAAAAGGCGTAGAATATGCCGCGCGCACGCGCACACCATGATTTTGATACAAGAAATCCCCGCCGGTTTCGGGCTGTGCCGAAGACCCGGCGGGGATTCTTCATCGCGGCTCATGTACCGCAGAAAATCGCTGCGTACAGCTATTACTCGCCGCGCGAAATACGAATCATCTCATCACGGTCAACAACCTTCACACGCTCACGTGGCTCGCCCTTCGCATCCTGTGATGCTGCACCGAGCGCCTTTCGTGATCGTCCAGACGGTGCCAGCCTTCCCAGGTGGTATAGCGAATGCCCTTAGAATCCAGGTAATCGCTGAAGGTGTCAGCATCCGGTTCGGGAGCGGTGTACAGGTTCTCGCGGTCCTCCAACAGGTGGGTGATGGTTTCAAGCGCATCGCCCTTCGTGGAGCCAATCAGACCCACCGGTCCGCGCTTAATCCACCCGGTAGCGTACAGACCGGGCACGTGCTCGCCTTTTTCATCGACCACACGGCCCTCAACGTTAGTAATCACGCCCTTATCAGCGTCATAGCCAACCTCGGGCAGCTCAGATCCGAAGTAACCAATCGCGCGGTACACGGCCTGCACGGGGTAGTCCACGAACTCGCCGGTGCCCTCAATACCGCCCTTACCGTCAAGCCTATTGCGTTCCATGCGGATGCCCACGACCTTGCCGTCCTCACCCAGAATCTCGTGCGGGGACTGCAGGAAGTGCAGATGCAGACGGCGCGATGCTGTCTGCTCGCCCTCCTCCTGGTCGGTAAGCCAGGTAGTGAGGGTCTTCATCATGGTCTTAACCTGGTTATTCGTCTGAATAGCCTCATCCGAAGCCTCGTCGAACTCGAAGTCCTCTTCGTAGAGCACAATATCGACATCACGGGAATGAGAGAGCTCGCGCAGCTCCAAGGGGGTGAACTTGATCTGCGCGGGGCCGCGGCGGCCAAAGACGTGCACATCGGTCACGGGCGAAGATTTCAGCCCCTCGTACACATTCTCGGGAATTTCGGTGACGAGCAAATCATCGGCGTGCTTAGAGAGCACACGCGCAATATCCAACGCCACGTTGCCATTACCAAGCACCGCGATTTCCTTCGCGTTCAGCGGCCAGGTGCGCGGGTAATCGGGGTGACCGTCATACCACGAGACGAAATCGGCGGCACCATAGGAACCGTCCAGGTCAATACCCTCAATAGGCAGGGGCGCATCGTAAATAGCACCGGTCGCAAAGATAATGGCATCATAATGCTCGCGCAGGTCGGCTAGGTTCAAATCCTTACCGTATTCGACATTGCCGAAGAATCGAATATCACCGCGGTCAAGTACCTTGTGCAGGGCGGTGATAATGCCCTTGATGCGCGGGTGATCGGGTGCCACACCGTAGCGAATCAGCCCAAAGGGCGCGGGGTAACGATCAAAAATATCGATAGAAACCTCAACGGCTCCAGAGCGTACTTCCTCAGATTTGGTGAGCAGATCGGCGGCGTAGATACCCGCAGGACCCGCACCGATAACGGCAACGCGCAACGGGCGTGCAGCTTCAGACACGTATTTTTCCTTTCAAAGTTCACCCATAGGGCGAGCTTAGCCTTAACATCCTTGCTTATTTTAGCGGTCATGCCTGAGCAAACGCAGGAAACATGAGCTGAACCACTCAAAAGACACATTTTTCATGTTTTTACCCCAGGTTTTGAGGTCTCATCATAAATATTCCTGTCATGACTTCGGAATATGTGTGCGAGCACAAAATTCGTCGCCTGCGTTACGAGAACACACTAAAAGTTCAGGATGCTCATAGCGAGCGCCTAAGGGTGCATCGCCTCCCAGGCGATGCGGATCCCCTTGTTAAGCGAAGCATGAGCATCCTGAACTTTATAACGGGTATCAGCTAAACCGCAGCGACTTTACGGCTCTCAACGGGGTATTCCGCATCCGGTTCGCAGGTGAGGCGGTTGCAGCGCAACCCGAAAGTCTATAGAACACCACATAAAGCCACAAAAACCCTAATAGTTATTTTCTCCTGACCTGTATATTTGCAGGGTAAAGTTTCTCAAAATATTTTTCCGTCATAAAACGCAATAAAACCCACCAATGCAGTCTCGGTGGGTTTTATTGCCTCGCGAGCAGGTGGCTTTTGGCACGAACAGGTAGGAAAATCCTACCTTCTCGGCGAAATCCTACCTGCTCGCAGAATGAATACAGGGGTTAGACCGCGTGAAATTCCACGACTAGTTCTTCGCGCTCGCCAAAACGCACAAGGTGACGCTCCAGCACGCCTGCAAGGTTCTGTGCTTTCTCGTCGTCTTCGGCGCGAACCTCCATGATAAGAGCATGGTTCGCATCATCGGCCACCAAGTCTCCATACCCGCGAAAGATGCCGTCGCGATTAAAGATTAAGCGCAATCCGCCAGGAATTTCCTCGGTACTAATTTTGCGGCCCATATGTGAGCCAAGCTGTTTAATATAGCGTGCCGGGCGGTCGGTACTGACCGTGGAACGCTGACGAACGGGCAGAGATTCTGCGGCTGGATACTCACTCATAACAACCTTCTTCATGCTTCAGGATGCGCGCCCAGCGCCAATTTCCCAGGCGGCACATATCATCCTTAGGTAATCCCTTATCTTAGCAGTGTTGTGAGCGTGTGCCGATGGGGTTTCGCCTACAGCGCGGGTGGTGCCCTCACGGAAAACTTACCGCCTAAAAGCGACCATCATGCGCAGACGCAAAGAAGTAGCCTTTTACGGGTTACTCCCCCTAGAATGTTGTAGTAACAAGAGCGTCACGCCCCACGGCTGGCGCTTTTCTTATGCGCATCCCCAACCGGCGGTTGCGCGCCCTACGAGAGTATCTACGGATTTTCACGAATGTCTTCTGAGAACACCGCGGCTCCCCAGACGCCTAAACCCAGCAGTTCGGGCGGCACACTGGACCGTTACTTCAACATTACCGAGCGTGGCTCAACTATCAGCACCGAAATTCGCGGCGGTTTAGCGACCTTCTTCGCCATGAGTTATATTGTGGTGCTCAACCCGCTTATTCTCGGCCTCACGCCCGATTCATCCGGACGTTCCCTCGGCGTGCCGCAGGTTGCCGCCATGACCGCACTTGTTGCAGGCGTGATGACCATTCTTCTAGGGCGTTTACGCCAAACACCCCTTCGCGATGGCGGCGGGACTGGGCGTGAACGCACTATTGGCGACTACGATAGCCACGACTCCTAACCTCACCTGGCCGCAGATTATGGGGTTGGTCGTGTGGGCGGGCGTGCTCATGACCGCCCTCGTGCTGACAGGTTTCCGCACCGCCGTTTTCGACGCCGTGCCCGAAAGCCTGAAAACCGCAATCGTGGTGGGTATCGGGACTCTTTATCGCCTTTGTTGGGCTGGTGAACGCCGGAATTATTCGCCGTGCAGAGACCGGCTCAACCCCTGTCGTGTTCGGTGTTCACGGGCATCTGCTCGGCTGGCCCACTCTCGTGTTTATTGTGGGGTTGTTCCTGACCATTATTCTGTATGTTCGTCAGGTGCGCGGCGCTATTCTCTACGGCATGCTCGCATCCACGGCACTTTCGCTTATTCTGGAGGCGGTCGCCCCCTCCGGCAGCGTGCAGGCTAACCCGCTTGGCTGGTCGCTCAATGTACCCACCTGGGACGGCAGCGGTTTTGGTCTGCCCGATTTTTCGCTTCTGTTCTCCGCAGATCTTTTCGGTGCCTTCAGTTCTTTGGGTGCAATGGCCTCAATTCTGCTGGTGTTTACCATCCTCATTTCGGCGTTTTTCGATGTGATGGGCTCCATTATGGGTATGGCAGTCGAAGCCGGTTCTATCGATGAAGACGGCAAGATCGAAGACATCGACCGTCTGCTTCTGGTAGATGCGCTGGGCGCGGTCGCCGGTGGCGGCACCTCAACCTCAACCAACCAGGTATTCGTGGAGTCGGCAACCGGTATTGGCGCGGGTGCCCGCACAGGTCTGGCAAATGTGGTGACAGGTGTGCTCTTCCTGGGCGCTATTTTCCTCTCTCCCCTGGTGACGATTGTCCCCTTTGAGGCGGTCGCCCCCGCAATGGTGTTCGTCGGGTTCCTGATGGTGCGCCAGGCGGTTAATGTTGATTGGAACGATCTTGCCCTGGGAATTTCGGCCTTCTTGACGATCGTCATCATGCCGCTGTCGTATTCGATTGCGCACGGTATTGGTGCCGGGTTTATTTCGTACACGGTTATCCGTGTGGCGACCGGTCGCGGACGCGAGGTGCACTGGCTCATGTACGTGGTTTCGGCGGTGTTTGCGGTGCATTTCGGAATGGGCCTGATTGAGGGGTGGATGCGTTAGAGCATCTTTCTCTCTCCCCCTCCCATCGTAAAAAGAGCCTTGATCGTGAAAACTTTAGTCACGATCAAGGCTCTTTTTATCACCCACTTTTACCCCTAAAGGCGGATATACATCCCCGCACCCCGCTAAAGACCTGAGAATTTCCTGTCAGTAGCGCATTGAGGGTTAAACGTCATAGAATAATGTGGTAACAAAAGCGTCACACCCACCATAAGGGTTGGGCGCTTTTCTTATTGCGGCGCAAACCCGCGCACGCATCCTACGAGAGTATCTACGGATTTTCACGAATGTCTTCTGAGAACACCGCGGCTCCCCAGGCACACAAGCCCAACGCATCGGGCGGCGCACTGGACCGTTACTTCAAAATCACTGAACGAGGCTCATCTATTTCAGCCGAGATTCGTGGCGGTCTCGCCGCGTTCTTCGCTATGAGTTACATCGTCGTCCTCAACCCCCTGGTGATCGGCACCGGCGCAGACTCGGCGGGAAATATCCTTGGCGTGCCGCAGGTTGCCGCGGTCACCGCACTCGTCGCTGGCGTGATGACTATCCTGATGGGCGTTATTGCTAAAGCAGCCTTTCGCGATGGCGGCGGGCCTGGGTGTGAACGCGCTGCTGGCGTCCACGATCGCAACCACCCCCGGGCTGACGTGGGCAGATATTATGGGCTTGGTGATTATCGCCGGTCTTATTATGACTGTGCTGGTCCTCACCGGCTTCCGCACCGCCGTATTCGAGGCGGTCCCCGAGAGCCTCAAAACCGCAATTGTGGCGGGAATCGGCTTCTTTATCGCCTTTATCGGACTGGTTGATTCCGGGATTATCCGCCGCATGCCAGATGCCGCAGGAACCACCGTTCCCGTCTCGTTCGGCGTGGGTGGTCACCTACTTGGCTGGCCTACTCTCGTGTTTATTTTCGGTCTTTTCCTCACCATCGCGCTGTTTATCCGCAATGTGCGCGGCGCTATCCTCATTGGCGTGGTGGCATCTACCGCGCTGTCTATCATCCTAGAGGCTATTTTCCATATCGGCAGCGGCAAGGGAAACCCGACCGGCTGGTCGCTCAATGTTCCCGCGCTCAATAATTTTTCCTTCTCAGCCCCCGATTTCTCGCTTATCGGGTCTGCACGATTCGGCGCGTTCGGCGCTATTGGCGTGCTGGGCGCATCCCTGCTGGTGTTCGCTATTCTGCTCTCGGTCTTCTTTGACGCCATGGGCGTTTCGGTGGGCTTAGCAACCGAAGCAGGCACCATCGATAAGGACGGCAAGGTCGAGAACATTAACGAGGTTCTGCTCGTGGATGCGGTCGGTTCCGTGGTCGGCGGCGGCGCATCCGGCTCTGCGAACCAGATTTTTGTGGAGTCGGCAACCGGTATTGGTGAGGGTGCCCGCACGGGTCTGGCGAATATCGTAACCGGCGTGCTGTTCCTGGTGGCGATTATCGCCTCGCCGCTGGTGACGATCGTTCCCTTTGAGGCGGTCGCCCCCGCTCTGGTGGTTGTTGGGTTCCTGATGGTGCGCCAGGCCGTGCATATCGACTGGCAAGACTGGGGTCTGGGCATCCCCGGCGTTTCATGACCATTATTTTCATGCCGCTGTCGTACTCGATCGCTAACGGTATTGGTGCTGGGTTCGTCTCCTACGCCTTTATCCGCCTGGTTCAGGGTCGCGGGCGCGAGGTGCACTGGCTCATGTACGTGGTGTCCGCGGTGTTCGTCATCTACTTCGGCATGGGTATTATCAACGGTCTCACGCACTAGCGTTGACTGAAATCCCGGGTATATATCGGGTGTAAAAAGGCTCTTTTTGAAGAAAAGCGGCGGAAAACTACGCTTTATTCAGAAAGAGCCTTTTTATACACCTATGGGGGCGTAGATATGCGCTCGAAAACGTCAGAAATTTCACGGCTGCAGGTATACAATTTCACCCGTTTTTCCTGGTATTCTTCGCATGGGTTTACTTTCAGGTAGACCCAATTCAACGCACCTATACACGCAGACAACGCGTTTGAATGCGAGCCAGCCCCGCCCTCTTGCTCAGAGACGGCGCGGGCTGGCTCAGGTTAAACCAAGAATTCTATCGGACGCTTGGGCGGCATAATTCTTTCATAATGCGCTCGGCGCTCTCCTGTGCATGCTCATCCACCACGCCAATATCGCTGGCGTGCAGCAGGTCTGCCGCCACGTGCAGGCGCAGCACGCGCGGAAGGGCGAAAACCTCGCGCAAAATCACGTTCGCCCGCTCGGGTGGGGCAGGTTCCAGGATCCAAGTCGGGGCAAATTTTGTGAGGTCGCTGGGCAGAATGTAGGCGTCTATCAGAGGGGTTTTTCATCCCCGAAAGCTCGTGCCGAGCCCCGGTGAGCGCGAGCGCATCCGCACCCGTTCGCAGCAGGTCGCTCGTATCGTAAGGGTGCCACGTAGTAGTGCGCGAGTCATCCCGGTGCGGTGCGTGTACTGCCGGAGCGCATCGAGCCCGTGAGCGCAGAGGATGCGGGCGCGTTCAGCAGCGATGCGGCGCGCATCCGGGGTAAGCAGGTGCCCTCCCCCCGTTGAAATAGAGGGCGAGCTCGTCGAAAGATTCCTGCGAGATAACGTCACTCATGGCATAAACATAGCAAACACAGGGCTAGTTTTTGAAGCTTTCATCAAGGAAGCTCACAATATCCTGTGCCATCTCACGCTCACGAGGACGGCCAATACCGGGTTCTGCTAAAGCTCTGCGCAGCCCCCATGCCAGTCTTGACCTTTGTTTGCCGCTAAGTCCTATCAGGTCTCGGCGTTCAGAGGTTGAAAGCAGGCATACAAGCACCAAAATGTCATGAAGATGGCGTTGTTTATGTGTGTCGCCATTATTCAAAAGGGCTGAGCATTTTTCGTAGAGTGCCCCCAGGGCATCGGGGCGATTCACCAGGAACGTGCGACCCGCGCATTCCACAGCAACTGACGATGTGCGGTCTATGCCAAATTGGGCACCACGAGTCATCAGGACTTTTCCCAGCCCAGAAAAGTCATAGGACAGGGTTTTCTCGGATTGTCCCGAAGGTACCAAAATATCAATTTGAGCTAAGCCTCGCACCCATCGGTGGTTTTGCCCGGAAGCGTTATACCCATCAATGACGAATCCTGTGCTCTTGAGTGCGTGGACGAATTCCCCAATAAGCCGACGTCGAGCGCGAATATTAAGAACAACGTCAATATCTCGGGTTGCCCGAGAGCCCTCATATCCACGCTCACACGCGAGTAACCTCATCATGCTTCCACCGGCGAGGGACCAACCCTGAGGAACTAGATCAGAAATGTCTGCCAACCCAAGCCAGGATTCAAGCTCTGCGCCCTGGGCTGGGATTTTCACCGTTTTCTGATCAGGCACGGCTTATGAGTCCTTTCACCAGACGTTCCGCTTCCCGCTCGCTTCTCGGGTCTTTGGAAACTAGGAGGTCAACCGCAACGTGCAGGGGGACGAATCTTAGGCAACTCTTTGACTGCGCGAAGAATAACGTTGGCATCCTGTGCCGGAACTTCACGCAGTGCGTAGATAAATTTCAGGGATTCGAGATTGTGGGGAGTCACATATGCTTCTACGGTAGCCCCGTAAATTTCCGAATATTCGTGGCTGACACCCGTAAGCGCTAATGTTCGTTCGTCCATCAAGTCATGCAGGTCAGCAGAAGGCACAGCATAGAATTGAAGTTTCGCATCTGCACGCACTGCATACTGCCTAAGAGCTTCTACCCCACGTTCGGAGAGGTTATGTGCACGTTCTTTGGCACGGCGGCGTGCATCGGGGGTAAGGGATGCACTGTTACCGTCAAGATAGGCGGCAAGTTGATTGAAGGAGGACATCGAGATTTTGCGCCCATGTGCGGAGTGATGCTCGTGCGGGTTATCTGAAACCATCCACCGCCCGGCGATTTTTTGTCCACTCAAAGATCCTCGTTCAAGGCGTGCACGCACGCTTCGGGGGCTCACCCCGGCGTGCTGGGCATATTCCGCGACTGACATCATGGCAAAAACATACCATAAGAGGAATATTTCTGCCATGCTACCCGATCGGTAGGAACTTAGCTGACCTCGCCGTCCAGGTAGTACCAGATGCCGTTTACTTTCTCGAAGCGGGATTTTTCGTGCATGGCACCTTTCACACGTTCTTCGGCGGGCGTGCCGGGAACTGAACGGTAGTACGCCACGAACTCGACCGTGCCCACCGCATCGAAGGGACCGCCCGAAGAGCCCAGGATATCCAGTCGGTACCAGCGCAGCGTTTCATCCAGCGTTAACTCGGTGGGGCGCGTGTGCGATGCCAGCTTGCCAGCAGGTAGGGCGCATCGTGTAGGGCGAAGGCGGTGAACCGCGAGCGCATCAGAGCCAGCGGTGTGGGCGCGCCCAAGGTTCCGGATGCGGCAAACTCGCCCAGGTACCGCCCGCAGCAGGCACCGTATACCTCGCCGCTTGTGCAGGGGCAGCGGGTTTGAGGATCATACAGGGTTGTTTCGCTCATGCACCCCATTCTAAAGGGCTACCCGATGCAAACATGCGAGAACCCACCCATCCCGGCGGTCAAACCGGAGAGGGGGCGGGTTCTGCACTGTTTTCAATATATTGCGGAGGAAACTCTGAGGCAGAGTTGGTTAGTTCGCGATAGCGCGTGCGGGGGTGTCTGCCGTGGAGGGCTTACCCACGTAGGCGCCGCGGTACTTCGCGGCCGGGTGGGAGTCTGCAACCTTAGTCTGTCCCTTACCGAACAGGCTTTCGCGCAGGGTTTCACCCTCGTAGGAGGTGCGGTAGCGTCCACGCTTTTGCAGCTCAGGAACCACGAACTCGATGAAGTCCTCGAAGGAACCGGGCGAAACGTGGTATGCCAGGTTAATACCGTCCAGTCCGCCTTCATCAATCCAGCGCTCGAGTTCGTCGGCCACCTGCTGCGGGTCGCCCACAATAACCTCGCCCATACCGCCAATAGTGCAGTGCTCGGCAATATCCTTACGCGTCCATTGCTTATCCTTGGCCTGCAGGGTGAAGGGGGTGAGGAAGGACTGAATCGACTCGGTCTTCACATAGTTGAGCACCTCGTCCTCGTCGAACTGGGAAAGATCCACGCCGGACCAGCCGCCGATAATAGCCTGCGAAGACTCCAAGTTCACGTACTTGCGGTACTCTTCGTACTTTGCCTTCGCCTTCTCTTCGGTCTCGTCCACAATAATGGAGAGCATCGCGAAAACCTTGATTTCGTCGCGGCCGCGGCCGTTCTCTTCGGCGCGGTCACGGATACGGTCGGTAATAATGCGGGTCAGATCGGGGCGCAGCGCACCGATAAACACAACTTCGGCATGCTTGCCCGAGAATTTCTGCCCGCGGCTGGATGCGCCCGCCTGGAAAATCACGGGGAGTACGCTGGGGGCTGGGCTCGGTCAGACCCGCACCAGGCACGCTGAAGTACTTGCCCTTGTGCTGAATCGGGTGCACCTTGGCGGGGTCGGCGTAGATACCCTTCTCGCGGTCTTTGACGACCGCGCCGTCTTCCCAGGAGCCTTCCCAGAGCTTGTAGCAGACATCCAGGAACTCTTCGGCGAGTTCGTATCGGGTGTCGTGCTCAATCTGGGTTTCGAGGCCCTGACATTCGGCTGCGGAAGGCAGGTATGAGGTCACCACATTGAAGCCCACACGCCCGTTAGTGAGGTGGTCGAGAGAAGCGTACTTGCGTGCGAGCGTGTAAGGCTGCTCGTAGGTGACGGCTGAGGTCACACCGAAGCCCAGATGCTCGGTCACGGCGGCCATTGCGGAGATCTGCATGAACGGATCGTTCACGGGCACCTGAGCGCCGCCTTCGATAGCGGGCGCGGCGGAGTTCTTGTAAATATCGTAGATGCCCACAACATCGGCTAGGAATACGCCGTCGAAGAAGCCCTTCTCAAGGATCTGTGCCAGGTCAGTCCAGTATTTGATGGTGTTGTACTCGGTAGCCCGGGAGCGGGGGTGGCGCCAGAGGTCGAAGCTCTGGTGACCCACACAGGTCATGTCAAATGCGTTAACTGCGATGCGCTTCTTCTGTTCAGCCATCTACGTATCCTTTCGCGAATGTTCAGGTGTTCCTGCACCCCGCGCGCCGCCTCCTTTATAGGTGGTGACCTTCTTGGTAGTCCAAGTTGTACAGGTGGCGCATTCGCGCCGTACTTGCTTCGTGTCCCTTGAAGCCAGATCATCATCTGGAGCACCCCGCTACGGGAGAGGGTTGCCGCCCGGCTAGCCAGAGCTTTACACCGGGACTCATAATCCTTGATTTTGAGTGTATAAGGGGTGCCGTGGTCGGTGCGATATTATGACGAATATTAATGTTTGTGACTGTCGCCCGTAATATTAAGGGCCGCGTACGTCGCCCGGCGGACAGCAGTGTTCTTTCGATTGCGACGGCAAAATTCGGGAGCAATAGTTTGCAGCGGGAGCGTGTTTAACGCTCCCGCTGCCATTCTTCGCTCCCATTTTAGGAAAAGCGTCAAATTATTTAGGAAATGAGATCCATTTCGCGGGCGTCATCCGCAGTGATGGGGTTTATTTCCACCTTGGGCTCAGGGATAGTCTCGTCAGCACCTCGTCCAAACACAGCTCCAAAGCTCAATTTTTTCAGGTCGCTTGGTGCCGTCAGCCAGCCTTTCATTCCGTCACGGTTAAGATCAAGAGCGTAGATTCCATGGTCGATTTCGCCATTACCGTTGAGATCAACCGGTCCATCTGCTGGCCTCAGTACGGCCTCTGAATTGGGCCGATACATGTACCCACGCGCTTGGGGACCAAAGCCTTTGCGTTCGTCCAAGGCCCATTCTTTAAGGGTCGGCATATCCTGCTGCAGGTATCCGAAATATTTGGTTCCATCCGCCTTGGGCACACCGGTAAGCTGATAGTTGTAATTCATAACGCTGAAGTACTGTGGTTTACCTTTCGCCTTTCTCATCGGCATCACCACCGTGCTGCAGGCCGAGGTTATGCCCCAGCTCGTGAATAAAAGTACCCACGCGAATATCGCTCATATTACCTTTATTGTTATTCCAGTGTGTCTTCCCCACAGTCACCATGAAATCACGACCTCCCAATTGTCCCAATCCTGATGAGCCGCTCTCCCCATTTTGTTGTTGCACGTAATAGTCACCCCAGACCATATAGTGAAAGAGCCCTTCACGATACTGATTAATATGAGAAGCCTTAAACTTGGCCCAGTTCCCACCTCTGTCATCTATATCGTCGCTGAACACTTGCCACTTGACCTGTTGACCCCCTCCCAAGTTATACTTAGGGCCTCGGGCGGCACCGGCATCCAAGTGCAGATTAATACCCGTTCTGCCGTCGGGATTGCTGATATTTATATCCGCGAAAGATTGCACGATTCGATCCAGCTCTTCCTCACTAGCAAGCTCACCGGGCATATAATCCATCTCGACAAAAATGTCTTTATGGTTGGGATCCGCGCCCATCTTAGGGAAATCGATCTCTGGTATGCCATCGTTGTTGATATCGTACCCGTCTCTTTCCAGCTCGTCGGGAATATGATCGCCGTCGCGATCACCCGAGTTGGGGCTCTGAACGGGATCTATATTCTGGTTCTGCGCGGGTGCAGGCTGAGCGGGCTTCGCCTCCACCGCAGAAACGGGCAGAGAATTCAGAGGAGCAACAAGCACCAGGCTGACAAACGCCAGCATCAGGCGCACTATAGTACGTAATTTCATGAGAGATATTCCTTATGTCGTTGTGTTGAGTGAGAGGGAATCTTAAATAGAGAGTGAAGTGAGCGATAGTCATCGGTGAGAACCTGCGATGTTGCGGGCTCTCGGATGCGAATACATCTTGGGCGGCGTCACGATGCCGTTTGAGCAAGAAAGTGGTATATGAACGGTTGTGCGGGGTAAAGCCCGGGAGCGAAGAGGCGCAGCGAGGGCGTGTTTCATCTGGCTCGTTGCCTCGCCAGCTTCAGAACGTTATGTATGTCCTCGCACGCTCGGAATAACATCCCTCAGCAGCTACACCTCTTCGCCCCCGTTTTGGGAAGAACGCCGAATGATTTAGGGAATAAGGCCCAGGTTGCGGGCGTCATCCGCAGTGACCGGGTTTTCTTCCGCTTCAGGCTGAGCCACAGGACCGCCAGCTCCAGCCTGAGTAGGCGTCATATCAAAGTTGAGCTTCTTCAGATCACTGAGAGCAGTTAGCTCATTTAGTATCCCATCGCCATTGAGATCTACCGAGACCGGAGAATTATCAATAACGCCGTTCCGATTGAAATCGATGGGTTGATTTGCGGGTTGAGTAACGTCTTTCCCATTTTTATCTTTGTGCGTATACAGGTATTCGCTCGCTTGGGGGCCAAGGCCGTCGCGTTCGTTCAGTGCCCACTCGTTGAGGGGCGGCATATCCTGCTGCAGGTATCCGAAGTATCGGGTTCCGTCCGCCTTGGGAATGCCAGTGAGCTGATAGTTGTAATTCATCACGCTGTAGTACTGAGGCTTGCCGTTGAATTCGTCAGTACCGCCGTGCTTCAGGTTGAGGTTGTGCCCCAGCTCGTGGATAAAAGTGCCCACGCGAATATCGCTGTTGGCTCCTTCCCAATAGGTTTTCCCAACGGTCACCATGAAACCGGGAGAGCCTACAAGCCCTACTCCTGATGAGATTCGATTTCCGGTTTTATTATCCACATAGTAATCGCCCCAGATCATGTAGTCGAAACCGCTGTTGTAGCGGGCAGAATCAAAATTACGAGCCCTGATATTTGCCAATTCCCCAGAAGACTTCATATCGTTGCTGAGCACTTGGTGCGGAACCTCGTTGCCGCCTCCCAAGTTATACTTAGCACTCCGGGCAGAACCTGCATCTAGGTGAAGATTAACGCCTGCCCTGCCGTCAGGGTTAGTAACATTCAAGTCAGCAAAAGACTGCACGATGCGGTCCAGCTCTTCCTCACTGGCAAGCTCGCCAGGCATATAGTCCATCTCAACGAATACATCTTTGTGGTAGGGATTTGCACCCATTTTCTTGTAATCGACTTCAGGTCTACCATCACCATCAGCATCGTATCCGTTGATTTCCACGTTGTCGGAAAGCCCGTCACCGTCAGTATCAGGTGAAGTCACCTTCGGGGCGACACCCGGGTTACCAGGGGCGACTGGCAACGTGTCTGCCGAGGCGGGCAGGGAATTCAGAGGGACGAGAAACACCAGGCTGACGAATGCCAGCATCAGGCGCGCTATAGTACGTAGTTTCATGAGAGATATTCCTTGTGTCGTTGTGTTGAGCGAGAGGAAATCTTTCTATGAGTGAGCGGTATTCATGGTAGGGAACCTATGGTGTGGCAGATTCCCACATGCGACAATGCGCATTAGTGGCATTGTGGTGCCGTTTGAGCAAGAGAGTGGTATATGAACGGTTGTATATGAATAACCGATAGATAAGATTTCACCTGCATCCTAGCACCGTAAAATTTTATAAATCTGTGACATAAAACAAGTTTTGGGAGCGGACCATATCACAGGAATAAGTAAAGGTTTCCGGCAACATAACCCGTTCCCGCACGCTGGCAGCATACAAGGCTAGCGAATAAGACCTTGCTCTCGCGCATCATCAGCCGTTATGAGATTAATCTCAATCTCTGGTGAAGGTTTAGGATTCTTTCGTAGGAACGCCAGTGAGCTGGTAATCGCAGTTCATCACGTTGAAGTAATGGGGCTTGCCGTTCTTACCATCGTTGCCGCTATGAGACACCAAGGTTTGCCAGAGCATCCACGCGAAAATACACCCGATGTAAGTGCGGAATACAGAATATCTTCCGCATAATTTGAGGATGCCCAGATCGGGGTGAGTGAGCGTCTTATCGTAAAGATTTCATGTGCATCTTACATTGTTTAGGATTTTTGGGGTATATCCCGTAAAATCATTAATGGCGTGTAATCCGAGCGCCACTTATTCACCCAACCACTCATAGGAGTCATTGTGACCCACGCATCTACGCGGGGAGGTCTAACGCGCCGTCGTGTTCTGGCAGGCGCCGCATGGACAACCCCAATTATTGTTTCTTCCGCTGTAGTTCCGGCTTATGCGGCTTCATATGATGACACACGCCCTGACTACGGTATTTTTACTCAGGCGTTCGTCACCCACCAGGAACAAGCCTATGACAACTTCCTGGGGCTAGATTCATTTAGCGGCCCGGTTGCGAACGAGCAGGCCAATGTTCCGGCAGGTTCCAGCGGTCTCTACTCGGCTGGCGGCGGTAAGTTTACCCCCGGCGGCAGCATCGGCAAGGCAAAATGGGGTGGTGCCGGTTTCTGGTTCTCAGCGCCCAAGGCAACCACTAAAGACGGTAAGCAGACCTACTACTCGGGCACCACTACCCTGCTCGCTGGTGCACGTCTGCGTCTAGAGTACCGTTTCGTTTTCCCCACCTCGTTTGAGGCCGACGGCAATGAACCTCCGGGCTGGGATAAAAACACTGAAGATTTTGCGGCTTCTCTCACCGTTAATCCCACGTCAGAAAAACGGCGATAACCCTAAGCTCGTCGCCTTCAACGGTGGTGCTATGTACGGTACCTTCAGCGAGATGACCTCTAACGGTAACGAGCTGATAGGTTACGTTGATATCAAGCTTGAGCAGGATGTTGTAGCTTCCAGCCACAATGGCGGCGGAACTCAGGTTTACAACCAGATCTTGGCCAGCCAGTTCGGTACACATTTTGAAGATATCCATCTCGAACACTACGGACTGACCACCACCCTGACGATCCTCAACGGTACTCTGCGCTATGAGCCTGAGAACGGTGCCCCCAAGAGCGATATTGACCTGACCGGTCAGCAGGCTGTGGCATCCATCGATCATGTTGGCGAACCTGAGAATCCAGATCCGAGCACTCCCAGCACCCCCAGCGACAAGTCAAAGTCCAACTCGACGGGATCAACGGGTGACCAGAAAAACAAGGATCAAGAGAGCGACTTCACCGTCCGTAACGACATTCAGATCGATCCTAACGACTGGTTATCCGGGCAGAAAAACCCTAACGGAGCCTCGAAAGGCTCAACCAACGCACAAAAACAGAACTAATCGGTAATTTTGGGTGAGTAAACGGCACTCCCACCGGATAAATCCTCTTGACGAGGCGCATCCCGGTGGGAGTGTTTTTCTTGCACTGTTCGCGAGCAGGTGGTTTTTGACCCGAGCAGGTAGGAAAATCCTACCTGCTCGCGGTATAGGGTGTGGTGTGGATGCGTGGGCATGGGTGCAATGTTGCGGAATGTTACGAACGTGGCGCATACACGCGCAATATGACGGGGTGTCTTTGCACCTGCGCTAGCTACAAGGTTTACTAGATTGGTAATCCATCTAGAGCGACCGAGAGACCTGGCTCGACGACGTCGCAGCAACCTCGCCTGCGGTGGCGCATCATGCGCCTTCATAACGCCGAAGGTGCTAACGCCAGCAACCGATGGGAGATACTGTGGGAATTCCCTCCCCTTTTTCATTCACGAATCCTCTAGCACCCACCCCCAACCCCGCGCACGAATCTGACGAGGCGCGGGTAGCGTTCTGGGAAAAACAAGCCGAACGCCTAAGCTGGGGCAAGACTTGGGACAACGCACACACCTTCCAGAAACCGCAGGTTATCGGACCCGACGCTGAGGGCATCGAAGAATACTCCGTACCCGAGATTAAGTGGTTCGAGGGCGGCAAACTCAACGTCGCCTACAACTGCGTGGACCGCCACGTGGAGGCGGGCCGCGGCGACAAAGTAGCCCTCTATTTCGAGGGCGAACCCGGCGACCGTGAAGCTATCACCTACGCCGAACTGCAGCGACGCATCGCCCGCGCCGCCAACGGCCTGCTCAAACTCGGCGTGCGTAAAGGCGACCGTGTAGTAATCTACCTGCCGGTTATTCCCGAAACCATTATTTTCACGCTTGCGTGCGCGCGGATCGGCGCAATTCATTCGCTCGTGTTCGGCGGGTTCTCGGCGGAGGCGCTGAAGTTCCGGGTGGAAGACACCGGCGCGAAGGTTCTGATCACCACCGACGGGCAGAACCGCCGCGGCAAGGTCGTGCCCGTGAAGGTGAACGCCGATGAAGCATGCTCGGGTGAGAACAAAATCGAGCACGTGATCGTGGTGGACCGTACAAGCGCCGCAGACCCCGTGGCGCACGCGCAGGTTCCCTGGACGACCGGGCGCGATATTTGGTACCACGATTTGGTGGACGATCAGCCCGATACCCATGAGTACGAGCTGCACGATGCCGAAGACCCGCTGTTTATCATCTATACCTCCGGCACCACGGGCAAACCCAAGGGCCTGGTGCACACGATGGCGGGGTATTTGGTGCAGACCGCATACACCCACGCGCTGCTGTACGATCTGCTGCCAGACTATGTGGATGACGACGGGGTGCTGCGCCCCGATGAACTGTCTGCCGTGAACGATCCGGCGAAGGTTGAATCGACTGTGCACTGGTGTACCGCCGATCTCGCGTGGGTGACCGCACACACCTATGAAATCTATGGTCCACTCGTGAATGGGGTGACCGAGGTTATTTTCGAGGGTACCCCCAATACTCCGCATTACGGCCGTCATTTCGAGGTTATCGAACGCTACGGCGTCACCAACTATTACACCGCGCCCACCCTGATTCGTTCCCTTATGGGGGCTTTTCCTGACGGCCCCGAACCCGGAAAATACGACTTCTCATCTGTGCGTCTGCTCGGGTCTGTGGGCGAGTCCATTAACCCTCAGGCGTGGAAGTGGCTGCGCAAGCACGTGGGTGGGGGTACCGCATCGTTTATCGATACGTGGTGGCAGTCCGAGACCGGCTCGACCATCTGCTCCCCACGGCCACACGACCCCGCCTTCGCGCCCGAAGGGACCTTCCCCGAAGGTACCCCGCACTGCACTCCCCTTCCCGGATGCGCCACCCGCGAAGTCCCCGGAGTCTCGGTGCGCGTGGTGGACGAGCACGGTGACCTCGTTGAGCCCGGCAAACAGGGCTTCATTGTGGTCGATAAAATCGGTCCCTCCATGGCACGCACCGTCTGGGGCGACCCACAACGCTACCTGAATTCCTATTGGAAGCACTACGGTACGCGCGGCTGGTTCCTCGCCGGTGACGGCGCGAAGGTCGATGATGAAGGCAATGTGTACATCCTGGGGCGCATCGACGATGTGATCAACATTTCCGGGCACCGCCTCTCGACCATCGAAATTGAGTCTGCGCTCGTAACGCACCCGGCCGTGGTGGAGGCTGGCGTGTGCCCCGTGGAGGACGAGCTAACCGGCCACCAGGCAGTCGCCTATGTGACGCTCACCGACGAAGGCCGGGCACTCACCGAAGACGAGCTGAAGACTGTGCTCACCCAGCATGTGCGTGAGCATATTGGTCCTATCGCTAAGCCCAAGGATGTGGTCGCGGTCGCCGATATTCCTAAGACTCGTTCGGGGAAGATTACCCGCCGTCTGCTGGGTGAGCTCTATCAGGGGCATAAGCTGGGCGATATTTCTTCGCTTCAGAATGAGGAGGCGCTCGGCGCTATCGCACAGGTGCTCGTGGAAACCGGGCGAGTGAGCCCGGATGCGTTCGCCGAGGATCAGGCGGCAGCATAGGGGTTACGCTCGGCAGCGGCATCGCGCCGAATCTGATAGAAAGGTTCTCTGCGAGTACGAGCTTTGTCGGAAAATAGCTCCCAATATCCCTGATGAAAACTACAATGCGGCATATAACCTGCTGGTTATATGCCGCATTGGCTATATATACTAGTCAAATAGTATATTCCTCAAATGGAATTATGGCTTAGAAGGATTTTTCGCGTCCTTTTCCGAAGAAATCGGTTGCGTCTCGTCTGCGGGGTGGGCGTCGGTGGAGGCGGTCACCTCCGCATCAGGATCGACACCGGAAGAGTTTAAGCCGTCCCATGCCGAGTCAGCTTCTGTTTGTGTCTCAGCGGCATTCTGCCCGGATGCCCACGCGCCTTTATCCACCGGCTTGGCGAAGAAGAGACACGCAACCATGCCCACGACTGCCAGAACCAGTGCCAGCATCAGCGAATCGTTCATCGCGGTGGCGATAGGTTCGCGCAGGAAGTCGGGAACCTGACCGCCGGATATGCCTTCACCGCCGACGGCGGGGGCGTTCATGGCGCTTCCGCCTGCGCCGGCACCTGAGGGGCGCATCCGCTGCATGGTCTGCGCAATCTGGTCGGCAATCAGACCGCCCATGAGCGTGGCAATACCCGCCGAACCGAGCACACCGGCAACCTGACGAGTTTCGTTATACACGCCCGACCCGGCACCGGCTAAACGAGGCGGCAGGTTGCGGGTTGCGGTCACCGCCAGCGGACCCCAAATCATAGAGTTACCAATACCCAAGATCGCAAAGGGTATGAGCAGAAGTGCGAGGGCTTGATCCGCCGTCATCAGAGCGCGCAGAACAACAAATCCGACTACCAACAGGGCAAACCCCGAGACCGCATACCATTTGGGGTTTGACGTGCCTAAACGCTTGCCAATGACCGGAGAGAGCGCACCCGAGAACAGGGCGAGCGGGGCGGTCATGAGTGCCGCCTGGGTGGGGCTCATACCGCGCACCTGCTGGAAATAAATGGTAGTTGGGAACGCCATTGTCAGGGTGTGCGCACCCATTGCCGCGATAGCAATATTCGATACCGAGAAGTTGCGGTCTTTAAACAGTCCCAACGGTACCAACGGTTCTTTGCGATTAACGGACTGCCACACAATAAAGAGGGTGAACACGATGATGCCCGCGATAATCATGCCCCATACACTCACCGGGATTCCGGTTCCCCACAGCGACTCGGTGATAGTGCCCCAGTCGTAGGTGGATCCCTCCTGAATACCGAAGACCATTAGGAACAGGCCGATAGCGGAGAGAGCCACGCCCAGCCAGTCGAAGTTGTGCTGTTTGGAGGGAAAATGCGGGATATTCCGAACCGCCAGATAGGTGCCGACCACGCCGATAGGGATATTGATGAAGAAGATCCACGTCCAGCCGGGACCGTCCACGAGCAGACCGCCAGCGATGGGGCCCACGAGCGATGCGATACCGGCCGCCGCACCCCACACGCTCATTGCTACCCCGCGTTTATGCGGCGGGAACATGAGCGTAATAATCGACATGGTTTGCGGGGTCATAATCGAGGCGCCTATCCCCTGCACCACGCGCGCAACGATCAGCATCTCCACATTGGTCGAGAGCCCGCACCACAGCGAAGAGAGGGTAAAGACCACCATACCGAGCAGGTACATCTGCTTCTGCCCGAACCTATCGCTAGGCGACCGGTAATCAGCAGCGGCACCGCATAGGCGAGCAGGTAGGCGCTGGTCACCCAAATCACGGCGGAGAGCGAGGCGTTGAGCTCATGCTGCATATGAGGCAGCGCCACGGTGACGATAGTGGTATCGAGCAGGATCATAAAGAACCCGATCACGAGTGACCACATGGCGACCCACGGTTTCTCGGCGGTTTGCTCCATTGATGGTGCGCTGCGGTGCGTCTTTGATGCGGCTGGCTCTGCCATAAATCCCCTGCCTTGTCTTCTCGGCGGTCCCGCCGGGCAATAAAAACCTAGCACTTCATCATAACGCCGTCTTGAGCCCCGCACGAGAATTCTCTTCATGCGGTGCCGCTGGAGCGCATCCGCACAGGGAACGCGGGTATCTATTGTTCTCAGGAAGCACAGAAAAACCATAGACATTGCGGCACAGCAAGCCTAGCCTGGATATACAAGTATTTTTCAACACACAGGAGGATACGATGGCTAACGTTACGATCATTGGCGGGCACGGCAAGGTTGCTCTTCTGGCAGAACCGATGCTTCGTGAACGCGGACATATGGTGAACGCTATTATTCGTAGTGAAGATCAGTCGGCAGATATTATGGCGACCGGCGCTAACCCTGTGGTTGCCGATATTACCGCACTGAGCACCGAGGAGATGGCGCAGCTCTTCAAGGATTTACATACAGAAGTGCTGGTGTGGTCCGCAGGTGCGGGCGGTGTAGGTGGCCCCGAACGCACCTATGCGATTGACCGTGACGCCGCAATTCGTTCTATGGAGGCGGCACAGCAGGCGGGCATTCGACGGTACATCATGGTCTCGTATTTGGGGGCCGGAACCGAGCACGGTGTGCCCGCGGATAATCCCGTTCTTCGCGTATGCGGAGGCTAAGGCGGAGGCTGACCAGCATCTTCGCGGCACCCGATTGGAGTACACGATTCTAGGCCCCGGCATGCTCACGACCGAGGATGAAGGCGGTATTAGCGTAGGGGTCGATCCGGTGTACCACTCCGATTTGAGCTCTCATACCCCGCGTGCCACCGTAGCGCGGGTGCTCACTGAGGTGGTCGATGATTCCAGCACGATCGGCAAGGGCATCCCCTTCACCGGCGGCGATACCGAGATTCGGCAGGCTCTCGCTCAGGCACCGTCAAGCTCACAGCTGCGCTAGGGTTTGCCGGATGCGCCTGCCCCGGCTGGTTACGGATGCGCCCCGAGCCTCTTCACGGGTTCGGGGCGTGTTTTTCTCTCGCGCAAGGTTGGTTCACGCGCCGGGGTAACGGAGCGTTTGGTATGTGCCGCTGTGCCTGCGCGCGGGTGCACTCTTGTCATGTCAGGTTTAGTCCGGCAGCGTGCGGGTGTTATCTCGCGACGAGTTCCGGGACAGCTATTCCGTTGGTGCCGCATCGCTCGGTATCCTAAAGTACCAGGTATTTTTAGAGCAACCGCAGGAGGTTCCCGTGGGATTCTTCGATCTCTTCGCCGACAAAACCCCGGAAGAGCCCGCCGAGGCGCAGCTCACCGCCTACGTTCAAGGCAAGGTTCAGGGTGTGGGGTTTCGATGGTGGTGTGCCGGGGCCGCCAAGCCGCTGGGATTGAGCGGATACGCCGAAAACCTGGACGATGGTCGGGTGAAGGTGATAGCGCAGGGAAGCCGCGCATCCTGCGAGCGCCTGCTGGAGACCCTTAATTCGGGCGATACCGCCGGGCATGTGGAGTTTGTGGATGCGTCTTTCACCGAACCGCAAGGCACGTTCAAGGGATTCGGAACCCGGTAGAGCACTCCCCTGCCACCCTGCTAAAAAGGCTCTTTATGTGAATAAAGAGGCGTTTTGGACGCTTTATTCACATAAAGAGCCTTTTTATGCTCCCGATGCACCCCGCAGTATGCCCCAAATGCCCGGTAACGTGGAATAATAGTTTACGCACTCATATCATTCACGTATTTCATGAAGGTCTTTGATGACACGCTATCGCTGGGGCATAACCGGTGCCTGCATTCTTTTCTTAGCTGGAGTTATTGTTTATAACCTGCGCGAATTTTCTGGCATATGATTATCTGGTCTATTATGCCGGGGGTAAAAGCGTTAACTGGTTTCTTGATTACCCCAGTAACCTCTATGATCTCGATATTCTTCGTGAAACTGTGCGGGCAGAAAACTTTAGATATATTTTCGGTGACAGCGGCCTGTGGCTTGCGTTTACGTACCCGCCGTTTGCCTCGCTCCTCTTTATTCCCGCATCGTTTTTGCCCCTGCGGGTAGCAATCGGTGTTCATCTGGCATTTTTCGTGCCCATTGCCTTCTATTGCGCCAAGATTCTGCGTGACTATCTGGTAAAGCGCAATTCTTGGCTGCTTTTTGAGAAATATCTTTCGCCTTTTTCCTTTATTGTTTTGTGTGCCGCACTTATCTTGCTTTCGGCACCGTGGCGCAACAATTTCTTGTACGGTCAAATAAATCCGTATCTGCTGGCGCTTATTTTGTACGATCTTTTGCGGCCGGGTACCAGGATTCCGCGCGGCGTTTTTATCGGTATTGCTGCGGGCATTAAACTTACTCCGCTCGCCATAGGAATTCTTTTTCTGGTGCGTAAAGAGTGGAAATCCATTATTGCATTGGGGGTTTCGTTTGCGGGCACCATTGCGGCGGGGTTTGCTGTGCTTCCGCAGCAGTCTCTCACCTATTGGGGCAGCGTCATCTGGGATCCGTCACGCGTGGGCAACCCGATATCGAGCAATAGCGTGGCGATTCAGGGTGTTTTAGGGCGCATGACCTTTCAGGATGGTACCGTGCTGAAGGCGCTGTACGGGATCGCGGCAATCGCGCTCATTGCGGTGGTGGGGTACGCCCTGCGGAAGATGGAGCAGCACAAACCTCTATCTATCGCAGATCTCGTTGGCGGTTCTTGTGCCGGTGTTTATCTCACCAATCAGCTGGTTCCATCACGCCGTGATTCTGCCGATTTTTATGGTGTGCGCGGCGGTCGATTTCTTGCCGCTGGCGGCACGGTGGCGTTCTCGTGCGGGGCGCATCCTGTGTTATCTGTGCTATGCTCTGAGTTCTCTCATGCTGGTTAATACGCTTCTGGACTGGGGAAAGCTCGTGGTACGCTTCTGGCGGCGTGTCGATTTTTACCCGTTTACCGGCAGGTATCCGGGGGTGGATGTGCATACCCTGCTCCTGCGGGCGGCGGATGAGCAGCCGGTTATGTTTGTGACCTCAATTCCGGCGTTGGCGCTTGTGGTGTTGGTTGTGCTGTGGGCAGTGCTCCTACGCCGCCCTGCCGAAAATATGCAGTAATCAGAAGGCTCTTAATGCGAATAAAGCGGGATTTCCAACGCTTTATTCACATCAAGAGCCTTTTACGCGGCAAGAGCGGCGCAAAAGCGAGAAGCCAGGATACACACGCTAAACGCCTTAATCACGCCAGATCTCGGCAAATTGGGCGCGTGTCATCATCGCCTGCCGCACGGCGACAGCCACCCGGTTGCCGTACTTATCGGGACGGGCCGCGCTGGTGCTAATCCCGTTGATAATATTCGTGAACCCGGCCTTTACCGCCACCCGTTCGGATGCCGTGTTCCCTGCCAACGCCGTCCATCCGATGGTGTCTAGGGCAAACCCGAGCGGGTCGAAGCCAAAGCCGAGGACTGTGCGTACCGCATCCGTCATGATGCCGCGCCCGCGCATCTGGGGAGCCGTGTAAAACCCTAAGTCTGCGTGTGTTCCGGGCGCGTTTGCGGAGCCTCCGGGCAGGCGCAGGGAGATAACCCCCGCGAGCACCCCGCTGTAATCAATGGCCCAGGTGAGTTCACGCCCGGCAGCTGCGGCGCGCTGGGTAAAGTCGAGGAAGGTTCGCGCATCGTCGCGCGTATAGTTCAGGGGGATGGTGGTCCATCGCACGGTTTCGGGGTCGGTGCAGATATGAACCAGCTCGTCAAGGTCGGATTCGCGCAGTGACCTGAGGGTAAATTTTTCGGTGATGAGTTCCGGAATTCTCATGACATGACATTACCAGTTTCTGCGCTGTTTTGTGAGGCGTGCTGTGTCTGCAAATCCCCAATCACCATATTGTGTGACTCAAAACACTTGTAACATACCGACGGACGGTTGATTATTATGAATTACTCATATTAAAATGGATAGGATTCCTCTTGTGAGGAGAACAGAAGAATGCCTCAAGGCCACTGAAGTCACACACGAACCAGCCTTGAGGTACCCACCTAGATCAGGAAAGAAGAACACTATGGCTGTGCTAACTATTGGCGACCAGTTCCCCGCCTACGAGCTGACCGGCGTTGTTCCCGGCAAGCTCGCCGAGATTGAGGCAAACAAGCCCGAAGATTACTTCACCACCGTTTCCTCCGAGGGTCTGGACGAAGACACCTGGCGCGTCGTATTCTTCTGGCCCAAGGACTTCACCTTCGTCTGCCCCACCGAAATCGCCGCATTCGGCAAGCTCGCCGACGAATTCGAGGCACGCGACTGCCAGGTTATCGGCGTATCCGTGGATAACGAATACACCCACTACGCATGGCGCCGCTCCCACGAAGAGCTCGTAGATCTGCCCATCGTCATGGCATCCGACCTCAAACGCGAGCTCACCAGCGCCCTGGGCGTCCTCAACAAGGACGGCGTGGCAGACCGCGCAACCTTCATCATCGACCCGCACAACACCATCCAGTCGGTATCTATTACCGCAGATTCCGTCGGCCGCAACACCGACGAAGTGCTCCGCCAGCTGGATGCGCTCCAGTCCGACGAACTGTGCGCTTGCAACTGGAAGAAGGGTGCAGAAACCATCGACGCCTTCAAGGAGATGAAGTAATGAGCATTGAGAATTTGCGTAACGCGCTGCCTTCCTACGCGAAGGACATGAACCTGAATCTGTCTTCGCTGCCGCGCATCACCTCGCTCACCGAGCAGCAGCTCTGGGGCGCAATCCTGGCCACTGCGGCGGCAACCAAGGTCGATTCCGTTATCGTCGAGATCGCAGCAGAAGCGAAAGAGCACCTGAGCGAAACCGCCTACGATGCGGCACTCGGCGCGGCAACCATCATGGGGATGAACAACATCTTCTACCGCACCCGCGGCTTCCTCGACGGCGCCTACGACGATCAGCGCGCAAACCTGCGCATGCAGATCATCGGCAAAAACGGCGGTATCGACAAGCTCGACTTTGAGATGCTGGCGCTCGCAGTTTCTGCCGTGAACGGTTGTTCGCACTGCGTGGCTGCCCACGAGCACACCATCCGCGAGGAGGGGCCTCCAAGGAGCAGGTTAATGACCTAATCCGCATTGCGGCAACCATGGGCGGCGTGGCACAGGGTATTCAGCTGGCTGAAGCACTGGGCTAAGCACACAGAGCCCTACGGCCTCGCCCCCCGCGTAATCTCGCGCAAGAAGAGCCTGATAGTGAATAAGCGTTAGAAATTCCGCTTTTCACTATCAGGCTCTTTTTCGTGTGGGGCATAGGATAATACGGGTATGCAGTACAGTATTTTGAACGCCAAGAATTCCCTACCAAGCACCGAAGAACTCGTTGAACTGTATGATGCGGTGGGCTGGAGCGCCTACACTCGCACGCCCGAGCGATTGGCCCCTATGCTGGCTGGGTCGCGGTACCTCTATGTAGCGCGTGAGAACACGACGGAAGGAGCCGAGCGGCTTATCGGCCTGGTACGTGCGGTGGGTGATGGACAAACCATTGCGTATATCCAGGATCTACTGGTGCACCCGCAGGCTCAGCACCACGGTATCGGCTCGGCTCTACTGGGAAAGATCCTCGCCGATTTTGACCGGGAGAGCATTCGCCAGAGGTTCATCACTACAGATATTGTGGACACACCCGTCATCGAACTCTATCGGCGCTTCGGCTTCACCCCGGTGCAGGATAACGGATGCGTGACCCTCGCGAAGTATGTGTTTTAGAAGCTGGCGCACGCCGCAGACCGGGAAAGGAACTAAGACCTATGACTACCTACGACGATACATATTTTGAAGAAATGGCGGAGGCAGCTGAAAAGGGAGAATTTACTCCCATTCCTAACACTCTACTCACCGGGGAAGAAGCTCGGCAGTCTGCTTTGGCAATGCTCAAAGCGGCAACGGGAACACATTAACTCGTTAGAATGATTCACGGCTCGAACTAGGACAATAAATTCTAAGCCGCTTCCTGCCTCTGGGGCTGTTCCTTGGGCTTTTCTGCGGGTGCTTTCGGGAAGCCCATCACCGCCGAGAGCAGGACGAACGCACAGATAATAGAAACCATCAGAATCGTCCTCTCCCCCGGAATCACCGCGAGCAGGAGCGAGGAAATAATACCGCTTCCATATTGGAACGACCCTAAGAGTGCCGCAGCGGAACCGGCGATGGCAGGTTCCACAGAATTTAGGGCGGCGGCGTTCGTACAGGCGGCAACAATGCCGTTCATGCTGAACACCAGGAATACCGGAACCGCTACACCCCACAGACCACCCACATCCGCAGCAACAGTTATTACGGCGAGTATAGAAGCCAACCGGCAACCGCAGTCGAAATACGCAGCAGAAAATCCAGACTATAGCGCTGCACAAATCGTCGATTGAAACTGCTGAGCACCATCACCCCGATAATATTCACGCCGAAAAGCAGACCGTAATAGCGCGGATCAACCCCGAACCTCGTGATATACACGCTCGACGATGCCGTGATAAAAGCGTAAATCGCCACGTAAAAGAAACACACGCACAGCACGTACCGCATAAAAGTGCGGCGGCGTAGCAGAAGCGGATAACTTCTAAACGCCGCAAGTACCGTACTGCTTTCACGTTTATTTTCAGGCAGGCTTTCGGGCAGGAAAAAGACCAGCATCAGGATTACGACGCTGATGGTCACAATAGCCCAGAAAGTCAGCCGCCACCCGCCCGAGACCACCAGAAACCCGCCAAGAAGTGGCCCGGCAATCGGCGCAATCGCCATAATAAGCACAAGAGTAGAAAGTACCTGTGCCGCACGCACGCCCTGATACATATCACGCACGATAGCGCGCGCAAGCATGGGCCCCACGCACGCACCGACCGCCTGCACCAGGCGCCATAGAACCAGTTCGATTGTGGTTGAGGCGAGCGCGCATCCGGCAGAACCGACGGCAAAGATTGCCATGCCCAGCATCAGCGGAATTTTACGCCCGATGCGGTCGCTGACAGGCCCCCAAATCAGCTGCGCGATCGCGAACCCAATGAGGAATCCCGTAATCGTCAGCTCGATATTGCCGCCCAGTTGCGATTCGATGCTCGGCAGGCCCGGCAGGTAAAGGTCGGTCGAGATAGCCGAGCAGGCCATGAGCGCACTGAGTGTTGTGTAGAGAAAAAGCATGCGGCGCGGATTCTCCACCGCACCCTGTGAATGCGTTGTCACGAAAACCTGAATTCTTGGTTGTGTCTGTGTGATGTTTGCTTGCTGTCAGAGGTTCCTCTGAACGTTGAGAAAAAACCTGTGAGAGGCACCTCTTTGATTCTACTCCCCTCTTCCCGAGGATCTAAGGGCGCTTTGGGGGTTTATTCGCGTAGGTGAAAGTTATGGGTGTTGAAGGCTCACCCACTGCCTTCTTCAGGTAATATGCCTAACTCGTGAATCTTATGTATAACGTGAGCACGTCACGTATAAAACCTCATGTCAGGTGAATTTTAGACCGACCGGAGCACTGCATCCCAGGTGGAGGCGAGGCGCACCGCGGCGGAGGCGAGCGCATCCAGCTCACCGGCGTAGACAGGAGTGGAACGCACGCCCGCGCACCAGTCAATCGTGCCCAGACCCAGCCAGGGTTTGCCGGGGAAGAACTCGCGCCGCAGCGCCACCCGGCGTTTCCCCAAAGCCCGACGACCAGGCACATAACCGCCGCGGCTAATGAAAAATTCATCCCGGCGTTCAGCGAGAACCTGCTGATCCAGCACCCGCAGAGCATTAACCCAGCTGGGCTCCCCCGTCTTGGGCAGGTCGGTTAATTCGGGATATTCCTCGTCACGCTCGGTCACGCTCACACCCAGAATGTACTGATACCGCACCTGATCCAGCTCGTCGGGAAGCCCACGGTCGGCACTCTGAACCGTTCCGCACAGATGCCGTGCCACGGGTTTGCTCGCCAGATTCACGCCCATCAGCGGCAGCTCGGGGCCGTCAAGATACAGCCCCACCGCGCCGGTTCCCGTAATATTTGGGCGCACCGACCATCCAGGCAGACCCTGCTCTAGCACCGGACGCACCCGCTGAAGAACCTCAAAAACCTGCTCACGTGAAACCGCCATTGCGTTCCTCTCAGCACTTTCAACCTGCGTTTACTTTCTTCCATTGTCTCGCACAGGTCTGGCGTATGCGGCACGCCACAAACCTGCGGGTATCGTAGCGGCAGCACACGCGGTAAGATAACAGACGTTGCGCCTAAAACTGCGGGCCACACTCCTCTACTCCTGAGCCGTCGAAAGGAAGCCGACCGTGTTCAATATCGAGCCCGAGACGCTATTCCGCATCGTAGATATTGCAGCCGTAGTGGCTAATGGCCTGCTCGGTGGAGCGGTGGCGCGCGCCCTGCGGTTCGACATGGTGGGCTTCTTGCTGCTGGCGGTCGTCTGCAGCATGGGCGGCGGCATGATTCGTGACATCCTGCTGAATGTGGGTCTTCCAATAGCGCTCACCGACGGCTGGTACTGGGTAGGCGCTATTACCTCGGCGGCGTTGGCGTATGTGCTGGATTTGAGCTCGAACTGGGCCACCCGCGCCCTTGTGGTCGTGGACTTTCTGGGCATGGGTTGTTGGGCGGCTACCGGCACCATCAAATCTCTTACCCTGGGGCTGCACTGGCTCCCAGCTATCGCGCTGGGGGTGACAACGGCGGTTGGCGGCGGGGTGATCCGCGATATTATGGTGAACCGCATCCCCGCTATCTTCGGCGGAAACTCGCTTTACGCCACGGTAGCGTTCGTGGGCGCCGCCGAAACGGCAATTTGTTTCAGGATGCTGGAACGCCCTCATGTGGCGATCGCTATGTCTGTGCTCACCTGCACGGTGTTGGGTATTGTGGCGCGGTGGCGCGACTGGCGACTGCCGATGCCCACCACGCTGAAGGTTCAGCGCCCGCGCCTGCTGGATGTATTCCGCCGCGACCACGAACACCTTGAGAACGAGGGCTGGGCACCGGGCACGCCGCTCACAAATCAGCTGGATGTGATTACAGAGGACCAGATTCAGGCGTACCGCGATCAGCTGCATCGTGAACGGGAGCAACGCGGTAAGTAACGGGTCTGCTACTTCGCCCTGAGAGGTTCCTCAACGCTGTTCGGAAAGAAACGATAAAGGCGGCGGGATGCTCATGTGTGCCAAGCACCCCACCGCCACAAAAGTACCCTGCGACCGCCGCGAAAGCCCCCTGTCGCAAGACACTCGTATTAGCATACCCGTAAACCTATCCCTAAGGGTAGGGTTTTAAGCTGTCAAGTGGTTAACCCGATTTAGATTTTCGGGTGGAAACAATATAAATATATAATTTTGTGTTTCTGACGATTAATTTTCTTCGGCTCGATGCGCCAGTGCCTCATTCAGACGGCGAAAACCTTCTTGGGTATTGTCAAGAAGTTTAGGCATGAGGGGCACAAGCAGACCACTGAAGATTTCGGACTGTATTAGGTGAGTGCCACCGCCGGGCAAGGGGTTCAGTTCAAAGCGGTGCTGACCGTCAAAAATTCCCGGGATTCCAAGGCGACCCAGCCATTCAAGACTCTGATTTTCGGATACTTCCAGCACGGTGGGGCGGAAGGTCATAGGGCGCTTGCCCGGTTTCATCGTGAGTGTAAGGCGTTCTCCAGCATGCGGCACACCTTGCGCCCGAATAATAAAGGGGTTCCACTCGGGATACTCTTCAAACCGGGTCAGGATTTCCCAAACACGCTGTGGTTCCGCCTGGATAGTAATTTCGGCGCGGATGCTGCGGCTCATCATCAACACTCCTATACACAATAACCATTCTTTTTACTATGTATTCCAGTGTATACGATGAACTTCGGGGGGCATCAGGTTATTCACGACAGAGGTGGAAGCGCACGACTATCTTCCCAAGCGCGGGCTTTATCTTTTACTCATGCTGGGCACTATCCAAAAGCGGGAGCGTTTTCTTCATTCGGGAGCAGTTTAACTGCTCCCGAATGAAGAAAAACGCTCCCGGAACTCAGCTTTCAGCCGCAGATCCGAAGTACTACGCCGTGACCTGGCGCTTCGAGGAAATCACGCCGGTGTTGAAGCCCGCAAGGTGAAGTCCACCGTGGAAACGCGCGTGCTCGATTTTCACGCACCGGTCCATGACCACGTTCAGCCCAGCTGCCTCACCGATAGCGGCAGCTTCCTCATTCCATGAGCCCAGCTGCATCCACACGGTCTTCGCGCCCAGATCAACCGCCTCCTGAACCACACCCGGGAGGTCTTCATCGCGGCGGAAAATCTCGACGAGATCGGGCACTTCTGGTAGGTCCTGAAGCGAGGCGTACACCGGCTGCCCCAGTACGGGCTTGCCTTTCGCCGCAAGAATCGGGTTCACAAAATACACTGTATACGGCGATGAAGACAGCAGGTAGGTTGCCACAAAGTTTGAGGCGCGCGAAATCTTATCGCTCATCCCCACAATCGCGATAGTGCGGGTATTGCGCAGAATGTTCAGCCGCTCGGGGGCGCTCGGGCCTACCCAGGTACGTTTCTCAGTCATTAGTTGCCCTCCTTCGCGGGTGCATCCTTGGACTCTGAGGCGCCCGAAGCTGCGGTGCTATTCGGCAGTGCGCAGGCGGCGCCCTGCTGCGGGTCAGCCTCTTCGGCGGCGAGAACCTCTTGCGCCGCAACGAGCTTATCGGCACTGGATTCGCCCACACGTTCACCCGCGTGGTTCAGGCCAGTCGCGTGGGTGAGTGCCTGGTCAAGGTCCCAGATAATGTCTTCAACATCCTCAAGCCCAACCGAAATACGGATCAGGTCTTCGCCCACGCCCGCCGCGGCAAGCTGCTCGCTGGAAAGCTGCTGATGCGTGGTCGACCCCGGATGCAGCACCAGGGTGCGCGAGTCACCAATATTCGCCAGATGCGATGCCAACACGAGCGCGCTAATGAACTCGCCGCCAACCACGCGGCCGCTCGCCTTCTCGGTGCCCTTCACCCCGAAGGAGAATACAGACCCAACGCCCAACGGCAACAGTTTTTTCGCACGTTCGTAGTGCGCATGCCCCGGCAAACCGGCGTAGTTTACGTAGGCGATGCGCGCATCCTCAACCAGCCAATCCACAACCTTTTTCGCGTTGGCGAGGTGCGCATCCATGCGCTGCGGGAGGGTTTCGACACCCTGAAGCAGGTTGAATGCCGACTGCGGTGAGAGTGCGGGACCGAAGTCGCGCAGCTGCTCGGAGCGCAGTTTTGTGAGGAACCCGTATTCGCCGAAGTTCCCCCACCACGAGACGTTATTGTACGAAGGCACCGGCTCGGTCATGAGCGGGAAGTTGCCGTTCGCCCAGTTGAACCGTCCGCTCTCAACAACCACGCCGCCGAGGGTGGTTCCGTGCCCGCCCAGGAATTTGGTGGCGGAGTGAATCACGATGTCAGCCCCGTGTTCCAGCGGGCGAATCAGGTATGGGGTTGAGATAGTGGCATCCACGACGAGGGGGATTCCCGCCTCATGGGCTACAGCGGCGAGCCCTTCAAGGTCTGCGATCTCGCCGGAGGGGTTGGCGACAACCTCCGTGTAGATTGCCTTAGTATTCTCAGTCAGCGCCGCCTTGTAATCCGCGGGGTCGGTGCCTTCCACGAAAGTGGTTTCGATACCGAACCGGCGCAGGGAGACATCCAGCTGGGTGACTGTTCCGCCGTACAGCTGGGAAGATGCCACGATATGGTCGCCCGCCTGGCAGAGCGCGGCGAAGGTGATGAACTCGGCAGCCATGCCGGATGCGGTCGCCACCGCCCCAATACCGCCCTCTAGGGATGCGATGCGCTCTTCCAGCGCAGCAACGGTCGGGTTCGATAGGCGCGAATAGACGTTGCCATATTTCTGCAGTGAGAAGAGGTTGGCGGCATCGTCGGTGTCTTTGAAAACGAACGAGGTGGTCTGGTAGATAGGGACCGCGCGGGCGCCGTGTTCAGCGTCCGGGGTGCCGCCCGCGTGCAGGGCGCGGGTGCGGAATCCGAAAGTATGTTCAGCCATGCATGACTCCTGGTTAGCTTAGCGCAGCCGAATGATGCGCCAAGGTCGAGGAACAGAGGTACTCAACCCTATACTGTGCCACGGTCCCCGGATGCGCCAAGTGCGCGTAGCAATGTGTCGTTTGTGTCGGTTTATGACGCAGCGATTCGGTTCCTGCTTAGTACACCTATGGTGCTATGGGTTCAGAGAAAAACTTAGCACCATGTCACTAATTTTTTGCGGTTCAGGGAACCAACGATAACTAGTTCTATTTAATGAGCGGAGTTTTAACACCGAACGCATATAAAGGGTTCTTATCACATATTTCATTAATCCTCTCAAGGAATGATGTATCACCTATAGAGGTCTGAAAAAGTGCTACATTCGCAAAGCTAATATACATCCCTTTGCTGTCTATATTCCGAAGTTTACGTTCAAATTTTTTAGGCTTCTTAGGAGTATCGGTTGTGGGCTTCATCCAGAGCCTATTGCAGTGTGCAACGCTATTACGCAGAGTCGTCAGAGATCGGATATTTGTCAAAAACAGATTATGATTTATCCCCATATCCGCCGCAACATCTTTATAAAAAGGATCTTTCCCAGACCCGTTAGGAACCTGACACATCTCAATAGCTTTGGACAGCAAACCTAGAGAGAAGGAGTCAACGACCGACCAGAGAGGAAGATCTTGGAGAATACCCCTTACTCTCTCTACCCCTCCCCATTCCCCAATAGTTTCAGGAGGTTTATTACTGCCTAAAATATTCTGGGCTGCTGTTGTAATACGTGTGCGAACATAAGGTTCCCGATAACGTAGCACATGATGCATCATGTCATTTACCAAGGCCTCAGGAATACGGTTTCCACCCATATTGGCGTAACAATCGAGATCAAGATACGCTACGGGGTTATAGTGATGGCAGAAGTTATTTACGAACGAAGCACGTAAGTACATCTCTGCTTTTCTCAACCCAGAATATAAATATGTTGACATCTCATGATCAGAATCTATAACAGAAAAAACATCATCTATAGAAGGAAAATCTACAAGATTAGTACGTTGGGAAATCTTATAATAGTTTCTTGTATACCCTAGAAAATAATGAAAATTGAGAGCATCAAGTCTTCGATAATTTTCAGGCGATATACCTCCACAGGAAAAATAGTTCTTGTCTTCAAGGTACTGCATTCTATCGTCCATTGATAGAAAAGGTGGCGGCACTCTGCCCATCGAAGGCTCTCCTGATATAAGAGGACCCCCTCAGGGCGCATATACCGTTTGGTACAGAGGCGGAGGGGGGACTGTTGCTCTTACTTTAGCAAGCCTCAATTCGAACATGCAAGCAATTGCGTCACCAGCATATATATTTCTTATCTAGCAACTCGACCACTCAAAGATCACGTTCGAGAAGTCGCCCGCCGCCAGCTGCTCGGGTGTTATCAGCCAGTTTGCGGAGCCCGCATCGCCCCAGAGGAGTTCCGGGGTTTCTTCTTCTGACTCCCAGTCCGCCTCAGAAACAATGGTCAGCAGGTTCACCGTGTGCCCCTGCAGGTTCTCGTCGAAATCCCGCGGATCATTCTGAATAAAGTAGGGGTAGCCGCCAATCCGGGAGTACTCATCGCTCTCCTCATACGGGAGAGTAAGCTCCTCAACGGCGTCCGTCCGCTGAATCCTCGCCTGCTCGTCGTCTCCCGTGGGCAATTTATCCTCGGGGTACAGCTCGTCCCACACCCGTGCAAAATCGGGATAATAGTAGTGTGCAGTACCGGTAACTCCCTGCTCGACCAGGTTGAACGAGAGCGCAAATTCCACGCTCTCCGGTTCTATAGGCCAGCCGATCGTGTCCCAGTTGATCACCGGCAACGGCGCATCCGGGTTCGGCTCACCCACGCTCTCGTAGTAGAGCACCCGCCAGTTCTCTTGAACCGCAGGCTTGTTATAGTCATACCCCCACGCGGTGTCGTGAGGGTCAATCCAAAATTGAAGCATACCGTTCTTTGGGTAAATATTATTTTGCGGCAGCTGCGCACAGTTAATCTGCGCGATCATACCTAGGGGCTGGCCGGATGCGTTCGTCGGCGCGGATTCTCCCACAGGCAGGTACGGCACTCCCCCGAACTTAGAGGCGGTCTTCGGCAACGGCTGCTGCGATGGGGTTGCCGTAATCCTGATAGCCTGCTTGAGTTTTCCCTGATTCATAACGTCGAGGACTCGACGCACCTGCGCTTCGGTGTTTTTAGCTGCATTCTGCTCGGTGGTATTCATGTGTTCCTCCGGGTGGTTGGTTCAGTGCTACAACCATCAGAACACATTTTGCGGTGCCGTGCTCAGAACTTCGTCACTCGTGCGCTTATTCAACGGTGTATTTTTTGGGAGGCCACACGCTGCATGACTCTAGGCATCCCAAAGATTCAGGGGGTGTGGCGTACTCAAGATACTTGATACGCCACACCCCCTGAATAAAAATCAAAACGGGTCGGTTAGCTGCTCGACCACTCAAAAATCACGTTTGAGAAGTCACCCTCCGCCAGCTGTTCGGGCGTTATCAGCCAGTTTGCCGCGCCTCCACCGCACCACATGAGCTTAGGCGATCCGTCATGAGGCTCGGCCCAGTCCACCTCAGAAACAATGGTCAGCAGGTTCACGGTATGCCCCTGCAGAGCCTCGTTGAAGAACCGGGGGTCGCTCTGCACAAAGTAGGGGTACCCGCCAATCTTCGAGAATTCGTCGTTTTCCTCAATTGTGAGTGCGGCACTCTGTGCCTCCTGGTAGCTCTCAAGCTGCGATTCGGGGTACATCTTATTCCACACGCGCGCGAAATCTTCATAGTAGTAATTGGCGGCGCCGGTAATACCCTGCTCGATCGCCTCGAACGAAAGCGCAAACTCGGCCTGCGTGGGTTCAACGGGCCAGTTGTCCTTGGGTTCCACGGCAGGGAGAGTCGTGTTCGGGTCTGGCCTGCCCACGTTCTTGTAATAGATAACCCGCCAGTTCTCCTGGGATGCAGGCTTCGCGGCATCGAACCCCCACGCCTCGTCCTTAGGGTCTATCCAGAATTGCACCATGCCAGTTTTTGGATAGATATCATTCGGCGGCAGCTCTGCACAGTTAATCTGCGCGATCATCCCCAAGGGCTGACCACTGGAGTTTGTCGGCGCCGAAGCACCCATAGGTACATAAGGAATGCCCCCAAATTTTGAGGCGGTCTTTGGCAGCGGGGTCTTAGAGGCAGTTGCCGTGATGCGTACCGCCTGCTTGACGTGGTCTTTATTGAGAGCATCGGCAACATGCTGCGCTTTTTCTTCTAGAGTGCTCATGGACATCCTCCAAGGCGTGGTTAATGGCATGTATTAACCATGAGAACACACTTTTTTATAGTATGCCTTGAATATCGTTGTGGGGTGAAAAACGAACGCATCCGCATACTACACAATGTGAACCAGCACGACCGCGCCCTTGCTCGGAATTCCTGGAGGGTTCCGGACAAGGGCGCTCTCGCTGTGATGTGCATACTAGATATTTTTGTCGATTTCCTCGATCGCGCCCAGAGCCGCGGTAATTCCCGCGTTCAGGCTATCCCACAGCGTCTCCGAGGTGAGCTTGGATTCGTTACCGCCCTGCACACTATGAACATATGTGGGTTTTTCCATCTCTTTATCAACCCACACAGTTATATTCTAAAAACGGTATATAAACTTGTCAGAGCATATATTCCCCATTCCCTATCTGGAATATATACTGTATAAAACCTTTCTTGGCGGCTCAGCACGGTTAAAGTGTCAGGGTGCCTAGGTACCGTCGAGGTATCAGAAAAACACCCCGCACTTTCACGGGGCGGTACCCCACCGAGAGAGGATCAGCACCTATGGCACAGCACCTCCTGAGCACATCCCGCATCGTTGCAACCGCCGAGGATATTGTTAGCGCCGATCATCAGTTCCTCATGTCCACGGGAACGCTCGTACACCACGAAACCTTCAATATAGAGGCCATTCGCCGCGATTTAGAACAGCTCATTGCCGAGCGTGTTTGTCTGCAGGTCGCCCCGGCGTCAAATTCCTGCGCCCGGATGCTCGCTCAGCATCGTTATGGCGAGGCCGGATTTCAGCAAAATCTTCGCGAATTACGCCGGGCGGCGCAGAACGCTATCCTAATGGTTTTCCCGCACGATCAGCTTGAGATTGGTCTTCGTTTCGAGCGGATTCAGGGCACCAAACTGGCGCTGACGCATATGTATTGCAGCCCCCGTTACGGCGATGCCTGGTATAAGCATTGGGCGCCGCGGGTGCTGCCCTTGGAAGGGTATGCTTTCGCCACCGAGAGCCGCCCGGGTTCCGGTGAATTTTAGGATTAATACCGCGCAGTTCCTCAATATGCTGGGCCTGCTGGAAGTCGCCATGATGGGGCTTGATGTGAGTGAATGGGACCTGTGGGAATGCGAAAACCCCAAGGACGCCTGCACTAAATTCAAGCGGGAACGCCGGGATGTGCGCCGCCGCATTCGCGAAGATTATGGCATGACCGCTTAGGGTTTTCGGGCAGAGCAAAGCTCCCCACCCACCGAACGATGCGGTGCGCGGGGAGCCAGCACGGTTACGGATTAGCCACGGTGTGCGTAACGGTACAGGAACGCCGCCATAGCCTCACGACTGATGCTCTCGTGGGGACGGAAACGTTCCGTCATCCCAACCGGTCGTAATCTTGCTGTCATGCAGCCAGGCAATTTCACGGTAGAACATGTTCTGTTCGGGAACATCCTTGAAAGGCGCATTCTGCACTTCAACCGGCGGTTTCCCAGAGTAACGGTAGAAGAATGCGGCCATAGCCTCGCGGCTGACGGGGTCGTGAGGACGGAAAGTCTTATCAGGCCAGCCGGTTGTAATACCTTGCTGCTGGAACCAGATGATTTCCTTGTAGAAGGGGTCGCCTTCCTTCACGTCGGTAAAGGGGGATTCCTTCGGCAGCTGTACCTCGGGCGATCCGGACATACGGTAGAAGAACGCCGCAATAGCCTCACGTTCGATGCTTTCGTGCGGGCGGAACGTGCCATCGACCCAGCCGGTTGTGATGTTCTGCCCGGCAAGCCAGGTAATCTCGCGGTAGAACATATCGCCTTCGTGCACATCCGAGAACGACTGAGCGGGCTCTGCCGGTTTACTCGGCTCAGGTTCGGCAGGCTTACTGGGCTCCGGCTCGGTAGGCTTCGACGGTTCCGGTGCGGGGGATCGTCGGGGTCGGGTCCGCCGGTTTACTCGGTTCAGGGGTTGGAGCAGGGTCAGCAGGTTTGGTAGACTCAGGCGCTGGTGCCTCGGAGCTTTCCGATGGCTCGGGAGTCGGTGTTTCAGCCGGTTTGCTGGGCTCGGGCGCGGGCTGCGTCGGCTCAGGGGTGGGTTCCGTGGTCGGATCAGCAGGTTTCGGCTGTTCGGGTTCCGGTGTCTTAGCTGTATTCACCAGACGGTTGAGCCACAGGTTAGATTCCAGACCGTCATTCTTCTCAACCATCGTGGGGAAGATAATATCCCCATTCGGCAGCTCAAGCGCGTTGTACGACCCACTCTTATCGGTTGAACGCAAGTCAGAGAGCGGCACATCGTGATCAAATTCGAGGGTCTTTGACATCCAGACCAGGCGGCCGTTTGCGGAATCGACTGCCACAATCTTGTCGCCAGCGGTGAAGAACGATGCGATCGCCCCCATGCCGTGCGGCGCTGTGGAGCTTTCGCGCACCGTTGTGAAGGAAGAACCATCATACTTGAGAACCTGCACGGCACTGGCGCTTGCGGCGTAGTTATTCCACCGGTAGACGTATCCGTCCGGGGTGGTGAGCAGGCCGTTGAGGCTGGCTGCCTCTTCCGCATCCTTGGGCTGGGTTTGCTCAACCACCGAAATACCCTGAGCACTCAGATGTAGCAGCTGACCGTTCTGAATCTTATTGCCCTCTTCGTTGTACACAGATTTATTGGGGCTGTAGAGGAACGAGCCGTCGGGCAGCGGCGCAAGCGTGCGGGTGCTTCCGGTGAAAACGTCGCCATAGTATTCGCTCAGGTCATCGGCGTGTGCCACCGAGGGAGTCAAAAGTCCAGCGGAGATTTGACGGTTTGCGCTTTCACCGTGCCATCGGAGGCGACGTTGACGTACCGCGCATGCCCGCTGCTATCGGCGGTGAGCACAGCCCAGCTGTTGGTCGCTTCGTTGTAACCGAGCGCCAGAATATTTTCGGATTCGCTGAAGGTGACACCCGCGAAAGCACCCTGAGATACGAGCTTGCCGGATTCATCTACCCGGTAGCGTTCCAAGGCGCGAGTATTCGCGTTCACAAACACGATATCGCCGGTGGCGGGGTTGGCGGCAAAGTGCGCGCTGGAACCCATCGGCAGGGTTGCAGAATCGGTCTGCTGCAAAGTCTTTGGGTCGATGACCGCGTAGCGTGCATCCGCCCCGCCGCCGAAGCTTTTACCTGCCGCGTAGAAAAGATAAGAGCCCGCGCGCACGGTATTTTGCGGATTATTAATATCGGTGCCCGAGTTCAGGCTCTCACCCAGTTTATAGCCGCTGTTTTGGGCATCTTTCGCCTGAGTACCGGAATACGAGAAAGGTAAGAGCATCCAGCCCCACGCCGTCTTCGTAGAAGTTCGAGAATGCGTGATTACCCTCGGCGGTGAGATTAGCCGCAACATTGTTCCAGGTGACAATGCCGTCTTTTTCACTCTGCTGAGCGGTCTTGAGCGAGAGTTTCGCCATCGGGATTTCGTGGGGTCCTTCCCACTGCCCAGAGGTGTAATTTTTGGTGCGTACAACCATGTAGAGCGTGCCGGTGCCCTGTGCCGCATCCACCTCGATGCGCGGGTTTGAGAGCGTTAGGTTCAGCGAGCATTCTTCGGGTTTATTGCGGTCGGCGCAGTGCGAGATATATTGAACTTTGCCGGATCCCTGAAGTGAAACTTGGTTACCGTCCTCGGAAACTTTGGCTTCTTGGTTGGGGAAGGTGAACAGGTCGGTGGCGTTGTAGCTTGCACCTTCGCTGACCTTGTACGGTTCGCCGATGTAGTTGCGGAATGAGGTTTTGATACCCCAGGTGATATTTCCGGTGCTCTGGTTCTGTTCGGCGGTTACCGCTACACCGGATTCGGCGTGAGCGTTTACGGCCAAAAGCGGAGTTGCGGGCAAGAGCATGGTGCCTGCGAGAGTGAGTGCGCAGATGCGTCTGAGGGTGCGCTGGCGCGATGCAAACGTGAAAGACATGTGTAATCCTCGTTGATCTATTGAGTTAGGACATCCTTAATGTAGCAACACGCTACCCTTAATACAAAAGAGCTTAACACCACTCTGTGAGGAGTTGTCGCTACAAAGTGTTCATACACTACAATGCCTTTACTTCGCTGCAATAGAGCGCTAACGACAACATGCAAGCCACCGAAAACTCTAGATTTTATTCGGCATTTCTAACGCTAAATACCGTGAGAATATTTTTAATATACTCTTCTAAAATGCTTAATATTACGGCTAGAACCAGCCACGCTTCTTAAAGAAGAGATACACCACCACACACGCCACCACCATGAGCACGAGCGACGCCGGGTATCCGTAAGTCCACTTCAGCTCGGGCATATCCTCAAAGTTCATACCGTAGATAGATCCAATAATCGTAGGCACCACCAGGATTGCGGCACCCGCCGAAATACGCTTCATATCTTCGTTTTGCTGCTGCGCCACAATCGTATCGTGCACCGTAAGCGTATTCTGCAGGGACGTGCGCAGATCCTCCAGGCGCTCCTTAACCTGCACCACGTGATCCTGAATATTGCGGAACTGCCGTTGCAGCTCATCCTTCTCCTGCGCGATTTCGGTTGCGGTAGCACCCATGTAGGGGCTGACGTCAAGCACGCCGTCACGAATCTGCTGCATGATGCGCGCGAGCATCATGTCGAGTGGTTTGCAGGCACGCTGAAAATCGGCAACCTGGTTGAGCAGTTCATAGGTGCGGCGTGACAGTGTGCGGTCGCCAGCGCCGGTTTCTTGGAAGAGCGCATCCCTCAATTTCATCGCCGTCGTTTTCGAGCCCTTCGAGCACCGGCATGTAACCGTCTACCGTCTGGTCGATGATGCGGTGCAGCAGGCGTATGGGCGAGCCGTCCGGAGTGGCGTAGATCAGGTTGAAGCGTTCGTACACTGCCTGCTGCGGATGTATCTGGTCGTTCACGATGCTCAACAGATAGTCACGCCCCAGGAACATGTGCATCTCGCCCAGACGCACCTCTTCTTCGGCATCCAGGTAGATGGCGGGGCGTACCACCGCAAACAGGGAGCCTTCGTAGCTTTCAAGTTTGGCTCGCTGATGCCCGTGCGAGGCGTCTTCGAGCGCAAGTTCGTGCAGGTTGAAAGGTTTGCTGAAGCTCGCGCAGCTCCCGCGCGTTCGGGGTCATGTAGCCGAGCGCCACGCTTGCGCCGCCCTCACGGTAAGCATCAAGCACCTCGGACTGGGTAACCCCCATACGAATGCGGTCCTGCTGCGGATAAATAGCACCGGTTACATACGACATAGGTTAAGTGTAGGGGCAGACCCCCAGGTGCTAAAAAGAGCCTTTATTCGAATAAAGAGTATTTTTCGCCGCTTTATTCAAATAAAGAGCTCTTTTTATGCAGGGGATTTATCGAATGCGCCGGTAGATCTGAGTTGCGGGGTCCCGTTCAAGTATTCCGTGATCCACGCCGTAGCGACGCACCAAGGCAGGGTCATCCGTGTACTGCCTGATGCGCTCGTTCACCTCACGCTCCGAAAACTGCTCGGAGGCAGGAATACTCTTTTGAAGAATCCAACGCAAAAGAGCATTCTTATCCTGCGCACGTGAGGGCCAGGTATGCACTCGTCCCTTGACTAAAAACCGCTCAACATCATCTGTTACCTGGTTTTTCGCGGATTTCAAAAGACTCAAGTAGTCGGAGAATACCTCGGTAACCTGCCAAAGCCCATCCTCTGACTTCTCAATGAGCCTGACTGCTTCAAGACGCGCCAACAGTTTACGATCACGATAGTTAGGCGTTTTCGGCACATCCTGCACGATAACCTTGGCATACATTTCTCGGGATTCACCATTCGCCAGTGCAGCTATCACCGGCAAAATATTCTGCACATTATCCATCATTTAATTCTGCATCATTCCTACAACGTAAAAAGGCTCTTTATTCGAATAAAGAGTATTTTTCGCCGCTTTATTGGAATAAAGAGCCTTTTTTGGGAGGTAGCGGGAAAGAGCCTAATCCATCAAGTCGCGGACCACAATGGTTTGGTCGCGGTCGGGGCCTACGCCGATCGCCGAGATGCGGCAGCCGGAAAGTTCTTCAAGCTTATGCACATATTTGCGGGCGTTCTCGGGCAGCTCGTCCAGGGTTTTCGCATCCGAAATGCTCTCGTTCCAGCCGTCGAAGTACTCGTAAATCGGCTTCGCGTGGTGAAAATCGGTCTGCGTCATCGGTATTTCGTCGAAGCGAACGCCGTCCACCTCATACGCCACGCATACGGGAACCTTCTCGAGTCCGGTGAGCACATCCAGCTTGGTAATAAACAGGTCGGTAAACCCGTTGATGCGCACAGCCTGGCGCGCAAGCACCGCATCGTACCAGCCGCATCGGCGCGGACGCCCCGTGTTCACGCCGAACTCGCCGCCGGTTGTGCGCAGGAAATCGCCCATCTTGTCGAAGAGCTCGGTGGGGAACGGACCGGCACCCACGCGGGTGGTGTACGCCTTCTGAATACCAATCACGCGGGAAATTCGGGTGGGGCCAACACCTGATCCCACGCAGGCACCCCCGGCGGTCGGGTTTGAGGAGGTCACGAACGGGTAGGTACCGTGATCGACGTCGAGGAAGGTCGCCTGGCCGCCCTCCATGAGCAGGGTTTTACCCTCATCAAGTGCCTTATTGAGCAGCTGAGTAGTATCAACGATCATGGGTTTGAGCCGCTCGGCGTAAGACATGAAATAATCCACGATCTCGTCTGCCTCAACATGGCGGCGGTTATAGACCTTCACGAGCAGCTGGTTTTTCTGCCGCAGTGCGCCTTCAACCTTTTGCCGCAGAATCGACTCATCCAAAATATCCTGCACGCGAATACCCAGGCGCCCTACCTTATCCATGTAGGCGGGCCCAATACCGCGCCCGGTCGTGCCGATTGCGCGCTTACCCAAGAAACGTTCGGTGACCTTATCCATCGTCTGGTGGTATGGCGCCACTAGGTGAGCATTTGCCGAAATCTTGAGTTTAGAGGTGTCGGCGCCGCGCGCCTGCAGACCCTCAATCTCAGAGAAAAGTGCCTCCGGGTTCACCACCACGCCGTTGCCGATCACAGGGGTTGCGTTCTCGCTCAGAATGCCGGCGGGCAGCAGCTTAAGCTCAAATTTTTGGCCGTTCACCACCACGGTATGCCCAGCGTTGTTGCCGCCGTTCGGCTTGACCACGTAGTCTCGCGCGGGGTCCGAGCAGGTCGGTTGCCTTACCTTTACCTTCATCGCCCCATTGGGCGCCCACGATCACAACAGCTGACATTCTTGCTCCTCTAGGATGTACTCCCCGCCGTTTCGGCGGCCGTGCGCGGGTTCTTCAAACCCCTTAGGCACACATTTGTTAATCATAACGCGACCCTGTGATGGTGCATCTATTATTTAGCGGTTGCAACACATCTTTTCCGTGGGTTTCTGCGGCGTAAACCCCGTGATTCGGCGGTAAAAGCCGCTTTGGAGGGCCAGCATACAGGATGCGCGCCCGGGGCAACCTGCCGCGAGCGCGCATCCATGAATTATGCCCGGATATATGCCCCAGGTACCGCATGAACCTTCTTATTTGAGAATCTTGATGAAGGTCATGGGATAGTCGTACATTTCACCGCGATTAGCCGCGATAGCGCCTAAGATGTGGAAGATAATCATGAGTATGCCGGTGACTGATACCACCAAAAACCATATCGGAGACATGATGAAGAGGGTGATAACCATCAGGAGGAATGCGGCGGTGTTAATAACCCACATGGAGAAGTTGAAATTGAAGGCGCGGCGCGATGATTCTTTGGTGAATTCGTAGCCGGGCTTGTCTTTGTAGATGAGCCAGAAGATGAGCGGGGCTATGAAGCTCAGCGTGTTCAGCGACAGCAGCATGGCGAGAAGCGATGAGAGGTGCGCGAATATCGCCATGTTTTTTGCGTCCGGGGTAATACCTTGGTGGTTATATTCTGGCCGTTGCTGGCTGTAACCCGAACCCGACTGTTGGTTATAACCGGGCTGATTCTGGTAGTTCGGCTGTCCGTTGTTGTAGTTAGGGTCGTAGGTCATAAGAACCTCCTCAATGCAGCGTGTTGGGCTGTGTTTTACAGTATATGCCGCCTACCTTAACGCAACATGGGAATCGTGGGGAGAGGATATTTGTAGTCCTCACCAGAATTTGCTTTAACCGCCCCGATAATGTGGAACACGACAGCGGTAACGCCCAAGCCTGCGATCAGAAGCCACAGTATGGGAAACATCGCAAAGAACAGCATAAATGGTTCGCCGGATTGGCTTTGCGCCCCTAGGATGAGGGATATTACCATCAGCAGAACCAGCAGCAGGAATGAACTAAAGATAATGATAACTAAGGTCACACCCAGGTTGAAGGCTCGTGCGGCAGCATTGCGTACCCGCTCATAGCCGGGCTTGTCTTTGTAAACCGCCCAGAAGATCAGCGGAATTAAGAATCCTGCAATCCCGGAAAGATGCGCGAGCATCGCCATGTTGTTAACGTCGGTGGGCTGCTGTATCACATAGACCGGCTGCCCGTAGCCCGGTTGTGGGTAGCCTTGACCCGGCTGCTGTGGGTTGTATCCCGGCGGGTATGGCTGCTGGCCCTGGTTATGCTGCGGATTCTGCTGGTAGGGGTCTTGGTTGGGATCAAAGTTTGACTGGCTCATGTTTTCACCCGTTCTGTGTGTTGTCGTCTGTGTGTTTTGTGGTTTCGTGTACGAGTTTTACCTCGGCTCTGTCTTCGGTAAGGATTGAGGTAGAACCCTGCCCGACGCGCCCGCCGCACCGGTGCTATCGCAGGATAGGCAGAGTGGGCAGAGGGTACTTATAGTCTTCACCAGAGTTTGATTTAACCGCGGCGATAATCTGGAAAATAATCATCATAATCTGAACAACGCAGCCTATCAGAACCATAAGGATTATGGGCGCGAACATCCCCATGGCACTGGAAAAAGCGGTGCTCGGGTCGTTAGTCGATGCCATACCGGGTACGACCATCGTAAAAATATAGACAAACCCGCTCAGCAGGGTGATAAGAACAATCAGGTATCCCGTCAGCCCAAAATTGAAGGCCCGCGCGGCGGCGCGGCGTGCCAGTTCGTACCCGGGCTTATCTTTGTAGACAGCCCAGATAACGAGCGGAATAATAAACCCACCTAAAAGCCCGGAAAGATGCCCCCACATGGCAACCGTACTGACATCATTGGTTTGTTGAGTCACATATATAGGCTGCCCCGGTGGGTACGGCTGTTGGTACTGTCCCTGGTTAGGTTGCGGGTTCTGCTGATAGGGGTTGTGGTTGGGATCAAAATTTGGCTGACTCATGACAATATTCCATTCTTGAGGCTGCTGCCCCACCCCGTCGGGTCTGATGCAGACTTCCATGCGAGCCGGGCACAGCATCCTTACCGTGCTCGACGATATGAGCAACTCAGCTTCGACAAGGTTTTTATTCGGTGTTTTTGGTCTTTTTATCATAGCGTGCACCGTGTTTATACGGTAGATTTTTATGGCACGAATACCGGGTGTTTTGAGGGAATATATAGAACTATAGAAGTAAAGAATTTACATTTATGTATAAATTTTATAAATATTTTTGGTGTCCTTGATAAAACTCTAGAGTAAAACTTCTTAGAATTGATAGTGCAAGACACATCGTTTTTTTCAAAACGCGATGCGCTCGCATATCACACCGAACCATAGTTACCAAAAGTGCTGACTCGGGTTCGACACTATCAAACACAAGGAGCATCATGGCATCCACCAACACCTGGCGGGCGTGCACCCGCATCGGGTTATCGGCGGTTCTAGGGCTCGGTCTTATCGCCTCCACGGCGGTACCACTCAACGCAGCAGAGACACCGTTGAGAGGGCAAGACCCAGACCTGAGAACCTCACAACAGCACACGCAGCAGCAGGTACTCTCCCCCAGCATGCTAAAGGCGCAGGGCACCATACCGGTCTACGTCAAGTTCAAGGGTCAAGGCGCCTATGAGCAGACCCAGCCGCGGGCGGTTCTGCAGAACAGGCAGGCACCCGTGAACGCTCAGGCACAGGTGCAGGCGATCAAGACCCGCGTAGAGTCACAGGCGCAGTCCGTAGCGGGAGAATCGCACGCGAAAGTTCTATACACCACCCATAACGTAATGCCGGGCGTGGCGCTCATGGGCGATGCCCAGGCGATTCGTGATCTCGCATCCCGCCCGGATGTTGAGCGCATTAGCCCGATCGTGCCGAAATACCGTCAAAATGCGGGTTCCGTCATCGATACCGGGGCCGCCGAGAATTGGGCGCGGCAAAACACCGGGTACACCGGCAAGGGCATCAAGATTGCGGTGATCGATTCGGGAATTGATTACACGCACGCCGACTTTGGCGGGACCCGGCACGAAAGAAGCCTTTGACGAGGCCACGAAACTCACCAATATGCCGGAAGCATCGTCCGGTCTCTACGACCCCGCGAAGTTCTTAGGCGGGTACGATCTTGCCGGCGACGACTATAACGGTCTGAACACGGCAGTGCCCGATAACAACCCGATCGACTGCATCAGCGGCGGTCACGGCACCCACGTGGCGGGTACTGCGGCAGGTTGGGGCGTGGATGCGCAAGGCAAGACCTTCCGCGGCGACTACTCCACGCTGACACCCGAGAAACTGGGCGAGATGAAGATCGGCCCCGGTTCTGCACCGGATGCCCAGCTGTACAGCTTCCGCGTCTTCGGGTGCAGCGGCGCCACCAACCTGGTGGGTCAGGCTCTCGATAAGGTGCTCGACCCCAACGGCGACGGCGATTTCTCAGACCGCGCGCAGGTGGTGAACATGTCTCTTGGCGGCGAGTTCTCCCCCGAAGATGACCCAGAATCCTACGCCGTCGAAACGCTGTTCCGCCAGGGTGTGCTCGCCGTTGTCTCGGCGGGTAACGCGAATGGATACAACGGTGTAGGCGATACCTACTCGGACTCTGGCCAGCCCGCGAACGCCATTTCGGCGCTGACGGTGGCGAACTCGGTGGGTTCAACCTACGCCATGGATGCGGCGCAGGTTCTTGCACCCAGCCAGATTGCCGGGAAGATTCCGGGCGACTATTCGGTGGACTATAACTACTCGAAAGCCTCCGAAGAGACCCTGCGGGGTCAAGTCGTTGCGGCGCCCGCATCGAATAAGTTCGGGTGTGAGGCATTCAGCGCCGAAGACGCCGCCAAGCTCAAGGATCGGTGGGTCTTTATCGAGTGGGCAAACGAGGACGGTACTATTTCGTGCGGCTCGAAAGTCCGTTTCGACAATGCTGAGAAAGCTGGCGCTAAGGGCGTCGTCCTGTCCTCCCAGGAAGAGCGCGCCGAACTGGGGATCGCCGGGAACGAAACTATTCCGGGCTTCAGGGTGGCGAAGAGCGCATCCGATAAGGTTCGCGAAGCCGCACAGGCTGGCACCCTAGAGATTCGCCTGGGCGAAGACCTCAAGGGTGGTCTGCGTGTTCAGAGCGGTAAATTCGATGAGCTGACAACTTCGAGCGCACGCGGGTTCCACGGCTCGTACGGGTACACGAAGCCCGATCTCGCTGCACCGGGGAATAATATTTCCTCTGCCGCCGTGGGTACCGGAACGGGCTCGATTCAGTACACGGGTACGTCGATGTCTGCGCCCTTTCGCCTCCGGTGTGGCGGCGCAGGTGTTGCAGGCGCATCAGGATTATTCGCCGATTCAGATCAAGGCGGCGATGATGAACAGCGCAGATCATGACCTGCACGATGCCGCCGGGCATACCTACGCGGTGGATCGCGTGGGTTCGGGGCGCATTGATGCGAAGGCCGCTGTTGATACCCGCGTGCTTCTGTACAACGCAGACCGTCCCGAGCAGGTCTCGCAGACTTTCGGCGTGCTGGAATATGCGGCAGACGCAGGCCAGCAGTCGCTCACCCGCGAGATGACGGTCGAGAATTTCGATTCCAAGGCGCACACCTACTCGATTTCCTATGCGGGAAGCACCGATATGCCCGGTGTTGAATTCTCGATGCCTTCCAGCATTACGGTTCAGCCGGGTGAGAAGAAGAATTTCCAGGTGAAGGTCACGATCGACCCGGCACGCTTGGAGAAAACTATGGACCCGGCGATGGAAAAGACCCAGTCCTCCATCGACCTGAACACGGGTAAGACCATGGTTCCCGAGCAGGCACGGCAGTTTATCGCCTCCGAATCCGGGCGTATTAAGCTGACCGAAGGCGACCAAACCCTGCGCGTTCCCCTGCATGCGGCACCCAAACCGGTTTCGACCATGAAGGTTGCGGGCAACAACATTCAGGTTCCCGCTGGATCCTCCCAGACGCGAGTCACATTAGAGGGCACCGAGCTGAACCAGGGCGGATACCGCTCCCTGCTGGGGGCCTTCGAGTGGGGTGCATCGGTGAATCGCGTTAACCCGACCAACCTGTGGGTCAGCAGCGATATGAAGGCGAACCTACAGCATGTGGGTGCGTCCTCGAACGCGCCCGCGCTCAAGGGTGCGGGCAAAGACCCGAACGAAGGCACGCTTTCCTTCGGCATCAGCACGTGGAGGAACTGGGATGTGATCTCTGAGGAAAACACCTTCACGGTCAATATCGATACGGACGGCAATAACCGCGCCGATTATGTGCTCAAAACCGACCGTTCCGTAGGGCTGGACTTCCCGATTGTGCGCCTGATGGGCTACAAGAACGGGTCTTTGGAGCAGCTCGCCTACTATCCGCTTAACGGCGCCTGGGGCGATACCGATACGAACATGATGGACACAAACACACTCATTATGAGCTTGCCCCTGAAGGATCTGGGTTTGACGGCTGAGAACGCCCCGCAGATTCGCTACAGCGTTGAGTCCATCACCCAGTACGAGTGGGAGAACGTCAGCCAGACCGACTGGATTACCTACAGTCCCTTCGCCCCGAAGGTGTGGTTCAGCGGTACCGAGTCGAGCATCCCCGGGACTTTTCGCGGATGCCCCCACCACCGAGCTGACGCTGCACCGCGCCTCGGATGCGGGCTCGGCTAAGGCTCTCTTCCTGCACCTGCACAACGGCACCGGGGACCTCTCGGGTTCCCAGGGTGCAAGCGGCGAGCGCGCCCAGGTGCTTCCGGTGAGCGAGCAGAGCACGGAGACCCCTTCTGCCCCGCGCTTCACGGATGTGAAGGAGGGCGATATGTTCTACACCGAAATCGCTTGGCTGGCGCAGCGGCGTATCACGACCGGCTACCCGGATGGTTCGTTCCGTCCCGCCGAGAATACGAGCCGTGCCGCCATGGCGGCATACTTCTACCGCCTGGCGGGTTCGCCGCAGTTCACCGCGCCGAGCACGCCCACGTTCAAGGATGTGGCTCCCGGCGACCAGTTCTACAAGGAGATTGAGTGGTTTGCGGCGCAGCGGCTGACGACGGGGTATGCGGATGGTACCTTCCGCCCGCAGGATGCGGTTAACCGCGATGCGATGGCGGCGTTCTTCTACCGGTATGCGGGCAGCCCGGCCTTCACGGCACCGGATAAGCCCACGTTTAAGGATGTTGCCCCGAATAGCATGTTCTACCGCGAGATCGAGTGGCTTGCCGCGCAGAAGGTGACGACCGGGTGGCCGGATCAGACCTACCGCCCGCTGGAACCTATCCATCGCGATGCGATGGCGGCATTCCTGTACCGCTACAACCAGGGCGTGCTCAAGGCTGAGGGTTAGCCCCTCCCCCTAATCCACCCCGCAATCAGCGGTTTTCGCCCGAGAAGGTGGGAAAATCCTACCTTTTCGGGCGTATCCCCGCTTCTTACGAGGGTTAACACATATTCACTCCGCATCATCTGTACATTGTTACCTTCAAAGGATCAAGGAGTATGATATGCCTCCGAATCATCGCAGACGAGGCGCCTTAGGGTGCCTTGCCGCCGCGACAAGTATTCTGTTAGCGCTTGGCACACCTGCCAGCGCAGACATAAACCCGGGCGGTATCAACGAAAACGGGCAGTACCTCGCAACCCCCGCACCGCAGAATTCAGATGCGCTCTCCCCCACCATGAAAAAAGCGGAAGGAGATGTGCTCGTCTTCGTTAAGTTCAAGGGTCAGGGTGCCTACGAGCAGACCCAGCCCGACGAGGTTCTGCACAATAAGCAGGAACCCGTTAAGAAGCAGGGTGAGGCCACCTCTATCAAGGAGCAGGTCGAGAATCAGGCTCGCCAAGCGGCTCAGGATTCCGGTGCAGAAATACGTTATACCGTGCACAATACGATGCGCGGCGCAGCCCTGCACGGAGATGCCGAGAAAATCCGTTCTCTCGCCGCGCGGGATGATGTCGAGCGCATCACCCCCATTGTGGCGAAAAAGAGCATGAATGCGTATAGCGATATAGACTCTAAGGCCGTGCAGGCTTGGGCCGAAAGCACCGGGTACACCGGTAAGGGCGTCAAGATCGCTGTGGTCGATTCCGGGATCGACTACACCCATACCGACTTTGGCGGTCCCGGCACGAAAGAAGCCTACGAAAAGGCCAAAACTCTGACGGACCTGCCCGATGCTGGCTCAGGGCTTATCGACCGGTCCAAGGTGGTTGGCGGTATCGACCTCGTGGGTGACGACTACAATGCTCTCGACGCGGGTTCGACCCCTAAGCCCGATAACAATCCGCTCGACTGCCGTCCTGAAGGGTATGGAACCGGCGGGCACGGCACCCACGTGGCGGGTACCGCGGCGGGGTACGGGGTGAATGCCGACGGCAGTACCTTCCGCGGCGACTACTCCAAACTCACCGAAAACGATCTCAAGAACATGAAGATTGGTCCCGGTTCCGCCCCCGAGGCGCAGCTGCTGAGCATCCGCGTGTTCGGGATGCCAGGGCAGCTCAAACGTGGTGATGCAGGGGCTCGACCGTGCCCTAGACCCCAATGAGGACGGCGACTTCTCGGATCGCGCCAATATCATCAACCTGTCCCTCGGCAGCGAATTTTCTCCGGCTGATGACCCTGACTCCGCTATGGTGGATGCCCTCGCGCAGCAAGGTATTCTCACCGTCACGGCGGCGGGTAACGCTAATGAGTTCAACGGCGTGGGCGATACCTACTCGGATTCGGGCAGCCCCGCCAACGCCGCATCCAGCATTTCGGTTGCGAACGCCAATGGCACTATGAGCGTGTCTGATCAGCTCAAAATTGTCAGCCCCGAAAACGGAATTCCCCTTGATTTTATTGACGGCATCTTTAGGGACTTTAAGTTTATTGATGGTGACTATTCGCTCAATTTCCCCCTCGATAAGGCACCTGCCGATAAACGCACCGGCTATGTCACCCTCGCGCCCGAACGCAACCGTGACGGCTGTAAACCCTTCACCCCGGAAGAGGCTGAAAAGATCAAGGGTAAATGGGTGATGCTCGACTGGGAAGTAGACTACACCTACAAGGTCAACTGTTCCTCCGCCGAACGTTTCGATCATGTTGCCCAGGCGGGTGGCACGGGCGTGCTGCTCGTCCTCAAGGACTATCCTGCCCAACAAGGGTTTGGCGGTAACGCCACGATCCCCGGGTTCCGCATTAACACCGCCTTCGCCGCAGACATAAAACCCTACGTGGAGGCCGGAACTTTCAAGGTTGAAGCGAATGAGGCTTATAAGAAGGCAACGCATATTCCTACCAGGCTCGAATTCGGCCTCAATTCTATGAGTTCTCGCGGACAGCACGGCACCGAAGGATTCATCAAACCCGATGTTGCTGCGCCGGGAGTTGATATTTTTTCGGCGTCAGTCGGCCAGGGCACCGAAGGGGTTTACAACACCGGAACCTCAATGGCGGCACCGCATGTCTCCGGCATTGCCGCGCAGGTGATGCAGGCGCATCCAGACTATACCCCGGCAATGGTGAAGGCTGCGATCATGAACAGCGCAGACACCGATCTCACCAACCATGCAGGGTCTAAATACGCTGTTGATCGTATGGGGTCTGGCTTCGTGAACGCTAAGAAGGCGGTCAACGCGAAGGTTCTGGTCTACGATGAGGAAAATCCTGAGCGGGTTTCCCTATCATTCGGCGTTCTCGAATATCCCCTCGATGGTGAAGACCATACCGTAACCCGCAATATCGTCGTGCGGAATATGGATTCGGTAGCCCACACCTACGAGCTTTCGTACCAGTATGGTCCCGAAATCCCTGGATCACGTCCCGAGGTACCGCCCTTGGTGACCGTCGAACCGGGCGAGACCGTCAAAAGTTCCTATCACCTTCTCGACCTACACCCCCGCCCTGGAAAAAACCATTGATCCCGCCCTGGAGAAAGAGCAAACTGCCATGGCCTATGTTAATGGGCAGTACCAGCCTATTATCTCGGGCAAACGTCAGTATATTGCGAGCGTCTCCGGCCGCATACTCCTTAAGGACGCGAACCAGGACGATTGGGAGGAGCTTATACGCCTGCCCGTTCATGCGGCGCCGAAGCCTATCTCTACGATGAAGGTTCAAGGCTCCGAGATTCAGTTTGAGAATGGTAAAGCCACCGAAACCACCGTCAAACTCGCCGGGCAGGATGTGAACCAGGGCGGCTACCGATCCATGATGGGAGCCTTCGAGCTGGGGGCTGCGAGCCCGCGCATCCCCACCGAGAATTTGGATCTTCCCTCAAGTCAGAGCATGGATCTGCAGTATGTAGGTGCCGCTTCGGACGCTCCGGCGCTCAAGGCAGCCGGGCAGAATCCGAACGACGGTAAGATCTACTTCGGTATTTCAACCTGGGGTATTTGGGATTCCATGCACCCGGGACGTCAGCTTCAGGTGACGCTCGATACCAACCGTGACGGTAAGCCCGACTACAACCTTGAGGTGGGGCCCGAAAAGGGTCTGGATTACCCACTCGTGAAGGTGTGGAAGGCGAATGGGGATACCTGGGAAATAACCAATCGGTACCCGCTTAATGGCGCTTGGGGCGATACCGACACGAACATCATGGATACTAACGTGATGGTGCTGGGTGTGCCGCTCAAGGATCTGGGTTTGACAGCTGACACGGCTTCAAGCATTGACTATGCGGTTTCAACGAACACGTGGAGCAATGCGAAGGCTGGCGGCGACTATGTTGATGCCACTGAGAAGATCTCTTTCAACCCGTTCGCGCCGAAGGTGTGGTTCGAGGGTGAGAGCGCGGGTGTTCCGGGTCTCTTTGCCGACCGTAACGGCGGCGAGGTGAAGGTGCACCGCGTTGAGGGAGAGAAGCCTTCGGCGCTCTTCCTGCACCTGCACAACGGTACCGGAGATTTGAGCGGTCAGAACGGAGCAGCCGGGGAACGTGCCCAGGTGGTTCCGCTGAGTGAGCAGCAGCAGAGCAGTCTGCCGAGTCCGTCAGAGCCCACAGAGTCTCCGAAGGATAGCTCACTGCCGGGTCCCTCAGAGCCCACGGAATCTCCGAAGGCAGATACGTCTTTGCCGAAATAGCGTGCAGAACCTGCCAACTATGCGTTAGCACGCTGACCTGGCTGTATACCGATTCCGGTATATAGACCACACGGTATATAACCGATCACGAATATGCTCTCGGTTCCCTCAAGAACAAGGGTTCCGAGAGCATATTTTTATATTCCGATACTGGTATAAAGCCTTGTCCGTGCCTATGTGTGAAGTTTTGGCGGGTATCCCGCACACCGGTTTCACTCGATAGGTTATCCCAAATGATGAAGCAATACCCCCACTGTAAAAAGCTCCAGGTTTATCGAAGGAGCTTTTTACGCGGGGGTATTGTTATCGACCCTAAGAATCTGAGCTTTAGGTCTTACTAATCTTTCAAGATCTTCAAGGCGGGCAGCGGGTACTTATAATCCGTCTCTCCCGCATTGGCCTTCACTGCGCCAATAATATGGCACACGACACCGGCAATCCCCCATATACCAATAACGATTGCCACAACCACGATAAGAATAAGGGCTACAACCGCGAGCCCACCGTTGTTCCCAGCTACAGCAACTACTGCCAAAATAAGGGGAATGATCATACCCACAATCGTTGCAATCGAAATGGTAATCGCGACATTGAAGGCACGCGCTGCGGCACGTTTAACAACCTCGTATCCGGGCTTATCCTTATAGATCGACCACATAATAAGCGTGGCGATCCAGGTGAGAAAAACGGATATATGCGCGAGCGTTGCCTTGCCCTGCGCATCCGCTGCCTGTCCCAAGACCGGCTGAGGCATACCCTGTGCGGGCTGTTGGCCATATTGATTGGGGTCAAAGTTCTGTTGGCTCATGATAGTGTACTTTCATTCGAGGTCTATCGGTGCGATGTGTGAGGTTCACAGAGTATTAGGCGAACCTACCCTAGGCTAGCAAAAATGCAAATAGTTCCGCCTGTTTTATACATCGCGACACTTTGTAGTATTTCTGGATTAAAAACAACGGTAAATTAGGTCTTTAGAGCAAAAGATTCGATGAATTTTTAGAGTATCTGCATTATCTTTCGTTCCCTCAACAAGACGGTGCCCGCGTACACTAGAAATATGCGTGAACTTCAGGAAAAAATAGTGGCACAGATGGGTGTACGCCCCAACATGACCGAGGCGCAGGCCCGCGATGAGATAACCCGGCGCGTACAGTTCCTCTGCGACTACGCGAAAGCAACCGGCACCCGCGGATTCGTGCTCGGCATTAGCGGCGGCATCGATTCCACACTGGCGGGCAGGCTCTGCCAACTCGCCAGCGAAAAACTCAACGCCGAAGGATACCAAGCGCAGTTCATGGCGGTACGCCTGCCCTATAAAACGCAGGTAGACGAAGAAGACGCACAAAAAGCCCTCGAATTCATCGCACCCGACCGTGCCGTCACCTTCAATATTGCGGATGCGGTCGATGGCTTCAACACCGCCTACACGGCTGCCGTGGGCACGCCCATCAGTGACTTCAACAAGGGAAATATTAAGGCGCGTGCCCGCATGATTGCCCAGTATGCGCTCGCTGGCGACCCGTCCCTGCTGGTCGTCGGAACCGACCACGCGGCGGAATCCGTGACCGGTTTCTTCACGAAGTTCGGCGACGGAGGGGCAGATATACTGCCGCTCTTGGACTGAATAAGCGGCAGAATCAGCTGCTTCTGAGGGTTCTGGGCGCATCCGAACGGCTGTGGGCTAAGCCGCCGACAGCCGACCTGCTCGACGGTATCCCCGGGCGCACCGATGAGGACGAACTCGGCATCACCTACCCGCAGATCGACGACTACCTGGAGGGTAAAGAGATTGACCCCGCCGTCGCCGAGAAGCTAGAGAACATCTACCTGCGCAGTAGGCATAAACGCACGGTTCCGGTGGGCATCGCCGATACGTGGTGGAAATAGCATAATCTTTGGGTGAGGCTCGTTGCCCGGCGGCTTATTCTGTGCTTACGCTTTTTCACACCGCCGGATACGCGTGCGCCCGCTCGCCCAAAACAACGCCACCCCAAGCGCGCACGACCCCATCTGCGTGACAGGGAACGCCCAAGTAAGGCCAGTAAATCCGAAAAGTGTATCGCCAGCGAAGACCGTGACGAAAAAGAAAACACCCACGCTCGCGGTCAAAACTACCGCCGCCACGCCTTTACCGCAGGCCTGGAACCATGCAACAAGCAGCATCACTAGCGCATAGAAAACGGTCGAGAAAAGCAGGGCGGTGAGCACCTGATCCCCCGTCGTGATGATGCTGGGGCCACCCGCAAGATACAGCGCCCAATCGCGGAACGCCCAGACCGGAATCGAGAACACTGCCGAGGTTCCGACCGAGAGCAGCACCGCGACCTTGAGTGCGGCGCGCAGACGCTCCCGATTCCCTGCACCATAGGTATATGCAAAAAGTGGAATACTGCCCATGCAGATACCTGTACATAGGGTTTGCGGAACCATGATCAGACGGATCGAGACGCCGAAGGAGGCGACCGCCGCATCGCCGTATTTAACCGCCAGGTTATTGAGCACCAGGGCAGAGACGACGAGGAAAAGACTCGATACCATTTGCGAGGAACCCACCGAGAGCACGGGTTTAAGCACGTCGGCAGAGAGCGTGAAAGTCCTTGAGCGACCACGAAAAATTCTTGCTCTTCGCGGTCAGAAACAGCATGTAATAAATAATGCAGGCGACGTTTGTCCCCATGAGAGCCCAGCCAGAGCCCGCCGCGCCCATGTGTAAAAACGCCGATGAGCAGCACATCCAGCACGAGGTTGGCGAGTACTCCCCACAGCAGGCCGTACATGGATTGTTTGGCATAGCCTTCGGCACGCACCAGCTGTTCCAGGGTAAACATACACATCCAGGGCGGGGCGCCAAGGAACAGCACGGTCACGAACCAGCGAGTCGGTTCATAGGTGGCACCACCGGCACCCATCAGCCGAGTGAGCGGATCGACGAAAAAGATCCCCGCTACCGCCAGCCCTACGCCGAAGATTAGAGAAGCATAGACGGCGAAAGAGGTAACTGCGGGAATGCGTTCGGTGTTGCCCTCGCCCAGCAATCGTGCCGTGAGGGTGGATGCGCCCACCCCGAAAAGTCCCGCCAGCGCGGTAATGACGCCTACCACCGGGAACCCGAAGATAAGCGCGGCGAGGTCTTCAACCGTGCCAAAGTGCCCCACGAAATAGGAATTCACCACGTTGTAGATGGCGGTGATCGCCAGCCCGGTTGCCATAGGGGATACCCAGGGCAAGCAGGGCGCGCATCACCGGGGCGTCTTTGAGGAAGTAAATGTTTCGGGAGTCTTCACTCAGGTTGTTTTGATGAAGAACTTCGCGGGAAAGCTCGTCTGCACTCGCCGTCGATGCGGTATCCCCGGCAACCTGTGTTTCGGGTACACCGAGATGCTCGGCTTGGGGCACGGTGTACCTCCTTATAGGATAATGGTCGGTGAACGTAGGCGGCGTGCGAACGCATGGAGTATAGGCATATAAGCCTGACAAGGGTATATACCCAGTCTGGAATAATCCTGCGGCATATGTACGTGCCATGCAATAACCTCACATAGCACCTATACCGAAAGTTTTTCCTTATATGCCGATAAACGCATATAGTCGGTTGACTCTCCCTGAGTGCGTGGCAACCGCCTCGCTTATCATACACGGCTGTGCCTGTATGGGGCATATGCAGGTCGTTCCATGACGGAATAACTTCTGATACTGCGCTGCACGGCAGAACCTTATATGCGGTTTTGAGCATATTATTCGAGCTGCTTTGCCCGATATATACCAAAAGCGTTATACAGCGGTGAAACTCTGTTTCCAGGGGTCACTGCAATATAACGCTTCGGGCATACACTCAGGTCAGAGCGTTTTCACGGGTGCGAATGGAGAAAGTGCAGACCCGCTACTCAGACTCAACCTTAATCTCGGTCACGCCGTGCTCGGGGGTGCCCGATGCGGGCGCATCCTTCACCTTAGTACCGCCAGTTGCGAAGAAGAGGATCACGCCCAGCACGCACGCCGAGATCTGGGTGAAGGGGAACGCCCAGGTGAGGCCGTCGAAGCCGAACCACATATTGCCGAAGATAACCGCAGGGAAGAAAAGCAGGGCAATACCCAGGGTCATGAGCGTGGCGGGCAAGCCTTTACCGGCGGCCTGGAACCACGAGACGAACACGATGCTCACGGCGTTGAACACGGCGGCGAGCATGAGCGCGATCAGCACTTTCTCGCCGGTGGCGACCAGCGAGGAGTCGCCCACGAGCTCAAGCAGCTGGCGACGGAATATCAAAACGGGGGTGGTGAAGATAATGGAGGTTGCCACCGATACCATTGCGGCGGTTTTCAGCGCAGAACGCACGCGGTCTCGATTGCGAGCACCGTAGGCATAGGCGAAGAGCGGAATACCGCCCATGCAAATACCCATACACAGCATTTCAGGTACCATGTTCAGGCGCATCGCCAGCCCAAAGGCGGCCACAGAATCGTCACCGTATCCTGCCGCAATATTGTTGAGCACCAGCGCGGAAACGGTCACGCTTGCACTCTGAATCAGTTCGGCGGCACCCACGGCGAACACGGGTTTAATAATGTCGCCGGCGATCACAAATCGCTGGGTTTCCAGGAGAAGTTGGGGCTCTTGCGAATAAGGAACTGCAGGTAGTACACCATGGATGCGGCGTTTGCGGCGAGCATCGCCCAACCGGCACCGGCGATACCCCAGCCGAGAACCGCAATCAGCAGAACATCGAAAATTGAGTTGATGACGACGCCCCAGATAATGCCGTACATGGACTGTTTGGCGTAACCTTCAGAACGCACCAGCTGTTCCAGGGTAAACATGCCGACCGAAAACGGCGCACCCAAAAAGAGCAGGTGCACGAAGGTTTTGGTCGGCTCAAAGGATGACCCGGAGGCGCCCATCAGGCCGGTAATCGGGTCTGCGAACAGGAACCCGGCAATAGCGACCACCACACCGCAGGCGAGCGCAGAGTACAGGGCGAATGAGGTTACGTTGCGAATACGTGCCTTGTTGCCTTCGCCCAGCAGACGCGACGCCAGGGTTGATGAGCCCAGACCAAACACACCCGCAATCGCCATGATGATAAAGAAAACAGGTACGCCATATCCGGTGGCGGCGAGCTCTTCGACGGTGCCGTAGTGCCCCACAAAGTAGGAGTTAATGACGTTGTAAATGCTGGTGATCGCCAGCCCTGCTGCCATGGGGATACCCAGGGCAAGAAGCGCCGTGAAAACGGGGGCATCTTTGAGCAGGTAGATGTTTTTGGGGTCGTCCATATTGGGCATCCCGGGGCCTGTATCAGGTGTGGGCATAGCCGGGATGGCGCCGGTGGTGGAGGGTACGGTGCCTGTCACCGCCGGAACTGCACCGGTGACGGGCGGGTTCGCCTCGGACGGTGCTGCTGTGCCAAGTTTTGCTGCTGTGTTGGGTTTGTCTGCCGCGCCGGTATTTTCGGGCAGGGCGTGTGTAGGTTTATGTGTCATGAAGATGCGTTTCTTGGTCTGTGGAGTGCGCCCGTCTCTGGGGCGGCATGGCTCAGGTAATATCGGTCGGCGCTACATGCCGGATGCGGGCAGGGGACTCTATTGTACCCGTTTCCTGTTGAGAAGTAAGCCCTTCCTCCCGACCCTCTCCCCTGCTTCCCTCCCTAATCTCCCACGCAAAAAGGCTCTTTATGTGAATAAAGAGAGTTTTTCGACGCTTTATTCACATAAAGAGCCTTTTTTGCACGCTAACGCTTTTAAAGGGGAAAATTTTGCCCAAAGCATACGGTAAAGATTATGAGTGCCCTCTTCCCGGAATGAGTCACTGGCGCAGGTTACAAATATACATTCCGTGATGACTCTCGGGGGGTGAGACAGGTGCTGCTCTACGAACTAGTAGAAACGGCTCAAGCGATCCTCATCAGCTACATTCTGATTGATGGATCGGCTCAAGCCGTTTCACATATTGTAGGCTTTATCTCAGCTTGACTTAAGAGCCTGAGGTAACAACCTGCTCACAAGGAGGAGCTTAGTAATTCCAACTTACTGGGCTCCTCCGCCATGAGTGTATCCTATGAAATATGGTTTAGCTTAGCACACCGCCTCAGCACCATCGGGCTTCTTAGCGTTCCTTATACCCAACGGTTCTTGGATGCCTAGGCAAGGAACTCGGGCAGTTTTTGTTCAAGCTCGGCGCAGGCACGCTCAACAGCAACGTCTGGACCAATATTTGGATCCGTGGTGCCTTCGGCACGCACAATATCAGTCGAATCGAACCCGAGCATCCCAAACACGGTCCGTAGAAAGGGGTACGACTGCTCCCACGGTGCCAGCGGACCGGTGCTGTATACGGAGCCGCTTGACTGCACGAGCAACGCCTTATGCCCGCCCATGAGACCCTGCGGACCATTCTCGCTAAACTGGAAAGTCTGCCCTCCCATAATAATGTTATCCAGGTAGTCCTTCAGGCGTGAAGTCACCGAAAAGTTATGCATGGGCATAGCGATAATCAGCCGATCAGCCGCTTTAAACTGTTCAATGAGTTCAGTACGGCGCGCAAGAATCTGTTGTTCCCGCTTACTCAGGGACGATTTTTCGTCATATACGTCATATACCGCCGCCCCGTAAAGCGGCAGAGTTTCGGCAGTAAGTTCGGGAATATCCTCATTGTAGAGGTTCAGCACGGACGCACCCGGCAGTTTCTCGGTCAGGCAATCGACGAGGCGGTTGGTGCAATACGCAGTTTTATTCTGGGGATCCGGGTGGGCGTTAATAATAAGGGTCTGCATGGGGTCTCCTGGTGATTGAATAAGATATTGCAGAATTTACAAAAATCCGGGATGGATATTTCTATCGTAGATTGGGTGTAACGCTGGTATCAACGCTGAGTACAGGCAAAGTTATGGAATAACGCTTTATGACGCAATATTTCTTCTAGGAATATCCCTAGTGCGCGTGAAAAGAATTTAAAAATAGAAGAATCACATTTTACGCATTCTCCAGAATCACACGAAATTTCCTTGTAAAGCATACGGTAAAGATTATGAGTGCCCTCTTCCCAGAATGAGTCACCGGCACATTTCGTAGATAGTTCATTCCGTGATGACTCTCGGGGCGGAGAGGCGGTGAGACAGGTGCTGCTCTACGAACTAGTAGAAACGGCTCAAGCGATCCTCATCAGCTACATTCTGATTGATGGATCGGCTCAAGCCGTTTCTAATGTCGTAGAAGCTATCTCAGTATTCCTTAGGCGTCTGAGGTAGTTTGCTACTCATAGAGAGGGGTTGGCAGTTGACGCTACCGACCCCTCTTGCCTATAAATAGGCGATTATTTCGTAGATATGCACCTAGCTTAGCACACCGCCAAAAGACCATGAAGGCGCTGCCCCGGAGAGGAATGTCCCATTTACCTCTCAAGTGCCGCCCGCAGGTCCGCCAGAGTTGTCGAGCGCATTGTACCGAAGAATTGTGCATCTACCTGCTCGACAGCGGGAATCGCCCGAATCGCAATATCCTGCCCCGCGTCCGTAAGAAGAACATTCTTTGACCGCCCATCCGTGGGGCTTGAAACACGTTGTACAAGCTCGCTTTTCTCTAGGCGCCGCAGCACGTCAGAGACCATTTGTGCATCCATGCCAGCAGCTTTAGCAATATCGATCTGTTGTACAGATTCGGTCTTTTGAGTTAGCCAGTAGGCACAGGCGAGAATCACGAACTGAGTCTGCGTAACACCCAACGGTTCCAGGGCATCAGCTACCGCTCGCTGCCATCGCTGGGTTAGTTTCCACAGCACAAACCCCGGGCTGTCGGCGCCGGGGTCAGCAAACCTGCTAACACTCATGATGCACGCGCCGCCTTAATAAGCTCGTTCATCTGGGCGGGAAAATCAGAGCTTATACCAGGCCCTATGTGTGCACCTATGGTATCTGCCTCATCCCCTGTGATTTCTAGGGTGTGAGTAATGCGTGTGCCTTCCTTGACCGGCTCAAACTCGTGACGGAATGTCAGGATTAGACCGTTAAACGGGGTCTCATCGGCGTAGCGCTTTTCAGGCACGAATTCGGTGACCGTTGAGATGACCTGTTCCTGACCGGCAGGAGTCATTGCGATGCGTGTACCCACTGCGAGTTCCCGTTCAGGTTCAAAATGGTCGCCACCGGGCAGGGTAAGTTCGCCGCTGTGCACCGCAATAAAGGTGCGCCACAAAGCAGGTATGCTGACATCAGTAATCTGAGAATGCTGGGTGCTCCACATCGTGTATTCCCTTCTACGAGAGTATTATGTTCCATTGCGTATATTAGTAAATATATTGATTATCAATGCATTTACTAATATATCAAAAAGTGCCTCTCAGAGGAACCATAAAGCACGGTAGCCTAACGCGCCATTATCCTAGTCCTTCTTCGCATCCTCCAGCACCCGCATCAGCTCGGCGAGGCCCGCATCCAGCTGACGGCGTGTCTCAGCGGGCAGCTTTTCCAGAATACGCCGCTCATTTTCCACGTGTTCGAAGACGACTTTTTCCACCAATTCACGCCCGGAAGCCGTCAGCTTCACGAGCATACTGCGGGCATCATCCGGATTAGGGATGCGCTCAATAAGCCCGCGCTTCTGCACCTTCTGCAAGCGGGTTGTCATAGTGCCCGAAGTAACCATGAGCGAAGCAAAAAGCTCGGTCGGGGTCAGAATATAGGGCGCACCCGCGCGGCGTAACGTCGCCAGCACGTCAAAGGCGCCATTACTGAGATCATGGGCAGCAAAAACCTCGTCAAGACGCGGCGCGAGCAGAATGGAGCATCGCCTAAGACGGCCAATCAGGGCCATATTTTCAGAAGCCAATTCGGGGAGTTCACGTTTCCACTGATCAATAATGACGTCCACGGCATCGGGGTGGATACTGCGGGAACGGGCGCTCGACATATTCCTCCTAAAATCGACTCACTACTATTTTATCTTGCTTTCAAGACAAAAAGCGATTAGGATTTATCTTGAACTCAAGGCATCTATCCGACTGCGAAGAACCATGAAAAACCGTCTTCCTCTGCTGATCATCACGGCGTTCGTCCCCATGGTTTGGGGGTCAACCTACCTCATCACCTCCGAATTTCTGCCGCCCAACCGTCCCTTCACTGCCGCACTGATCCGCGTGCTGCCAGCAGGGTTGCTGCTACTGCTCATCACCCGAGAGTTCCCGCGAAAGAACGAACTGGGCCGAATTATTCTTCTCGGCATCCTCAACATCGGTCTATTTCAGGCGATGCTGTTCGTCTCTGCATACCGCCTGCCCGGCGGACTGGCGGCGATTCTCAGCTCAACACAAACTATTTTCGTCCTCGTCCTCACCCGAACAGTTGCTAAGAAAGCGACCCCCGCATCAGCATGGCTTGCCGCACTTATGGGCATTATTGGCATTATCCTGTTGGTCGCATCCCCCAGCACCACCTTCGATGTGATCGGCATTCTCGCGGCGCTCACCGGGGCTGTCGCCATGGCGTGCGGAATTTTCTTCACCTCCATGGGCACATCGTCTCTCTCGACTCTCGCCATGACGGGATGGCAGCTGCTCGTGGGCGGAATATTCCTGCTGCCCATTGCCCTGCTGACCGAGGAACCACTGCCACCGCTCACCGCCGCGAACATCGGCGGATACGCCTTCCTCTGCCTAGTGGGTACAGCGCTCGCCTACTGCGTGTATTTTCATGGGCTCTCAAAGCTGCCGCCCGCGGTCATTGCATCCCTGGGACCGCTCAGCCCAGTCACCGCATTTATCCTTGGCTGGATTTTCTTGGGGCAAAGCATGACGCCGCTTTCGATGCTTGGCTTCATGCTGGTGATTGCCTCAATAGTGGGGGTACAGCGCGCCATGATGGGGGTGCGGAAAGCGGCTCTTTCCCACACAAAATAATTTTCTTGCGGCCCCACACACGACATAAAAAGGCTCTTGATGCGTATAAAGCACCAAGAGCCTAAGGTAATTGTTCTACCCGTAGAGAAGAGTTGGCAGTTGGAGCTACCGATTTCTCTTCCTTTACTCATAAAGATGGAACCGCTTAGCATACCGCCCCAGCCCGCCGATTAGCTGTCAGTCGTCTTAGGGGGCTCAGCATCATTCTCGGCTGTTGTCTCTTTGGTTCCAGTCGCTTGTGAGTTCCCCTGTTCCCGGGCTTTCACGCTCCGCCGCCTCACGCTTGGCCTTCGCCTGTTCGTATAGCTTCGCCGAGGATTTGTTGATACCTGTACCCTGCCCCAGGGACGGATCGTTCGGGCGTTCCGCTAAGATCAGGGTTGCACACACTACGAGGGTGACCACAAAAACCGCGCCCGCCACACCTAAGGCCAACACGAGGTTGGGGTGGTTGCGGGTGCCGCCAGTTGCAAAAATAAATACGGCGAAGAAAGCCGCTACAGCCAGAGCAGCGGCAACCAGCAGGGGACCTTTCACCTGCGCTTTAAATCCGCGGGGGCGTTCTTCAGCCACTCGTTCCTCCTCTTGTGTGTGTCTAACCAGTGTACGCGCCGTTGCAATACACCTCTAAAACCTGGGTGTTATATGAACTAAGGTTTTGTTCGGCCAGCGCCCGCTTTCTCATTCGGACCCAGAGAACCCACCAGCAGAAAAACGCCAATAATCAGCGCCCCGCCCCCGGGAACTCCCAGGGTCGCTTTCGCCCCAATCTCCCCCACAAACGGCAGAATTAAAGCAACTGCAAGAAGTACGCCCCCCTTCCAGAACCCAGTCACGCCACACAGCCACCACATTACGGTAGCGCATCCCTAAGAGCAGCTTAATCAGCCCCGGCAGGCCCGAACCAGCGCATACCGCCAGAATAATAAGAGCGAGGGTATCCGGCATTATCACGAGCAAAGCCCCAGATGCCGCCTGCACGAGTGCCGCTGAGCTGAGCGATGTGCTCGTAGCGGGCCCGTAGTGCATCCCGCGGGCCGTGAGCGCGTGTGAGGTGCCGAGCGCGAGCATCCAGAGACCCAAAAGTATTTTGGTGAAGACATTATCAGGGGTCTGCACAAAAACGGTGATAATCCCAAAGATAAGGTATATCAGCGCGTGCAGCATTAACGATGCGCGCCCTTGCGCGGTACCAACAGCGCGCGGAACTTTTCCGCTCGGGGGCGGGGTCGATGCCGAGGGTTTCGTGCTCACGTGTACCAGAATACCGTGCAGCACCCTAAAATTCCGCATAAAACCCCGGGAGCGTCCTTAATATTCCATATACGGAATATAGAATACACCCGGGGTTTAGCACTTCTGGAGCCGTTCGGGGCTACTCCAGCTCAACCGGACCGAGCACGCGTATCTCCTCAATATCCAGGATCTCCTGAATCGCGTGGAGCACGTTCATATCGATGGTGCGCTCATTGCGCAGCCGTTTAAGCACGCTGCGTTGCTTCTCCAAAAGCCGCAGCCGCAGCTCTTTCTCAAGGTCGCTCGCCTCAATGATGCGGCGGGCTTCTTCCGGCGCGTTCGCACCGTGTTTACGAATGGTATGCAGGTTGCGGTACATACTCGCGTGATACATCTGTTCTTCGGCAATGCGGTCGATAATCTCCTGCGGCGCACCAATTTCATGGCCGACCTCAGCCACAGAGTCGAAGGACTCGGCAATTATCGTGCGTATTGCCTCGTTGATTTCATCCTCTTCGGAGGTGTCAACCGGGAAGTTAGCCCACCTAATAACGAGCGGCAGAAGCATACCCTGAACCACCATCGACAGCAGAACCACACCGGCAACAATGAAGATAATGAAGTCGCGTCCCACAACATCGTTCGGCACAGAGAGCGCTACTGCGAGAGAAACGCCGCCGCGGAGTCCGGCGAAGGTTGAAACCACACGGCCGCGGAAGGTTGTGCGCAGCAGCCTCTGCTTTTCTGAACGGTCAAGGGCACGAATAATACCGATCGTGACGTGCAGGAAAATAAAACGCGCCGCAATGGAAACGAGCCATGCCACCACAATCACGACGAGCGCAGAAACCCACGCATAGTTGTACTCGTGGATAACGCCTTCCATATGCTCGGTGGCGCTAGGCAGCTGAACACCCACGAGCACGAAGAGCGCGCCGTTCATGATATAAGAGACAAAAGACCAGATGGGCAGACCATAGAAACGGTTTTGGGGTTTGATGGTATCCGGTCCACGATAGGTCAGGTAGAACGCTGCGACCACCACGGCTACCACTCCGGAACCTTTCATGCCTTCAAAAGGCTCGATCTCTTCAGAGAGGAAGAAAGCAATAAACGGTATGGTAAACATGAACACACTGAAGTTCATGGGGCTGCCCATATACGCACGCAGCTTATTTGCACCCCACCCAACGGCCAGGCCAGCGAGAGTTCCAATCAGGAACGAGAAGAAGAACATTCCGGATGCGTTCCCCAGGGCAAGTTCATGACCGCCCGCAAGCTGCAGGGCGAGTGCGAAAAGAACTAGGGTGGTGCCGTCGTTAATGAGTGCTTCCGCTTTAAGGGTGGTGATGGAAGATTTGGGGAGTTTGCCGTTGAGCGTTGCCACAGCCACGGCATCGGTGGGGGCGAGCGCCACACCGATAATCAGCGCCACATGCCACATGTAGATGCCCATAAATGTGTGAAGCACCCAGGCGATAACGAACGCCGTAAAAATTACGAGCACCGTGCCCGAGAGCAGAATGCCGCGCATGCGGGTGCGTACCTCACGCCAAGAGGTGTTTCGGGTCTCCCAGAACAGCATCACAGGCAGGAAGATTTCGAGAATCACGTGCGGGGGCAACCCAACCTCGCGCACCTCGTGCATGGCGTGAACGGGGATGAGCGCCAGCACAAGCCCCATGAAAATGAGCATAATGGCAGGGGTTATTCGTATTTTATGGGCAAGGATATTACCCAGAAGAATCGCCAGCGATAGGGCAATAATGACTTCAAGCACGGTGATGTCCCTTAATGTGTGTTGGGGTTGAAGAAAAATAAACAGCGCCAGAATAACACCTGTGAAGGCGCGCGTATTCCAACATATCACAGGGTAAAAATACGGCTTTCATACTGAGCTGCATTCTCTTCGCGGTGCTGTAGTTCTAGGTGCAAAAGACGCGCGAATGTAAGATACCCCGTGCAGGGGTGCACACCGAGCGGTCTAGTTATCTGTTCTATAGGAGTCGGCTTACGAGACTGTATAACGCCGCGAACCTCACGAAATATGACGATTCGTGTCACGCAGACACAAAGATGCGCGCGCATCCGCAGAAATTCCGTCGCAAAGTGAGCGTACATGCATCGAACGTGAGAAAATGGGGGCATGACTGAACAGACTAATTCCCCAGTAACCGGCTCCCCGCTCGTGAAGCGAGGGCTTGCCGATATGCTCAAGGGCGGCGTCATCATGGACGTCGTCACCCCCGAACAGGCCAAGATCGCCGAAGATGCTGGTGCCGTCGCCGTCATGGCGCTTGAGCGCGTACCCGCCGATATTCGTGCGCAGGGCGGCGTGGCCCGTATGTCCGACCCCGACATGATTGAGGGCATCATTAACGCCGTCTCGATTCCCGTGATGGCGAAGGCGCGCATCGGGCATTTTGTTGAGGCGCAGATTCTTGAAAGCCTCAAGGTGGATTACATCGACGAGTCAGAGGTACTCTCCCCCGCCGATTACGTGAACCACATTGACAAGCACCAGTTCACGGTGCCGTTCGTATGCGGCGCCACCAACCTGGGCGAGGCGCTGCGCCGTATCGCCGAGGGTGCCGCCATGATCCGCTCGAAGGGTGAGGCTGGCACCGGTGACGTCTCGGAGGCAACCAAGCATATCCGCACCATTAAGCGCCAGATCGCCGAGCTGCAGGGCCTGTACAGCACCATGCCCGACGAGCTGTACGTGAAGGCGAAAGAACTTGCCGCCCCCTACGACCTGGTGCTCGAAGTTGCGAAGACCGGTAAGCTGCCCGTGGTCATGTTTACCGCCGGTGGCGTGGCAACCCCCGCCGACGCCGCCATGATGATGCAGCTGGGCGCGGACGGCGTATTCGTCGGCTCCGGCATCTTCAAATCCGGCAACCCCGAGGCACGTGCCAAGGCCATCGTGAAGGCAACTGCGTTCTACAACGACCCCGAAAAACTGGCGGATGCATCGCGCGGTTTGGGCGAGGCCATGGTCGGCATCAACGTTGCCGATCTGCCCGCGCCGCATCGTCTGGCGGAGCGCGGCTGGTAAGTATAGGCCGCCACGTGGCGGATGCGCGCTCGCCGATCGATTATATTCGGTTCAGGCGAGCGCCCGGCCAAGGCATGCAGGGGGTGAAGCTCGATGCGGGCTTCGCCCCCGACTCTGTTCAGATGCGTTATCCGCTCGGGTGAGTTTGGCGCTCTCAAACACAGCCCGAAACCCAACGTTCTACATTGTGTGAGCAACCTAGTGTTGCAGAAAGATAGGCTCATGAGCGAGACTGAGGTTCTTCCCCCGGCTGCCCTGCCCGGTGCGGGCAAAACTGTGGGTGTTTTGGCACTGCAGGGCGGTGTCGCCGAACACGCACGCATGCTCGAATCCCTGGGTGCGCAGGCGGTACTCGTCAAAAGTGCCGAGCAGCTGGCGAACCTGGATGCGCTGGTTCTGCCCGGTGGCGAATCTTCCACAATTGACAGGCTGACCCGTATTTTTGGGCTGCGTCAGCCGTTGATTGAGGCGATTTCGGGGGGCTTGCCGACCCTGGGAACCTGCGCCGGGTTGATTATGCTCTCGACTACGATTGATGATCCGGCTCCGGGGCAGCAGTCGCTCGGTGTGTTGGATGTTTCGGTTGGGCGTAATGCCTTCGGGTCGCAGGTCGATTCGGCGCAGGTTCATTTGCCGTGGCTTACACCCTCGGGCGAGGAAGTCGTGATCGATACGGCGTTTATTCGCGCGCCGATTGTGACCCGCACCGGTGAAGGCGTGCAGGTGGTGGCGCATCATGAGGACAAGATTGTGGGCGTGCGCGCCGGGAACATTATCGGCATTTCTTTCCACCCGGAAGTCACGGGCGATACCACCGTGCACGAGGAACTGCTCTCGCTAATTCGATAGGCTCTCTCCCGCCTCTCCCCTGGTATAAAAAAGAGCCTTTATGTAAATAAAGAGTATTTTTCACCGCTTTATTTACATAAAGGCTCTTTTTTACGGGGAGGGGGAACAATAGTTATCGGAACCTATCGGGGGTTATCGGGATTTTTAAGATAAGTCCCGATAGGTTGAGACAAGTGGCAAACTAGTTATCCCCTTTAAGGGATTTCTAGGGATAAGTTGGGATAACGTACCGCGCAGCCTTATTTTCTGAGACGGTTGCAGAAGCTGTTGTGCTTTCCAGGTAAAGGCTGTACCTAAGGTTCTCTTGCGGAAGAACGGCCCCCGGAAACAAGTGGTGTGCTAGGCTAAAAGCATATTTCATGATGCAAACGCTCATGAACGGAAGGGCTCAGTAGTTGCCGCTACCAAGCCCCTCCAGTAAGCAGGGTCGTTACCTCAGGTTCCTAATCCAGGTTGAGATAACGCCTACGATGTAAGAAACGGTTTGAGCCGATCCATCAATCAGGATGTAGCTGATAAGGATCGCTTGAGCCGTTTCTACTATCTCGTAGAACAGCGTTCCTACTGCGCTTGCGCGCCTTCCGCACGCAGATTTGGTGCCTCGCGCGCTCGGAATCTGCGGTGCTCCAGCCGTCTCCACCCTAAGAGTCATCACGGGGGGTATATTTCATAGGATGTTCCGTGTGCTCTACCCCGGTGAAAAGGGTTAATTCAACTTTACCGAATGTTTTACAGGTAAAACGCTCTCATTCCTAGAGTTCACGCCGCATTAGAGTTCGATCACGGTATCGTCCTGCCGGGCGGGCGCATCCTCATCGTGGGTGCTCACGAGCACGATTGCGGTATGGGCCGCTCGCTCAATCAGTTCCCAGACACGGGCACGGGTAGGCGCATCCAGCCCGGCGGTCGGTTCATCGAGAACCATGACGGTCGCGGGGCTCAGGGCTTTCTGCTCATTCAAGGTTTCGGCCGCCGCCAAAGTACGCGCCAGGGCGATACGCCTGCCCTCTCCCCCGGACACGCTGCCGTTCTCACCCGCGACGATGTCATGACATCGAGCACCACTAGAGGTAAATTCGCTTAGCCCCACCGCCTGCAGGTACCGGTCGCATATATGCACCGGAATGTCGCGCCCAAACGCCACATTCTCATGCGCGGTACCAACCAGCAGCCCAGCTTCCTGCGGCAAGTAGACAAACCGAAGAGTGCCTTGCGGTGCGCTCATCGACATATAAGCGGGGGTAGTTGTCGCACGCACACCAAGAAGCCGTTCTAAAAGCAAACTTTTTCCCGCACCGGATGCGCCACGCACCCAACATGGGCGACCCGGCTTCACCGTATACACACCATAGGATGTTTCACTCAGGTTGCGTGCATCCACGCGGAGGGAAAGTTCACCTGTGGTTACGACATAGTCGACGAGATACGCCGAACTCTCAGCGGCAGGAGTGGCTATTTTATGGTGCGCCTGCCGGTAACGCTCCGCCGAGACCGCGATGGTCGATACCCCAAAGCCGACGGCTTGGAGCGGACCAATTGCCGCCGCGCACACTCCGATGAGTGCCACCGCAGTACCCGTAATCTGCGCCGGAGAACCTTCACCGAATAATACGGTTTTGAGCACTATTGCGAGCAGACATAGAGCCAGCATCCCGCCCTGCCAGGTGTGTAACAACATGGTGTAACGGTAACTTTTGAGAGCTTTTGCTTCTACAGGCAGGCGGCCTTGGGCGTATCGGTCACGCAGAAAGGGAGCTGCCCCAAGGATTCTGCTTTCACGCCACAGGCGGAGCGTGTTTTCCAGGGTGCCGAAACTGCGCATTGAGCCGTCAAAGAATTCGCCTTGAAACTTCTGATGACGCGCAATCAGCGGCATGCTCCCAGCCAGGTAGAGAGCTACAAACCCGCAAAATATGCCTAGCTCCGGCACGCCACCCATCACCAAAATTGAGACAGCACCGGCGATACAACCAACCCCGGCGGGCAGAATTGAGAGGTACAAGGTGGCGAGGGTTTCGCGAATGGATGAGGCCTGCGCATCGACGGCATACGCAATTTCGGAGGCGCCTAGCATAGAGCGTGCGCGCGGGTCGGCGCCGATGCTGGTGACGAGTGCATCCGCCATATGGCGCGATTGCATTTTCTGCTCAATGAACCCGTAGGCAGGGTAGAAAAGATACCGAAAGCTCTGCCCGATGAGCCATAGAAAACTGTAAAGGATCACGAGAATGGCAAGGTTTTGACGCCAAACTTCGGGGTTTTCAAGGGTGCGCTGAACACCATAACCCAGCAGAATTGGGCAGGCGATCAGAGCGAGCGCAGAGATAATGACGGCGGCCAGTACGCTAAGGTTTTTCGGGGATGATGCTCGCCAGGCTAAAGTCATAACGCGAGCACAAAATATAAATATGGTTTGAGGTATTTCACCGAGTTCTCTTTCTCTCCCGCTGCCTGACGCGGCGGGAGAATGTATTGTCGGTATGTGTGCACCTAGGCACGGTATAACGGTATATATCGTACACTTTCCTGCATATTCGTAGGGTTAAAACGTACGATATGCAGGAAAGTGTACGACTTACGGCAAAAGGGCGCGACTAAAGCCACCCGTTGTCGCGGGCGATGCGCACCGCCTCATGCCGGTTAATGGCGTCTATCTTCGCCATGGCCGCCGAGAGGTGGTTGCGTACCGTCCCTGAAGACAGCCCGAGCATGCCCGCAATTTCTTTGACGCTCCCGGCGGTCTCGGCGGCGCGAAGAACCTCAGTCTCACGCCCGGTCAGTGGTGAAGAGCCCTGCCATTTTGCCTCCTCAGCCAGCACCGAATCGACCACACGCAGCCCCGCCGCGGTACGGCGAACCGCCTGCGCCAACTGCGATGCCGTGCCGTCTTTCACCACAAACCCGCTCGCCCCGGCCTCCAGGGCGCGGCGTAAATACCCGGGACGGCGAAAAGTCGTCAAAATAAGCGAACGAACCGGCGCGCCCGCCTGCGATGTCAGGCCCGAACGGGCAAGTTCGGCGGCCGCCTCAATACCGGTGGCGCCTGGCATTTCAATATCAAGAAGCGCCACATCCGGGCGGGTTTCACGCACGGCAGGCAGCACCTCATCACCGCGGCCCACTTGCTTGACCACCTCAAGATCAATTTCAAGATCGAGAATCATGGCAAGCGCTTCACGAATCATCTGCTGATCGTCGGCAAGAAGTATTCTCAGCGGCACGGCTACCCCATAATCTCGTCAGTCTTCTCATCCATGCTGATGCGAATGCGGCACCCATCCCCCACACCTGCCACAGGCGCCTGCTGCAGCCAGTGTTCGGGTGCATTCCCGAGTGTAAGGGTTCCGCCTGCGTCTTCGATGCGGGTGCGCAGACCGGTGAGTCCGCTCTTACACGGGGCATCACCAATTCCTATGCCGTTGTCGATAACCTCTAACCCGGTGGAGTTCAGCCGCACGGTGGCGTAGGTGGCGTGAGAGTGCCTCACGATATTGGTAACGGTCTCGCGCAGCGCCCAACTGAACAGGGAAGAATTCATACCCGCAATGTTCGCGGCGGTTGTCGCATCGGGCAGGCTCGCCTGTATTCCAGCGGTTTCCAGGGCGCGCGAGGACGCCAGAATCTCACCTTCAAGGTCGGGAACGCGCAAACGGGTGACGGTGGAATGCACCTCCGCGAGGGCTTGGCGGGAGAGCTGGGCGACCTGCCGCATCTGCTCCTGCGCGGCCGGGGCGTTGGTTTCCACGAGTTTTGCGGCCAGCTCGGCCTTGAGGTTCACGATCGTGAGGGAATGCCCCAAAACATCGTGCACATCGCGGGCGATGCGTTCGCGCTCGCTGAGGATACCGAGTTCTTTTTCAATGGCCTTGTGTTCCCGGCTCTTGTGCATGCTGCGCCCCACGAAGTAGGCGACAACGTAGAACGTGGTACAAATATCGAAGAGAAAGAACCCGTTAAGAGCTTTATCCCCCGCTAGAGCGGGGAACGGGATGGTTGGCGAATCGTCGAGATACCCCTGCCCCACTATACCGACAAAGTAGTTAGCGGTGAAGACTACCGCAATACCAACAGCTGTTTTTACCCCCAGTTTGAAGGGTACGTGCACGTTCATCAGCCACAGCGCCACCCAGAGGGGAGATATGGTGTAGAGCATCCCGGCGATACCCTGCGGGTATAAGGCAATAACGTAACTGATAGGCGCCGTCACCAGAACGCACCATAAGGCTGTACGCAGTACTGTGTTTTTCACGGGTATAAGCGAAGGCATCGTATGCGCCACGAAGAACAGCGCTGCACATGTCTGATACAACAGTGTGCACAGGTCCATGTTGTTTTTGACGAGTTCAGCTTCAGCTGATCCGCTAAGGCCAATAATAATAAAACCGCTGCTAGAGAGGTTAAGACAGCTCCCCCAGACAAGGGTTCGCACAATACCCGATTTATCGAAGAATGGGGCATCTGCGTTACCTGGCTGAAGGCGGCGGTTCTCCGGCGTATCCGTATCATGCTGAGAGACATGCGGTGTGCGCGTCGTTGTCATGCTCGCTCCGTCGGTACTCGCTGCCGAATAATGTATCCCTATCATAAATGAGGCTCTTTGAGCATACACCGGCGAGCGGAAGGAGCCTATGTTAAATGTCATGGATTGCCGAACCGGTTTCAAGGTCGAATTTTTTGGCGCGAGGATGCCCTAGCCTGCACCCCCTGACGAATGTCACGGGTACGCCGAAAAAACGGGGATACGCTATTGCATATTCGGTGTTCACGACAAGAGCATAAGGCAGGTTGAAGCACCTATGGCAGGTATCTCTGGTTCCTCCTTATCCGGGGGTGTATCCGCGGCGAAAGCACAGGGCGGTCTTATCGTCACGGGGTTATGCAAGTCATTCGGCAAAACCCGTGCGAATGACGATATTAGTGTGCGGCTTATACCCGGGGAGGTAACGGCCCTCATAGGGCACAACGGCGCCGGTAAAACAACTTTTCTCAACCAAATCGTGGGCCTGACCAAGCCGGATGCAGGCAGCATCAGCTATGGCAGCACAGACCTCATTGCCCATCCGGCACAAGCCCGGCAGATATGCGCGATCATGCCGCAGGTAACGTCCTCCCTAGAGGGGGTGACCCCGCGCCAGGCGATAGCGACGGCGGTTCGCATTCGCGGGTTGAAGCCGAAGCAGGCGAAACGGGCGGTTCAGGAAACTCTCGACACTCTCGATTTAGGGGATTGGGCGGACAGGCCGGGGCATAAGCTTTCGGGCGGGATTAAGCGCCTCACCTCATTCGGTATGGCGGTTACCGCGCCCGCCCCCATCTACCTCTTTGACGAGCCCACGAACGATGTTGATCCGGTGCGTCGCGAGCTGCTGTGGAGGATGCTGCGGATGCGCGCCGAGCAGGGTGCCACGGTGCTGATCGTGACTCATAACCTCCTAGAGGTGGAGCGTCACGCCGATAGGTACCTGCTGTTTAATAAGGGGCTGCTAGTTCGTGATGAACCGACAAGCGCGCTGGGTTTGGAGGAAGCAAAAAGTACGCTCTCCATCACGGCTACCCCGGAGTTCCTTCAAGAACTTAGCAGCGTGCTAGATGCACAAATATCCCTCTCACCAGGGAATATGCCAGATATAGAATATATTGAGAAGCGTGCAGAGGGCGATTTCGCTATCCTCCGGGAGTTTACCGTAACCCTGAGTACCGACGAGCTTGAGCTGGCCTTACCCCATGTACTTTCAGGAATCCGTGCGGGATGCGTCGAAAGCTACCGCATAGGCTCGGCGTCTTTGGCCGATAACTATGAGGAGATGATTAACCATGACTAGCACCCTCGTGCCCTCACGAATTTCGACGGTACGCGCCACGGTCGAGCTGATCCGCTGGTCGCTGATTCGTAACGCCATCAACGCGCCGCTTTTTGCGGTGGTGCAGGTCCTTTTAGCCTTTGCACTTCTTTACGGCATCTCGGTCTTCATGCCGCATCTTGACCGGAATTCTGCAGAATATCTGGCATCCGGCGCGGTAACGGTGACCCTCATTTCTATGGGGTGTGTAATAGCTCCCCAGATTATCGTTACCACTAAGACGAACGGCATGTTCGACTATCAGCGGTCCCTTCCGGTCCCGCGCCTGGCGATTCTGGCGGCTGACATACTCGTTTGGGCGGTCCTCGCGATTCCCGGCATTATTGCGGGCGGTGTAGCCGCGAAGCTCAAATTTGGTTTTGATGTGAACCTGAATATCGGCACTATTGCCGTTGTATTCGCACTTCAAGTTGTTATGGCGGTGTTAGGGTTTATGCTTGCGTACTGGGTTCCAGCGTCACTTCTGACTATCGTGACGCAGTCGATTACCTTCATGGTTTTGCTGTTTGCGCCGATTAACTACCCGCCCGAGCGGCTGCCCGACTGGTACGTGCACATTCAGCAGTTCCTGCCGTTTGTGCCTGCGGCAAACCTTGTGCGGGCCGCCCTCTTCGACATCGGCCAGATACAGATCGTGGACGTAATAGTCGTCGGTTTTTGGGGTCTTCTGGGATGCGCATCCGCACTGTGGGCGCTTGCCCGCAGGGACTAGTATGATGTGATTATTCTTCACGCTCAGGGTCTGCTCGGAGGCACAGGCACTATTTCTGCGATAAAAGTAACATTAATCTATATACGAAATATTCGAAATTTGTTTTCTTTTGTTTCACTTATTCCTGTAGACTGTAGAGCACATACCCCAGCGTTGCAGATGCGCTGAACCGAATGTAAGCGCATGCGGGGTACCTGTACGTGATATCTAACAGCGAGGTACATCATGACCACTTCAACGCTGACCCGTGCGGATTTAAACGACCCGCAGCTACGCGAAGAAGTACAGAAGCTCATCCCCGGTACTCGTAATGAGCATGGAGACACCACTGAAGTTTCGTTCTTTCTGCAAGTACAGGGGAAGGACTCGGAGGAACTTGGACCTAAACTATCGGGGCTGATTCGCGAACTGATTACGGCAGTTAGCTCCGGTGAGGATCTGGCTGTTGTCTCCCAAGCACGGGTATTCACCACGACCGCCGCCGCGAAAGAACTGGGTATATCCCGACCGACTCTCGTAAAAATGATCCGTAACGGAGAAATTCCTGCACATAAGGTAGGCTCGCATTTCCGCATTATGCGCGAAGATCTGGAATCATACCAGCGCGCCCAACTGGAGCGTCAGAAACAGGCACTCATGAAAATCTGGGATACAGAGGCAGAACTCGGAATTCGTGAGTAATTCAGATGTATCGCCCCGTTACTTTGCTATATATCCCACCCGACACTTCTGTAGACACTCTGATATTTTCTCTCGTTCGTTAAAACTAACAAGAAGATCCTTTTCAGCGCACTAAAGAGAACCAAAATCAACAGGTAAGGGTTGAAGATGAGTATTGCGGAGCACTATGAAGCATTAGGATCTGAAATCCAGGAACAATTAGCATGTTGTTTATAAATATTATCTGGGCAAACAGAGGGTTTTTTCAACAAAAGGCGTCCAATCTCATATAAAACACCTATATAAAATTCCTCCTCTGAATACTTATATTCATGGTTGAAGTCATGCAGGGGTCTTTCTGGAGAAAACATATAAAATTGTCTATCCACGTTAGATTCTTTAGGCTTGTAAGATTCCCCATCGAAGTCTATGCATTCATATAACTTAGATATATCAAGAACTCTTTCTATAGAGCTATTTCCTTCATTTTGGAGCATTGCAGATAGCTGTGAATGGTTTCCATTAGTTGCCACCGAGAACCCTAAAGGATAAATGTAAGTATTCCGCATATTTTCGCAAGGATGTAGCATATTATTCGTATTTATATCGGAAATATTTTTAGTGATCCGCGAAGGACGCCAAGGTGAGACTAATAGTGGAATAGAATTTATTCTAAAGTTAGGAGCATTTTTAGCGAATTCTATTTGACCCTCGTAAACCTTTTTATATATTTTAATACTTTCCTTACCAAGATTGAAATGTACATACTTATATAATTTACTGGATATTCCATCGAATTTTTCGAGGTTTTTGCATAGTTTCTCAATATTACCGGGTAAATCATTGTAAATATTATCGGCAGCTTGTGAATCTTCTTCTAATACATTGAGAGCATTATTGATGTTTAGCTTTATTATAATTGTATTTATATTTTTTTGGATTGTTTCAGGGTTTTCAGAATTAAGTATTTTCTCTGCATTTTCAAGGTGAGTATCCAATTTATCTTTATTTGATGTTTCATGGTCATCTAATTCTTGAATTCCAAAAAATTTATCAATTATTCCCAAGGTATACTCCTGTATCATAATGAAATGTAATTCTCTGCAGAGGTAATATACTCTAAAGCCGATAGAAGCCTTCCACCGCGCGGGTCAGGTATGCCATATCGTGAACGTGGCACATTTCGCGCATCGAATGCATCGACAGTAGTCCGATCCCCACGTCGATGGTGCGCATCCCCAGTCGGGTGGCGGTGATAGGCCCGATCGTGGAACCGCAGGGCATATTGTTATTCGACACGAACTCCTGATAGGGAACGTCCGCCGCCTTGCACGCCGCCGCGAAAATACCGGCACCCACCGCATCGGTCGCATACCGCTGATTCGCGTTGATCTTCAGCAGCGGGCCAGCACCGGGAAGCGGGCGCACCGTCGGATCGTGATGCCCCTGGTAGTTCGGGTTCACCAGGTGCCCGGCATCCGCCGAAAGGCACACCGAATCGGCGAGCGAGCGGCGGTATTCGTCCTGGCTCTCTCCGCGAGCCTGCGAGAGCCGCACCAGCACATCCTCCAGGAACGGACCGGCGGCACCGCTGCGGGTTTCAGACCCGATCTCTTCGTGGTCGAATCCCGCAAGCATCACGGTGTGCGCTGAGTCTTCATCAGCATTCTCGGCGACATAGCGTTCTAAGGCGCACAATCCGGCATGAACCGACGAGAGATTATCCAACCTGCCCGAGGCGAAAAACTCTCCGTCTCGCCCGAAACGGCGGGGTTCCTGCGCATCCGCAAAGAGCACATCGTAACCGACGATCTGCTCCGGATCGACCGAACCGCCCTCGTCGATGGTCTGCTGCGCCAAATAGGCGAGCACATCGTTCTCGGTATCATCCACGCCCCAAATGGGGTACATATTGAACTGTTTATCGAGGGTCAGCTCATTACGTTTATGGTCCAGATGAGGGGCCAGCTGCGGCACACGCGCCAACGGTCCAGTCACCACATAGCGATCCTGAAGGGTGCCGTCTTCCCGAAGTACCGTCAGGCGCCCAGCGGCGCGCAGCTCACGATCCAAAAAGGAATTAAGCAGTGCGCCACCGTAATTTTCGACGCCCATTTGATGCCATCCTGCCGCCATCACCGACGAACTCGGCTTGAGCTTAAGCGACGGCGAATCCGTATGCGCACCCAGCACCCGGTAACCGCTCGCCTTTCTGCGCCCGCCGACCGCCAGCCCAAGCGATGATCGCGCCGTCACGCATCACGAAATGCCTGCCGACGGCAACCTCATTCTGCCACGGCTCGGTTTCGTTCAGCTCGGTAAACCCCGCCGCCTGCAGGCGCCGCGCCACGGTTCGCGCCGCCAGATATGAGACGGGCGAATCGCAGACGAACTGGGCGAGGTCTTCGATATTTTTGACGGCATCAACGGTCATACTATGCGCCTACTTCTTGGGTTTGGGAATGACGGGGAACGCCGAGGTCCACGGTGAAGCGTCTGTTGATCCCTGCTTATGCGATTGTGCGGCTTCCGGCGAGATTTTCGGAATCGGAGCGGTAGCCCAGGGAACCTCTGAGGTGTTCTGGGATGCCTCCCGCTGAGCCCGCGAGGTCTGCGAAACTGCAGCCGAGCCGTCCGCAGCCGCATTCTTAGCGGATGCGCCCTGCCCGCTTTCCTTCTGCCGGGCAGCTTCTTTCTGCTGAGCTAGGGCCTGAGCCTTGGCACGCTCATAGGCCGACAAGGCATTTTGCACGGGAATGCTCATTGTGGAGGTATCCGGCGCGTAGTTCTTCGAGGAAGGGTTCTTCGTATCGTCTGCCTGCGCGGCGGATGCGCTAGCGGTTCCCTTCTGCGGCGCGGCTGCATTCGACGCAGACCCCTGCGCCCCGGAGGCACGCACCGAAGAACCGGCCTGATTCGAGCCCTGCTGAGCCTTCTGCGCGGAGGCGCGTGCAGCTTTCTGCGCCGCATCCAGATCTATGCCTGACGGAGCCTTTTCCGCTGCTGCGGGAGCAACCACGGCAGGCTTGAGTTCGTCGGCGATAGTCCTCGCCTGTGCAGACTGCGCGGGTTTATCGGCAGCAGGCGCTTCTTTCCCGGTCGCGCGGGCGGCAGTATTCGCGGTCGTCGGACGCTCAGCCTGGGCTGACTCGTTAGTGTGTACCGGCTTTTGAGGCTGAGTCGATTCATGAGCCTGTGCCGGTTGGTCAGTTTGCGCCGGTTTCTGGGACTGGGCTGACTCATGAGTCGGCACAGATTCCTTGGCTGGCGCAGGCTTACCGATCGGTGCAGGCTTATTAGCCGACGCCGAACCGTGAGCCGGTGCCGAACGCTCGGGCTGTACGGGGGCAGAAGCCCCGGCCGACGTATCATTCTGCTCGCTCTTACGAACGCCTTCCACAGGCTTCGCGGCGGGTGCCTGTGCAGCCGGTTTCTCCGCGATATTCCGCTCGGGTGCACGATGCTCCTTAGCCGTTTGCGGGCTTGTGGGGGCAGTCGGAGACGCCGATTTTACCGAAGCATTATCCTGTGCGGGCTTGGCGTTCACCGCCGCAGAGGCAGCAGGTTGTACAGGTTGTGATTGTACCAGCGCCTGCGATCCTTGCGGTGCAGAAGCAGAAGTATCAGCAGCAGGTGAAGCAGCAGCATTTTTCACGGACATACCGGGCTGTGCAGCCGCGTGCGCAGCGCCCGAAGCCGGTGCTGCGGTGGCTGGCGCATCCGAGGAAGGAGCGGGCGCTTCCACACTCATTGACGCACCCTCAGCCGAGGATGCGGCAGCCGCATCCTGGCCCTGATTCAGAGCGGCTTTCCTCTTTTGCCGGTAGGTGTACATGTACACGAGCCCGGCGAAGGCAAGCTGCAGAATAAGGGCCTGCACAAAGTCAAGCGGCTGTTCCTCACGAACCGCACCAAAGGGATCCTCCAAACCCAGCAGCCCAAAGATAAAAATCGAAACATTATTCGCAATATGCAGACCGATACCGGCTTCAAGACCGCCGGTGTACCAGCACAAGAACCCGGCGATCAGAGCCATCGTCAGCACAGAAAGCAGACCCCACAGTCCGTAACCATGCAGCACCATAAAGATAGGCGCTGGAATAATAATTGCCCAAACGGGGTTCTTCAGCCACCGGCCCACGGTCTGCATGAGATAACCGCGGAAGAGCAGTTCCTCGGCGTAGCACTGGAACGGAACTATCAACAGAATAAGCACAATGTACAGCCAGAACATGCCGGAATTCAGCGGATGCACGCTGTTCTGCGTGGTCAAAGAACCATCCAGAGTCGCGAACCCTACATAGTAAAGACCGAAAATGAGGAACCCAAAACCTAGGAAAACACCTAAATAGGACCACCGCATGCGGCCCGCAATGGAGTGAATCAGCCCTAAGGGTTTGAAGTTGGTAATCAGGCGCGCAATGAAAATCGCCGGAATCACCGGAATGATGGTAATAAGGAGCGCAATAAAAACAAGCGGGGTCTTAAAAACGTTCGCGTAAATACGCTGCAGATCGGTCAGGTAATCGTAAGGGACGCGCAGCATCACGGCGAATGCCAGCAGCGCAAAGCTCACAATCAGCAGGAGCACAAAATAGATGCCGGCAATCAGCAAGCCCTCAAGAACCGGGGTGAACCAACGCGCACGCGGGTTCACATGCGATAACCGGTGATAGGGCAGCTCGCTGGCGCGTTCCAGAAGTTCCTTACGGGTAAGGCGGTTACTCCTGTAATACTCAGCAGAGGCGAAGGTAGGCTCAGCGCCGTACCCGTAACTTTCTGCCTGATGCGGGCTCAGCATCGTGGGCATATTTTGGGTATTAGTGACTGCGCCAGGTGGTTGGTTTGTTGGAATGAACTCAGAACCGTGATGTCCGGGTTCCTGCTGGTGATTAGTGCTCATAGTATCCATAATAGAGGGGACCCTCCCCCGAATGTCACACCGGGGCCATCTGTGCGGGTTGCCTTATGGTGTAATAATTTACCCGCCTATGAACTTTTCGGGCTTATATTTTATGGGAAATATGCCATAATTTGAGGGTTACCGTAGTTTAAAATTTGAGGCTACTCGTGCCTACGCTTCCGGGTGTTTTTGGCGCCAGTAGTGAAGGAAGGTTCAGATGGCTCTCGTCTTCAATCCGCCCCCAAATTGGCCCAAACCGCCTGCCGGGTGGTCTCCTACCCCGACGTGGCGGCCCGATCCCGCATGGGGTCCTGTTCCCGAAGGTTGGCAGCTGTGGATTGAGGAGCCCGAGCCTGAGAATGAGCAGGCGTCCCTCAACGGCGGAGTCTTCATCTGCCGCATCGGGCTCTTCTGAGGGTTCTTCCAGTGCGAAGCCCTCGCCATCGTCAAGCTCTGAGCAGAGCGGTGAGTCTGCGCAGGGTTCTGCCCCGAAGCAGCGTACCGCGCCGACCATTTCCGAACAGTTTGCCGAGCAGAAAACTTCCCATCAGCAGACCCCTGAGCAGAAGACTCAGGCGGAGTCTGCCCACGCTCAGGATGCAGCGTCCAGGAGTTCCGAGCCGCGCGAAGCCGCGGGTGAGCGTGCGGGCGCATCCGGTTCCGGTGCAGCGGCAGACTCTTCAGCCGAGTCGCAGGTGCGTTCCGAGCAGAGCGTTTCTGAGACCCCCGTGAACCGTCAGAGCGGCGCCGCCGAGGCTCCAAAGCCTCAGGTTTCGGGGCCTACCCGCGAGACCGCTCGCGATACCCACAATGCCCCGTCCGCGCCGGAGGCAAGCGCACAGCAGCCGGGAGTCGCGCAGGGTTCGGGTGTTTCTTACGATGCGCGAGAGCCCCTCAGCGACGCACAGGATTCTCAGGGGTCCGCAGGTTCTGCCGCTGCAGCAGGTGCCGAACGGCCCGAGGCTGCACGACAGGAGCCTGTATCTTCAGAGTCCGTGCAGCAGCAGGTTCCTTCACGCGAGTCACGCCCCGAGCAATCTTCGGGTCAGTCTCAGGGTGAGCCTACGGATGCGCGTGATTCAGCTGATTCGCGTGGTACCGAGGCTCAGGTATCTTCCCGACCGGCTACTCCCCCGCGCGGCACTTCCCAGGTTCCTCCCACGCAGCAGCGTTTTGAGGGGCAGTCTCAGGCTCCCGTGAATCAGCAGCAGTCGGGCTTTGCCGCGCAGAGTTCTCAGGAGCAGAACGCTCAGAACCGGGGTCAGCAGTCTCAGCCGCAGCAGCCCGCTCAGTCTCAACACGTTACTCAGGCTCAACAGCCCGGGCAATCTCAGCAGCCGCAGTCTTTTGAGGCCCAGCGCCAGCAAGAATTTGCCCAGCGTCAGCAACAGGAGTCTACACAGCGCCAGCAGAGCTTCAATCAACAGCAGGGCTCTGGCTCTGATCAGCCTCAGCAGGATTTTGCGCAGCGTCAATCGAGTTCAAACGTTTCGCAGTCTCAGACGCCGGGAAGCGGCTCTCAGCAGCAGGGATTTGCATCGCAGAATTCCCAGCAGAATTTTGGTGCTCAGTCTCAGCAGGGCGCACAGTCACAGCAGAGCTTTGGCGGTCAGGCTCAGCAGAATCGGGCGCCTCAAGCGCAGGGTTCGCAGAACCAGCAGCAGCCTCGCGGGTTTGATGCGCAGGCTCCTCAGCCTTGGCAGAATCAGCCCGGTCAGCAGCAGTTCAGCCAGCCCCGTGAGCAGAATCAGTCTCAGCCGCAGCAGCCCGCACAGTCTCAGCAGGGTCAGCAGCCGCAGTCTTTTGAGGCCCAGCGTCAGCAAGAATTTGCCCAGCGTCAGCAGCAGGATTCTACACAGCGCCAGCAGAGCTTCAACCAGCAACAGCAGGGCTCTGATCAGCATCAAGGTTTTGCGCAGCAGAACCAGGGATCCGAGCAGCAGGGCCTAAGCGCCCAGTCCCAGCAGGGATTTGCCGGGCAGAACGCTCAGGAGCGAAGCGCTCAAGCGCAGGATCCGCGAACCCAGAGTACCCAAAGCCAGGGCGCTCAGAACCGAGACACCCAGGGTCAGAGTGCCCCGAACCAGAGTTCGCAGGCGCAGCAGTCCCAGAGTCGAGAGCAGCAGAGCCAGCAGGGGTTCGCTCAGCCGCAGTCTCAGCAGCAGCAATCCGGCCAATCCCAGTCAGGATATTCTCAGCCCGGTCAGCATCAGCAGGGTCAGTCCGGTCAGTCGTACCAGGGACAAAAGCCTCAGCAGGGTCAGGATCGGTCACGCTCGGGCTTCGGTGCAGGTGCCGCCGCTGGTGCTGTCGCAGGCGCCGCAGCGGGCGCGGGTGCAGCGGCCTCCTCCGGGGCGGGCGCATCCGGCGCTTCGGCTCAGCAGCAGGGTTCTCAGAGCCAAAATACGCAGAGTCAGAATGCCCAACAGGATCAGAGCTCTCAGTCGGGACAGAATCAGCAGCACTCGGTGCAGAACGCTTCGAGCCAGCAGGGTAACCAGTTCCAGGGGCAGGGTCAGCCCAACCAATTCCAGGGCTCGCAGTCGCAGCAGAACCAGCCTCAGCAGGGTCAGTACCAGGCCGGTCAATCGCAGCAGTTCCAGCAGCAGAACGGTGCTCAGAATAATAACGTTCAGAACAGCGGTTTTGCTCAGGGTTCGTACAATCAGAACCAGTCGAACCAGAATCAGCAATACTCCGAGTCAAACACCTCGGATGCGCTCAACGGGTTCACTGCGGCGGCAGCATCCGGGTTCAGCGATTCACCGTATGCAAACGGTCAGACTCCCTTCAACCAGCCCGAGAAGCCGAAGCGCCCGTTCTTTGCGACTCCCGCCGGGTGGAGCGTCATCGCCGGTGCTGTGGCGCTGTTGATTATTATCATTCTGGTACTGATTTTCACCCTGCCGCGCGGATCTTCCAATGCAGCAGCATCGGAAAGCCCCGCCGAGTCATCATCGGCAGCCTCGGCATCGTCAGAGAGCTCGGCAAGCTCATCGCCCGCCGAGCTGAAGAATGTTGAAGCGAAACTGCCCAGCGGCGATTTCAAGGAGTACAAGGGCAAAGATAAGCAGACCATCGATATCGAGAAGCCCAAGGGCAACGATTCGAAGGCTATCGTCTACTATGAGTTCACCCCCTCCAAAGAATCCAACTCGCGCCATTCCCTGGAGGGGCGCACGGGGGACGATAAAACTTCCAGCTTCGCTCTGTACACCTCCGCGCTGACCAAAGATAAAATCTCGGGCACCCTGTGGATGGACTTGAAGACTTCCAGCCCCACCCGCAAGGTGAATGTCGATAGTGAGGGCGAGTGGCTTATTCGCGTCTACGATGCTTCCTCCGCACCCGAAGATTTCTAAGGGTGAGAAGATCAGCGCCGCGTTCAACTCCTACGCCGTGATCTACTCGGGCGGCTCGGGCACCTTTGGAGGCTGGCTACGAGCGCAGGCCGGTAATGAACCTGCGCGTGATGGATGCGGCCCGCTCGAACGATGTCATCTTGGAATCCAGCACCTCAGAGTTCCAGGGCACCGCGAAGTTTGACGCTTCCGAAGATGTTTACTTGGCGATTAACTCCTTCCAGGGCACCTGGAACGTCGGTATTCGCTAGGTAGCCGATAACTTCTTGGTCTAAACCGAGATAGAGAAGACCCCCGCATCGTCGATCACGATGCGGGGGTCTTCTGCACGGTTCGCAAGGCTATGCCGAGTTCGGGGCGTTTGCCGACTCTGCTGCAGGTTTAGCGCTGCGTGCTCTCGGGGTGAGGGCCGCCCACCCCCACAGCAGAACGGTCACGATAAAGAGGCACACGATCGGCGTGCCGCCCAGCGCAACACCCGGCGCCGCCAAGAATTCGAGCCCGTTCATATTCCACTGGGTCATGCCGCCGAGCACGCGCGGGGAAATATAGAGCCCCACAACGCCCACCCAGGTCAAGATGCGCGCCACAGTCATCGCAGCGGGCGGCAGGTATGTGAAGAACTCGCCGAATGCATCCACAATAAGCACGAGAACCAGAAGCGGCAGAAGCACGTTATGATGCGACCAGCTGATCGGCGAGAGGCTGACCATGAGGAACCCGGTCACCGCAACCTGGGCGAGAACCTTGTTGCGGCGTTCGAGCTGATAGAGAATCGCGGCGGTGAGCACGACGGAGAGCGCCGCCAGCAGGTAGAAACCGAGCTTGGCGGCGGTTCCGTTCAGCCCATAGTGCATGAGCCAGCCCTGAATCGAAATATTATCGACGAAGTTAATATCGCCCACACGCGAAGGATCTGAAACCGCGTGGAACCAGTACTGCGGGGCCTCTTGCGGCAGCAGAACAAAGCCGAGGGCAATGGTGGCGAGGAAGGTTGCGCCGAGGGTGATAATGCCCTTCCAGTCGCGGCGCACCAGCAGAATAAGCCCGAACACGAGCGGAGTCAGTTTCAAACCGCCAGCGATACCGATGAGTACTCCGCGCGGCACACGTGTTGCCGGACGCAGAAAATCGGCAAGAATCAGCACCATAATGATGGGGTTAATCTGCATAAGGTCGAAGGTACGCCGCCAGGGTCCGCAGAGCATTACCACTATGGTGAGTGCGGCGATCATGCCGTAACGCCCGAGCTTATCCTGAAGCGGTAAAGGCCGTCCATGTGCATTGGCATAGGAATACATGATGCTGGAGAGCCACCAGGCGGCGGCGGTCGTAATAAGCACCATAATCGCCATACCCACCTTGAGCGGTATGAAGGCGAACGGCAGGAAGACTAGCGCCGCAAAGGGCGGGTAGGTGAACGGCAAATCCAGCACGCCGATGCTCACCATAGCGCGCCCATAAAGTTCTTTGTCGAAGCCTTCATTATCGAAAATGGTCATGGCACCCATGCGGTAGATCGAAAAATCCAGACCGCCGTAGGTGTTCACGAAGGCTTCAAAAATATAGCCGCCCACCACCATGAGGATGAGCGCCACTACTGCAAGTTTGCCCAGAACCGGAGTCTGGGCGCGGGATTCAGTCATGGCGTATTAGTACCTGTCTTACTGAGCTGAAGTTCTCGCCCTTTAGTGTAGCGTGGATATTCTGTTCACCGAAAGATTATATTCCTCTTCAGGCATATACCCAGATGAGAGCCTGTCTTTCTGCATGACATCTGCTTACGTTAAATACATTGCTTGGGGCGTGGGATGCACGCATCAATCGCTGACGTGCAGCGAATGCGGTTCCTCACCCTATGCGAACAAGCCACCCACGTTATATTCCAAATACAAAATATATACTAGTCAGAAGTCTTTTCCGAAGGTTTTTCGGGCTCAGGTTTCGTGCTGTCGTGAGTCTTACCCTGAGAACTCTGCCCGGAAGGCTCGGCACCTTCACGCGGCTTCACCTTCGCTACCAAGTGTGTACCGCGTTGAGCTCGGGCGCGCCGCAGTCCATGACCTGCCGATTTTGCTGCCGCCGAAGATTTCGCCGCGGGTTTTTCATCGGTTTTTACGGAGGCGGCATCATCGTTGCCCTCGGTGGGCGCATCCTGATCGGAAGATTCGGGGTCTTCGCTATCGTCCTGAACCTTCGCCTTCTTGGGCATCTCGGCGATGCGCACCGCAACCTCTAAGGCAAGCACCGCAAACGACGCATAGTAGACGATAATCGAGGGGTACAGATAAGGATTTTTCTGATTTACCCCCACCATCGTGACGGCAAAAACTGCCAGCTCAAGGACCACCACCACAAGCTGTTTGGCAGACCCGCCCGGATTCCTCATCATCAGGTACAACGCCATCAGCGTAAAGAGAACGGGAAAGAAGATCTGCCCCGCCACCGCCATTCCGTCTTGGTCATAAGCGTAAATAGCGAGCGCTTGCATCACAGCGGCAACGGCGGCGAGGGGGGCGAGAGTCAGATACTTCATAGGGCTATTCTAGCGTTTACCACTCGCCGGTACCGTACTGTATGACGGCTCACGCAAAGCCAAAATTCGCATGATTCGGGCAATATAATGGAACTATATGCACTGTGACTTAAAAGCGATCGAAAGACAACACCGTGAGCGAGAATCCCCATAAGCCCCACTCCCTCGGGTTCTGACTCAGAAGGATCAACCGGCCGCGATACCGGTCGTGGCGGCGCATCCTCAAAGCCGAGCGCGGCGCAAAATTCTGCACGGTCCGGGGTCGATGTTTCAGGGATCCGGCAACGATGGACTCACGATTGGGATGCGCCCCACCGAACTCCCCGGCGCCTCGCTAACGCCCGAGGAGATTGCTAAGCGCGCGTCCGGTCGGGGCAGTTGGCACCGCCGCGCATCGAAACCGGTATCGTACTGGATGTTTGGCGTTATTATCGCAATTCTGGTGCATCGCTTTATCCCCAAGGGCGGCTGGCTGATCGTGCATATGGTGACTCTGGGGCTGATTACGAATTCGATTCTGATCTGGAGTCAGCACTTCACCGAAGCGCTCATGAAGATTAAGATCCCTGATTCGGCCCGCGGCATTCAGGTCACACGTATTTTTGCACTTAACGGCGGCATTGTGCTGCTGATGGCGGGCATGATTCTGCAGGATCTCATGCCGCAGTTTTATCCCCTGACGATTGTCGGGCGCGCTGGTGGTAGGGTGCTATGGTCGCCTGGCATGGCTATGCGCTTCTTCGCCAGGTCAAACAGGCGCTTCCCTCGCGGTTTGGCGCCACGATTCGTTTCTATATCGCTGCGGCGTTCCTGCTGCCCGTCGGTGCCGTGCTGGGCGCGATGACGGCCCTGCCTGGTTTGCGGGGCACGCTGCATTCGCAGTTTATGCTTGCGCATGAGGCCGTGAATGTTCTCGGGTTCGTGGGTATTACGGTGGTTGGTACCCTGATTACGTTCTGGCCTACGATGCTGCGCACCAAGATGGTCGAAAACGCCCTGGGAACGAGCGTGCGCGCCCTCATTCTGATGTGCGTGGGCGTTGGGGTTACCACGCTCGCTTCACTCTTCGGGATGCGCCCCCTCGCGGGCGCGGGCCTGCTCGTGTACCTGCTGGGGCTGCTGATCGTGGCGTGGGTGATGGTGCGAACCCTTCGCACGAAGCGTCCCCACAGAGTTCCCACCAATGTCGGTGGGTGCAGGTTTTATCTGGCTTATTATCGGCGTGGTGTGGACTGCTCGGCTTGGTGTTCACCACCCCGTTTGAGGAGCTTCGCATGAGCGAGGTAACCCCCATTTTCGTGGCGGGTTTCCTGCTTCAGGTGCTTCTAGGGGGCTATGAGTTACCTGCTTCCCCAGCGTATGGGCGGCGGGTCCCGCCGTGGTGCGCGCATCCAATAAGGAGTTTCAGTAGGCTTGCCGCCGGGCGCGTGACGGTTGTGAACTTGAGCCTTATTATTTTCATGCTGCCGAATGCGCTTACGGGCTCTTGGGTGAAGGTCGCGGTCTCTGCCGTGGGGTGCGCTCGGTCTGGCTTCGTTCCTGCCGTTTATGGTGCGCGGCGTTAAGGCCTCGGTCAATACCCGTAAAGAGATGATGGCGGCGCGGGCGCGCGGCGAGAAGCCTGACCCCTGTCACGGAGGTCAAACAGGAACCCGTGAATCATACCCGGCAGACCCTTTTCGGCGCGCTTGCTGTGATTCTGGCGCTGACCTTGGGTATTGCAGCCGATCCCAGCTCGGTAGGCTTCAACTTTATAGGTGGTTCTACGGCGACCGGCACGGGGCAGACCACAACGCTGAAGGTCAAGGCAACCTCAAACTACCGGTTTACGCCCGATACCGCGCAGGTTCCGGTGGGTAACCGCCTGGTGATTGAGGTGACGAACGACGATCAGGGCATGACCCACGACCTCACCTTCGCCAACGGCGCGAAAACCGGAACGCTGAACCCCGGCGAGACTAAAGAGCGTGGATGTTGGCGTGGTGACCTCCGACCTTGAGGGCTGGTGCTCGGTTGCCGGGCACCGCCAGCAGGGCATGGTATTTCACGTGAAAACCACCGGCAATAACCTGCAGGCGAACGGGCATCACGGGGGCGCATCCGGCGGTAATAACGGGTCAAATGGCTCGGGCACAAACACGAATCTGCTGACCGCGCAGAACGCGAATATTGATATGCACGCATCCCCCGGCAAAGGATCATGAGCGCCGTGACCCGGTACTGCGTCCCGTGCCTGCGGGCGAGAAACGTGACGGTAAGACCGTGCACAAGATGACCATGGATGTGCAGGAGCTCGACCGTGAAATTGCACCCGGGCTTGACGTGAAGGCATGGACATTCAACGGTTCGTATATGGGCCCGGTGCTGCACGGTAAGCTGGGCGACGTCTTCGAGATTACCCTGGAGAACAACGGTTCGATGGGGCATTCGCTCGACTTCCACGCGGGCATGGTTTCGCCCGATAACACGATGAAAACCATTGCCCCGGGCGAGAAGCTGACCTACCGTTTTGAGGCTACCGGCTCTGGTATTTGGCTGTACCACTGCTCGACCGCGCCCATGAGTCTGCATATGGCGGCAGGGCATGTACGGTGCCGTCATTATCGACCCGCCGGATCTGGAACCGGTAGATCATGAGTATGTGATGGTTCAGAATGAAACATACCTGACCGATACGGGGCAGACTGCGGCTGACGGTAATAAACTTGCCGAAGTTTCCTCTGACGGCATTGCGGCGGGCACCCCCTCGCTCACCATGTTCAATGGGCACGCCACCCAGTATGTGAATCAGCCTTTGGAGGTGAAAACCGGCGAGCGCGTGCGCATCTGGCTGCTGGCTGCGGGACCGTCGAAGGGCATGAGTTTCCACGTGGTCGGCTCGCAATTTGACACCGTGTATAAGGAGGGCGGCTACCTGCTGCGGGACGGCAGAGACCCGTATGGGGAAACCGGCGGTCACTCGCAGGCGCTCGATCTGGACTCGGCGCAGGGTGGTTTTGTTGAGATGCAGTTCCGCGAACCCGGCACGTACACGTTCGTGAACCACCGGTTCGCCGAGATGGAACGCGGCGCTATGGGGCACATCAAGGTGACGGATAAGTAGTCCGGGCAGTCGGGGTGGCGGGATTATATCTGTCGCCTCCCTGCCCCCCCCTACTGTCTTCCCAGACTTGTGTCATGGTTGTGATCCTTTTCAAAGCACAACCATGACAAAAGTATGGGCTCAGCGGTACTAGCTAGCTGCCGAGTCCTTCCACCGGCGACATCCGAGCCGACCGTGCCGCCGGCAGAGCGGATGCAACCAATGCTGATGCAAGACCCACCAGCAGTATCAGCGCCAGACCCAGATACGGCAGATCCGGCACGAACTCCACCTTTTGGTCTGTTGCAGCAAGCACCACCTTTGCGCTCACGCTACCGATAAAGACGCCCCCAAGGATACCCAACGCCACCGCGCCGAGGGTGATTAGTACCGCCTCCGCCGAAATCATGCGGCGCAGCTGCTTGCGGGAGAGCCCCAACGCACGCAGCATCGCATTCTCGCGGCGGCGTTCATTGACCGAGAGAGTCATCGTATTTGCCACGCCGATCACCGAGATCACCACGGCGAGGGCGAGAAGACCCAGGGTGATCCCCAGCATGATCGTCAGAACCTGATCGAGCTGACTGCGCTGTTGTAGACCGCCGGTGAAACTCGTTGCCGTCATTAGCCTTATTAAGCTGATCCTGTAGCGCGGAGTTCTCAGTAGCGGTCAGCGGGGATTTAGCGTGTACCAGCACCATAGTCTCCGCCCCGGCTGAGGGATTCATACCCCCTGGGGCAGCGGATGCGCCCCGCTGCTCCCTGCGCGGCTGAGCCTTGGGGCTGTTCCCCAGCTTCTTCAGGCTGCTGCGGGGTCAAGGGCTGCGGGTCATCCGGGTTCTGCAGTTTAGCACCGGTGGCTGGGTTCACCACGTACAGATTCGCGATCTTACTGGTCGACTTAATAGGCTTGAGTTCGATCTCTCCCTAAGGGTCCGCGTGCCTTCAGGCGGGTGGAATCGTCAAAGCCCGCATTGTTATACAGAGATTCGGGCACAAGCACCGTGTTATCTTCAGTCGGGTACTTGCCCTCAGCCGGAATAACCTTGGCGAAGTCTTCCTGGCTGAGCGCCACCATACTCGCGGTGTTGCTCATTGACTGGCTGCCGTCTTTCGACGTGAGGGTGTACTCTAGGGACACCGGCGGCTGGAGCCACCGCAACGCTTTCGACATTCTTAATCCCCTGCACTTTATCGGCAACCGAGTGCGCCTTAGCAAGGCTCTCAGCCCCCGTGCCGCCACCGGTCCCGTAGGTTGCCGTCGCCGAGACGGGATAGGCACGTTCCATGGACTTTCGCCGTCGATGCGGTCATGATGGAGTACCCGCTCAGTACTGCAGACACCACGAGCACACCCACCAATACGGCACGCCCGGTCGAAACCGTGCGCTTAGGCGAACGCAGTGCGTTAGCGACTGCCAGATTCCCGGTCTGGGAGCGAATCACCGAACCAAACACGCGAATCAGTGGCGGCAACAGCCACGGCAGGAGTAAGAACACGGCAACGCCCAAAAGCAACGCCGCAACCATGACCAACAGCACCCCAGCGCTGCTTTTGTTGCACACCTGCATCCGGGGCACTGGTCAGACTCAGCGACTGCCAAACTGCTGCCGCCCCTGCCACGGCGGCGATCAGGCCCAGGATCAGACCCGCAATGCCCGGCTTCTTCACGGCTTGGGCGGTACCCTCCCCCAAGGCGCTGATGGGCGAAATATTCAGGGCGCTACGCGCCGGGGCGAGCGATGCAACAACCGTTACGAGCGTGCAGACCACCACACCCACCACGAACGCCAGCGGGTTATACGAGACCATGAAATCTTTAAACAGCACACCGGCGAGCGCCGCGACCGGATAGACGAGCGCAGCGCCGATAGCGGAGAAAATAACTCCCCACCACGAGCGCCTCAACTAAGAGCATGCGCACCAGGGATTTCCCGTGCGCCCCCAGGGTGCGCAGTAGCGCCAACTCGCGGATGCGTTGACCGACCAGCACTGCGAAACGTATTCGAGATAACGAAAGATGAGACCAGCAGGGCGAGCGCCGCGAACGCCCCTAGAATCACGCCGATAAAGGCAAAGAATTGTGATGTTTCTTCTTTGAGATCCTGCAGGTACTCCCCACCTGACTTCGCCACGGGTTCGGTATTCTGATCACCGGTAGCTAGCTTTTTCTGTAGCTCGGTGCGTGCGTGGGCGTCATCGTCACCTTTGAACTGGACGAACGTCATGCTGGGGTACGGTAGTTGTAACGCTTCCTTAGATTTCGGGTCAAGCTGTTTGAGCGCCTCATCTGCCGCGTTCTGATAGGAGGTACCACCAATATAAACGTTATCGTTTGAGAATGAGCCGGAGAATCCGGTGTCGAAAATGCCAGCAATGGTGTATTCCTTGGTGGCACCGGTGTTGGGGTCGGTAATAGCTGCCACAACATCCGGTGAGGTCACCGTTGAGCCAAGGTGCAGGTTGTGTTTTTCAGCGAATTCTTTTGAGATCAACAGCTCGGTGTCTGTGCTCGGCAGTTTACCGTCAATGGGGAAGGGGAAGAGCTCGGTGTCGGTGGGAGCCGGTGTATACCGCACCTTTGCTGAGTTTTCTCCGGTGCCGAGTTTACCTTGCCCGTCATATATGACCCAGGTGCGCTGAACCGAAGGGTCGTTGGTGATCGTGTCGAGATTTTCGGGTGTGAGGTAATGGTTCGCCGTGTAATTATTTGGGTTGTTAGTTCCAGCCGAGAGGACCACGTTATCGTCCTCTGAGAGCGCATCTCCTATCGCGGCATCCATAGTTCCCTGTAGCGAGCCGAGGAGCACAATAATGGCGGCAATAAAGAATGAGGCAACCGCTATGCCGATGCCGGTCAGAACGTACTTACCTTTAGAAGCGCGCAAGTTAGAGCGCGCCACCGTATTCAGAGATGTATTAGTTCGTTTAGACATAGTAGACATGCGGCTATTTCCCCTCCTGTTAGATGTGCGGATGCTTTACCCTTCCAGCTGTCCCATCGCCTGCAGCACAGCATCATGCGTAGGATTCAGCATCTCCCCAGCAATCGCACCATCCTTTAAAAACACCACACGATCAGCATACGAAGCAGCATGCGCATCATGGGTGACCATCAGAATCGTCTGCTTCTGCTCAGTGGCGGCATCCCGCAATAGCCTGAGCACCTCAGCACCCGAATTTGAGTCAAGGTTACCGGTGGGTTCATCAGCAAACACCACCTCCGGGCGCGACAGCAGCGCACGCACAATAGCAACACGCTGCTGCTGACCGCCTGAAAGCTGTTCGGGGCGATGACCCAACCGGTCCGACAGACCGAGGGTTTTGACCAGGTATTCACGCCAGGTCGGGATCCGGCTTCTTGCCCGCCAACCCCAGCGGCAAATCAATATTCTGCCCGGCGGTCAGGGTAGGCACCAGGTTAAACGCCTGGAAGATGAACCCCACGTGCTCACGCCGGAACTCGGTCAGCTGGTTATCCCTCTGCCCGTACAGTTCGGTGGTACCTATACGGATGCTGGTCTCTGGAATATGATCGGAGTATCCAGTGTGGCAAGGGTTTGCATCAGCGTTGATTTGCCTGAGCCTGAAGGACCCATAATCGCGGTGAACTTACCCCGCTCAAAATCAATAGTGACATTATTCAGGGCGTGCACAGTTGCCTCACCCCGACCGTAGGTTTTGAACAGGTTTTTGGTGGATACCGCTGGAGTTTCAGCGGTGGTTTCTGCAGTAGTCATATTCTTAATTGTTGCAGGCACCCACCGTAAAACCCTGTATTTATACCAGCGGGGAAAACCCCTATATATTTATAGTTTCCACGGATACCATTAAAGAAAAACCCTCAGTGCTTACACCGATGGCGAGGTTGACTCCGTGGCAAAATTTCGTAAATACGCTCTCATAGCACTAGCGATTGTAGCGTTCTTGACCCTGATGTTCCTGCTTTATAAAGGCACACAGCGGAACGAGGCTACACCCAACAGAACGGCGACGCCCAGCGTATCCACAAGTTCCGCGCCGGTATCGAGCGCCCCGGTACAGACCCCGCAGGTTTCTGAGCAGAGCGCGCAGGCGGCACCCGCACCGGAACAGCCGCAGCAGTCGCAGGGAGCGCAGGATTCACCCTCGGAATCTGCTTCGCCATCCGCCGCAACGAATACGACCAAACCGTCTCCGAGCACTTCATCTGACGCTGGGCAGGAACAGCATAAAGCCGATGCTACAAGCGCCGCCCCCAGTGCCAGTGGGTCTGCCAGCGCATCCCCGGGGAAAGAAGCCTACATGCCCGGAGGACGTCTCCTACCAGCAGGTGGCAGATGGAGAGGCTGACTGCACGTTCGACTATTCTAAGGTGCGCCTGAAGACCATGCAGGAGGCGGAGCAGTACGCGCGTAAATGGCTCTACCCCGAACCCGGCACCTATATTCAGGTGCGGGATTACCGCGAGGCTAAGGTCAAGATTCCGGGTATGGATAAGCCACAGAGCGTATTTGTTGTTCGCGCGGTTGCGCGTTCTTCGGAGGATCAAGGCGGTAGCGGAGCCGTCACTTGAGCGTTATCTGGCCCAACGGCTACTATCTCACCAGCGATGACCTCCCCGACGGTATTGAGGCTCGGTAGGTTCTGCCTCGGCTCTTCCTTCGTTTCTGTGCGGATACTAGCGCTCAGATCAAAGGGGCAAATGGAGACAGGAATTTTGCTTTCCGATCCGTGAAAACCGCGCCAGTCGGGCTTGCTGGGGTGCTAGGCTAGAGGAATGGCGAAGAAGAGCTCACTCAAGACCGCATCCGGCAAGAATATCTTCACGAAAGTGACCGCCGGGGCGCTGGCGCATTGGCAGATTATTGCCTCCGCGCTGCTCCTGGGTACGGGTGTGGTGGGGCTCGCCGCCACCTACGACGACTACTGCGGTATGACCGACTTAACCTACGCACCGGAAGAGGTGCACGAGGATCTCCGCAAGGCCGGGCAGACAGCGAATATCCGCCCGGGTGTGATCGCGGCGCAGCTTGAAACTGAGAGCCACTGGCGCATCAATGCTGCTTCGAGCGCGGGTGCCCGAGGCGTAGCCCAGTTCACCGATGAGGCTTGGAAGGATTGGGGCAACGGCGGCGATATTCTTGATCCGCACAATTCGATTGATGCGCAGGGCCGGTACCTGGAATCGCTCAAGAAACGGCTGGGCAAATACGCCCACAATGACGACGAAGTGCTCGACCTGGCGCTTGCCGGGTACAATGCTGGCCCCGGTGCGGTCGAAAAGTACAAGGGCATTCCGCCCTTCCCCGAGACCCAGAACTATGTGCAGAAGATCCGCGATCTTTCCGAAACAAAATATAAGCTGACCTGCACGCCGGACCACCGGTTTAAACAGTCGCAGATTGTGCGCATTGAAGCTCAGGCTTCCAAGCAAGACTCCACCGCGCCGGATGCTCTCGCCGCAGACTCCGTACCTGCTGTCGTGCCGTCTTCGCGCACCGGGTCTAGGGAAAGCTAAAACCGCAAGAGCCTTATTTATAAATTCTGCGGACGAATTCCGCCACCCAGCAGGCCTTAAGCTAAAGTACCTGCGGCGCGCGAAGGCAGGGTTTGGGGATGCTTTGTCGAGCCTCGTAGCAGGGAGTATCACCGGATTGAGCAATCACCGGAATCGAAGGGCGACCATCTCCGACCGTGGCAGTGACTATAAAAATTTTTCATGCACTAGATATGTCTATCGGCGTGTCACTGACCTACATGTACCCACTAGCCACCAGATTACGAGGCATACAGCCGTCCGCGTGGAGAGCTAGAATCCTCCACCTTCTATGCACTGGGCATTGCATCAACTGGTGCGTGTACGTAGTGCCAATCGACCGACCGGGCTGTCGCTTTCTGATTTGTAGAAGCCTTAAAGTGCTTTATTTACATCCTGCGTGGTGTATCTAAAGTGCTTTAAGGCTTCCTTCTCTCCCTTCCCTCCCCTCTCTCCCAGGCTGAATCGAGGTCAAGACCTTGTGAAGTACATGGAGAGAAGCGGAATATAAAGAGAGTCCGAGCGATAGCGAAGTCCACTTAAGCAGACTTAAAAATGAAAAATGAAGCTTCTAGATAGAATAAAAAAGCGGATACACACAGAGGTAAGGCAAATGGGAAATCGCACTGGCGCCAGCTTCGGGGGCAAGCCCGAGGTATCACCTCGCAAAAAAGGGCGATCGCCCGGAGAAAGCGAGTTGAAGAGAAGGCTTGAGCTAACGGATTCAAAAAGTGGTGGGTTGCTGGGCATGCTAGTTCACATCCACTACGGGGAGACCTGCCCACTACAGCAAACGTGGTTGAATGGCAAAACGCAATTCAGCCCCTAGTTGAAGAGGTTATCTCTGAGATAGGAATGGTCATCTCCTCCGTTCGGATGTAGACGTTCCTACAAACGGACAATATACAAATGTTTTCCTTACCCCTATATTTAAGAATGAAAGCTTTTTTATAAGGAAGGTAGGCATCATGAAAACCAAAAAATCGAAAGAAATTTTCTGGAGCATCATCTCAATTCTCGTAGGCGGAGGAGCCTGGCTAACCATGCAGAATATTTCATGGGGTGTAGTAGACCCCGCGAAAGTCGGTCTCGTATTCGCAGTAATCGGCCTCATTTCGCTTATCTGGGCTCTCTTCGATAAAAACTCCGATAGCTCACGAGCGCACGAGACTATACGTGACACCAATAGGTCAAAGGAGGATTAAGAAAAGACAAACCGGTGGAGCACTCTCAGAATCGATGAAGCCTCTGTCATGCACCTCGGAGTCATAGATACCCCTACTCTAGGTCGCCATGCCGATGCCCTAGCTTCTCGTCGTCCAAGCCCTCAGGAGCTATTCCAACGCTGGGATACGCAACAGTGGAAAATTGCTGACATCGAATTAGAAAAGGACATCCCCCCGGAGAAAACAACCCAAACAAGCAATACCGACAGACACAGGCAACAGGACGACAGGGCAGAGCAAGCAGGCCATCGATAGCCTGCACCACACAAGCGAGACCCCGACGCCGCGGGGTCTCACGCTCTACCCGGCAAGGGCACCTTAAAAATTGTTTGGCTGGGGTCTTCGGCTTGCGCTGGGTTCGGCTTGGACTCCACCGCGCCGGATGCTCTCGCCGCAGACTCCATACCTGCTGTCGTGCCGTCTTCGCGCGCCGGGTCAAGGAAAGCTAAATTTATGGGTTTTAGCTGCTCTTCCAGCGATTTGATAACCCGATTTTCTGGCGATAATTTTGATGAGCGAGTCCTCTACGCATGCTGCAAAATATTCACCAGGTTCCCCAGCGGATCGCGAACAAAGAACCTCCGCACTCCCCAGGGCTCTTCAGCAACGCCATATTCAAGCGCAATACCTGCCGCATGAATGCGAGCGAGGATTTCATCAAGATTATCTACTTCAATCGATAAATCAGGAACCGGTGTACCTGAGCCCCCTTCACTGGCTATGCTGACTTGCACAGTCATAGTTTCCGCATTGCCGTAAGTCTGTATCCATCCGTGGTCCATGAGCAGCTCCAGACCCAGGACATCCCGATAAAAAGTAGCGGCAGACTCGGGTTTATCAGCGGCAAGGTTAGTAACGATACGCTTAACAGCCATAAGCAGCCCCTTCCATGAGTGTTTTATCCCTGGCAAAATCTTCAAACGGCATTTACTCTGAAGCCTATCAAAAGATGCACGCTGAGGGGTGAAGGCAGGGTTTCGGGTGCTCACAGACCCTATGGATAAGCCTTCTTATTTTTATAGCTTGAGAAGCTCTTCCTCGTTTGTGACCACCATGGCATACGTAAATTGATGCTTCGACAGGATAGCCTTCATGTCGGGGAGTTCTTTTTCTTTAATCAGCTTATTCTCATGCAGGCTGTATATGCGCAGAGTATCCTTATTGTCCGTTGAGTTTATGTTGTAGAGGTAGTTATCAGACCAATAAAAGAGACCCTGATCTTTCGACCTCTTATAGTCTTTAAGGGTGAAATGGCGGGTATTTTTTCCGGTTTCTACACAAGAATCTAATAAAAGGTTTTACATCTATTTGAATCAAAATAACATCACGAATATGCTGCGTAAACCCTACTATATATCTTTATAAACAGTCGATAAATGAACATATTTTATGCACAGCAATGAACGTAAATGATGCATAAAGTTCTTGTTCTCTATAAATTTGAACAGTATAATGTGATAGTGAGCGTATTCTCTCAACATGTCATAACCCCTAGTCGGAAACCTATGAGAGGAGCGAGCATGGCACATAATGATCACCAAGATAAACAGCCAAAACGTAAAGAAATTCCGTCTTCGCTCTGGGTCTTTGCCCTAGCAACTTTCGTTTTAGCGCTACCCCGTATTGGTGACGGTCGTATATTACCGCTCGATCTCACGACTTCTTTTATACTCGGCGCGGTTCTTATCGTCTGCGGGTTCTGGATGATGTACCGCGAACACAAGAAATCTTCCGCGCAGAAAAAATAAGCCCCAGGACACTAATTTTTCTACGAAAAGACACAACCCATGACTACTTTCTACGCCAAGTCAAAGATGGCTAACCCCGAATACCGGTACAACATCCTCAACACTGATTTCAAACCAGTCTATGAAACCGACGGCAGGCTCCGTCTCGGTGGAAAAAGCGTCGTCTTCACTAAGGCAGATACCGAGGAAAAAGTCATCACGGTACACCGCGAACCCGACATAAAACACACCTACACCATCGAGTCCGCAGATGGTAGCACCGCAGCTACCGTGAAATACACGGATTGGAAGCCCTTCCGCCCAAAATTCAGCGTTAAAACCTCCGATGCGGAGTTCATCATGGATGGAAGCGCATGGGTCAAAGGGTTCGAGATTCACCGAGAAGATCAGGTGGTAGCAAAGATAACCCGCCCAGGACTCGGAGTTAAATACGGTTATATTATTGACATCATGGACGAAGCATTCCACGATGTCACGCTCGGATCATTCATGGTACTCTCCCACTACATCGGCGGCAGGCGCAGCTTTGTAGTAGCCACAGGATAGTCCTTCCCCTTATTCGCCTCATATATGAACCTCCAGATTTTATCCACACTCCCAGAAGTCTTATGGATACCATCAAGATCACACATTACATTCGTCAGCATGCAAAAGATAGACTGACCCTCACCAGCATTGCTAAAGCCTGCGGGTACAGCCCGTACTATCTCTCACGTCGGTTTAGGCAGGTGAGGGGATACACCATTAAGCAGTATGTTGAGGTGTTGAAAATTCAGTGCAGTATTGAGAGGCTTCTGGATCGTTCCTCGCCCGTTAGTACTGTAACAGCTAGCGCTATTACTGCCGGGTACAGTAGCTTAACGTCCTTCTCCCGCACCTTCAAACAGCATACGGGTAGCTCGCCTCGCGATTATCGCCGGGAGTCTTTCAATGCTCAGAGCGTGCTCTTGGGACTGTGCGGTCGCACCGCCCAGTTTGTGCACCGTCAAAGCGCCATTACAACACCGCATCGGCTAACGGTGTGCGCAGTGTATCCGCCAGGCTACCGCAGTGATATTACGTTTATGGGGCTGTTTCCTACCGCGATTCCTAAGGGAGAGCCGGTTATTGGGGTGGCGGCGGTTGGTTCTGTGGAACACACCTTCACGAATATTCCACCCGGAACCTACTACCTGCTGGCGTGCGAGGTGCGTTTCGGGGCGCATCCGCTGAAGGCGCTTAGTCAGAATTACCGAGCTAAAGCAGACTTTCCTATAACATTTGATGCGGCAACAACACCTGACCCAGTTCATCTGACAATGCGCATGCCTCTGCCCGAAGACCCGCCTATCACCATGAATTTTCCGGCGTTGCTGGCACGTTACCTGCCGTCACCCCGCAAGAGTCAATAAGTGCGCAATTGAAGATAAGCAAAGATAGTGTGGCTTTGCTACCGTGAAATTATTGCCTCCACCAATCTACTAGGAGAATTTCACATGGCACAGATCAATGTTTATCTTTCAAACCACCACGGAACCACCCGTGAAGCTTTCGACTTCTATGAGAAGCTTTTTGGGGCGCAACGAGATGGCCTTATCCGCTACCAGGACATGGCAGACACGCTCAAAAGCGCTGGGATGTATAAGGAAGAATGGGGTGAGAAGATCGCGCACACCGCCTATAAAGTTTAATAACATGACTCTCATGGGCTCGGATGTTATGCATGAAGAAGCGCCCGAAGGCGCACCAGCAAGTTTTCTGGTCTATTCGGCTGATTCTGTGCCCGATGCGGATCGCGTTTTTGCAGCGCTGTCAGAGGGCGGAACCGTACTTTACCCGCTTGAGAAGCAGGTGTGGGAAGCCTACGACGGACGTTGCATCGACCAGTTCGGCACCGCTTGGGAAGTCATGTACTAGGAAATGGCGTAGAAGCGAGAAGTGAAAGCGATGGTTTTCAGCCGCTGAGGGACGTTATGCCGAGTGCGCGAGAATACAATAACGTTCCGAAGCTGGCGAAGGTTACCGACCCAGAGGAACCCTGTTCCCGCTGCAAACCATCGCTCCCGAAGTTGTTATGCCGGTTGCCAAACACTTGCAGAACGCCCGCGTGCACCGCGCATCCAACAGAGTCGTGAGCTACGAGGTGAAACATTCCCAAACCGAAGCCGTGGCGAGAAACCTTCGTGGGAGGCCACTGCGCCCAAATGTACCCCGCCTGGCTGCTCTGCTCTTCCTGAGAATAAAGCTCCCGGTAACGGCCCCTCAACCATCATCAGGTCATCGTGGCGTCCGCTCTGAATAATGCGCCCATCCTCCATGACCACGATATTCTCGGCGTTGCGCACCGTTGAAAGCCTATGCGCCACCACGACCTTCGTGCACTGATACTGCGCAATCAGCTCCGTCACCTGCCGCTCGGTCGCGGTGTCAAGCGCGCTGGTAGCCTCATCCAACACCAAAATGCGCGGGATACCGCAGCAGAGCGGTCACAATCGCGATGCGCTGGCGCTGACCGCCCGAGAAGTTCTCGCCGCCGCTCGCCATGATCGTATCGAAAGCCCATCGGCAAATCCTTCACAAAATCCAGGATACCCATCGCGAGAACACTCTCCTCGATTTCTTCACGACTACGCCCGTCATCCAGGCCTGCCGTGAGGTTATCGTAGAGACTTCCCGACCTGGTTTGCAGCTGCTGCGGCACATACCCAATATGGGAACGTAACTCGTCCAAAGAATAATCTTTAACATCGATTCCGCCCACACGAATCGTGCCAGAAACCGGGCTGTACAACGAACACAACAGCTTAGCCAAGGTACTCTTACCCGAACCCGGACGAACCCACGAGAGCAACATCGTGGCCCTCTGGCACGCGCAGCGAGATATCCGTCAGCACAGGTTTATTACCGCCCGGATACGTAAAATTCACGTTCTCAAGGTCAAGGTCACCATCAGCAATATCGGTGACAGATCCCGTGCTCTTCTCCGGTTCATAACGCTGAATATCCACGATACGCGCAACCGCGCGGTCCACCGCGATAATGCTCATAATGCCGAACATCGTCGAAGCGACCGACGAAAACAGCAGCGCAGAAATACCCTCGGTCGCAATAGCCTGACCGAGCGTGAGCGTTCCATCATTCACCAGCGGTATCGACGCCAACAACAGGATCAGAGGACCGCCCAACTGCACCACGGATGCGGCAGACCCGAGCACACCCTGCTGCAGCACCATGCGGCGGCGCATTGACGCCAGCGACTGCATATAGGCTTCGCGCCAGGTGTTATAGGTGGGCGTTGAGGAACCCGTCATCTTCATGGCTGCAATGGTGTTGATAGCGTCAAGCTCAACCACCTGCGCTTCGGAGGCGTGCGCATACTCGGCGTCGAGCGCCTGGGAGGTGGGGCGCGCCGTGACGAACCAGATCAGCATCAGCACGGCAAGAACCACGAAGGTGATTATCAAAACCTGGCTCGATTGCTGGGCGATAAAGATGAGAATCACGATCATCGTGCCGATGTTAATCACGAACTCGGTCAGGCTTGTAGACAGGAAGTTGCGCAGCGTGTTTACGCTTGAGAGGCGGTAGAGAATATCGCCCGGAGAACGCAGCGCGAAATAGGTCAGCGGCAGCCTCAGCAGCCTGTCGAACATATTGCCCAAGAGCTTATATCCGATGGACGAGACGATACTCGCCAGCGTTGCGGCACGCGCAATGGAAACCAGGTAGTAGCCAATAACACCGACTACCACACCGACCGTTGTTTCCACGACGGTGTTTTTTGCGCCCCTGAGTTGCGCATCCACCACGGTTTGGATCACCATAGGCACGGCAAAGGTAACGCTGTAGGTGATGATGAGAAGCAGCAGGAACAGCGCGTACTGGCCGAACATTTTCTTCGTGAAGAAGGTGCCCAGCTGCCAATCTTGAAAAACGCTGCGGGATTTCTTCTTGAAATCGCTCCGCGGGGACGGCACCAGAATGCTGCCGGAAAAAGACTCTTCAGCCTCCTGAAGGTCCATCACCCGCATTCCCGTGGAGGGGTCCATAATATGCACGCGATCCTTACGGATGCGCACCAAAACCACGTAATGGGAATTGTTCCAGTGCAGAATGACCGGCTTGCCAATATCTCGAAGATGTTCGAGAGAGGGCGCCCTGAAGGCTTTGACCTCCATACCCTCCTCAACGAGAAGGTCGCGCACTTGGCGCATCGAGAGGCCTTCACGACCGGGTTCGGCAATCAGGCGAAGGTCTGAAATAGTCTGATAGCGCCCGTAGTGCTGCAGGACGGACGCCCCCACGCCCAGCCCGCACTCGGTCTTCGCCGCCTGAAGAACAGCAGGAAAACCCATACTATCGAACCTCGAACGGCTCGGGGATAAGAGGGCTGTACGGGCGAGTATTCTCTGCCCGGCGAGCCAGCCAGGACAGCACACCGGAGGTACCGACCATGAACGAGGGAGTCAGCGAGTAGCGCACGGATTTATCGTCGAGGACTGCCCGAATATCCGATGCGCTGTAACCGTTCTCGATGGCATCCCGGATAGCCTCTGCACACGGCACGTCGGGGATCCGGTCGGCTATCCAGGCGAGTACATCCAGGGTGCCGAAGTCGCCGTGACAGAGGGTGAGGTTGCTTCGGGTTCCGGTGCGGAACGCATGCTGTACCGCGCGGTCGAGGTCGGTGCGGCTGGCGAGTTCGGGCATCCACAGATGCAGTGCCGCGAACGCGAGGGCGATGCCCGCGCTGCCGGAGCACCAAGTTCCGCTGGCATGCTCTTCGCCGCTGTCATGCTCGGTGAGCTGGGCTCGCCATTCGTCCCCGGTGTTGAAGTCGTTGAGGCGGCGCAGAAGAATTTCGACGGCTTCGCGAGCACGTTCAGGGTGAGGGCATCTGGCGGTTCCACCGGGCGAGCGCGAAGATTGATCCGCTGATTCCGTAGGCGAATCCGCTGCGGTGCCACCAGTTTTCTTCTGCCATACCGGCGATAATGTCTTGGGCGTGCCTGTCTAATACCGCCAGCAGGGCTGCGCGGTCGGTGGCGAGGTTATAACCCAGGAGCAGGGCGGCAGCCCCTACCTGGTGGTCCAGGTACCCGGGCATAGGGATGCTGAACCTGCGCCAGACGTGCGGCGGTGCGGTCGCCAACCTTGACGGCTGCCTCAGCAAAACGGGTATCCTGAAGGTTTTCTGCGGCAGCGGCGAGCGCGAAGGCGATGCCTGTTTCGCCGCAGGATATGCCGTCGCAGGTTTCGGGGGGAATGCTGAAATAGCCTGTCAGCGAAGACATCTTGCGCGATGGGGTCCAGTACCCGACGGGCCGTCTGCGTGTATTCTGGTTTTTCGAGCATCCGCGCGGCCTGGGTGAGGGCGAGTGCAGCCCCGGTTGAGCCGGTGTAGAGGTCTATGCCGAGGACTTCGGTGTTCCACACGCTAAGGTGCTGCTGCCACAGGCCGGGGGTGGGTGCCAGCCAGGTCCAGGCGTCTTCCTCTCTGCCGCCCGGGTGGTTCGTCGCCGTTAGCTGGTCGGCAATAGCCTCGCAGAGTTCTCGTTCATGCTGCACGCTCTGCCTGTTTGACAGTAGCTCTGCCGATGCGTCCGCGAGTATGCGATCCGGCGGGTAGGGTGATACGAAAGCTGACCAGATCTGCTGCATCTGCTCTTCAAGGTCGTCTTCACCGAGAGCGGCAATATGCTCCAGGGTTTCATCGAGCGCGCTGCTGTCGATGGTCAGTCCTACGGCGTGCCCGTCGAAAGATATGATCTCGGAACCGTCCGTGCGATGCATGAAGAAGGGAATGTCGAACCGCCAGAGGGCTTCTACTTCGGCCCCGATCATCTCAAGGGGACGGTTATTGCTCAGTGTTGCGGCACGCAGCGCGATCGTGGCGAAGACTTTTTCGGAGGCCAGCGCTTCGGGGCTGCTGAGCATTTTGAGGATTCGGGTGTAGTACCTGGTGGATTGCAGCAGGGCACGCAGCGTCAGCCCAGAACAATTTGTGCGAACTATCTCGGTCATGATTTCGCGGTGCTCGCAAACCCACCGGTACATCTGCGTGAATCCGCGTTCGAAGGCGCGGGCGCGGGCTGCCTCAGAAATACGCCGCTCCTCCGGGGTGCTGGCGTTAGCTTCTTTGGCGCGATCTGCGTCTTCCGTGGTCGGGTTCTCTGAGCTTGGTTCCCGGTTGATACGAGCCACAGCATCGTCACGGAAGGGATTTGCGACGGTTACCTCGTGGAAGGGGTTCGTCCCCTGTTCGCCGTGCAGGAAGCCTACGTCGCGGAACCCTAGCGAGATATCGCGGCGTGTACGGCGGGTGGGCAGAAATGCACTGCATGCTATTCCGCGCAGCCAGCGCAGGTAAACGCTGCCTTCGGGAGGACTCTGAATATCCTCCGTCAGAATATGCACGGGGTGGAGAATCGTTTCAAGGTCAATCGGAACGGGTTCCGTGCGCAGGGGTATCAGATTCTTGGCGTGCAGGTCTTTAGCCTGCAGGGTGTAGAGCAAGCCGCCAGCCGCCCGCAGGCTCCAAGGAAGTCTTCGGCATAAAAGTCTGCGTCTTCACGTTTAATAAACTCCATGAAACCATAGCCGTCACCCCGAATTACGCGGGCAGCACGCATCGAAGGCGCCCCCTGCGCGGCAAGGTCTTGAACGATTTTCCAGAAGACCCATTCGCCTTCAACATTGCGGGATTTGTAGACCACCATGCCCTGAGTGAATTCGAGAAGGCAACCGGCGCGTCCGCCGCCGTAACGAGTTCTGGGCAGGTCAAAGGATTCGAGTTTGAGGGGTTCGTCATCTTTGACGTTAAGAAGCTCACGAATATCATCTTCACGAGCGCTCACACGCTCAAAAATCTCGGCAATCATCGCATGAAACTGCTCAATAGTCCTGCCGTGAACACCGGGCAGAAGCGGGTAGCTTGCATAAAAGTCATCACTAAATTCTTCACCCCAACGTCGGCAGTAGTCTTCATACCGTTCTTCGGGGGTGTCGCCGTGCAGAAGCCCCTGCGAGGAGATCTTTTTAATGTGCGCAACCAGCGGTCTGAGGTAGAAATTAGTTAAACGCGCGGTCAGGTTCTCCAAAAACTGACTAACCAGGAGGGGAAACCGCGACGGTGCGGCGTAGCCCGATGCGGCAACAGCACGTTCAACATTGTCACGCTCACCCTCGGCAAGCTGAGCGATGAGCGCATGAAACATGGAGGGCTCGGCCGTCGACCCCAGTGCTTTGAGCACCGGAGCCGACAACCGTACGATAGACTCGGAGTCGGGAGTATTGGATGCGGTACCCAAACGTTCTAACAACGAAGTGCTAGATACATACGTTTCTAGGCGTCGGAATTGCTCATCATCCAGTTCAGGAAGAAGTTTCCCTGATTAACACCTGGTATCTCCTTATCTATCGTATTTACTTATTCCCCGGACTTAGGAAGAGCTGCCGCCCCAGAAGCCAAAGCCGAAGTTGTAGTTGCCGCAGCCGTTACCGCAGTAGTTGCCGCCGCCGTTGTAGCCGCCACCGCTGTAGCCGCCGCCGCTGTAGCCGCCGCCGTGACCGCTGCCGTTAACCTGGTCCAGGTCGAGGTCCGAGATCTCTTCCAGGAGCGTGATATCCTTAGCCATGGTTATCCTCCTTAAATATTCCTGATCCGTTCAGGAATAGTATTATCGGTGTTTAGTTTGATGCTGAAGACATCAAACTATTCTCTGACTGGGTTCCAGGTGTTTGCTTTTCCACAGTATTCGCCTGGAACCCACTACCCTTCCTTACGGCGCAGCTAACGCCCCAAGGAAAGGAAGTTTGTAAAATTTGTTACTTATTTTCTGTAGCACTGCAAACATAGCTATGAGACACAGGCTGCCAGAGCTATGTCATCTAGAATTATGTAGGGGATGCCGCGCGTGCTACAGGTGCCAAGCAACAAAAGCCTTACATCTTCATTGACTATGAACTTTCGTCGCGGGCTGCGACATATAGAGGTGGTGAGATATATCTTCTATTCTCATCATGCGGCAAGGTCATGGAACAAAAGTCCTTATCAGAGTCGGTTTTCTCTCTATTGAAATCGGTGACTCTACAGTAACAACTTGATAAACGTGTTTCAAGATGTACTCTAGGGGTCAAAAATTTATTGTGCACTCTTTAAAATGGTAAATAATATTGATGTCAAGCATTTTAAACGTAATTCAAAACAATAATCATTACGAGTTTGGGCTGTAATTTCAAGGGTTTAGATTTATTTACTCGGAAAATAAAACGCTTGGAAAGTATTTTATTATTTAGCTTAACTTTTGTTTTTTAATTAGATAAATAATTTTGAAAAAGTTTTTGTAACGGTTTGGTATCATTTTTAAGATAACAAAACCATTAAAAAAATTCCCGAGAAATCTGAGTATTGTTGCTTAGAAATTTAAACTTTATGGGTGAAATATTATGCGGTTTGAGGGGAACTTGCCGCGCTGGTTTTTTTGAAGAAGCACCAAAAACAAATTTGGATGCTGTCGCCCAGGCAGCACGCTTGTGCGACAGCATCCACGTTTTTTTCGGCTGCTCTACGGCGCAGATTGTTTACTCGTGCGAGCCGCCACGCATATCCATAACGACTTTCCCAAACCG
>BNJV01000976.1_pt1 | contig 106464 bp, 152 predicted proteins | sample 8540591 | NCBI WGS metagenome assembly BNJV01 (sample SAMD00202457, study PRJDB9452) | human saliva metagenome | host: Homo sapiens
AACTGCACTCGAATAAGCCTTTAGCCCACAGCTATAATATCCTTAATCTCATAAGGAGGTGCCACTTGCTCCTATAGCACCATAGGATGCGAGGGTTGAGAGATGTAACCATAGGATATATACCAAAATCAGGATCTTTAAGAGTATCCAAGCTGTCCCTCTAGAAGAACTGTCTTGCCATTTATTGCTTCCTGTATGAAAAGTGCGGTATCGCAAACATAGGCGCAATCATATCTCTGTACTCGTGAAGCGTCTCAAGGAGCTCTGCCTTGTCAATAGCAGGCTTGTGATACAGATGCTCTAAAAGTACATCTTTTTGTATACACTCTTTCTATTTTTCTTTAAGAATCTCGTCATCAGCTCTGATACCTGAAAACCAATCTTTGCATATTTATCTGAATAAAAGGAGCTATGCCTGACTTGGTAGAGCCAAGTGAGTTTTGCCCAGTCTTTCTTCCTCATACTCATCGAACTTGATATGGTAAGGCATTATAATCTCGTGCCCTGTCTGATACAAGCACCTTTGGCTTTGGCACTCCTTTTCAATCAAAGAGTTGATTTCTTTAACCAGATAAGAATATTGAGTGCAACTCCATTTCCGATAATACTTATAGTATGGTCATAAAATACTCTGATAGGAAGTAAATGAGCGCAAACTTTACCTAGTTGATTTGATAATAGTATGTCCTGCATTTGGCTTCCGCCCTGAAATCTTACTATGATGTCGAGATGTCAATGCAAAGCATATCTGTAATCTTGCCCTTACCTTCGTCTCCCAATTTGCTCCAACTATTGCTCTTACCATTGCCCTGTCGCTTTCTTTATAGCTCTGGCTTTGTCTCAACTTCGTAAGCCTGTCTGCCAAGCTCGATGTAAAGCTCCAAGTATGCTACAGTTTGTCATTAGGCTGTTTTGGAACTATATAGTTATCCATGTCCTTTAGTTCAGGAGTATTTCAAATCACCCGTTAAAGTAACCAGTAACCTTTTTCTGATAAGCGAGTCTGCTCCTGGTTCATAACTCCTCCACCTAAGATTGATTTTTGTGGTGAAACAGTAAGTATATAATTAACCAGCGCCTGAGCTATATACTCGCTTTCAATCTCCCAAACAAGGTCATTGTCTTCCAAATCACTAGAGCCTTTCTTTATTCCATCTTTTCCATGGATGGACCTGCCGCAAGACCTTCAAGACAGCTGTCATAGTGTATGGAGCATGCTGATTCCTTATCCTCAGGATGCTTATTTACTATGTTGTGTCCCGCTTCCAGGATGAAGCATACGTGTACAGCTTGCCTCCAATTGCAATACCAACACCTATTCCTGTTCCTATTGGCGAGCATACACACCGAATCGATGCCTTTAGCACAGCCAAAATACCATCTCACCAAGACAGGGAACCATTTACGTCAGTATCTATTTTCATTGGAACCTTTATTTCTTTTTGTAGTTCTTTAAGCAGGTCATAATGTACCCAAGGAAGCTTTAGGTGTGTCCAAAAATCTGACCGTAGGTAGGTGATGCGGTGATACATCCCACCGGTCAAAACAACCTATTCAAGAGTCGCTTCTATATTTTTGTCAAAACCATTTTAATAATGTCAGGTACTGTTTCTCAGGAGTGCCTGTCGGTACTGATATCTGCTCGAATATCTCACCCTTTTCATCTCCGACACAAAAGAACCATCTTAGTTCCGCCTGCTTCAAGACCACCTAGTCTCATCTTTCTTCTCCCTGATTTTATGATTGATTTTTATGACGTACACTCTTCATTATAACATGGATATAATAAAGGCAAGACGAGAATAATTTGACATAATTGAAATTATTTTTAATTATCCTAAAATCCCCTATATTTTAATGGCAAATATCAAGTAAACTCACTATTTATTGGATTTAATCTGCCGCTATTGACAAAAATTATATTTTTGGTATCATTAGACTTATCAAAAAGAAAGGCACAGTACAGGTGGCAAAAATGATTGATAAATAATTTTAATTTATGAAACTTATAACAGACTAATTTTACGGAATAAGTCTGTGTATTTCTGAATTAGATTATTTATAATTCTCCACGGTAACTGTGTTATTTTTATGCTTTTATCATTAAGTTCTGATATTGACGAAATCTTGATATCAAGGCATAATAATACCTCTTTAGGGCTGAATCAATTTTTATACTTTCAACATAAAAGATGATAATTGATTGCAGCTCCTATGTTGATGGCGATGGGAAGATGTAGTCTGTTTCAGAAAATGAAGCAGACTTTTTTCATTTTAGGAGGATTATGCTACAGATAAAAACCTAACCCTAACCCATAAAAAGATAATCGAATTATACTAAGTAACTTTCCTCTTCATTTTAACGATGGAGATAAGGCTGTAATTATCGGCGAAGAGGGAAACGTAAAAGTCCACTCTACTAAAAGTGGATATATGACAAAAGAGCTAATAACAGCTACTGCGATGAAGATGGAAGCCCTTGTTAAAGTCAGGAGAAAAGCTTGCTTATCTGCCTCAGGAGACTGTCAAAGGAGGTGCTTAAGCTAAGTGTATATGACTATTTTATGCAGTCAGATAGCTTTCCTCTCACATAGTCCCAAAACTTTATAGCAAGATGGCTAAAGACTTTGGGCTTCCCGATGATTTTTACTACAGCGAACAAATCAATGGAAACTCTGTCAGGTGGCGAAAAAATCAAAAGTTTCACTTATCAGGCTTTTACTTGAAGAACCCTACAGTATCTTTTTACTTGATGAGCCGTCAAACGACCTTGATACAGATACTCTTTGCCTACTTGAAGATATAATAAATAACTTTTCAAGCATATAGTCATTTTCATATCTCATGACGAGGTATTAATTGAAAATACTGCTAATATGGTAATTCACCTTGAACAGATTAAAAGAAAAACAGAAAGCAGATATACATGTAGTCAAGGCTTCCATATCTTCAGTTATATGGAGGATAGGAAGCGATGGGTTTATAATCAGGAAAGAGAAAGCTGAAAATGACAGGCGTCTGAAAAAGGTTCGAGATGAAAAACTAAGCCGCATATACCAAAAGTGTTGAACACGCACAGGCAACTATTTCAAGAAGAGACCCAGCGGGTGGACGGCTCTTAAAAAGAAAGATAGCATGCAGTAAAGTCTATGGCTCACCGCTTTGAAAGGAAGAAAGAGACATGACTGAAAGTCCTGAACAGGAGGAGGCTATCTTTTTTAAGCTTGGAGACAGGAACTCTTTAATTCCATCCGGAAAGACAGTCATAGAATTGGAGCTCCCTAAGCTATATACCCCGGATAACAAGGTCCTCCTTTGCTGAAAATATCAGCTTAAATCTTCGTGGTCCCTGAAAAATCTGTATAACCGGAAAGAACGGCTCCAGGAAAGACTAGTCTCATACATAAAATTGCTGAAATCTTGCTATCTAGGACTGATATAAAGGCTGAATATATGCCGCAAAACTATGAAGATATGCTTAAACTGGATATAACTCCTGTAGAGTACCTCTGCCCTGATAGCAGCAAAGAAGAAAGAACAAAAATCAGAACTTTTTTAGGTTCGCTAAACTATACATCAGATGAGATGGAACACCCAATCTCTGAACTCTCAGGTGGTCAAAAGGCGAAGATTTTTCTACTTAAGATGAGCATATCTAAGGCAAATGTACTCATACTTGATGAGCCCACGAGGAATTTTTCTCCTCTTTCAGGTCCTGTAATCAGAAAGATGTTAAGAGAATTTCCAGGTGCCATCATAAGCATTTCACATGACAGGAAGTACATAGAAGAGGTCTGCGATAAGGTCTATGTTTTGACAAAAGAAGGTCTCAGGTAGTGAAGCAAAATATTTAAGGGACTGCCTCAATAAGCGGAAGTACAGCAAGATATAATAATTTTTATTAAATGATGTGTATCGCATTCTTATTGTGGCAGCCCCTGACTAGGCTTAATCTAAAAAGCAGTTCAAATCTATTTAGCTTAAGATTTTCCGGGAAAGCATCATCTTTTTCAATTTTTGTAACATTTTTATAGTTTTTGGTTTCTTTGTAACATAATGATCTGCTACTCCCTCTTATCTCACTCATAAGTTTTTCACGCATCGAAGATGTCTTAAGGAGTTTTCCATACTTCTTAAGATCCACACTAGAGTGTTCTCTTATGAAATTCATGCTGTAATAATTGGTCTCAAGCTCTGAGATGAAGTAAACCATTTTCTGAACCTGAAGCCACGACAAGCTCCTCGCTGTCATCAGATGGTGTGAAATACTTTTCCATAAAATTAATAGCATTGGAAAGTGCCTTCTCAGCCTTTTTCTGTGGTGGCAATTACTAGAGCCTTCTCTTTAGCAAAAACTCAGACATTTTAGTGGCAAATTCTTCTTCTGAAAGCCCCTCAGTCAGTGCTACAAGCTCAGACAGCTTACTTATAGTCTTAAAGATAAATCTTATCCTGTACCTTATCTAAGACTCTGCCAGAGTGAGCTTCTCATACTCTTTCCTTTCAGCCTCATAGAGCTCACATACTGTCTTATAGCCCTCTTCTTCCTTAGCCCTTTTAAGCACATTAAATAGCCTTTTTAGATATTCCTCCTCCTATAAGTCTTTATAAAGTAATTATTAAGACCTGAGAGCATCATGGAAACCACACTTATCTTCTCATCAAAGCCTGCTTCCTCATAGCCCGGAAGTTCAGCTGAAATATCTCCATTTTCAAGTATATCTTTTATCCTATATTTATTCTCATATTTATGGAAAAGCTCAAGGAAGTTGACAAAGTCTATAGCTATTCTCTTATCCTTTATAAACTCAAGTGCCACCTCACTATTTATCTCAAAGCCCTTTCTCTCATATCCCCATAAAAGCACTGAGAAATCCTCCCATCCCCTTGGAGTAACTATTCTCTTTCCTTCAACCGTAGTCTCCATGTGGTAGAAATTTTCTTTTTTAATCTCCAGGAAACTCATTATAGCAGGATGAACTCCCTGCTTTATCGCATAATTCTTCCATACGCTATATTCTGCTTCAATTGTTATCTGTCTTATTCTATCCAGAGTAACAGTGTCAAACTCCCTTACAGACTTATTATAGCCCGCAGGATTGCCCGCAGTAACTATAATCCAGCCCTTAGGTACACTGAAGTTTCCAAACTTCTTCTCCTGTAGGAACTGAAGCATCATAGGCGCAAGTGTCTCTGATACACAGTTAATTTCATCAAGGAAAAGTATTCCCTCCTTAATGCCTGTCTTTTCTATGCTCTCATAGATACTTGCTATAATCTCGCTCATAGTGTATTCAGTGGTGGAATACATCTTTCCATCATATTCCCTCTCTTTTATAAAGGGAAGACCCACTGCACTCTGCCTCGTATGGTGGGTAATGGTGTAGGGATACAAGTGCAACCCCTTCCTCAGCTGCCACCTGCTCCATAATTGCTGTCTTTTCCCACTCCCGGAGGTCCCACCAAAAACAACGGGCGCTGCTTCACCTGGGGCATCAAATAATTACCCATCTCATCCTTTTTCCAAGTACAACGCTAAAGTACGCTTTATCTCTGTCTTAGCCGCTTCTATATTCATTTCAACTCTCCCTACAATACTATTAAATACAAAATTTTCTATAATTCCAAATAATTAAACACAAGCTACAAAACAAGTATCAAACCCTATCCACTACTTAAATGTTTAAAAATATAATACGTAACATCACACTCTACTCTAATGATTAAAATAACTATTTTTCTCACTCACCTCAGCCCCTGTTTGTAAAGTGTGCTCGGGAGCGAATGCGTCCCTCCAGCTCTGAGCTCACGAGCACCTTACAAAGGTAGGGGCGTCAGCAGACAGTTCTTTTAAGACAGTGGCGTAACTTCAGTATGAACATCACTGAAATTATATTTTAAACATCCATCACCAAATGCATTGCCCACACAGGAAAACTCCACTCATATAAGGGAATTTTTCCATCAGGATAAGCAGTCTCAGGAAACACAAAAACCACATCATACTCAGGCTTTGCTTCAGGATAAATACCATATCCGTCTGTAAAAGTAAATTAATCCAGAAGGCTTACTCATTCTACCCTCTTTTACTTCATCAGCTATATAGCTAAAAGCAACCCTAAAGTCTGTGCCTCCCCTCCCGATAATTTCAAACTCCTTTATGTACTTCTCTAGTTCAGCCTTATTATGAAGAACCTTAACATCCTGAATCTGATTGTCTGATTGAATAATAACACATTCTTTTGGTAATTTCAAAATCATCCAAAATACTTTTCTCAGTTAATATGTTAACCGTTTCTTCAAGAAACCTGTCACTATTTCCCTGCTTACCGAGCCTGAGGTATCTATCACAACCACAAAATTTTTAACTGCTTCCGAAACCCTGTATTCCGGCTCCTCTATAAGGGGCATATTCCCATAAAGCCTAAGTCCATAGTTGTAAAAACCATAGTCAAAGGTCTCAAAATCAAGCTTAATCTCTTCCACAGGCTCCTTAAACTTTCTGAGGAAATCAGTATAAGATACCTTTTCTCTATTTTTGTCACAAGACTTTGATACAGCCTTGTATTTTCTATACCCATACTCCCTTGAATATGTCTCAATCTCCGTCTGGATTTTAGTACTTACATCCTTCCACAGTTCTTCTTCTTTGGCATTTTCTTCCTTCTTCTCTTTTGTATCCTTCTATCATCATTATTCTCATTATCCCAAAGCGAATGGTCATCCACCTTAAAAATAATTCTCAAGAGCAAGTATATCCTCTTTATTCTTCTTCAAATAGTCATAGATGTATTCTGCAGAAAATATCTTACACTCCCTTGCTATCCTTACCTCAGCTTCTTCCTTAAGAGGTGGAACAACCATAGTTACGCTTTTTGGCTTCCATTTCATCTATAATCCCCTCCACCATGATATCGCAGGCAAGGTTCCACAAATCCTCATCCCTCTTCTCCCTTTTATACATATGTCCAAAGAGGCAGTGAAGTACGCTGTGAAGATAGGCTCTATTGATAATGGAGAGGATTTTTCCATATACTTCTCAGCAGCCATCATAGGCAAAAATACAGCTTACCACCGTCTGTTGCCAGGAAATCCACTCTCATATCCGCTACTATCTCAAGTCCGTCAAGAGCTAAGTAGAGGTAGCGCATAGAGAGATAGAGTTCATTTTTAGCTGCATTAAATATCTTTAGTCCAAGGTTCTCCCATTCTTTATTACTTCTTCCCATTTTATATTTCCATATCCATTATGCTTGTTTTTCTTAAACTTCTTGTTTCTATATTCAATCATAATATTGACACCCTCTGCAAAGTCTGTCTCGCAAAAAGAAATCACAGGCCTCATCTGTGGCTTCCCTTTGTATCAAATATTCCCGCATCAATATAGGCAGTGACCGAGGAGCTGTCCTTATTTTTCGCAGCTTCATCTAGAAGAACTTTTTATTGTTTACTAAAAACTCAAGGTATTCTGCTCTTTTTCATCCTTAAGCTCTACAGGATATATAAGCCTGGCTTTTACAGACCATAACCGCCTCATTTAAGTCCATTGAGTATTTTTTGAATGGTGAACAGCCCATCGTATTTCATATAGTCTATCCCTTCTCTGCCTACACATTCCCTGTAATTCATTCCTGCACCATGCATTATTTCAGCCACTATTTTCGCTCCTACATTATCCTGAAATTCAGGCTGAAAATGTGGGAAAAACAATTCATTTCCATACACTGAAACCGTCACAGCCTTTTGACATGGCTAAAAGTATTTCCTTAAGCCCTCTAAGGCTTCCTCCTGCCCTTTTAACCTCTATATAATCAAGCTTGCTGCAATTGCGGAAGGCTCCGTCACCAAAAGCTTTCTATTTTTATCAAAGAATACAATTTTGCGTAGATTTCTACAATTGTAGAAAGCGTTATTTCCTACCTCTTCTACATTTTCAGGAAGGCTCACCTCAGTCAGCTCTCTGTGCTCCTTAAACGCATAGGCCGCCACCTTCGTTAGCTCTCCTCCCCTTCATAGACAGCCTCTTTTAGTTCAGCCACATTGCAGCCATTTCCCAAATATTTATTTAATATCATATCAAACCCTTAATCCTATTCCATATACCAATCTGAAATGCATCATAGGCTTTGTCTCCTACATACCAAGCAGGCTGTATAACTGCTATAGCAATCAAAAAGCCATTTTGTACTTACCTGTGTTAGGAAGAGCGTAGGGAATATAAGAACAAGAGGTACAGTTAGCAGGTTAAATACTGCTAATTTTGAAAGAAAATACAATAGATTTGATCTTTTTGGCATCTTTTAATCTCACCCTTTGTCATAAGTTCCCATATTGCCTCTCTTGCAAATATATATATTTCCACTACCGCATAAGTAATTATCTTTGTTTTATCCGGAGCTATGAAAAATGCAAGAGCAATGGATGCTGCCAAATATACCCCTCCCATCTTAAAGCCTGATTCTCTTATCACCACTCCCACAAAAATCCTGACAGGCTTTAGCAAAAAAAGCGTACTCATCCGAATACGCCTTCAAGCAGCACTAAAACCATAGAAACAGCAAGGCAAAGCCCTGCATAAACCAGTTGTTTTACATTTACATGCATGAGCACAAATCTCCTCCCATACATTCACAAAGTGAATCAGCTAACCATAATTTACAACACAGGTCAGACGCATCATCAAATCCACTTCTACCTCCTCTATATACGTTTCTTACCTCGCCGTATCTGTTACCCTGAAAGCTTAAGCGGTTGACAAGATTCTGATATTCTATGTTGTTTGGCTCCATCGATACAGCCATTCTCGCATACTCCATACCACGAAGGTTGTTGCCAAGTCCCACCTGAGCTATTGCGCTATAGTAATACCACTTTGCATTTCTGTTGGGCATAGAATCGAGCAGGCTTAAGGCCTGACTGTAGGCCCTTCTTCCAAGAAGATTGTATACCTCCGCCATTTCACCGCTCTCGCCGTTATAATAACCGCTATTGTTATAATTATCGGTATAATTGAAGTCTCCGTTTTTCTCCTTCATAATGGCATCATAAGCTTCCTGAACCTGCTTAAACTTTTTCTTCTGCTAATGATGAAAGAGGATTCCCAACATAAGAATCCGGATGATACTTTCCTGCTAAGTTCCTTTGTAAGCTCTCTTTATTTCATCAATACTTGCGTTCCTTGATACTCCAAGCACTTCATATGGATTCATTCTCCGACCTCCTGTCAAACTTTGTCCACACACCATCATACAATATATTTCTCAAAATGTCGACATCTTTTATAAGAGGCAGCCTTTCAAAGGCAGCTGCGCACTCACTTATAGTCATTTCAAGCATATATTTTACATTTTCCTTAAAGTCCTTATCTTTATAAATCTTCTTAAAAAGGATTATAATTCCCCTTTTTATGTCCTCCTCCACATCTTCATACGCATCCATTATATATATAAATTTGCCTATGAAAAAGCCTATTCTTCTCAAATCCTCTTCCCAGCTATCCTTTTCATATACAAATATCTCAGCCATTATCCTGCCAAAAGGTAGCAGCTGCTTTCTCTATATCATCATCCTCTGCCTCTTCAATCCTGCTTAGATTATCAAGCTCTTCTAATTACCTTTGTCTGCCTTTTCATACATACCTACGGCCCTTTTATAAGCATTCTTATATGCCAAAAAGCCCTCTGCTGCCTTAAGCTTCTTTTCATCCTTATAATCATCAGCAAAATGCTCGTAAGCCAGGGATAATATTCATATCAGCAGCATACTCACTGAACTTATTCGTAATTACAGGCTTTTTCTAAGAGGATGTACCGGGCATCGTTTGCTTACTATAACGAAATCAGGCTCATACAACGACGTTAGCAAGACAATAAGAAAATGTCATGTCATAGGAGAGTGAAAATCTTCCGCTTACACCGTACCTTTCTCCCAAAGGTCTCACAAAAGTCCCACAGTAAAAACCTTGAAACTCATAAATTTCCTTAAGCCTCCAGCTCCATCTTATTAATATTTACATATCCGTACATAAATCTCCTAATACAAAAGCTTCCCGTTAAAGTTATAAATCTCCGATTTAACTGACAATATAAGATTAAACCTTATATCAATCAAAGTCAATTAAATCGGAGACCGATATTCTTAAAAATTCACTTACAAAATGCTTAAATAAAAGGATAACATTTCTTATTTCTTCTTAGGAACAAGCTTTTCCTTACCACCCATATATGGTCTTAGTACCTCAGGAATGTTCACGCTTCCATCTTCATTAAGATTATTCTCAAGGAAGGCAATGAGCATACGAGGTGGAGCAGCAACAGTATTGTTGAGTGTGGTTGCAAAATAATTGCCACTCTTGTTACGTACTCTTATACCAAGTCTTCTGGCCTGAGCATCACCGAGATTAGAACAGCTTCCTACCTCAAAATACTTCTGCTGTCTAGGGACCTCATGCCTCAACATCAACTGACTTAACCTTGAGGTCAGCAAGATCGCCTGAACAACACTCTAGAGTTCTTACAGGAATATCAAGACTTCTGAAAGAGGTCTACAGTATTCTGCCACATCTTATCATACCATTTCATAGCCTCTTCAGGCCTACATACTACTATCATCTCCTGCTTTTCAAACTGGTGGATACGATACACGCCTCTTTCCTCTATACCATGAGCACCCTTTTCCTTACGAAAACATGGTGAATAACTGGTAAACTTAAGCGGAAGGCTCTCTTCATCAAGCATCTGTCCAATAAAGCGTCCTATCATAGAATGTTCGCTTGTTCCAATAAGATAAAGATCTTCACCTTCAATCTTATACATCATGGCATCCATTTCAGAAAAGCTCATTACTCCTGTCACTACATTGCTCCTAATCATAAAAGGAGGTACGCAGTAGGTAAATCCTCTATCTATCATAAAGTCCCTTGCATAGCTTAGTACAGCTGAGTGAAGTCTTGCGATGTCACCTATAAGGTAATAAAATCCATTACCTGCAACCCTGCCTGCACTATCAAGGTCAATACCCTCAAAGCTCTCCATAATCTGAGTATGATAAGGTATCTCAAAATTAGGCACCTTTGGCTCGCCAAACCTCTGAACCTCTACATTCTGGGAATCATCCTTACCAATAGGCACGCTTTCATCTATTATGTTAGGTATAGTCATCATTATTTTCTTGATTTTCTCATCAAGTTCAGCCTGCTCTTTTTCCATAGACTCAAGCTCTTCAGCATCGGCTGCGACTCTCCTTTTTAGCTCCTCAGCATCGTCCTTCATTCCTTTAGCCATGCAAGCACCAATCTGCTTACTTAGCTTGTTCTTTTCAGCACGAAGGCTGTCTCCCTTGGTTTTTAATTCTCTAGATCTCTCATCAAGCTCAATCACTTCTTTTTACCAAAGGCAGCTTTTCATCCTGAAATTTATTTCTGATGTTCTGCTTAACTACGTCCGGGTTCTCTCTGACAAATCTGATATCTAACATAATGCCACTCCTATAAAGTATATTTTTAATACAGCCTAAAACACCTTAAACCCTATAACAAGACAAGCTTGCACAGGGCTTAAGAATATTATTAAGTTTTTAGCAAGGTCAAAAGAAACTAAATATTTCTCATAACCTGAATTGCTTTTCTTGCTATAAGCAAGTTGCCATGTTCCATCAGGAAGGCTTCAAGTGTAGGCACATTATTTATCTTTGCCCCATAGTCAATGGCCGAAAAACAAATCTTCGCATACGAAAGCATTGACATCGAGGCCTTATGCACTACCAAAATAAAGCCGTCATCCACCTTATACAGATCGCTTTTTATAGGTCTGCCATAAGAGATAGACTTTGCATATTCAGTTATATCATCAAGTGTGTCAAAATGCAATACTGTAGTTGTTTTTTCTCCATCCAACCCAACGATTGAATCGGTAATCAGCTTTTCCGGAGACTTCTCCTCATCTTCCTTACTTTCTCTAAGGGCCCCCATTTCACTGATGAACTGACGGAGTTGGTCAACCTGTGACATCTTCTTAAACAATGATTCAAGTCTGTCTGCCATACCGCCTTCCATAGCGTCCTCAGCACCTGCATCGGTGATTGTTATAGACACTTTTCCGCCCGGCATCTGCATTATCCCAAGAGTTACCATACCGCTTTTGGGAAACATTTCCAACTTCTGCGCCTGCTTTTTCAAGTAGTTCTTGGATAAAGTCAGAAACCTGATCGTTTTGTTCAATAAAGTCATCAATGCCAATTCCGTACTCTTCCAAGTCTTCAGTTGTAAGAATACATCTGACTGTTGCCTTATTTAACCTTATAAATTTCATTCTTTACCTTTCTTTTACTTGATAGTTAACTAACACCTCTTGTTCCACTTATAATGGCACATTTTATAAGTTTTTCAAGATATTTTTAAAACGACAATACTACTTAATTGGCTATAAAATCAGAATTCTTATTTTTCCTCTTAACCGGTATTACAACTTTCTCCCTTATCTTCATTTTTATCTTTTTATTTATCTCCTTAAAAAAATCCCTTTATTATTAGGATAGAACGAGAGTCCAAGTGCTTCTTTTGCAACATCAGTAACTGTGTCTACAAGTACTATCTCAAGTGATTTCTTAGTTGACTCAGGTACATCTGATAAGGTCCTCTTTATTTGACAGAGGTATGAGCACTTTCTTTAATTCCTGCTCTTTCTAGCCGCCATCAGCTTTTTCAGGAAGCCCTCCTATAGGAAGAACCTGTCCCCTTAGAGATATCTCTCCAGTCATTGCAAGCAGAGAGTCTACTTTAATACCAAGCACCAACGAAATTATTGCAGTAAACATAGTTATTCCTGCAGACGGACCATCCTTTGGTACCGAGCCTGAAGGCACATGGATATGGATATCTTTATCTCTAAAATCAATTTTTCTTTTTCAAATAATAATGATTTTACAAGGTTTACTGCTATCGTTGCAGACTCCTTCATAACATCTCCAAGCTGTCCTGTGATTACAATCTGCCCTGTTCCTGCAAATGCTGTCGTTTCTATAAAGAGGATTTCTCCTCCTGCCTGAGTCCAAGCAAGACCTGTCACAACTCCTGAATATTGTGCTTCAGCACCTTATCGTGAAGAGCCTTTTTATTGCCAAGAAGTTTAGGTAAATCTTCCTTCTTTATTACCACCTTATCAACTTCTTTTTTCAAGAATCTTAACTGCTGCCTGTCTCATTAGCTTGTCAATCTGCTTCTTCAGTCCTCTTACTCCGGCTTCCATAGTGTAATTGGCTATTATGTTCTTAAGCACCGTGTCAGATATTCCAATATTTTTCTTTAAGAGTCCTGTCTCTTCAAGAGACTTTGACATAAAGATGCTCTTTTGCAATATGGAATTTCTCTTCTGCTGTATAACCAGAAAGCTCTATTATCTCCATTCTATCGAGGAGAGGCTCACTCATCTCATCTATACTGTTAGCAGTACATATAAACAATACCTTAGAAAGATCATAAGGCACATTCATGTAATGGTCTGTAAAGGTTACATTCTGCTCAGGATCAAGCACCTCAAGAAGTGCACTCTCAGGATCTCCGTTAAAAGCTTCCATATCCTAACTTGTCTATCTCATCAGCACAATTACAGGGGTTGTTTACACCCTGAACAGCTTGATACTCTCCATTATACGTCCGGGCATTGCACCTACATAGGTTCTTCGATGTCCTCTTATCTCAGCCTCATCCTTTATACCTCCAAGGCTGATTCTTATATACTTTCTACCAAGCGCCTCAGCTATAGCCTTACCCATACTGGTTTTCCCGGTTCCCGGTGCTCCGTAAACAGAAATAATCGAGCCTGCATTTCTGCTTTTTAAGTGCCATTACCGCAATCTGCTCAATCACTCTTTCCTTAGGGCTTTCTTGAGGCCTATGATGGCTCTTATTAAGTATTTCCTTTAGCCTTCTTGATATCTATTTCCTGTTCTTCTTCAGACTTCCAGCTAAGGGCAGTGACAAACTCCAGATATTCAAGTGTGGAGCCATATTCATGGTCATCACTTCCCATCTGTCTAAACTTGTTAAATACCCTATCTATCTCGTCTTTAACCTCTTCCGGGAATCCTGCTTCCTCTATCTTCCCCTCTAGCCTCTTCACATCAGAAAGTTCATCCTGATTATATTCCGGCAAGTTCATCATTTAGCAGGTCTATCTGCCTCCTGATCATACTTTCTCTGTAATTATCACCCTGCTTGTCCTGGATTTTCTTGTTAATATCTACCTGAAGTTCAACGAGATCCCTGTACTTAAGCATTGCCTCTGAGATGAGATGGTATCTCTCCATAAGTGAGTCGGTTTCAAGCATTGCGTACTTTTTCTTCTACGGTTAAGTCTGTATAAGGTCCCTACTATGCTTATGACTTCGTTGACATTATCAAGCTTTTCAGAAAAACGCATAGCCCAGCTTCCCCACTGAAAATACGAAGAAATCTGCGCAAGATTCTCTAAAACCATATTAAATACGGCTCTTTGCTCTCTCTCATCTATATCAGCCTCGTCATAGATAATCTCATACTCTGCGTTCAGAACCTCTCTGTTTGCTACAAGGTTAACTACCTTTACCTTTAGTTCAGTTCTTACAGCCATTATCAAATCGCCATCAGCATTTCTAATTCCCTTAATAACTCCTGTTAATCCTATAGGATAAAAATCCTCTGCTCTAAGTTCTTCTCTTGTCTTTTTCTTCCTTAAGCGGTAAAAAGTATGACTGTATCTTCTACCTTTAATGCGCTTTTTCCCTGTCTGTAAGTGAATCTGGCTCGAGATTGTACTGCACGTCAGGTAAAATTATTGTATTGTAAATAGGTATAACTAACATCTTACACCTCCATTCTTATTTTGGTTTATAGTTATAACGCGGATGCCACTGACTACTATGTCAGTTTATAAAATGATATCATTTGACAGTATTTTTGTCAAGTTTTTTTAAGTATGATTAGTTATTTAAAACTTCTTAATAAGTATATCATATAATTGTGTTTTTACTGTGATAAACCGGTATTTTTCAAGTATATTCTTACATTAATGCAAATACCGATAAGCCAAATACTGAGCCTATCGGTATTAACACAGATTATCAAGTGTTTTTGACAATCATATCATTATATACAATTGTGATGTCATCTCTATTGGATAACAATATCCTTCAAGTTATAATATTATCTCTTGAAATCCTCTCCTGTAAGCAGCTTGAATGCTTCTTTATATTTCTCTATTGTCTTCTCTATTACGTCCTCAGGAAGAAGATAATCACTGTCAGGATTAGCTTTAAGCCAGTCTCTTACATACTGCTTATCATAAGAAGGCTGTCCTGCTCCCACCTTGAAGCCCTCAAGAGGCCAGAATCTGGAGCTGTCTGGAGTGAGCATCTCATCACCAATTACAATATTGTCATTCTCGTCAAGACCAAACTCAAACTTGGTATCTGCTATTATAATACCCTTTGAAAGTGCATAGTCAGCACATTTCTTATAGAGAGCTATAGTTGCATCTTTAAGCTTTGATGCATATTCCTCTCCCTTACCCGGAAACTCCTTTTCAAGTACATCAATACTCTGCTCATAAGATATATTTTCATCATGAAGACCTATCTCAGCCTTTGTACTTGGTGTATATATAGGCTCAGGGAGCTTTTCTGACTCTTTAAGTCCCTCTGGAAGCTTAATACCACAAACCGTTCCGTTTTCCTTGTAGCTTGCCCAGCCGCTTCCTGTGATATAACCACGGACTATGCACTCAAGTGGTAGCATGTGAAGCTTCTTAACCTTCATCTATGTTACCTGTAAATTCAGGCTTTCTAAAAACTCAGGCATATCATTTACATCTACACTTAACATATGGTTAGGGAAGAATATCCTTTGTAAAATCAAACCAGAATTTTGACATCTGAGTAAGAATGGCTCCCTTTATCTGATATCTTATTCTTTAATATGTGGTCAAATGCCGATATTCTATCAGTTGCAACCATAATCAAGGCTGTCACCAATATCATAAACTTCTCTAATCTTTCCTTCTTTAACAGGAGCGTACTCTTTCATAATCATCCTTCCTTTCATAAGTAGACTTTAATAATAATCTATGATTATACTATATCACTTATAAGTGCAAATATCCATATCAGTAATTATTATATTTATCTCGGTTACTTTTTACAATATCTAATAAAAGCTAAATATAATATAAATTTGGTATATTATCGTTTGGACTTATAGAAAAAGATATTCAATTAACTTATATCATTATCACATCAAATCCCGTTAGTTTTGACACTGTAGACTAAACTAGTGTATTATATTCTATCGAAAGCTTTTTCAACCAAGCTTAATAATAGATATAGATTAGTCAAGGGAATAATGAAGATGAATAATAAGAGGTTTTGAGATTTATTTCTTTTTGTTTGCCATCGTATTACTTTTTGTTAATAGGCATAAGGTTTGGCAGGCTGACACCCCTTTAACATAGAATTTGTCTTGTGTTACTTGTACTTGCACCCATCCTCACAAAGATACTCGGAAAAATATGGAACCGAAGCTGTAGCCGAGAGCAAAATGCAAAAGGTTGAAGCTATCTCAGAGGAAGCGCTTACGGCAAAAGATAACTGCACTTTTATACAGGAAGAGGTTTGCACTTGAGCCATATGAATCTGAGTTCCCAGGCAGCCATTTTGTCTGTACAAGGGAAGGGACTAGAAATGGAGAGTCATTTACAGAAAGAGGTGCAGTACTTATAATAACTACCGACAAAGTGATTGATATCAGTGATTTTAACAACTTTCTGACTGAAATGAAGCAAAGAGCCTGTACCCAGGGCATAGTGATAACCACCTCCAGATTCTCACCTGAGGTCATTGACGCAGCTAAAGAAGCACTGGTTACATTATGGAATAGGGAGGACCTTAGAGATAATTTGAACTTGTGATTAATTACCAAAATGCAATATTTTGCTTGTAATCTGCTCACAAGAGAATATATTATCTTTTCAACCACACATTATGTATACAGTGAAGAAAGCCTTGTCACCTCTTAGTGGCAGGGCTTTCTTCCGGTTTCAATTAGGCATTCTTTTTCTTGAGGAAGGTATCTTTGATATTCTTCCAAATCATAAATATAATAAGCACTGCTCCTACATAACCATTTAATACATAAATATAATTTTACAAGAACCTTAAATGGGAGGAAGAGTCCTACTACCAAACCAACAACTGCCAGCACTATAGTAAGTATCTTAAACTGACTTGTACCCTCTTTAGCAAATCTTGAAGCAGGATTGTAAAGTAGAGGCACTGCTGTTGTATAAATACCTGCAAATACAACTACTGCAAAATATAGATGAGAATGGCTTCCAGATCTTCATTGCAAGAATAAGGTTAGGAATAGCTGCATTCCATACATAAACGCTTCCATCAGCACTTGGAGTATTGATATTTGAAATCTGTGCGAAAGAAACGAGGATGATTGCTATACATACTGCAAGAGTACCACCTACGATACCATAGTTAAGGTTCTTCTTAGTATTCTTTGAACCAAGAGCAGCTGTAAAGCTTGCAAACCAAAGAAGAACGAAACCAGCGTATGAAAGACCTGAAGCAAGCCAGGTTGAACCGGCATTCTTAATGGTCTCACCATCTTTAGCACCTTCAAAAGTACCATTTGCAATGACATCAAGACCTGCCTGAATATTGCCGCCATCTCTTATTACAGTTAAGACACCGATAGCTATACAAAGTATAACTATAATAGGACCAACTATACCAATTGCATCTACAAGTGAATTAAGTCCACCTATAACCGTAATAGTTGTAATTACTACCAGGATTACTGCGCCAACCCAAAGAGGAAGGTTATATTCCTGATTAAGAGTTGAAGCTGCACCACCAACCATTACCCAAAATGACATATAACAAAATATTGTTGAGTAATAGTCACAGAAAGTACCTACATACTTTCCGCAGTAATATTTGTAAATATCATTTGACTTTCTCAAATTTTTCTTCGGCTCCAGCCTTAGCAAAGTTGTAATTGTAGTAAAGGAAAGCAACAAAGAAAACAAGTAAAGCCAAAAGTCCTTTAACACCATAAGCTGTATAATACTGAATGATTTCCTGACCGGTTGCAAAGCCTGAACCAATCGTAAATGCAATAACAGCACCAGCAAGAATTATAACTCTTTTCCAACTTACTGCATTATTATCTTGTCCCTATATTTTTATACCCCACTATGTAATTATTTGAATAATTGCGTCTCCGAAAAAGTAGATTAATCAAATCCAACCGACCTCCCCTCAAACTATCACAGCTGGGACTGAAACTGTCTGCAGGCCAGAATACGGATACACGGATTCAATCAACAAAACAGCCCGGATTCTACGATACAAACCTTTATAATATTATGTTCATATCTACAAATCCGGGCCTATATCATTTTAATTAGAAGTTGTCAGTTTCAAATACAGTCTGCTCTGTAACAGGTGTCTGTAATGTTTTTAAGAGCTCTTCTAACCATTCTCTTACGAATCTTCTTGGAGTCAACCTCACCCTGTGTAGGATCTCCAAGTGGATAAGGAATACCAACACCAGGAATGATTCTGTTAGCACCAATTGTAAGTGAAATAGGAACTACTGTAGCCATATGTACTACCGGAATACCATATCTCTCGATACCTTTTAACCATCGTTGCACCGCAACGTGTACAGATGCCTCACGTGCTGACAAGAATAACAGCATCTACGTGGTCATCAACAAGTATCTTACCAATCTCAGTTCCCATCTTTGCAGCAGAGCCTGTAGCTGTACCTGTACCTGTCGTAGTAAAGAATGTATTGTAAAAGCTCACCAAACTCTCCGTCAGCTTCTAACTCTCTAAGTACATCAAGAGGTACTACAAGGTTAGGATTCTCCATAACGAACTGTCTGTCATATCCACCATGTATAGTTGTAAAATCCTTTGGTGAAAAGTGACTGCATTCCTTCGATTGAGTATGCCCGTACTTGGTAGCATTTGAAGACTCAATGTGATCAGGGTTACCCTGTGGAACCACACCACCTGATGTAACGATAGCAATCTTAGCCTTCTTGATATCCTTAACAGGAGCTGCAGGATCAACTCTATCAAACTTAGGCATAGGAAGGTCTGTAGTAAACTCCTCGCCCTTCATCTTCTTAACAAGCATCTTTATAGCTCTTTGCAGAACCTCTTTCCTCTGCAAAGTAGTTAACTACGGATACCTCTCGTGATAGCCTTCTTCAACAGGTCCCTAAAATCTCTTCGCCTGTAGCAAGCTTCTTGATAAGAGTGGCAAGATTACCAACAGACTGCTTCATTGTAGCTGCTGAATTACCTGTCTTAACTGTGATAATATCCTTGCGGAACATATCAACACCAGGGTTCTCCTCATAAGAAGCTGTAATAACCTTGCATCCAAGTCTCTCTTCAACAGCCTTACAGATAGTACGCAAGCAACACCGTAACGTCCTGCGTTAAATGATGGTCCTGCTACGAATACGTCAGGATTGTATTTCTTAACCATTTCAACTATTATATCAGTTGCTGTATCAAGGTTTTCTCCAAAATAGTTGTCACCACAGATTACTGTAGCTACTATCTGATAGTCATCGCCAAGCTCAGCCTGAAGTGCCAAAGCCGGGTCCGATAACTTCTTCTCTTACTTCCGGCTTAAAGTCGGCTTTGTCTTCTCCACCGATGCCGGCAAAGAACTGGTTTTATATAATGTACAATTTTTATACTTTGCCATCTCATTTCCTCCATAATTATTAATTATAGCCTCTTGCTGCAAGCGTATTGAATCCGTTAGCAATTGTAGAAGCAATGATAATCTGAATCTCAGCCTCAAATGAACCATCAGGATTAACACAGCCTGCCCAACCACCAATCTGGTTTTCGATATAATCCATAGTACCGATTATCTTGTCCATCTTAGGGAACTGTAATGTCATATTACCCTGTCCGCAAGATGCAAGTGCATTTGCCTCATCACAAACGTCTGCAAGAGACTGGCTCTTTCCGTCTTTTCCAGGGAACTCATCAGTTATAAGAACAACATCTACACCCTTTCTCTGAACCTTCTTACAGTTCATCATAAGGTCTGTATCAGGGTTACCATAACCTTCCTCTGTAATAAGAACACCGTCAAGTCCCATCCACTCAGCGAGCTTAGCTACCATATCAGAATGTCTTTCCTTATCAGCAAGGAATACGTTCTCATTGGTTAAGATAACGCCCATAAAGTTGATGTCTTTTCCGTGATGCTTGAAGCAATCCTCAATAACAGGATTGTGGAAATGATGATATGTTGTAACCTTATCACAAGGTGCAACGCAGTTACCGGATACGATAGCACCGTCCATAATCTCCTGTGGATACATATAGGTAGGAATGAACTGCTTAGCATCTACTCCGTAGTAATATGTATCATGGAGAAGTCCCTGTGACTGAAGCATGTGAACGTAACCAACCTTTGGAAGATCAGGATACATAGCAGCCTGCTCAAATATAGGCTTTGTCTCAAATGTCTCAAGTGTGTCAGGCTCAACTTCCTTTCCAGCCTCGCCAAGGTAAGCAGCAACCTTAAGACCAGCCATACGGCCTGCCTTCTCATATACGTGAGTCTCTAAGCCTTCCTGAGGCTCAATTACTACGCAAAGGTTAACTGTTTTTGAGAATGGACAGTAATCAGCAGCAACGCCGCTCATATCGATTACACCCTTCCTGAAACCAACAATCCTTCCTACAGTGACTACGCAGCAGCCATCAAGATGCGTGAGTTCTTCCTTCTCCAACTGTGGGACTAACTTTTTCCGATAACACCAGGGAAGATGTTTCCGCCACCGCTTACTTTAACTCTTGGCTCGATTACATCCTTAACAGGAGTAATTCTTGTCTTCTCTCCCGGTCTTGCGATATCGAGCTTGCAGCCTTTAAGCTTATCGTCTTCAAGAACAAGCTTCTCTACTTCTTCTTTATTAACGTAGAGAACGTGATCTTTTACATAAGTCTTGTCTGCGAACTGGATATCATCGATTCTGATTTTTCCAAGTTCCAATTTCATAGGTAAATCCCTCCTTATATAATTTTTAGTAATCACGATAACTTATTTATAAAAATAAAAAAATATTTGATTGATACAAATAATTTTTTTATCGCGATAACATCTTGCTAAAAATTAATTCTTAGACTTCCGTTATCTTATATAATCATGATAACTTGTGACTATATATAATATACAATTTTTATAAATTTTTCAAGCATTAATTGTTAATTAATCCAAGTTTTGCAATTTAACGAAATCACCCCACGAAAACCGCATATTTCCGTAGGGTGATTCTTAAATTTTGTGCAATTTTTACAATAAATCGTCTTATTTATTGCTTTTATCTATAAGTGAACTTAGGATTCCAACTACTTAATTGTATAAATCAGGCCTCTTTTTCTTTAAAAAGTATCTTTGATATTCTTCCATAACATAAATACAATGAGTAATGCTCCTACATAACCATTTAATACATAAATATAATTTACAAGCATCTTAAATGGTAAGAAGAGTCCTACTATAAGGCCGATAATAGCAAGCACAATTGTAAGTATCTTGAACTTAGGTGTACCCTCTTTAGCAAATCTTGAAGCAGGATTGTAAAGAAGAGGCACAGCTGAAGTATAAATACCTGCAAATACTATTACAGCAAAAATAGCTGAAAATGGTTTCCATACCTTCATTGCAAGAATGAGATTTGGAATGGCTGCATCCCATACATGTATGCTTCCATCTGCATTAGGTGTATTGATATTGGCTATCTGTGCAAAAAGAAATAAGCGCAATAGCAACGGATACTGCAATTGTTCCACCTATTATACCATAATAAAGATTCTTCTTGCTATTCTTTGTACCAAGTGCTGCCATAAAGCTCGCAAACCAAAGAAGAGCGAAGCCTGAGTAAGAAAGTCCAGATATAAGCCAGTTAGGACCTGCATTTTTAATGGTCTCACCTGCTTTTGCTCCTTCAAAGGTTCCATTTTTAATAGCATCAAGTCCTGCCTGGATATCACCACCATCTCTAAAAAGAGTAATGATACCGATTGCTATACATATTACAACTATAATTGGTCCAACTAATCCTATCGCATCTACCAAAAATTCAAGTCCGCCTGCAACAGTAATAGCGGTTAAAGCTACTAAGATTACAGCTCCTATCCAAAGAGGAAGTCCATATTCCTGATTAAGTGTTGAAGCTGCACCACCTACCATTACCCAAAATGACATATAGCAAAAGATTGTCGAATAATAGTCACAAAAGGTACCTACATATTTTCCGCAGTAAAATCTGTAAATATCATTGGCTTTTTCAAAATGCTCTTCTGCTCCCGCTTTTGCAAAGTTGACATTGTAATATAGAAAAGTTCCGAAAAAAATACTGCCAATGTTAAAAGTCCCTCAACTCCATATGCAGTATAATACTGAATTATCTCCTGTCCGGTAGCAAAGCCTGAGCCTATCTGAAAGGCTATTACTGCACCTGCAAGGATTAAAACTCTTTTTCCAACTAAACGCATTATGTTCTTGTTTCATACGTACCTCTCGTTTGATTATTATTTTTTAAGGTAAAATATAGTTCTGTGAGATAATGTAATCATTATCCCGGCCGTGGCATCATAGGCTAATCCTCCTTTAACAAAATTAATCCCAGGATATCCTCTTAAAGCATAATGAATTAGTTATTACAAATCTAACTAAATAAGCTTACATCATACCAAAAAAATACAATATCTGGTTCATCTACATATTTACATAATTTTTAGAGTATTAATCAATAGTTTTTAGTAATTTTTTTATTAATTATTTCAACTTTTTATAGCGCAATAAAATCCGCCATCTACGACAATTCATTGTGGATGGCGGATTTAGATAAAAAAGTCTATTATTCAATATTAAAACTCAATTTTGCAATTTTTGCAAAAATTCGTATTTATTTGCAAGATTTTTGCAATTACGGTTTTATAGCCTGTGTAACCTTTCAAATCTGAGGCAAGAGCCTTAACCGCAAGTTCACAATCATATATATAATCCCAAACATATTTATTGATTGTCTCTTCATCAGTGATTTTATTATCCATGATTGTTTTTAGATATCCCTTATATAATAAACACACAATTCTGTTAACATAACAGCATTGTCATAAGTAATAGCATCATCAGCTATACAAAGCTACACATCTCAAAATCTCTCCCCAAAAACTCAGGATTGGTAAGCATTGCCTGAAATGAGGGTTGATGATTCATCAATTTCCTCAGGAAACATTCGATAATACTCCCCTATAGCTTCACTAAGTGCTGTCTCATAGTTGTTAAAAAAACAGCAGATTGTAAGCTAGCGGCTTTCTAAACGCTTCCATACAGTAGCAATACCAAAACCCCCACATATCTTTCCCATACATTACTCCATACCTTCTCTGCAGTATTTAGAAGTAATATAATTTTAAGTTCAGCTAACTGAGCAAAGTAGATGAGTTCATCACGATTTGCAAAATACCTGTATAGATTGGCTGATGAGCACTTCATTTCCTTAGCCAGTTTTTCTTATTGAAACAGAATCGATACCTTCTCTTTTAATCATTTCATTGGCTTTTATTATATAGTCTTTTCTATTGAGGCCTTTAAAATAATCCATTCTGAATCGCTCCTTTTAACATATCCTTGGAATTACATTTTCAATTACTGATAAGTCAATTGTCTTGAAGTCATTGCTACATCCTCCGGATAGCTCTCAGGGCTCTTCGTAATACCCTGCCACTGTCTAAATGTCTCCACACATTTTTCAATAAGCATTATATCTTCTGTATTATCTTCACCTTCTTTTGGATAAATGATAATCGAGCGGTAAAGTGTCTGATTAGGCTTAAGGCTTGAGGCCTGAGGGTGAGTGAGCAGTTTATTACCCGCATATACCATATCCCTTGTCTTTATCATCACTTCCTCGTAGTCCTTACATATGATACAGTGTATCTTGTCTCCGAATTTATCAACTACTCTGTCATTATTGGTAAGCAAAATTGCCTTTTCTATCTCCCACATTTAAAACTCCTTAATAATGTTTAGAACAGTCCAACTATATTGCCGTCATCATCCACATCAATGTTAAATGCTGCAGGTGCCTTTGGAAGTCCCGGCATAGTCATAATATTGCCTGTAAGCACTACCACGAAGCCTGCTCCGGCTGATACATAAGCCTCCCTTACAGTCACTCTAAAGCCCTCAGGTCTTCCCAAGGAGGGCTGCATTATCTGAGAGCGAATACTGTGTCTTTGCCATACATACAGGGAAGTGGCCAAAGCCAAGCTCTTCTATCTTCTTAATCATCTTATCTGCAGCAGGCGCAAAGTCCACTCCTGCAGCTCCATAGATTTTAGTACATATCGCTTCTATTTTTTCTTTGATAGAAAGTTCATCTCCATAGATAGGTGCATAATTAGAAGTCTTTGACTCAATTGTTGCAATTATCTTTTTGCAAAGCTCCTCACCACCAAGTCCGCCCTTTTCCCAAACTTCTGCAAGCTCAAAGTCACAGCCTCTATCCTCACAAAAAATCTTTTACGAATCTGAGCTCTGCTTCTGTGTCTGAAACAAACTTATTAAGTGTTACTACAACAGGAACGCCGAACTGCTTAAGATTCTCAATATGCTTTTCAAGGTTTACTATACCCTTTTTAAGAGCAGCAAGATTCTCTGCTCCAAGCTCCTTCTTGTCTACACCACCATTGTACTTAAGAGCCCTTATAGTAGCCACTAGAACAACTGCTGATGGCTTTAAGCCCTGCCATACGGCATTTTGATATCCAAAAACTTCTCAGCACCAAGGTCAGCACCGAATCCTGCCTCTGTAACCACATAATCCGCAAGCTTAAGAGCTGTCATTGTTGCCCTTACTGAGTTACAGCCATGGGCTATATTGGCAAATGGTCCACCATGAACAATAGCAGGGCTGTGCTCAATAGTCTGAATAAGATTTGGCTTAATTGCCTCTTTAAGAAGAGCTGCCATAGAGCCTGACTGCATTCAAATCTCCTGCAGTAACTGGGCTTACCATCGAAGCTATAGGCTACAATTATACGTGAAAGTCTCTCTTTTAGGTCCTTCATATCATTTGCAAGGCAGAGAACAGCCATTATTTCAGAGGCAACCGTAATTACAAAATGGTCCTCTCTAACCACACCATCAGCGGATGACCCCAGTCCTACTACTACATTTCTAAGTACTCTGTCGTTCATATCAAGACAGCGTTTCCACACTATCTGATTGGTATCTATTCCAAGTGCATTACCCTGTTTTATATGGTTATCAAGCAAGGCAGAAAGTAAATTGTTGGCAGAAGTAATCGCATGAAAATCTCCCTGTAAAATGAAGGTTTAAGTCCTCCATAGGCACTACCTGCGCATAGCCTCCACCTGCTGCCCCGCCTTTTACACCAAAAGCATGGTCCAAGAGATGGCTCTCTAAGTGCTATTACAGCCTTTTTACCCAAGCCTTTCAAATGCCTCACCCAGACCTACTGTAACTGTCGTCTTTCCTTCACCTGCTGGGGGTAGGATTGATAGCAGTAACGAGAATCAGCTTTCCATCTTCATTGTCCTTAATCCTGTCCCAAAAGCTCATCTGAGAGCTTAGCCTTATACTTTCCGTATAATTCAAGCTCATCTGAAGAAATACCGAGTTTTTTTCAGCCACTTCTCCAATAGGTTTCATCACCGCTTCTTTTAGCTATTTCAATATCAGTCTTCATAATATCCTTCCCCTTTTTCGGTTTTTAATTTACAGCTTAATAATAACTAATATGCACAGTTCCTGTCAATCCAAAAAGTGCGTAATTTACAGGTTTAAGTGTCAAAAATCTAATCAGTGCCTTGACAATATGAAAGCTTCAAAGTCATCCTTACTCATAAGCACCTTACGAGGGCTTGGTTCCATCCTCTTCACTTACCACTCCAACCTCAGCTAGCTGATCCATAGATTCTTGCGGCCCTGTTAAACCCTATTCTATACACTCTTTGGAGCATACCTATAGAAGCCTTTATCTTTATCTATAATTAGTTTTCCGGCTTCTTCAAAATACTCATCATAGCCGTCATCCTCTTCAGCAGATGAGTTCCCTTCTTTTGATACTCTCAACCTGAGCAGCCGCGTTTACCTGCTCTGTAATGTCTGCCGCCCTTGTGAGCAGGATCATTGTTCTCTTTGATAAACTCGACTACATCAGAGACCTCATTATCCGACACAGCTCCCTGAACTCTCACAGGCTTAGGATATCCTGAAGGGAAGAATAACATATCTCCCTTACCAAGCAGCTTTTCAGCTCCTGCTCCGTCAAGAATTGTCCTTGAATCCACCTGGGAAGATACAGCAAAGGCTATTCTTGAAGGTACATTTGCTTTGATAAGGCCCGTGATGACATTTACACTTGGGCGCTGGGTTGCAATAACAAGATGGATACCTGCTGCTCTTGCAAGCTGAGCAAGACGGCAGATAGCCTCTTCAACCTCCTTTGATGAAACCATCATAAGGTCAGCAAGCTCGTCTACTATTATCACTATCTGAGGCATCCATTCAGGTGAATCTTTTTCCTACCTTTTTGTTAAAAGCCCTTTATTTCTCTAACCTTCATGTCGGAGAAAAGCTTGTAACGCCTGTTCATTTCCGCAACTGCCCAGTTAAGAGCTGCTGCCGCCTTCTTAGGATCTGTTACTACAGGAAGCAAAAGATGGGGTATACCGTTATATACAGAAAGCTCAACCACCTTAGGATCCACCATAATAAAGCTTGACCTCACTAGGCTTAGCCTTGTAAAGTATACTCATAATAAGCGTGTTGATACATACTGACTTACCTGAGCCTGTTGCACCCGCAATGAGAAGGTGCGGCATCTTTGCTATATCAGATATCATGGTCTGTCCGCCTATGTCCTTACCCACAGCAAAAGGCAAGCTTGGACTGATGTTCATTAAAGTCTTTATTCTCAATCAGGTCTCTAAAAGTACACCATAAGGTTCTTTTTATTAGGTACTTCTATACCAACTGCTGCCTTTGCCCGGAATTGGCGCCTCTATACGAATATCAGCTGCCGCAAGATTTAGCTTGATGTCATCAGTTAGTGCAGTTATCTTGCTTACCTTAACCCCCTGTTCAGGCTGAAGCTCGTACCTTGTTACAGATGGTCCACAGCTGACATCAGTTACCTTTACATTTACCCCGAAAGCGGTTAAGGTATCCTGAAGCTTTCTTGCAGTTTCGTGAAGCTCCTCATCACTGATTCCTTCCTCGTCACCCCCAGCCTTACTTAAAAAGGCTGATAGGAGGAATACATAAAGGCTTAGGCGGTTCAGGTGGATTTTCTACAGATATATCCGGAATAAGAGGCTCTATGCCATCATCTCTTCTATCTGTTATGGAATTCTCCTTCTTTTCAGGAATATTTGAAATATCCATTGACCCGGCACTGTAACCATTACCATCTCCAAATGAAGACTCAAGAGCCTTGTTTCCGGTTATAGGTTTTCTTTTCAAGGAGCCTCTCCTTTTTCAATTTCAAGAATAGACCTTTGAGGAACTGCCTCTTCTTCATCCTCATCATCCAGCAAGTCCTCGTATTCATCTATATCCTCTTCATAATCACTCTCGTCTGTTTCGTAATAATTTTTCGCCAACCTATGGGAATCCACTTCATTTTCTGCTTCATCCTCTATAACTTCCTTGTCCTCTTCCTCACTCAAATCTTCAGACTTTACTTCAGGCTCTTTCTATGCCACTAAGCTCTGATTTATCATCAGACTCTGCTGTACTACTAGGCTCTGCTTTATATCATCAAGCCCGCTTCATCAATACCCTTCATCGTCTTCTCTTCTCCTTCAGGCTTCCACAATCCTTCCCCCATCACCGAACTTATCATTGATTTCTTTTAAGTAAAACTCATCTTCTTTGCCCTCAGAAATCTTCTTATCCTCATTTGCCCTATGAATCAGGAAAGAAAGCTGAGATTTTTCAGTCTCGCCTATCTCCTTTACTTCAACCTCTTTATTAACATCATGTAGCTATCTTCATGTTGTCTTTTGATTTATCACTGGCAGCCTCTTTCTCAGACACTTTTTAGCTTTTCACTAGGAGACTCATCTACAGCCTCATTTAGTCCACATCTGCAGTCTTCTCCTTTGTAGCATCTTCTTCCTCTTCTTTTCTTAGCTTCTTCCTGCTTTTTGCAGCCTCTTCAAGCTTCTTTTTATTCTCTATATTTGCCTTAATCCTCTCCTGAATAATCTCCTCGGAAATGGCCCTCTTTCTATCCATTTCCTCCTGTCTAAGCCTCTCATCCTCTTCGGCCCTGGCCTGTCTTATTCTCTCTCTTTCAGCCCTTCTTATTTCCCTAAGCTCTTTTCTTCTTGCTAACTTCTCCTCCGCCTTTGCCCTAGCGTCAAGCATAGCCTCATTCTTATATTCTGCTATAGTCTCTCTGGTTTCTGTCACCCTGTCGTTTTATAGCAGAGGTTATGAGCCTTCCTGTTAAATAAATAACAAACATTAGTAATTATAGCTATGAGCAAAAGATAGGCTCCAACCTGCGCAAGACCAAGGTTAAATATCTTAGCAAGAGCACCTCCGAGGAAACCTCCTCCGTTTTTATTATCCACAGACATCGTGTATAGAGATTTCCAAGGTATGTCACTTAGGGTCTCCATAGGAAGCAAGCTCAAATATCCCTCCAAGAGCTAAAAAGCAAGCCTGCACTAGCCAAAATTTTATTTCTGACTCTTTCTGTTGCCTACATTAGCCAGCATAAAAAAATAGACGCAAAGAAAACATAGAATGGGAATATCCACTTAATCACGCCTATACAGCCAAAAAGAAAACTATTAATCCCTCTTCCTACAGGTCCAACCAGATTAAAATTTGAAAGTAAAAGCACAATTGAGATGACGCTGGTAAATATAAATAATAATTCATATTTGTTCTCTGACAAAAAGCCTTCTCTTTCAACTTCAACCTGCTTATTACGAGAACTTCTCCTTGTACCTGTCTTCTTTACTACAGCCTTCTTTGTAGAAGTCCTGCTTTTACTGCTTTTTCTATTACTTTTGTTTGCTGTTTTTTTTCTATTATTCCCTGCCATTTTTACCTCACATTAAGCATAAAGAAACAGTTATCGCCTTAAAAGCGTAACTGTTTCAATAATATATCAATTCTCAAGTTTTTCAATGGTATAGGACATTTTACTTTAGCTTTTTTTACTCTAAGATATAGCCGCCTGATTTAATAGCATCAATTATCTTATCTGCTGCCTCTTTGCATTTCTCATCACTTCCTGCTTCTACCATAACTCTTATAAGAGGTTCAGTGCCACTCTTTCTAAGAAGCACTCTTCCATCTCCATTAAGTCCTGCTTCAGCTTCGTCCTTAGCTTTAATAACCTTTTTCATCATTCATTACAAGGTCCTTGTCAGTAACCTTTAAGTTCTACAAGAAGCTGAGGATAAACCTTAAAGCCTTCTGTAAGCTCTGATATCCTCTTTCTTACTGATAAGCATTGCATCCATTATCTTTAAGTGAAGTAAGTACTCCGTCTCCCTGTGGTAGCATACTTTCCAAAGATAATGTGTCCTGACTGTTCCCCACCTAAGGAATAGCCATTTGCAACCATATTTTCACTTACATACTTGTCGCCTACATCTGTCTTTTCATATTTAATTCCAAGCTTATCAAAAGCCTTGTATAGTCCCATATTGGACATAACAGTTGTAACTACTGTATCGTTGTCAAGCTCACCTTTGTGCTTTAAGATAAGAACCACAGATGTAGAGAATGGCGTCGCCGTCAATAATATTACCGTTTTCATCTACAGCAAGGCATCTATCCGCATCTCCGTCATAAGCAAAGCCTATATCAAGATTCTTCTCCTTAACGAACTCCTGAAGCTTCTCTATGTGAGTTGAACCACATTCAGTGTTGATATTGGTTCCATCAGGGTCTGCATTTATAACATAGGTCTTAGCTCCAAGCGCCTTAAATACTGCTGTTGCTATCTGATGTGCAGAACCGTTTGCACAGTCAAGTCCTACTCTCACATCCTTAAAAGACTTTGGTTGGAAGTGAAATAAGATAGCCCAGATATCTGTTTCTTCCAAGCACATAGTCTACAGTTCTGCCGATATTCTCTCCTGTTGCAAGAGGAATATTATCCTCTTCTCTGTCAATGTACTCTTCTATAAGAGCCTCAACCTCACCCTCCAGCTTATAACCATTTCCGTTTATTATCTTTATACCGTTGTCGTAGAAAGGATTGTGGCTTGCAGATATCATAATACCACAGTCAAATTCCTCTGTTCTTACCACATAGGAAACGCTTGGAGTACTTGTAACGTGCAAAAGATAAGCATCTGCCCCGCTTGCTGTAAGTCCTGCTGCAAGGGCATATTCAAACATATAGCTTGACCTTCTGGTATCTTTTCCGATTACTATCTTTGCCTTATGTTCCTTTCCGTAGTAATACCCTAAGAATCTTCCAACCTTAAATGCGTGATTAACTGTTAGTCCTACATTGGCTTCCCCTCTGAATCCATCTGTTCCAAAAGTATTTTCCCATAGATTCTCTCCTATATTCTCATAAATCCTTTTTCCAACAATTTCACTGGTACTTGTAATTATAATAAAAGCTGTAGGCTCAGTTTCCTCTAGGAAAATTTCCTTAGAAAGAACCGCCTGTCTTCTGTTAACTACAGTAAGCACCATAAACTTATGCTGTCCTGAATATGCACCCTTTGCATCAACTACTGTAGCAGAACGGTTTAACTCCTTACCTATAAACTTTGTTATAGGATCAGGATCATTACAAACAATATTATATACTTGCATAGGTTAATACTTTCAATTACGTTGTCTATAACAAGAGCCTTTACGCCAAGACCAAGCATTGACATAAGTCCTGTCTTGATTCCATAAATAGGAAAGGTAAGGGCTGCGAGTATACAGTCAGCAGACATAAGCGCGACACCTATGTTCATGGAGGTGTACTTTTTAAGCAGCATTGCAAGTATATCAGTACCTCCGGATGAAGCACCTATATTAAATAATATAGCACTGCCTATTGCCGGAAGGAAAATAGCATATACAAGCTCCATTATCGTTTCATTGGTAAGAGGCCCCTTAAGCGGAACTATGTATTCAAGTCCCTGAAGTGAGAAAGACATAACCAGCGAACAATACACTGTTTTTAGTCCAAATTCTTTTCCGAGAAACAAAAATCCTATAATAAGGAGCAAAACATTGAAGATTACTACAATATTTCCCTGGTTAAAAAAATCCAACGGTATACTTTGATAAAATAACCGCTATACCTGTAGCTCCTCCCGAAAGAAAAAGTTATTTGGAAACTTAAAGAAATAAATACCAATTACCATAATCTCGATACCAATGGTCATCCAGATAAATTCTTTCAGGCTAAACTTTTTCATCAAGTCTTTCATCACTGCTCTCCTATTTGCAAGCAATATTTTTGTTGTCTTATCCCATAAAGGTTCTTATAGCAGACACTTTTTAACGAATAAGAATGATATAGAGCCGCCATAGCTTCTCTTATCAAAACAAGTCCACATCGAAGTTTTAATTTCGATACTTGAACATTATATAAAAACCGAACTTTCATGCAAGATGCAATAAAGTCCGGTAGTCTGCGGATAACAGGAGTTGAACCTGCACGGGGGTTCCCACCAGAACCTAAATCTGGCGCGTCTGCCAATTCCGCCATATCCGCATGAGCTGAGCTAGCCAGATTCGAACCGTCGATGCGGGAGTCAAAGTCCCGTGCCTTAACCGCTTGGCTATAGCTCAAAAAAAATACAAAGACTCTCGCCTTTGCACTCTAAGGGTGGGTAGAGGGACTCGAACCCTCGGTATCCAGAACCACAATCTGGCGCGTTAACCAACTACACTATACCCACCATATATTTAATCCGACTAGCTTAAGTGTACCGAAAGGATTCGAACCCCCGACACACGGCTTAGAAGGCCGTTGCTCTATCCAACTGAGCTATCGGTACAAACCCATTTTGAATAATAATCAAAATGAAAGCGGGTGATGGGAATCGAACCCACGTATCCAGCTTGGAAGGCTGGTGTTCTACCATTGAACCACACCCGCAAAACAAGTAATATTTATTTTTCGCTTATTACAAAACTTAGAAAGCAAGTCGGGGTGACAGGATTCGAACCTGCGACCCCTTGATCCCAAATCAAGTACTCTAGCCAAACTGAGCCACACCCCGAAATTTCTTAAGTGTTTTTGCAATCAAGCAAGGAATATTATACATGAGATTAACTTATGATGTCAACACTTTTTTTAATATTTTTTTATTGTTCGATTTTTATGAGAATTCTGCACATTTTGTCTACTCAATTCCCAGTGCTTTTTAGCCAGCCTATCAGCCATTTCATTATATTCATCACCTGAATGGCCCTTGACTTTGATAAAATGGACCTTAAGCTTTATCTTTTATACCATCATAAAACTGCTTATATGCTATGGTTCCTGCTTTGTTAGTCTTCCACTCTCCGAGACACCAGCTTGCTATCCCCTGATAATCGTGGTAGATACTTAAGGATGTGTAGCCATTGTCTAAGGCATACTGCATTGCAAGTTCAGAAGCTTTTATCTCTCCCGCCACATTTCTCATTGTGGCAAGTTCTTCATCCTCGTAGGCTTTTGATATTTCAGCTATTACCTCTCCGTCTTTAAGTATAATACAGCCACAGCCAAAAACTCTTCCCACTGCTAAAGCTTCCATCCACATAAGCGGTTATTTCACTATCAGAGGGCTCTACCTGCGGATTTTCATCATTATCACTTGCTGCATCAGTGCTAGAAGCAGATAATCCTCCTCTTAAAAAGTCTTCTGCATCCTGCTTTTCTGCAAATCCCTTATATATAGCCCCTTTATAGCCTATAACCTGAGCCTTACAGTCCTCCCAGGTCTTATATATACCGGGAGTCTTTCCTATTCTTACCGCATAATAATTATTCTTTGCCATTATTTTTCTCCAATAAGTATTTTGTTTCAACTACATTAATTCTAATATCCTATAAATTAATCTAATCTGGACAGTCTTCTATTATGATATCCTTCTGATGCTTATAATATCCCAAGAAATAATCTCCTACATTATTTGCAGTGATCTCCATCCTATGATGTTCTTCTAGACATCTTATAATTTTTATCTTTTAGCTCTCTCTAATAGCCTTATTTATAGTATTTAGCACTCTTTTTCTTATCAGCGCTCCAAAGTGGCTCTACCAGAAGCCTCTTATCGCCGTCTCCCGTCATCCTGTGAATCACCACGCTTTCAGGCAGGATTCTAAGACAGTTTATAAGAATTTTGGTATATTCATCAAGGCTTAGTATCTTAAAAAGGCTTTTTCCTATATTCCCTCTCAAGTCTTGTATTCTTTAATATATGGAGGAGGTGAAGCTTAATTCCGTCTAACTTAGGGACTGAGATTTGCTAAATACCTGACAGTTTCATACATATCTTTATCCGTTTCGCCCGGTAAGCCTAAAATCACATGGACTATCACTTCAATATTTCTCTTTTTAAGCTCCATATAAGCCTTTATTAAAGACAGGCAAACTATAGCCCCTGTTAAATGCCTTTGCGCTGTCTTCGTGAATCGTCTGTAAGCCAAGTTCTATCCATACAGGCTTTATTTTATTAAGCTCGTCCAAGAGGTCAAGCATATCACCTTCCAAGCAGTCAGGCCTTGTACCAATAGATATGGCAGCAATCTCATCTCTTAAGACAGCAGTCTTAAAAATCCCGCCAAGTCTGTCTACATCTCCGTAAGTATTGGTAAATGACTGAAAATACGCAATATACTTCTTGTCTTCTTCCTTTATGTCCTTTGGAAATTTGCTTTTCACCCTATCTTTTGCCTCTTCAATCTGTTCTTCTATCGGCTTTACCTTGGTGGCAAATTCCCCGGAACCGCCCTCAGAGCAAAAGCTGCAACCACCTCTTCCTGCCTTTCCATCCCTGTTTGGGCAGCTACAGCCTGTGGATAAAGACAACCTATATACCTTTGTGCCAAACTTTTCTTTGCAATAGTCTGACAGAGTCCTTATTATCATCTAACATTCTCCTAGTCCAATCTAATGCTTTCCAGTAGCTTTTAAGACTTTCTTTTATATCAAATCCTTCTAAGTCAATCAATCCTTCAGAGTCTTTAACACCTTCTAACTTTACATTCTTAAAAAGAGAACTTTTATAACTCAATCTCCTCTTTCATTTCCACCCACATCAGTATATCTGTCAACATACTGCTTGATTAAGAGGTTTTTCAGGAACAAAAGTCATTGTACTTCCCGAAGGTTTTAGCATCTTTAGGAACAATATAATCACTTTCCGTAACATCATTTTTTTCTTATGTAGTCAAGTGCATCCATAAGTTCATTCTTTGTTACATTTTTAACTATTAAAAACGGCCAGTAAGGCTCTACAAATTTTCTATCAGGCAGGAGTTTATTTTAAGATATAGTCTAAGGAATTAAGCGCTCTTGTGCCTAACCACAGAGATATCCCTGTAAGTATCCGGAGATATTTCAAAGATTTCTTTGGTTTCAAGCCCTGCACCTACTGCCACCTGTCTTATTTCAGTAAGCCGCTTCTTTGCTCCATCTCCCAAATAAGGATACTTGCAGTCAGTTGTTATTATCTCCTTCATTTTCTTAAGTACTCTGGTATGCTCAATAACCTCTCCTGTTCCATCCCAGACTGTAGGCGGCTTACCCTCGGCACTCTTTACATAGATATTCTTATTCTCCTTATCTATTTCTGTAACCATCCAGCTCTTTCCCCCCAGAACAAAGGTTGTATCAGGCTGCATAAGTCTTGTAAGAGTACCTATTTCGTGTGAGCCCTCTCTTACAGAATATTCCACATCAGATTCAAATACCGAATAAAAATCATAGTGATTTGCTATCTTTTCTCCCTCGGTATCCTAAGATGAAGCCTCCGTTCTCAGTTCTCTCGATATGACCTATCTTAAGGAGATGCCTCAATAATTCCTTGTAGTCCTCCTGCGTAACAAATCTAAAAGCATATTCACTAAGGAGTGACTGCGCCAAAACTTCCGGACTTGCCTCACCTCTGCTGTATAAAAAACTCATAGTCTGGTGGTAGAGAATACCAAATGGATATCGCTCAGGCAGCACCGGCTCTATATAATTTTCCCTATATAGTTCAATTAAAGCTATACATTTAATAAAGCTCCAATTTATCGCCTTATAAAACTCAGCGGACTCACTTCGCTTTTCCTCTTCAAACAAAAAGCACATCTCAGAAACTCCGCTTCGTCTCCCGCTTCTTCCAAGTCTTTGAGATAGGCTGGCTACAGACTTGGGACAGCCCACTTGTATAATTCTCTCCAAATCCCCCAAATCGATACCTAGCTCAAGGGTAACAGTCGCACCTGTAACAAGGGGTAAGTCAGACAGCCTCATCTGTTCTTCCACATACTCCCTGTCAGATGCAGAAATACTGCCATGATGAACCATAAACACATCAGGTTCTCCTCTTTTTTTAGCTATTTCCTTAAGGTTAACAATGTTTTTTTCTACCTCAGAGCGCGCATTTGAAAATACAATGCTCTTCTTCCCTCTAGTTAGCTCATATAGATTATCGTAGAAGGATATTTCGTTCTTCTTATCTTTTTCCTGAAAAGCAAATTCATAAAAATGCTCTACCATTACCACTGCTCTCCGCCTTTTAACACCGGTATCAGGAGTAATGCATTTTCTTCCCTGTACCGCCGTTTAGCCAGTCTTCTGCACCCTCTATATCCCCAAGTGTTGCAGATAGTCCTATCCTTACAGGAATCATGCCTGTTAGCTTTTGAAGCCTTTCAAGCAGAGAAATAAGCTGAGTTCCTCTTTCCTCACCTATGAAATTATGAACCTCATCAATTATGATAAATCTCAAATCAGAAAATAATTTAACCGCCTGTTCTTTCCTTCTCATTAACATTGCTTCAAGGGATTCAGGTGTAGTCTGTAGTATGCCTGAAGGCTTTTTAAGCAGCTTATTCTTAACAGTGGCAGACACATCCCCATGCCACTTAGTTACAGGAATATAGGCCTCCCGAAGCAGCTCCTCAATACGGGCGAACTGGTCATTAATAAGAGCCTTAAGTGGAGCTATGTATAAGACTCCTACACTTTCAGATGGTTCATTGTAAAGCTTTGTGATAACCGGAAGAAAAGCAGCCTCCGTCTTACCCGATGCGGTAGGCGTAGCTATGAGAAGATTAGAATCAGTATTAAATATAACATCACAGGCCGCAACCTGTATTTCCCTTAGCTCTTCCCAGCCATTTCTATAGATATAATCCTGTATAAAAGGAGCAAGCTGCTCAAATGTACTCATATCTCAAATCCCTTAAATTCACTCTTTATTTCCTCAGTATCTTCACTTGACTTAGCGTAGTTAAAATCATCCCCTCCAAGTATGCCCTCAAGGGTTTTGTCAGGGTTTTGAATGAGGATGTTAAGTATTTCTATAAAATCCCTTATTATCTCACGAGGTGTTATGTTCTGTCCTGCTCCTACCCTGCTAAATTCTGTTTTTATAAAATACTGCAAGGTTTCAGAGCTAAGCCCTGCCTCATACTTGTACACCTGAGCGTGAATTTTCTCAAGCTTACAGATAAGAAAATACATCTCTTCAGGGGTAAGAGGTTTTAGCCTTATAATAGGAGACAGCAAATCTCTTGTACTTCCATCAGAAAATCTACTGCTTTCAAGCCTCGACCTAAGTGCCTCATAGCTAAATATACCTCTTCTTGTATCCTCAACACACTGAGGCGTACCTCCCATTATCACTCCCAAGTACTTCGACTTGCCCTGCATTATATCGTTGTATATTGTTAAGATTTTCTCATAATTATTTTGCCTTGATATAGAATTGGGAATCTTAAATAAATTGACGAGTTCATCAATCATCATTATCATCCCCTTATATCCCTGCCTTTACTACAAACATAGAGAAAAAGCTTAATATACTCATACCAGTCATCATCATTTATAATGACACCAACTCCAAGCTCCGCCTTAGCCTCAGTCTTAGTCCCGTACTCTCCTCTAAGCCATTTTAAGGTTCTACTTTTAAGCTCTTCATCCTCAGTAACTACAGCCTTCCAGTAAAGGGAAATTATCCTTGCAAAATCAAAGCCATGTACTATGGTTTCAAGCTCATTTACTGTCTGATGAATCTTAATCTCAACCAGTCCGTTAAGCTTCTCGCTGTCGGCAGTTAGTGAGTTTTCTGTCATCACCTCAGTTTTAAGTGCATTTATCCATTTGCTTAGTAAGAGACTTAAGGCACCTCCATCAGGGAGAGGTTTGAGTGGAGAGGTTTTTCATAAGCTCTTTGTAAGTAGCGAGCCCGTCACCCTTATTGCCTACAAGCCTTCGCTCAGGTGAAAGGTCAGCATCCACCACTACGAAGCCCCTTTCCATAGCATAGTTACGAATAGTCTGTAGCAAAAAACTCTTACCAGCTCCGTATTTCCCAACAACAAATCGAAATGAAGCACCTCCTTCGGATATCATTTCAATATCATTTAAAAGTGCATCTATTTCATCTTTCCTACCTACCGTTATATAGCCTAAGCCGGTGCGTGGCACAACTCCACCCTTAAGGGAATTTAGCAGGGTGTTTGCTATTCTAAGCGGTATTCTGTCTGTTACATTCATTACCTTCCTCCAACTGCCTCTTTTTACTTCATTCAAATAATCTTCATAAATCTGTGGCTCACCTGATACATATTCAATCAGGTTATCACCTGTTATTTCAAGTGCCTTCTCATTTATTTCTTCAACAAGAAGTTCATAATTAGAGACCTGTTTTTTCACCATTTGCAAGATGTGAAATCAGGTCTTTTGCCTCGTTCGACAAGACATTTATAACTGCTTGGCAGCCTGATAGCTCAGCATTATCATAATGTTTAGTTTCAATTTCAGGCTTATTACCTTCATCAGTTATTGTTTCTTTAGCAAAATCAAATATATTTAATTGTCCAATTGACTGACTTTCATTTTCGTAACTTCCATCCACTATATGTACCGCATCTATTTTAGAGATTTGACTTATAGATGGTAATGGTATTTTAGCAGCATTTGCATCATTTTTTTGACTTAATATCACTTTCATTATTAGATTGTACTTCAGCTTTGTTAATTAAGTTTATTTCTTGCTGTCTATAATTCTTCTTACAATTATATATTTCTGAAAGTTGTCCCTCATCTCTTTCGATATCCTCTTCAAGAATGAGCCTTTTTAGCAGTTTCAATATGGTCTCTTTCAATATCTTTTGATTTTTGCTGAGGTCTATCTCAATAGGCTTAATTATTTCAAGTTTGCCATTTTTTTATTACTATGTTTTCCTCTTTTATAAAGTCAGAAATTGCCTGAATTATAGTTTCTTCAAAACTATCTTCATACAATGCCTCAAGCATTTTTCTTTTCCAGGAGCTTAACTTAGAAATATGGCTGCCGGCATAGTAACCATAATCACTTTTATCATTGAAAAAGCATTTCTCCACCTGTTTAATCGCAGGAGGCTGTAGACTTCTCTTTGAGCCAAACATTTTCCTCATATTAACTTCAGTAAGCTTTAATATGTATCCCACAATAGCTTTGTATTTTCCTATGTCAGGAGCATCTATTTTACGTGACTTTCCATTGAATTTATAGGTCTCAATACCATCAAGTGGGACAACCTGCTCAAAAAAGTTAGAAGGCTTAACCACTGCTCCTCTAAAGAAAGAGTATATAATCTCACTTTGTTTAGCTGTGAACAATTTTTTGATATCTGTTTCAGCCTCATTCAAAGTCTGTGAAAGTCTCTCAAGTACAAAGCAGGCACATTTTTCGATAATCTCCTGATTGCCGGATTTATAAAACTGTCCATCAGTTATCCTAAAAGATGAAAAAATTTCAACTGCTTTTAAACTCTTCCACTTAAAGTCCATCATTTCAACATATAAGCGAGGTTCAAAACCATAGTAATTAATTGGCATCAAGTCTCTATAATACGAAAAACCTTGTAAAAGTTCATTATGGTTTACAATATAGTAGTCCCTTATCCAGGTTCGAAAATGTCCATCTATACTGTCATCATATTTTCTAAACTCAGTCCATATATATATTAGCTTTTCAATGGTTTCTTCTGCACACTTAGTACCTATCCCGTTTAATAGTTCATATACATAACAAAACAAGTAGGATACAGATATATCCGTTACATTAGAATTCCTAACCTTTGTCCTCCAAGTAAAATAGGTCCTAAGCTGATTATCATTCATCCTATCATAGGTAGTATAGTAGGCTTCCAAAGGATAGGCTTTGTCTGCATCGTCACTAAAGTCCTCCATGAACTTTGCCTGTTTTAGAAAGGTCTCAGTATCCCCAAGATACCAATCACTGCTTAAACCAGCCTTCTTGCCTAAAATTCTCATCTGACGGAAGGTGGAATAAGGCTCGCTCTCAGCCACCGGCGCTTGTGGGCTCCTCTCAATACTTTCTTTTTCGTACCTTCCATTTCCCTTGTTTTCTAAAGGATCGATAAGCAGATAACCAGAATCAGATTGTGCAGGCTTTCTAATGGCTAGTTTACGAGCCTTTTCCTCCATCTTTTTCTTCATCAGTTTCATCAGGCAAAATTTTCCTTAAAAAAATTCCATTAAGGCTTCATTTCCAAGCATCTTAAGCTCCCGTATTATTTTTTTCCACATCTTTTTCTATCTCGCTTACAAACTTTATATCTCCCACCAAAAAAATAAAGAAAGACATTTTAACACAAAGCTTGCACACTTTCTAACAAATCGCAAAAATAAAGTAACAGCCCTACTATTCTTATTATCACTTTCAACAAAATATAATAATGACAATATTACTGGTGTCAATGCTACAACGACTATTAAAACAATATCCCACATAAAAACCTCCATGTATGATAATGTAAATCAAATCAAAATATAAAAATAATTATATTAAATAGAACAAAAGTTCTTATTATCTAGTATAATATAATGATAGCATTATGTCCATAGATAAAAAGAAGTTTTTATAAGAAAAAAATTGTATAACAACATAAAAACAGCCACAGATATAATATCTGTAGCCATTCCTCTGTAATGCCGGTGACCGGGGTCGAACCGGTACGGGTATTACTACCCACGGGATTTTAAGTCCCGGGCGTCTACCAATTCCGCCACACCGGCATACTACATAAAATGCAGTAATGGGACCTACAGGGCTCGAACCTGTGACCCTCTGCTTGTAAGGCAGATGCTCTCCCAGCTGAGCTAAGATCCCAAAAATAATAAAAAAATTTCATATGAAATTTGTTATTAAATAAAAAAATGGTTCTTCGGGGACTCGAACCCAGGACCGACCGGTTATGAGCCGGTTGCTCTAACCAACTGAGCTAAAGAACCAAAAGTGACTCCAAGGGGATTTGAACCCCTGTTACCGCCGTGAAAGGGCGGTGTCTTAACCGCTTGACCATGGAGCCATACACACAATTTCGACATCTAATATGTCAAGCTCCCCAAGTAGGGCTCGAACCTACAACATCACGGTTAACAGCCGTGCGCTCTACCATTGAGCTATTGAGGAATAAATATACCTTGAAAACTGCAACCGAATCAACATCTTTCCTTTTTCTTTGGTCAAGCCTTCGACCTATTAGTATCAGAAGGCACACGGATTACTCCGCTTACACCACTGACCTATCAACCTCATACTCTCTAAGGGGTCTTATTAGCCTACGCTATGGGATATCTTATCTTGGAGGGGGCTTCACGCTTAGATGCCTTCAGCGTTTATCCCTGCCAAACTTGGCTTCCCAGCCGTGCAGCTGGCACTGCAACTGGTCTACCAGCGGTTCGTCCATCCCGGTCCTCTCGTACTAAGGACGGCTCTCCTCAAATATCCTACGCCTGCGCCAGATAGGGACCGAACTGTCTCACGACGTTCTGAACCCAGCTCGCGTACCGCTTTAATGGGCGAACAGCCCAACCCTTGGGACCTACTACAGCCCCAGGATGCGATGAGCCGACATCGAGGTGCCAAACCACTCCGTCGATGTGAACTCTTGGGAGTGATAAGCCTGTTATCCCCAGGGTAGCTTTTTATCCGTTGAGCGATGGCATTCCCACTTACATACCACCGGATCACTAAGTCCCTACTTTTCGTACCTGCTCCACCCGTCGGTGTCGCAGTCAAGCTCCCTTCTGCCTTTACACTCTGCGAATGGTTTCCAACCATTCTGAGGGATCTTTGAGCGCCTCCGATACACTTTCGGAGGCGACCGCCCTCAGTCAAACTCCCCTCCTGGCATTGTCCCCTGCCCGGATAACGGGCAAAGGTTAGAAACCAGATACACGAAGGGTGGTATCCCAACATTGACTCCGCAGAAACTGGCGTCCCTGCTTCTTTAGTCTCCCACCTATCCTGTACATCATATATCTAATCCCAGTACCAAGATGGAGTAAAAGCTCCATAGGGGTCTTTCCGTCTTGGCGCAGGTAACCAGCATCTTCACTGGTACTTCAATTTCACCGGGTGCATTGTTGAGACAGCGCTCAAATCATTACGCCTTTCGTGCGGGTCGGAACTTACCCGACAAGGAATTTCGCTACCTTAGGACCGTTATAGTTACGGCCGCCGTTTACTGGGGCTTAAGTTCGTACCTTCGGATTGCTCCTAAGCACTCCCCGTAACCTTCCAGCACCGGGCAGGCGTCAGCCCATATACATCACCTTACGGTTTCGCATAGACCTGTGTTTTTGCTAAACAGTTGCTTGAGCCTATTCTCTGCGGCCTGTATCTCTACAGGCACCCCTTATCGCGAACTTACGGGGCCATTTTGCCGAGTTCCTTAACAATGCTTCTCCCGCCGGCCTTGGGATACTCTCCCCATCCACCTGTGTCGGTTTACGGTACGGGCTCTGACTACACAATAGCGGCTTTTCTCGACGGCTCTCCCAGGAGCTTCCCTACTTATATTTCGGTCCGCATCACACAGTTCACTTACCCGGACGGATTTGCCTGCCCGGCATAAACCATGCTTGCACCTGAATCCTTTACAGGCACTCCCTGAATCTCCGTGTCCCCACATTTCTGATAGCCAGAGGTACTGGAATATCAACCAGTTGTCCATCGCCTACGCTTCTCAGCCTGAGCTTAGGTCCCGACTTCCCCAGGGAAGATCAGCTTTACCCTGGAAACCTTGGATATACGGCCTGAAGGATTCTCACCTTCATCTCGCTACTCATTCCGGCATTCTCTCTTGATAACTCTCCACGGCTCCTTACGGTACCGCTTCTTCGTGTTATCAATGCTCCCCTACCAACATACCTTACGGTATATTCCATTGCTTCGGTGTTATGTTTCAGCCCCGGACATTTTCGGCGCAGGACCTCTCGACTAGTGAGCTATTACGCACTCTTTGAATGAATGGCTGCTTCTGAGCCAACATCCTAGTTGTCTTCGAAACCCCACATCCTTTACCACTTAACATACACTTTGGGACCTTAGCAGATGGTCTGGGCTGTTTCCCTTTTGACTGTCCGACTTATCTCATACAGTCTGACTCCCGGTAAACATCTATATGGCATTCGGAGTTTGATACGCATTGGTAGACTTTGACGCCCCCGCAGCGATTCAGTGCTCTACCTCCATTAGACTATACCGAGGCTAGCCCTAAAGCTATTTCGGGGAGAACCAGCTATCTCCGAGTTCGATTGGAATTTCTCCGCTACCCACAGCTCATCACCGCCTTTTTCAACAGACGTGTGTTCGGACCTCCATCCACTTTTACGCAGACTTCATCCTGGCCATGGGTAGGTCACCCGGTTTCGGGTCTGCCGTTACTGACTTACCGCCCTGTTAAGACTTGGTTTCCCTTCGGCTCCGTACCTTAAGTACTTAACCTGCCAGCAACGGCAACTCGCCGGACCGTTCTACAAAAAGTACACGGTCGAGCGTTAGTCGCTCTTCCGCAGCTTGTAGACACAGGGTTTCAGGTTCTCTTTCACTCCCCTCCCGGGGTTCTTTTCACCTTTCCCTCACGGTACTATACTCTATCGGTCACCAGGTAGTATTTCGCCTTGGGGGGTGGTCCCCCCTGCTTCCTACGGGGTTTCTCGTGTCCCGTAGTACTCCGGATACCACTGAATCACAGTCTGTTTCGCATACGAGGCTTTCACTCTCTTTGGCCGGCTTTCCCAAAACCGTTCTGCTACCTACTGCTTCTTCGTATGTGGTCCTCTACCCCAAGGATAAATCCTTGGTTTGGGCTTCGTCCCCTTTCGCTCGCCACTACTTAGGGATTCGATGTTTCTTCCTCTTCCTCCGGCTACTTAGATGTTTCAGTTCGCCGGGTTCCCTCCGTATGACTATGGATTCATCATACGGTGACAGAAGTTCTTTCTGCCGGGTTTCCCCATTCGGATACCTGCGGATCAATGGATATTTGCTCCTCCCCGCAGCTTTTCGCAGCTTATCACGTCCTTCTTCGGCTCCTGGTGCCAAGGCATCCGCCCCTGCGCCCTTTGTAACTTGACCATTAGTTGAGATGGGAATGCCAGACGTAGCACTCGTGCAAGCTCGCTTGCGAAACGGTGCCTGATGCCTGGATGAGTGCGTTTCATGAAACGCCTATCACGAGCGTGAAATGCGAAGCATTTCTGCGAGTGACCCATCTCAACGGTATTTTAGATAACTCATATATGGTTCTCTTTAATTTAACACTGACTAGCGTATCAGTATTAAATCTTTTTAATAAATACATTGTTTTATTGAATTCTAAATCACACTTGTTTTTTTCAACTTGTGCTAATCAGAAATTCAATGTCTCGATGTTGTTTCATATCTAGCTGTATATCTCCTAATGATTAAATCACTAAAAAGCTATACTTGCATAAATATTTGTTCGGTATGCAGTTTTCAAGGTACATTTCAGGATATTATCCTGAGTGGGCTTAAATGGACTCGAACCATCGACCTCACGCTTATCAGGCGTGCGCTCTAACCAGCTGAGCTATAAGCCCATAAATCTAGCAGCCACCTACTCTCCCACACCGTCTCCAGTGCAGTACCATCGGCCGCCCTAGGGCCTTAACCTTCGTGTTCGGGATGAGAACGGGTGTGACCCCTAGACGCATCGCCACTAGACATATTTCAGTTACCCAAAACTCGCAACTAACGCCTTCCTCCTAGCTCGAACTCACTTCGTTCGTCCTCGCTAGAGGCAGTCGCAGTGTGTCTGCTCATAAAAATTTGTCTGAAAGCAAGCTTTCACAAATTTTTCTTTCGCATCCTACGTTGCTCGTTGATAACTAAACAGTGAAACAATCTCTACTTCTTCTTCCTTAGAAAGGAGGTGATCCAGCCGCACCTTCCGATACGGCTACCTTGTTACGACTTCACCCCAGTCACCAGACCTGCCTTCGGCAGCTCCTCCCTGCGGTTAGGGCCACTGACTTCGGGCATTTCCGACTCCCATGGTGTGACGGGCGGTGTGTACAAGACCCGGGAACGTATTCACCGCGACATTCTGATTCGCGATTACTAGCGATTCCAGCTTCATGTAGTCGAGTTGCAGACTACAATCCGAACTGAGGCAGCCTTTCTGAGATTTCGCTCCGGCTCACGCCTTCGCTTCCCTCTGTAACTGCCATTGTAGCACGTGTAGCCCCGGTCATAAGGGGCATGATGATTTGACGTCATCCCCGCCTTCCTCCGAGTTATCCTCGGCAGTCTTTCTAGAGTGCCCGGCCGAACCGCTGGCTACTAAAAATAGGGGTTGCGCTCGTTGCGGGACTTAACCCAACATCTCACGACACGAGCTGACGACAACCATGCACCACCTGTCTCTCCTGTCCCGAAGGACTACAGGCATTACCCTGTATTCAGGAGGATCTCAAGACCGGGTAAGGTTCTTCGCGTTGCGTCGAATTAAACCACATGCTCCACCGCTTGTGCGGGTCCCCGTCAATTCCTTTGAGTTTCATTCTTGCGAACGTACTCCCCAGGTGGAATACTTAATGCGTTTGCGACGGCACCGAAAGGCTTATGCCTCCCAGCACCTAGTATTCATCGTTTACAGCGTGGACTACCAGGGTATCTAATCCTGTTTGCTACCCACGCTTTCGAGCCTCAGCGTCAGTTTTGGTCCAGCAGGCCGCCTTCGCCACCGGTGTTCTTCCTAATATCTAAGCATTTCACCGCTACACTAGGAATTCCGCCTGCCTCTCCCATACTCAAGTTTAACAGTTTTGGGAGCAGTCAGGGGGTTGAGCCCCCTGCTTCCACTCTCAACTTGCCAAACCGCCTGCGCTCCCTTTACACCCAGTAAATCCGGATAACGCTTGCCCCCTACGTATTACCGCGGCTGCTGGCACGTAGTTAGCCGGGGCTTCTTAGTCAGGTACCGTCATCATCTTCCCTGCTGATAGAGCTTTACATACCGAAATACTTCTTCACTCACGCGGCGTCGCTGCATCAGAGTTTCCTCCATTGTGCAATATCCCCCACTGCTGCCTCCCGTAGGAGTTTGGGCCGTGTCTCAGTCCCAATGTGGCCGTCCGACCTCTCAGTCCGGCTACCGATCGTTGCTTTGGTAGGCTTTTACCCTGCCAACTGGCTAATCGGACGCGGGCCCATCCTATACCTGATTGCTCATTTCCCGACAAAACCATGCGGTTTCGCCGACTTATGCGGTCTTACCAGCCGTTTCCAGCTGCTATCCCCCTGTATAGGGCAGGTTGCCCACGCGTTACTCACCCGTCCGCCACTAAGAATTACAGTCTTCCATCCGAAAACTTCCGTCTGTAATCTCCGTTCGACTTGCATAGTGTTAGGCACGCCGCCAGCGTTCATCCTGAGCCAGGATCAAACTCTCATAAAAAGTGTTTGGCCTTCGTTCAAAAATGAGCTGACATTTATCATCTCTTGCTTATTCCGTTATCGACCGGCTAAAGTCGATAATTTTACTGTTTTTTAAAGGTGTACAAGTATTACTACTCATACGCGTTCGTTTGAATTTTCAAGATTGTCTCACTATTTAGTTATCAAGGTTCTGTCTTAGCTTCATCACTTTCGCAATTCAGCTCAAACATTCTATCATACGATTTTTGCTTATGTCAACAACTTTTTTTCAAGTTTTATTCAGCAAAATCAACGGAGAAACAGGGATTTGAACCCTGGCGCCGCTATTAACGACCTACTCCCTTTCCAGGGGAGCCCCTTCAGCCTCTTGGGTATTTCTCCAAGGCTTACACATAAACCATATAAAACGGAGAAGGTGGGATTCGAACCCACGGTCCCTTTCAGGATCACCGGTTTTCAAGACCGGCTCTTTAAACCACTCAGACACCTCTCCAGTGACTGTCTGTAACTGTGACAGCTAGAACAGTTTAACATATACGTAAAAATCTTGTCAAGCAGATTTTTAAACTTTTTCAGATTTTTTTAATCATATTTGTAATTTCTGACTATCATTCATCCAACATTATCTTTGTCCCAGTTTAAGGCTTTGGAACTGCATTTAATGTCAGATCCGAAATCAGTCCCTTTTGTAATCATAGTAAGCAGCCGCCCCTATCATTGCGGCATTGTCAGTACATAATATCGGTGAAGGATGATAGAACTTGAATCCCCTTCTTTCACAGGCTTCTTTCATTTCTTCTCTTAGTACTGCATTAGAAGCAACCCCACCCGCCATTGCGATCTTCTTAAAATCCAAGCTGTTTTGCACCTTCTATTGTATGACTCACAAGCACATCTACTACAGCCTCCTGGAAAGGATGCAGCTATATCAGCTTTGTTTATTTTCCTCGCCCTTCATTTCACAGGAATTGATATAATTTAGAACAGAAGACTTCAGCCCGCTGAAACTAAAGTCAAATGGGTTGTCTGCCACCTTAGCTCTAGGAAAAGCTATAGCAGCTTTATTACCTTCCTCAGATATTTTTTGAATCTTAGGACCTCCCGGATAACCAAGCCCTATCGCCCTTGCAACCTTGTCAAAGGCCTCTCCTGCTGCATCATCCCTTGTTTTACCAAGAACTTCATACTCTCCATAGTCCTTAACTATAACCAGATTGGTGTGGCCTCCCGATACAACAAGGCATAAAAAAGGTGGTTCAAGCTCCTCATTTTCTATGTAATTAGCAGATATATGTCCTTCAATATGATGTACTCCAATAAGAGGCTTGTTATGAGCAAAAACGCTATGGACTTTGCAGCCGATACTCCAACCAAAAGAGCTCCCACCAGACCCGGGACCATAAGTAACCGCAACAGCATCTATTTCATCTATTGTAAGCGAAGCTTCTTTAAGTGCCTCATCCACTACCTGAATTACTTTCTCTATATGCTTTCTTGATGCAATTTCAGGCTACAACACCACCGTACAGCTTATGTATCTCGATCTGAGACGAAATAATATTTGAAAGCACCTTTCTCCCATCCTGTACTACAGCCGCAGCTGTTTCATCACAGGATGATTCAATCGCTAATATATTCATATTTTCACATCTTCCCTTTATTGCCAAAACGATGTGGGTGCCAAATTGATTCGACACCCACCTCTAAGATTTAAAAATTTTAATGTTACAAGTAATAAAAAGTATCAAAACCTGCTGCAGCATACTTACAGAAGAATTATTATCTAATATCATCCGTATAGTTTTGATTTTTTTGATTAACCTCGGTTATTATCAAATATGATAGTTGTCAGCTAAAAAGTCTTATAAGTCAATTCCCAAAAAGAGAATCTTCCATCTTCCTTTATCATCTTCTCTTAAATAGTATTTCTCATTGGTGGTCTTAAGCCCTTTGGTATCTTTTAACTATATAAGACACTAAAAGATTGCAGAACTTATAGCCTCCTCGCTCTTCTCTTTCAGCCTCAGCGAGGTCTTGAATAGCAATATTGGCTATCGTGGTCTTCTTACTCTTATAGTCTTCAATGTCTTTTTTAAGCTTTTCAACATACTGATCAAGAGGATTCTTTTCAAGAAGCTGTTCATCGAAGAGTTTTTGATTCTGCTCTGCAAGCTTTTTAATCTGCTCATCAGTAAGCTCTTCATTATAGCAGCATTTTCAAAAATTCTGTTATATATTTTTGAGTACCTCTCTGGCGTTTCCCGGATAATTATCATCTAGGTTAAGCTCCATAAGCTTCTCTACTTCTGTTTTACTCTTTTTTAACTCCAGATTCTTAAGTCCAATGCTTCTTACAAGAAAGAATCCGCCGATTATAAATACAGCAAGAAGAGCCATAACTATACCAACTACAACCGGATTTTGCGTTTTTTTGTACATAAATCCCCCTTAATCCTCATCAACAAACATCAAATCTATACTTTTACCATCTTTTCCAAGTCTTACATTATCAAAGATTTCTCTTACCTCTTTGATATACTGCTCAGGATGTGCCATGGCAGGACTGTAGTGCGTAAGCCACATTTTTTTAGGCTTGGCAACTTGGGCAAGCTCACAAGCCTCCTGCATGGTCATATGTTTCTTTTCTTTTGCCTTATTAGCAGACTCCAAATCACCATACATGCCCTCACATATAAATAAATCGGCATCTGCGGCCATTTCTGCAATAATAGGTACAGGTCTTGTATCGGTACAGTAGGTAACCTTAAGTCCCTTCCTTTCTCCTCCCATAACCATATCAGGTGTATAGGTTTTTCCTTCATATTCAACTGTTTCACCTTTTTGAAGTCTGTTCCAACATTTTAGAGGAACCTCATTTTCTTTTGCCTTTTCAGGTAAAAATCTGCCCGCTCTATCTACTATTATATTATATCCATAGCAAATCACATTATGCTTTAGCTTAAAGGCTTCAATCTTCATTCCAAAAAACTCGAAATTGCCGCCATCTCCCTCAATCTCGACAAAGTTAATATCAAAGGGAAGTTCTTGCGCAATTATGCATAAAGACCTTTATAATCCTCTCTATTCCTTTTGGGCCTAAAATTGTAATAGGCTCTGTTCTTCCCTGAATTGCCAATGGATAGTAAAAGTCCCGGAATCCCGGCAACATGGTCACCATGAAAATGAGTTATGCATATAAGGCCTATGGGATTTACACTCCATCCCTTCTTTTTAACGGCAACCTGAGTTCCCTCACCACAGTCTATAAGTACGCTGTTTCCATTGTATCTGGCAAGCAGCGAGGTGAGGAACCTGTTAGGCAACGGCATCATACCGCCCGTACCTAATAAACATATATCCAGCATTAAATCTCCTTAATCTCAGTTAAATACAACATACAAAGGTTGAATAAGCGCACAAAGCCTAATCTAACCCTGAATAACTATATAATATCAGATTGTAAGCGACATAAGCAAGGCATCTTCCTTAGGTTTGTCATAAAAGTTCGGACGGATTCCGTCTTCCTTAAACCCAAGCTTCTTGTACAGGCTTATTGCAGCCTCATTTCCTACTCTTACATCTAATAAAAATCTTGTCCTTTTATCTGATTTTCCGTATTCAATAAGTCTATTAAGCAAAGCCTCGCCAACTCCTCTTTTTCTGGCATCTGCTCTTACTGCAACATTGCAGATTTCAGCCTCATCAAGCACTCCCCAGTAGCCGCAATATCCTATTACCTCTCCATTTTCGATAGCACAGAAATAGTGTTTATCTTCATCTTCTACACATTCCATAAATGACCTTTCGGACCAAGGCAGGGTAAAATATTGATTTTTCTATCTCAGCTACCTCTTTACAATGCTCCGGCTTTAACTCTTCTATATCAAATACATCCATAGTTATCGTTTGATTCCTGTTTCTTTTTCATTTCTTTCACGCTCAGCCTGAGAAAGCCTAAGATAGACAGGTCTCATAGCTTTCTGCCAGTTTCCATAACACCTCTATTATAATACATTTTTCCTAAAACCGCCACACTTCCTGCCTTTTGTTTTGAAATATTGGCAGGGGCGAAGAAATGAGGGTTTACAAGCCCTTCTTCAATATTATGCTTATATACGGGCACCCCGTCTCCAAGGAAAACTATTTTTTCTCCTGCAAATTCATTGTTAAGCTCAGCTAAAAGTTCCTCCACAGCCAAAGCTCTCTGTTCTTTTAGCTCAGTAAATTCACCATTCTTAAATGTATAAAGTCCATTATAGACCTGTTCTCTCTTGCATCCATAATAGGACAGATTATTCCGTCAAAAAACTGCACATTATAAGCAAGAGCCGCAAGTGTAGGCACTGGAATAATAGGCTTATTTAGACTATAGGCAAGCCCCTTTACAGTGGCAGAGCCTATTCTAAGCCCTGTAAATGAACCGGGTCCCGCAGCTATGGAAAATGCGTCTATATCCTTTAGGTCAAGTTCAGACATTTTAACTATTTCACTAAGCATGGGCATAAGAGTAGTAGAATGTGTCTTTTTATGCTCAACAGTATATTCAGCCACAAGAGTCTCGTCATCAACTATTGCAACTGATGCCACCAAGCCTGAAGTATCCATACCTAAAACTTTCATTCTTCTACCACTACCCTTCTATATTCAAAGCCTTTTGCCAAATCTTTTTCTATTCTTATGTGTACTGCTGATTTTGGTATGAGTTCTTCTATTCTTGAAGCCCACTCTATGAGGCAGACTCCGTCTCCGTAGAAATAGTCCTCATAGCCTATTTCATCCATTTCAGATATATCGCCTATACGATATACATCAAAATGATAGAGAGGAAGCCTTCCCTCTGTATATTCCTGAACTATAGTAAAGGTGGGGCTGTCAATATTATCCTCTATCGAAAGTCCCACAGCAAAACCCTTGGTAAATACAGTCTTACCAACTCCAAGGTCGCCTTCCAGGCAGATAATTTCACCCTTATCTGCCTTTTCTCCAAGTTTCTTACCTATATTGTACGTCTCTTCCTCTGAATTACTCTCGTAAATGGTCATTTTTAACCCTTTGCCTGTTTAATGCTTAGAGATATCCTCTTCTTAGAATATCTACTCCAATAACTTTTACATCAACTATGTCTCCCACACTCACCACTTCAAGCGGGTGCTTTACAAACTTCTTATCTGATAATTCGGATATGTGAACCAAGCCGTCCTGATGTACTCCGATGTCTACAAAAGCACCGAAATCAATGACATTGCGGACGGTTCCCTTCATAATCATCCCCTCTTTTAGATCCTTCATGTCTAAGACATCAGTTCTAAGGATAGGGGCAGGAAGATCTGCTCTAGGGTCTCTTCCAGGCTTTTCAAGCTCACTTATAATATCCTTAAGAGTAAGCTCACCTACATCTACCTTGGCCGTTAAGTCAGGATGCTTCTTAATCTCGACGGTTATGCCCTTAATTCCGCCTCTAAGTGCAGAAAGATCATAGCCAAGTGCAGAAAGGATCTCTTCTGCTGCCTTATAGGACTCAGGATGTACACTGCTTGAGTCGAGAGGATTGTCTCCATCCATTATTCTCATAAAGCCTGCACATTGTAAGAATGCCTTTGGTCCAAGCTTAGACACCTTCAATAGTTCTTTTCTATTCTTGAATTTACCGTTTTCTTCTCTGTAGTTAACAATGTTTTTTGCTATAGTTCCATTGATTCCTGAAACATAGGAAAGAAGCGGAGCTGAAGCAGTATTTAAGTCGACCCCCACTCTGTTTACACAGTCTTCTACCACTGCGCCAAGGGCTTCTTCAAGCTTCTTTTTATTCATATCATGCTGATACTGCCCAACACCTATAGCCTTAGGCTCTATCTTAACAAGCTCTGCAAGAGGGTCCTGCAGCCTTCTTGCAATAGAAGCAGCACTTCTCTGTCCCACATCGAACTCAGGGAACTCCTCCGTAGCCAGCTTACTTGCTGAATAAACAGAAGCTCCTGCTTCATTTACTATAACATAGGAAACAGGAAGATGAAGCTCTTTAATCATATCTGAAATTATCTTTTCAGACTCTCTGGAGGCAGTTCCATTGCCTACAGATATCAGTGAAATCCCGTATTTTTTAACCAGATCAGCTCACTATCTTCTTGGTCTCAGCCACCTTATTCTGAGGCTCTGTAGGGTAGACTACGGTAGTATAAAGCACCTTGCCTGTCTCATCTACTACAGCTAACTTACATGCTGTTCTAAATGCAGGATCCCAGCCCAGCACTCGCTTTCCTGTGATTGGAGGCTGCATAAGAAGCTGGGTAAGATTCTTTCCAAACACCTTGATAGCTCCGTCTTCAGCATTTTCTGTAAGTTCTGCCCTTATATCATTTTTCAATTGATGGAGCTATAAGCCTTGTATAAGAATCGGCTACTGTCTCCTTCAAGACTTCAGTAGTATATTTATTATCTCTGATTATAACTTTTTCTACAAAGGTAGTCCAGTATCTCATCAACAGGGGCCTCGATTTTAACAGTTAGTATCTTCTCTGCTTCACCGCGATTAATCGCAAGTATTCTATATCCCTGTTATCTTCTTTACAGGCTCACTAAAGCTGTAATAGGTCTCATAAACTGACTGAGCTTCCTTATCTTTTGCCTCTGAAATTACATTTCCTTTGTCAAAGGTTATATTTCTGATGTATTTTCTATAGTCAGCATTGTCAGATATCTCTTCCGCTATAATGTCCATAGCGCCCTTAATCGCGGACTGTACATCGGTTATTCCCTTTTCTTCATTGATATAGGCAAGGGCCTCTTCTTCAAGCGATTTGTCTGTCTGCTGTAAGGAAATGATGATGGCAAGTCCTGAAAGGCCTGCTTCTTTTGCTATAGTTGCTCTGGTTCTTCTCTTTTGCTTGTACGGTCTGTACAAATCTTCTACAGTAACCAAGGCTTCCGCGGCCTCTATAGCCTGTCTTAGCTCATCAGTAAGCTTTCCCTGTTCTTCTATAAGACCTATAACCTGAGCTTTCCTCTCTTCAAGGTTGTTTAGGTATCTAAGTCTCTCATCAAGATTACGGAGCACCTCATCATTAAGTGCTCCATGCTGTTCTTTTCTGTATCTCGCAATAAAAGGAATGGTATTTCCTTCTTCTATAAGCTTGATAACCGCATTTACCTGTTCCGTCTTAATACCGAGTTCTTCCGCAATCTTTTTTGCTATGTCCATCGTCTTAACCCCTCAATATATCATAGTTGAACTTCTACAAAGATATCGTATATTGCTTTAATCGCAAGCTCAAAGTCTTCGTTGTCTACTCCGATTATGATATTAAGCTCACTGGAGCCCTGATCTATCATCCTTACATTGATGCGGGCATGTGCAAGGGCTGCAAATATTCTTCCCGCTGTACCCCTTACAGACTTCATGCCTCTTCCTACTACAGCAATGAGGGCGATGCCTGATTCAATATCTATGGAGTCAGGCTCTGCCAGCTTATGAATGGCAGATACAACCAGCTGTTCCTTAGGCTCGAAAACCTTCTCCTCTACAAAAAGTGTCATCGTATCGATACCTGATGGCATATGCTCAAAAGAAATATCATTTTCTTCAAATGCCTGAAGCACTTTTCTGCCAAAGCCAATCTCCACATTCATCATGTCTTTATCGATATTGATGGCTGAAAATCCCTTTCTTCCTGCAATACCTGTGATGACATACTTTGACTTCTGTCCTGTACTTTCAACTATCCAGCTTCCCGGATCCTCAGGAGCATTGGTATTCTTGATATTTACAGGAATACCTGACTTCCTTACCGGGAAGATGGAATCCTCGTGAAGGACAGACGCCCCCATATAGGAAAGCTCACGAAGCTCTTTATAGGTAATGATGTCAATAGGTTTTGGATCGTAAATAATTCTTGGGTCTGCAACAAGAAAGCCTGAAACATCTGTCCAGTTCTCATATACATCAGCTTTCACAGCTCTTGCCACTATCGCACCTGTGATATCGGATCCTCCTCTTGAAAATGTCTTGATAGTTCCATCAGGCATAGAGCCATAAAAGCCCGGAATAACAGCATAATCAATTTTTTTAAGTTTCTTTGAAAGTACTTCGTTTGTTTTTCAGAGTCAAATACTCCATCCTTATCAAAGAAAAGAACCGTTGCTGCATCTACGAAAGCAAAATCCAAATATTTTGCCATAATAATACCATTTAAGTATTCGCCTCTTGAAGCCGCATAATCCTTTCCTGCCTTTTTCCTTAAGGTTCTTTCTCAATAAATGGTAAATTCATCATCAAGGGATAGCTCTATACCAAGCCCTGCTATAATCTCATTGTATCTTGACTTAATATCTTCAAACTCTTCTGAAAAGTCCTCTCCATTAGAAGCCTTTTCTCCTGACATTTTATACAGTAAGTCCGTCACCTTGATATCTGTATTAAATCTCTTTCCAGGTGCAGAAGGTATGGCATAATGCCTCTCCTTCTCAGACTTGATTATCTCTCCAACCTTCTTAAACTGTTCTGCATTTGCAAGCGAACTTCCACCAAACTTTACTACCTTTAACAATTATTTTTCCCTCCAAATCCATCTAAGTAAAACACTCAGTATCCTCAAATAAAAACATTTGCAAATACCACTTTATAAGCGTAACGCTTAATTGTAATATTTGCAAGATATTTTTACTAAAAATTAATTATTATTTTATTTTTACACTCAAATCTTTGGTTAGCTCTTCGAATTCAGCCTCAGTTAAAGGTTCTGTGATGAAAGCAAATTCTCCCTCTACCCTGTCTGTGCTTTACTTCTTTAAGCCCTGATAACTTACCTTTTGCTGCCTCTTTTCTCACCTCAGGAACTCTTACAAAGAACTTCTGCTTATACTGCCTGATGTCACCAAGAGTAAAGCTTTTTCTTCATCCCAGTTTATATCAAGGTGTCTGTCCTTATTTCCTTACTAGCTTCTACCACATCTGCAACTACAGCACTTGCAGTAGGAAGCTTACCTGCTCCCCTGCCGTAGAACATAACATCATCAACCATGTTTCCCTTTATTAAAATGGCATTAAATACGTCTTCCACGCTGTGAAGAGGCTGATTTCCTGCTTAGCATAACAGGGTGCAACTCTTGCATACACCACTCCGTCTTCTTTTTTACTTTCTCCTATCAACTTGATGGTAGCGTCTAAAGTCTTGGCATACTCCATATCTTCCTTGGTTATTTTCGATATGCCCTCTACTAGGATGTCTTCAAAAGTCAACCTGTTTGCCATAAGCAAGAGAAGTAAGGATGGCTATCTTTCTACCGCTGTCGTATCCATCCACATCCGCACTTGGATTCCTCTCAGCATAGCCCATAGCTTGCGCCTCTTTTAAGACTGTGTCATAGTCGAGGCCTTCTTTATCCATCTTGGTGAGAATGTAGTTGGTGGTTCCATTAAGAATGCCCTGAATTTCAATTATTTCCTCTGCTGTAAGAGAATAATTAAGAGGTCTTATTACGGGTATACCTCCTCCTACGCTGGCTTCAAATAAGAAGTTGACATTTTTCTCCTTTGCAAGCTTAATTAAGCCCTGCACCGTACTTAGCAACCAGCTCCTTGTTTGAAGTGCATACGCTCTTTCCTGCTTCTATAGCCGCCTTTACAAAAGTCATAAGCAGGCTTGGTGCCTCCCATTGTTTCAACTACAACAGAAATCTCATCATCATTTAAGATATCGTTAAAAATCATGATGTAATTAGCTTCTCAGCAGGATCTCCAGGCATATCCCTAAGATCACAGATTCTTTTTAACCCTAATCTCTTCTCCTGCCTTTTATTGCTATACTTTTTGCTGTTTGTATTAATAACCTCAAAAACTCCCGAGCCAACAGTTCCATATCCTATAATTCCTACATTTACCATTCTTCACCTCTTATTTATTCTCTTGCGAGTATTTTCATTCTTCTAATTCCGTCAATTGCTTCTACGCTTGCCACCATATCAGTAACATCAGTCAGTCCGTTAAGAATCTGCAAAGCTCAGTGACAGAAGCCAAGCCGTTAACCGGTATACTTTTGGTGGATAGTCAGTATGTTTACTCCATAACGGGCTACCTCCTTAAGCACTTCGGAAAGCAGTCCCTGTCTATCCTCCATCTCAAGCAAAAATGAGATTGTCTTTCCTCTTGCATCTTCATGAAAGTAGTTAATTTCATCTTTATACTTATAAAACGAACTTCTGCTTATGCCTACGGCCTCCGCTGCCTCACCTACAGTCATTACCTTTTTGGTTTCAAGCAGCTTTCTTTGCTTCAACCACTTGTAATAAAACCTCAGGCAAAGCTCTTTCTGAAACTAAATAGAGTTTATCTTTTCCCATTTTTCCCACCATTATTGTAACTTTTTATACCAAATATAATATGAGTGTCATAAGACATTCATCCACAAATTATTGTATGCCCTTAACGGTCATTTGTGTGTAACAGAAAGAATATTAACACAGACTAAGAATATTTGCAAGTGTCAAAGCTAATAGTTTTATGCTTCATTTTTCCATTTTTACTGGCTAATTTGCCCTGCAATTCATATTAACCTCTGATTTATTGAAAATAGACGCAGCTATACAACGAGTATGTCAATCGCAATGAGTTTCCTAAGTAAGTTGTTTATTTAACTTGAGATATTGAGATTATCCTCATTAAAAAGCCAGTACAGGAATATCTCCCATACTGACTTATTATAGTTAATCTTCTTTTAATGCTCTTCCATTTTAGATATGCATTGATAAAAAGGATCAAAGTAGCCATCAAGAACCGCCTGTGCATTGCCGATTTCTACATTTGTCCTATGATCCTTGACCATTGTATATGGCTGAAGCACATAGGAACGAATCTGGCTGCCCCAGGCAATGTCTTTTGTTCTCCTCTTATACCTGCTTCCTTAGCCTCATTTTTCCTGCTGTTTAAGCACATAAAAGCTTAGCCCTTTTAACATCTGCATGAGCCTTGGCTTTATTCTGGAACTGAGAACGCTCTATTCTGACAGCTTACTACTATTCCCGATGGGAAATGTGTAATTCTAATCGCAGATGAAGTTTTGTTGATATGCTGTCCACCTGCACCGCTTGAGCGGAAGGTATCTATCTTATATCATCATCTTTGATTTCGATATCTCATATCATCTTCAATATCCGGCATTACATCACAGGATACAAAGGAGGTCTGCCTCTTTCCCGCAGCATTGAAAGGTGAACATGAACCAAAACGGTGCACTCCATGCTCACTCTTTAGGTAGCCATAGGCATTGGTTCCCGTAATTTCAATGGTACAGGACTTTACTCGGCTTCTTCTCCTGCCAAATAGTCGATAACCTCTGTCTTAAATCCTTTGCTTTCTGCCCACCTTGTGTAGGCTCTCATAAGGATGCTTGTCCAGTCACAGGCTTCAGTACCGCCTGCACCCGCATAAGGTAATAATAGCATTATCTTTATCATAAGGGCCGCTTAGCAGGGTTGAAATCCTAAGAGCATCAAACTCTGTCTTAAATCTCTCAAGTTCGTCACCTATTTTCTGAAATCATGGAGGCATCATTTTTCTTCTTCTGCCATTTCAATAAGTGCACCCTATATCATCAAAGAGCCCCTACAGCTCGTCAAAGCCTTCTATATTGTTCTTTAAACCTGATATTTCAGCCATAGTAGCATTTGCCTTCTGGCATCGTCCCAAAATCCAGGTTCGGATATGAGTCTGTTTAACTCTTCGAGCCTCATCTTCTTGCTCGTTAAGTCAAAGTGAATCCCTCACTTCGACTAATGGCTCTGCATAAGAGTTTAATGTAACTTTGAACTGGTCTAACTCTACCACTATCTCACCACCTTTTGTTTTTATTCACAAGAAAAGATTATAACATAGGGCAGTATGGGTTGGCAAGGATGTAAATTATATCCTAATTATAAATCCTTAACTACGGAGTTTTTATTTTTTTAGTTGTAAAAACTTCACCAAAAAGCTATCATAATTACAACATAAGCCAAGTACAAAAGGTGAAGTACTTCTAATGGTATATCAAAGTAAGCTCCGGATGCTGTAATGCATTTAACACAAATAAATTCATTACAACAAATATTATTATAAAACCAAATAAATATTAAATTTCTTCTTTTTCAATTTTAAGCTCCTTTAATTATAACTTATAGCTGATGTTTTATTACTATGTTTTTCATTTTTGCTTGTATTTTTCGTGCAGTTATGCGAATCCTTTATCATTTTAATAAACTGCAAGTGTAAAGGATTTTCTATGTCTGCTAATGCTTCATGTACTCCGCAAGTAGTTTAGCTGCTTCATCATAGTTTTTGCTTTCAATTTCGTCAGTGAGCTTTTTCTCTCTTAGTTCATACAATTCATAGTCCTTTTTCATCCTGCATAAACTCAACCTTATTGTCAGACCTGCCTAACACTTAGCAATCATATCATAGCACAAAAACCAGCCCCTCTTTTCCCCGCTTCAGTCCTTCTTGTGACAGACTCTGGGCAGACTCCTTTGCTAATAATTCTATACTAATGTCTTGTTTAACACACTCAGTTAATAAGCGCTATTTTTACTATATTCGCCATCCCTCATACTCTGATTAACTTGGCTTATATACCTCTCGATTAAGAACTCTAGTTAATATAATTCTTAATCTGCTTTCTTCTACCATTATACATGAAAAATAAGCCATAATACAGCCTATTTTTATTACTTATCTGTATCATCATTAATATTCTCTAATATTATGTTTACATTTTACTACTTTGCTGTATTTTCCATATACTCTCTTGCCTTTAACTATCGTATAAGCCCTTACTTTTTACATAGTATGCCTTTCCACCTTCAAGGCCTGTAACATTGTAAATATTGGCTATGATTGTGGTCTTGCTTGCATCAATAGAGCTGAGTTAGCAGCGTATCTTATTTTCATATCCTTGCATGTTTACTCTGTTAAACTCTTATCTAAATCCTTTACTTAAGGATGACACCCGAGCTTCATCTATCTTGGCTGGCTCTTTACTTTTTATCATTCTTATCTTTAAGGTAATTGATTATATGCCCATTCATAAGCATACTGATCTATTGATGAACCTTTATAGGCATAGAATATTGTAAGGGCTCAATGCATTTTCTCCCAAGATTATATTTTGAGAGTAAACAGTAGCTTTAACCACAGAAATGCATTCTTTCTGATTTCTCTTACATCATCACCTATCTTCACCGTTTTTAAGCCGGACTCCATAAAAGCTCCCCATTCCTATTGCCTAGTTCCACTAGGTATAGAAATGGATTTTAGCCTATAACAATGCGAGAAAGCAAAATCATCGATTTCACCGAGTCCCTTACCGATAGTGCAGCTTTTAATTCCTGATTCATAAAAGGACTGGATGCCTATTTTTCTTACATTGGCAGGAATCTTTATACTCTTTTAGTGATGTAGTTTTTAAAAATGCGTAGGTATCGATATAATTAACGAGTGTCAGGAATAGATACACCTCTATATTCTCCATATAGCTGAATGCTCTTCTTCCTATGGTGGTAACACCTTTTGATTACTACTTTGTATATTCTATTTCTTTTGTTATTGAACCATTTGTTGTAACTACATTAGTATCATCTGTATCGTTCCACATATCACCTTACCTGATATGGTGAGTACACCTTTATTCAAGCAGGCTGTGACATTATCACCTATGTATTACTTCTCCTTCATCAATATCTGCCTTAACGTCCTGCTTATCAAAAGTAATGATATAAGTAAAATGCAAAGAAAACCAATCTTTTTGCTGTACATAATTGTCTTCCTCTAGTTTTCCCAGTAGTATAATCCTTCATTCTGCAAAAGATCGTATGTTAAAGTTTTAATTATAAGCAGGATAGGGTCTTAAAACGCTAAAATAATATTAAAGTGTGGCAATGGTTCGGTAAACCGGTATACTATACTCAAAGGAGGGATATACTTTATGATTATTAATGAACTGCTATAAGATATTTCAAGATATCAATTAAGTAAAAGACATGCGGGTCGCTGTGACTACTATAACGATTATATGCACTGGGCAAATAAGCTTGATAGATATGACGTTGGTGCCTTATATAAGGTGCAAAAGGCACTGATGTTTACAATTGATTTATTTACCTAGAAAAATAATTATATCTATACCGAGGGATTATATCTTTTCTTTTGATGAGGACTTTTAAGAGCAATACCTGCCATCAGGTATGAAAGACCTATGGGTGATATTGATTTTATCATTGAGCTCTAGGAAAGCTGATAAAATTCGTCAATTAACCATGATAATGACAATATAGAGTCCCTGTATGTACATGGCTATAGTGTGTGTTGTCGAGATTCTAAATGATATTCAATGTGCTAAATTATAAGCTGATATTATCGGAAAATTAAAACCGTATTTCGCATCTGGAACTGCATTTGTCTTTTGCGGCTTTGAGGAGACGGGCATGTCAAAAAGATGCAATAGAAAAGGCTATTCCAGAGTTTATGCGATTCAATATTGTAGAAAGCGAGATACGAAGTATGTGTGTAATAAGCCTGGAATCTATTTTCTAAAAGATGATTCAAAGCGTTTACGAGACAATGTACCAAACTTGAGTGAGCTACAAGGATATCCTAGTAGAATTTAATGATAATTATCCCAGAGTATTAAATAGAAAAGTAATATTTCTGATATGTTAAAAATTGCCATGAGAACGAGAAGAAAAAGTAAAAGGAGCGCTTCCATCATCACTTTTCAACGCTGGATGATAATATACACGTGCATTCAATGCTGCTACCTGCTATTTGGCATGAAAGCCTTTTATGATAAGGCATTATAAATGCCTTAAAATGCTAGATGCTTGGAAATGGTGATAAGATGAATCTAAGCACTTTTCTGGGTAAAGAGTCGCTGATATAAACAGTATAATAGAAATCCGGAAACCCTGCCTCAGACTACAGATGCGTATGCTAATTGCAGAAAACTCAAGGGCTTTCTTTGCTAGCCAAAACTGTGCTGAATACGCCGATAAAATCTGGCTTTTGTCGTTATCTTTGCTGAAGCGTTGATAAAGAACAAAAGCTACATAAGGCTGTAAAATAAACAAGAGCCTTTCAGTGGGTGTAGCTAGAAAGAAGTCGGACTTGAGTTAATGTCGATTATCAAAATTTGCTCTATGATAATCGTCCAAATTTCTTCTGACCTAGCAAAGATACTTACTGTTTCCCGCATAGGGACTTCTGGATAAGAGGAGCTTTTCAGTGAGGCATTGAACAGCTGATTTCTTGTATGTGTGTGAGAAAAGAACTGTAACAAGGAGAACATGAGATAATGTCTGTGCAAGACGACGCTCTGACGAGATATTCGACATAATGGACTACTATGGGCAAAAAGACAGGAAAATGCAATGGTGGCTGTACAGCATGAGTTGTAATAGGCCTGCAGAAATCACCCGTCAAAGATATTGTCTTTAGTCTAACAATCATTTTACAAGGCTACAGCGTAAAGAATCTGTGGCAGCTTGAAAGGAAATCGGTGAAATAGCTTGCTCCCTCCTCAAGCTCCCTCCTAGCTCGTATACATGAGATCAGGCAAATAACTTATTTGAAAAACTAAAGATGCCCTTGAATATGGCATCTTTGCACGATAGTGCTATAAAGACCGGAGAGATGGTAAAATGACCGTAATCGCTGTCGAGGAGCATAGATGAATTCAGTTCTCTGCTTAGCATCTCTTTCGATGGACACGATTTCCGCAATTATGATAATAGTTAATCCAAAAGCAGCTGGCTCTTATTGCAAATCTATGGCATACGAAGCTACCGCAAGAACCACTCCGGCATAAAAGAAGGTAGGGATAAAGGTAAAATCTTCCTTTTCCCTATCTTCTTCTTTCCAGTCAGATGATAGTAAGTATCTACAGGACGTCTTTGGGTTATTGAGTTGACCCTCATCGTGGAGCAGTTGCTGTGTCCTGGTACCTGTGAATGTAAACCACTGCACTGACGACATAAGAATGTGAGGCAATGATAAACCTAGAGACTGCATCTGCATCAGCAGGTATAAAGCAAACGAAAATATAACCTATAAACAAAATGCAAAGGTATATATTTTAGCTACAAAGCTTTCCAGGTTTTGCTTAGTCAAAACACAGGAGACGTGCAAATATGAACAACAGAGGGCTGCAAACCCTAAGTACCACTTCCTTGTAGTCCTGCCGAATATGTTCAGCACTACTTTCACAATAAGGTTCCTGTCTGGGCAGGCTAAGGTTGCTAGTCTGGTAAAAAGTGCATAGCCACCCACTAAAGCCGCCACAAACACACTACTCTGTTTTAATTACTGTCCTTTCTTCTTGTTTCTCTGTCCAAATTCTCCATCTGTACTAATCTTCCTTCCGCCATCTCCCGCCCTTGCAGGATAAGCACTCAAAGTATAGTAGTCCTTGTTAGGAGGATTGACTTTACCGTATTCTTCGTCAAACTTTGCAGCTCAAGGTCTCCAAGCATAAATACCTTAAATGAGCCTGCTCCCTTGCAGAGGACAGGCATCAAATAATACCACTTATCCTATATGCCCAGTTAGGTTCCAAAAGTGGTCCCTGCCTTTCCATCTCTGTGTAACATAATGTTTCAAAGCCGCCCTGTGATGAGTGCCTCAGATACCGCAAAATAGGTAAAGCAGTCTCGGTGGTGTGTCCTAAAGCCGTATAGCAGCTTCTGTGGCATCACTTTTATCTGGAAAGTACCCTGTGTAGCTTATCTTGGTATGGCAAAATTCAAATATCTTGTCAAGCTTCTCCCAGCTCAGTCATATTCTTGTCAGTAATCTCAATGAGTGTTTCTTTCACATATTTTGCCCACTTCTTTGCTTATACTGCGTGCTTTTAACTGTTACGTTTACAGTTTTGCAGTCTTGTTACCGGCCTTATCCTGCCTCAGAACGGTGAGGTCACCTTATATACCCCCTCTTTCCTGTTTTACTTTTGAAGCATCCACCAAAAGGGCACGTTCCGCCTGGCTGATTGTCCGTAACTTGCCTCCCTCCCTACTCTAGAGGGCTGCCTATGTGTATGGTTAAATCCTGGTTCGCTGATTACAGGAGCCTTGGGTGTCTTTACACACCACCAACGTAAAGCTTAATCTCCTTCTCATCTCTTTACTCACAGCCCTTATAGGAACAGAGTATATTTTCCTGGTGTGCAAGGCCTTGTAGTCTAAACTTCTTGCCATAGGTAAAACTTAATCCCTGTCTTATCTGGTTTACGAACCTATCCGCCGGAGGTGAAAGTGGTTCCAAAGTTCTGCCGTCAATCCCGCATCAAGGCACATATAGATGAGTTAACTTCCTCTGCTTTATTTCCTGCAATATCCAGTTGCCGTCAAAGAGTTATCTTATATACTCGCATCACCCTTATACCTCGGATAAAGCACTCTCTCGCTTACTTTGGTCTTTGTGGCATCCTCCTATCTTCTCAATAAAGTCTCTCTTTTACAGCTATCTCACTGCAGCAATTACAACTTCCTTTTGCAATTATAACCAGGCTTTTCAGTATCAACTTCTGTTAACAAAAGCTTGTATTTATATACGTGCAAAAACTTCAGAGATATTCACGGTTTATCAAGTGGTATATCGCTTAATCAGATGTCTCATCTTACAATTGATAGAGTGTATGAGTGGCTTAGCAAAAGCTCATAGATTGCAGGAGTATAAAGAATCTGTCTGCTTAAGGTCAGGTGTGTGCTGCCTCAACAGTCAGGAGCAGACCGTAAGCGTGCAGTTACTAAACTCTGACAATCCAAGCAAAACAAGGAGTATCTCGGCTCCTTCCAGAGTATCAGGTTTCTTTTAATTTACTCCTTAGCCTTAGTAGTACATCTGAGCATGCTACTTATTTCCCAGTGTTTTTACCCTTTAGGAACTTTGCTGCACTCATGGCACCTTCTAGCATGGCTCTGGAATGCGCAGTATCGCTTAATCTCAATAACTTCATCAGTTCCCATAGATATACTTCGTGCTCTCCTACTGTCCCGTGCCCACCTCTTGCTGAGATGCCGATTTCATTTCTCTCTTCTTCCTTGCTTTGAGTTCTGTCAAGGGTATAAGAAATATCAAGCTCATCCTTCCTCACATCAGCGATGTGCAAGGCAGTGCACGCGGTGCATCAAGCTTCGCAGTTGTGGTGCTTTCAACTATCTCTATATCAAACCGTCACTATACTGGTAGTCCCTTACTGCTGCTAGAAGTTTAAGAAGCGTGATGCAAGTGACATGTTGGCTGATACGCAGGGACAGCTGATGCCTGGCGAGTCTTTCGACTCCTGCCTAGCTGAGCCTCTGAGACAGTCCTGTGGGCAAAAAGCACCAGCGGTGTAATGTGTCTTTCACAGTAATCCAAGAAGGCCATCGTGCAGAAGCAGTAGAAAATCTGTAATTACGTCTGCTGTTTTACTTTTGAATTCATCTCCGCTCTTATATGCAGGGTGGTCGTTCTTGCACTCTGCAGGCTCAGTTCCTGCCACCACCTTCATCTTCATCTTCTGCAATCAAGCCCGAGCATCTGCATCCTTCCATTGCAGCACATCAATGTACTTCAACCATATCATTCTCCTTTTTCTCTATACTCTGCTAGACCACCACCTTATCTTTTGCAAATATAAAAGCTAGACTCATTACCTTTATAGCATACTCGTCCCATTTTTCTTTAGTTCATAGACCTAGCTCTTAACATCTTTCTGCTTTTTCACTATGTACTCTACCCGCGTCTGAACGCTATCATCAGTTAAAGAATCTGCTTAGCTTATATGGTCCCTACTCTCAACTTATGAGACAGTAAGTGTGAGAGCCGCTAGCAAGTGTATACCTTATCCTCTCTCCCTGCATAGCTTTTACGGCTTGGTGCCTCAAATGTATCGAGACTTTGCGTCAAGCTTCAGCTATACTGTCTGTTGGATCTTCTCCTATGACAAATTCGGTATCATCTGCAATAAATCGTAACGCTTTGTCTTTAACCTTCTCTGCAGAGGGTAGTATGTATTCCTGGTTTACCGTCCTCTGGCTTACAGCCTGTAAACACAAGCTAATACTCCCAATGTACGAAAAAGCATAATCATACTTTTGCTGTTTGCTGAATTACTGCATTTTCCTTTCATCACCGGCTTTCCTGACGCTTACTTCACCTGTAAACGATGCTTCCCTTCCTCTTCCTCATATTCTACCAGTAATCTTGCTCATCGTCAACTCCACTTGCTCTTGCCTTTTTCTTGCCCTCAGGAGTGATTAACAAATATATCTTTATCTAATAAAATCTGTGCTTTCCTGCTAACTCTCCATAAGGCTATGTCGAGGCAGTTTCTCATATTAGTTAAAATAATGCTTAACTACTCGCACTTGGATAGCCTGCTCATCACTCCTGTAGGAGCTCCTTATCATCATAGATAAAACCTTACTATGTCCTTTAATTCATCTGGGATACTCTTCTTCGGATGGCTTTGTAATATTCCTCCAATAGCTACAACTGCATAAAAGCCTGCCATTTTCCCATCTGTAGCTGCCTCTGTTAAGATATTACCGCATAGTTTTCTGCCATCAAGGTGAGACATCATTCACCCACTTTTATGCCGGTGTCTCTTCCTGCTCACCTCTCCCCACCGACTCTACCACAGCAACTGCGGCCTGCTTGTGTCGCATAGCCTCTCTGTAGTCCATATCAGGATGAAGTAATGTCAGTAAATCCCATTTTGAAAAAGAAATTTCTGCCAAGCCTTCCTCTGCCATCTGTCTGCCTGTCTATAAGAACCACTGCCTCTAGTGCACCTTGCAGCCATATTATCATAAGGCGCATTGGTTGAAGTGACCTCATCTAGCCTCCTGCTGAGTCCCAATCCTGCCTGTATAGCCTCCAGCTCATCAGCCAGCTCATCCTGCTCATCGTAGAAAACACATCGATCTTTCAATCCCGGCTCCCTTCTCCTCTGTTTACTACAGACCTAATCTCATGTCCTTCTCCTTAAGAGCCTTAATATGCTCCCTGCAGTCCTGCCTAATACTCACATTTCCGCCAGTCTTTCTCTGAAACAGCGCACTTTTCTCTCCTCAAAGCGGTTCAAGAACCAACCCTATCCTCGGTCCTCGCTTCGTCCCTTGCAAAAATTAAACAGCCAGTGATGTTCTGTATGTCTTTAATTCTAATACTCTAAATAAGCACAGCCTTTACTTCTGTATATCATTACATTCTTTAATTCAATAAGCACGCCCTATATTCCTGTATACCATTCGATCTTTTAGTTCAATAAGCGCACCCTGTCTTCTGTCTATTTCTACTCTGCCATCCAGCGTTTGTAAGTGTGTGTCGGAGAAAGCGAATGCGTCCTCAGCTCTGAGCTTTTCCGACACCTTACAAAGGTGGGAACGTCACTAACACTCTTACAGAGACACGGTGTTACTAGCATCACGCAAACACAGGCGTTACTATGTCACACAATCGGGTAGGAGGTAGATAATTATGTTTTATCCTGCAAGCTTCTCCCACCTACACCGTGCGTACCGTTCGGTACACGGCGGTTCTTGTAGTTTTCACATGTTTCATATGGTACTACCTGTGAATGTCGGATGCCGAGTTCACGGGTTCTCTTATTAAAATGCAGTCTGTATACAGAGTATCCACCCTAATACCAGCTTCCATTTCATATTTGCGCATATCACGCTTTCTCTTCACTCACTAACTTCTTTAGTTCTTTGAATTTAGTCTTTACTTTCTTCCATTGTTTCCAATGGGTGTCCTTGTTTTATGCTCTCATGCCATTCGTCAGTTCTAGAAGGATACTCTTTATATCTACTGAGGCCCAAAAGTAATTGACAAAATCCACGTATATAAACGTAAGTTCATTTACCCTGTATGAATTACTCCATCCATTACTTCTTTTGTGAGTTCCTTATTCTGTCTTTCATCTTAGCTACTGACTTTGGGTGTATCCTCAGTCTGCATTCCCCCTTATACCATAAAGCTGTACCCTACATTATTTGACCTTGCTGATATGCGCCAGCAGATTTTCTCCTTATTTTATTTTTAAGAAACAGTTTACCTTCTATATATGCGTGATATTGCGTAGGTTCTCTCTGCCTCTTTCTCGCTTCTACAAAATATCAGCTGATCAGTCTGCATATCAGCGTATCTGTGTCACTCTTCGTGCAATTCCTTATCTAGCTCATTTAGCATTATGTTGCTAAAGCAACGAGCTAAGTGGACCACCTTGGGTACTCCTACCTCGGTCCTTTCAAATACTCCTCTTATCACTCCTGCATTGAGATACTTGTGAATAAGGATATAACCCTTCAGTCTCTGATGGTTCGTGATAGATACTTCAATAAACTTACTTTGGTACTGTGTCAAAGAACTTCTCTAAATCATATACCACATATACATATCCATCATTTACGTTTGTCGACACCTCTTTGGTGCATCGTGTGCCCTTCTGTTTTGGACGAAATCCATAGCTGTCTTCTGAAAAACTGTTTCTCGTAAATAGGAGTTACTGCACCTGTCGATTGCCTGCTGACTCTGTCAACAACGTTGCTCCCAATTTTTCTAAAACTCACCCTTTGTTTCTTTCGGTATTTCCACCCTTCGGACAGGATTGGGTTTATATTTCCTTCCATCAACTGCTGTTTAAGTCCTTTCCGTTGTTTTCTGAAAACGCTAGAAAGTTCATCTACGATTCATCCATCACTCCGCCTGCTCCTTTGATTCGATTTTACCTTTTGTATGCTTTATTAAAGGTTATCGTTTGATAAAATCTCTTCCATCAGATTTGTCCGTCTGAAAATCTGTGATGGTGTCGTTTCTTTCAGTAATCACTCTGATGGTCGGACACTTCTGCGCCTCTTTCTGACTTTCCGCAGATACCATTTTGCAGATAGTCCTCTATATGAAATTGTCTGTCCTAACTCCATCATTGGTTACATTCATTTGCTTACCTCTAAAAAGTTCAGTCCTTCCATTATGTTTTGCAACCCTAATGGTACTATGACTTTGCTGACTTCTTGCCATTCGTTTATTTACTATGACTTACCTCTGTTTCCACTGGCAGAACCTCCCTCGGTACCACACGTTTCTTTCTCCCCACCTATCTGCATTTACCGTAGCTAATTCCGGTAGTTATTGGACTTCGGTTTGTGCTGTAACCTTATCCTTAGCCATAGCCTGTGTAGATTTCTATTCGTCCAGACGAGATTTGCCATCCGACTTCTTCAGATTCCACCTCACGATGGACACCCTTATTTGGCTGTATCCTTCCCACTACTAGGGCGGATTAGGGGACTTTCTGCCCTTTGAAACGTGCGCGCAAAACTGCTGAAGAGGCTTGCGCTGCCGAGCCTTTCATAACCTTCTTTCCTCTTAATTCTTCTACACCCATCTCACTTTCTCACCGTGATGTTCCATGCCATAGTATAACCATCCAAAAGACGATGTACAATCTCAGTTGCCATTACATCAGTGAGTATGCTGTCTTTACTCTGCTAAGGCTTCAAGCTTCTCATTCCACTAGCATATACAGTAATCTGTCCATCACCTCAGAGCCTGCTTCCTTGCGCATAGTCTGAATCTTGTATAGCTCTCTTACAAAGCCTTCCTCAATAAGCTCAGGAGTAAGCTCTCTGTCAAGAACCACAGTTATTCCATTTCTGACTGAGTCTCACGAGCCCTCAACCTGTCACGGCCTCATAGAAAGGTCATCCATTACAAGCTCTTCATCTACCATCTACATTAGCTGAGTCTTGCCAGTTTCTTCAAGCTCTGTCATTATAACACCATCACATTGGCAAGCACTTCGCCCTTAAGTGCATTAAGTCTACTTCCAAAATCTCTTGCCAAAGGTTCTAGCTGTGGCTTAAGGTGTAACCGCTGAACTTGCTTACATCATCAAGCATTGTTTATATTCTTAACATTCAACTCTTCCTTTATGATGTCCATATACATTTCAGGAAGAACATTCTTACTGTTCAAAGTTCACATACATATTGCCATAGAGCTGACAGGTTCTTTATATTCGCCTCATTTTCTGCCTGCGTCCAAGCACAGCTATCTCAAGCACCTTTTCATATTGTCCTCAAAGCTCTTTTTGTCAATATGGCTTTCATCAACCTTAGGAAGTCGCACAGATGTATGCTCAAAGGGGCAGTCTTGTCTATACTTCTAACCAGGTTCTGATATACTCCTCCGTCATAAAAAGGAATCATAGGGGCCGCAGCCTTGCTTATCTACAAGGGCTGTATAAAGGTGAGTAAGCATTTATCTTATCCTGCTCCATCCCTTTGCCCAGAAACAGTTGCAGCAGCGTCTTGCATACCAGTTACTCATCTCGTCTACAAAGTTAAAGTGCTTTTGCAGTCTCAAGTATGCAGTAGTTATCGAGTTCTCCTCTACAGCCTTTTATTGTAGAAGTTAAGCTTTGAGAGGGCCACTTATCCCATAACTGCCAAGCTTGTCATACTCAAGCTTATATTTGGTTGCGTCAAATTCATCTATATTAGCATAGAGCACAAAGAGCATAAGTGATTTCAAAGTGTGCTCATAAACTTGCTCTGTCCCTCAGTTACTAGCTTGTCTGAGAAACGGTTTTTGAGCCAAGGTGCTGTTTAGCGAAATGCCAACGGTTGCATCCCTACATACTTTGCAAGTGCATCAAAAAGGATCTGCTGATTTCCTTTGATTTGCTCATCTTCTGTCCGTTTTCATCAGAACGTGTCCAAGCAGATGACATTCTTGTGTGGGGCTTCATTGAAAAAGAAGCGTGGACTCAGCAGAAGTGAATAGAACCAGCCTCTGGTCTGGTCTACAGCCTCTGAAATAAGTCTGCGGAACTGCTCTTAAGAGTTTCATCAAACGGATAGTGATACTGTGCATAGGCATAATACCTGGATCAAAACCAACAGTCAATAACCTCAGTGCTCTATGCATTTCCTTACTGAGTCCGGACACTATAGTTCCTTGTCAATAAATGGGCGGTGGCTCAATATCATCAGGGCAGTTATCACTCATTTCCTTTAGCTCTGCCTTGCTTCCTATAACATGCCTTGCACACTCACAGGTCCCAGGCAGGAGGGGTACCCCCAGTATCTGTTTCTTGAAGTCCCCAGTCCTGTACGTTCTGGGCCAGTCATAAATCTTCCTTGCCTATACTTTCAATTGTCCAGTTTATCTTAGCGTGTTTTCTAAGCAGGTCATCTCTTACTGCAGTCATCTTATGACTAAACCATATACTCTTTTGCGTAGTAAATGAGAGGACTGCTCACATCTCCAGCAGTAGAGGATATTCGTGTTTCAAACTTAGGCGCACGTAAAAGTCAGCTTTCTGTCTTCTAGGGTCCTGGAAGCACTAGAGGATCAAAACGCTGCCAGTAAACTTTGCCTGCCAAAAGGGGTGTCCTCAGTGGCTCACCCTGTTCATTCGACCATGTGTACCAAATGGAAGGTCCTACTTTCTTCCGATTCTGGCATCGTCACTCGCAGGCGGGCAATATGAACTATACCGGTACCATCTGACGTCGTAACATAGTCCTCTATAACTACGTCAGTGGCCCTTTTGTTCTGCTTCTTTTGTACAGCCTCACCCGCACAGGCAAAAGTGGTTCATACTCCCCGTTTTTCAAGGTCTGACAGGCCTTATGTCTCTCAAGGAGGTTTCATAGGCCTTTATATCTTCAGACGTCAGTGGACCAAGTCTCTTGCCACAAAAGTCTTCCGCCCGCATATAGTAGTGTATCTTCCGTCTGCTTAACCTTTACATAGCTCTCCTCGGAGTCCACTGAGCTGCGTTGGAAGAAGTGTCCAGGTGTGGTTGTTTGTCATCTTCAAAATATGCATCCTCACCAACCGCCTTAGTAACTTCTGCTAGAACGGCTCCTTTTCCATTCTTATAGCCCTGTGCAGCCTCGTTGAGAAGAGGGGAGGTACCGCAGCGAGGGACAATGAGTGCACTATTTGCTTGGCCTTTATATAAAGGCCTTTTACATATTTCTTTTAACGCCCACCACTCTGACTCAATGAAATCATCAGTGATAGGTAACATAAAGGGTTGTCCATATCTATAGCCCAGACAGCCTGTCACGAGAAGTCTTCCACATTCCCTTAAATTTCCATACAGATTCCTTACATTTCTCAATGAAGGCTCCATACCATACTCTTCTATCTGCTCTTTGCCGTTTAAGCCAAGGAGCACTTTCGCCTCTATCTCTGGGAAGTCCATGTTGCTCCCGGCCCGCTTTTCTGGGCTCTGTAGCTGCATAGTCTTGTAGCGTGGAATCCTTATCCTTAATTGCTCTGGTTTCAGCTTATGTCCACCTGTGGCTTGCCATTGTGCAGTAGGAGGACCATCAAGAACATATAGTGGGGCATCCTTCCTACTCTCTATAGATTTTCAAAAATCTTGTTATCATTCAAAATTTTAGCGTGGCCTTTTCTACGGTCTAAAGTTCTTATCAGTTTTGACTTCTCTGCTTTTCTCATTCCTCTTTCCATCAAATACTGTGGGGGCAAAAGACACTGCTACCATGTCAGTATATTTAAGCTTTTGTTGTCAATCTTTAAGATCTCTTAACCTTTCATTTTATTTTCATTTTATTAGATGACCCATCCTACTTCCCTTCTAGCAGACGCTATCTCAGCTGCCAGCTTTGCCCTGCCTGAAGTTCAACTGTTCCGGCTTTTTATCGCGGTGAATAGCCGTTGCTTACGAGATATCGTTGGGCTTGGCACTATCATCTATAATACCTGGAGCTTTCGCTTGGGCCGATACTCTCGCTGATCGTACCTACAGAAACCGTAAAACTAACTTGCCTGTGCCACTTGGTTTGAGGGGCTTCTTTTAGCACTGCTTTAGACTGGTTTCGCCTTTTAGTTACCTATTTTGGTGTCGGACTGGACTTTTCAGTCTCCGTGTTACTGTTTGGGTATCTGAGGTTTTGGCCTCACTAGCTGTGGAGTTTCCACCTGCAGGTTCCTGCTGTGACTGTTCCTTCCTTGGGCATGCTGCTGGCATTCCGGTTTCGGCATTGCGGTGTTTATCTCCTGTGGCAGTTCCTTTTCTTCTTTGGTCTGTTTCCTTCATCTGAGGAGTTTGCTCGGTTTCTCCACTTTCTTCACTGGGTGTCGTGCTTATTGTTGAGACGTACTTTGGCCACTTATCTTCTGTCTTAGATGTGCTGCCTTCAACCTTTGATGCATTTTCATCACCTTGATATCAGAGATTAGGCATCTTATCCTTCCAGCGAATTAAGCTCCTTCTCCTGAAACTCGCTTTACCGTCATCGCCACCAGCTCTCTATGGCTTTGCCTTGATTTCATCATCACTAAGAGCCTTATTAGACTTCCCATATACCGAGTCATATTAGCAGCCATTAAAATAACTCTAGCCCCTATTCCTCTTAGCATCTCTTTACTTCACCTATGCTTCCTCCATTGCTACGTATAATCCAGTATCGGCACACTTCACCAACCTCTTTTCCTGGTCCTTGGATATTTCCTTCTAGATTTACCTTCAGACGCATTTTAATATCTTATCATTGGTGGATGGTTACTCAAGTAAGTTCAGGGCTAAAGGTCAATCTCATCAATTTCTGCTGAGTAATCTCCAGGAACCTCTGCATCATAAAAATGTCCCTCTCATCTGCGTCAAAGATATCATTTATATCCAGACGGAGATGTCCTCTACCTCTTTCTTCATCTTTACCCAGCTTCTTAGCCCTGAGCAGGGACTTCAGCAGGCTTGTATGGCGGCCTTTGCCTGTTCCGTACCTGTAGGCACTCTGCAGAGACTTCTCCTGCCGCCCACGAGCCACAGGCTTTGCTATCACAGTCTGCCTTACCTGCTTTGAGCCTTAATCATCTTACCTCATCTAGGAATCGTTGTTGAGGCTTTAATCCACTCTTGCTTCTCTCTCGAGCTCGTGTCTTATTGCCATCAATCTTACGCGGAAGATCGCTAGAGATAATCACTCTTTTCATTAAAGCATATCTTAAAGAATATAACTTCCTTATGGATTTCTGCTCGATTTTCTCCATCAACTGTCGCTCATATCATTGATTTGCAAGCATCTTATCATTGGCAATCTCGGACATCTTATCTGCAAAGCCCCCAAGTTTGTTCCTCAGAAATAGCACAGCTTCTCAGACCCCTTCTCCAACGCGTCATCACCTTTTTGGCGCTGTCTTCCCGCAGTACCCTCTCGTATCTCTTCACAATCTTTTCTTTCTACCGTGATTGCTCAATGTCGGCCTTTCTCTTTTTATAAAGAAACTAGCGCCTACAACTCCTCAATTATAAGACATATTACTATAATATCCATAAACCCTCACTCTAGTATATCTATTGACCCTTCCGGAAGTTTCAGCAGCAACGGCATCTTGTCCTGTAACCAGAAAAATATTCCATCGTCATCTTCAGTCTTCTTTTTCTCTGCTCTTGTCCTTGTCTGCGTAGTATTCGTTGTACCACTTTTCTCTGGATCAAAGCCGCAGCTGCCCAGGGCTTGCATTGTCCTTCAACTGGTGGTCTTGTAGCTTTCTGCCAGCCTGGGCATTCACCTCATGTAAAAACCTTTGTTCCGCAGGTATCCTGTTCTCTTCTGCTGTCCTATGGATCGATACCTCCTGACTACGGTGGGCTTTCAGATAATTATCAATATTTTGAATGGGCATAGCTACACCTCGCTGTCCTGAGTACATATGCCTTGCTATGACGTCAGCCCGCATCCCTGACCGTCTAACGTTCTTATCAATCTCCTCACATAGGGTGGCATCTTTCAGCAACTACCTTCACTCCCGGATATGCAGTACTTCTTCTCCACCACATCCTGTGTGTTGATTTCTTCCTACCTGTCAAACTCTTCCTGCATAGTTTACAATATCCCTCGCTATGCTTTATACCTTCCATTGCAAAAAGCTGAGCTTCAAACAGCTTGTCAGGAGGCGGCTTGCCATCACTTTGAAAGCTTTTCTTCTATATGAGATCAATTGACTTGCTGAGTACGTCCATTCTCGAACTGTCTCTTCGATTTTGTTTGCAAAGTCTTAAACAACCAGCAAAGTTCGGATCCACACCCACTTCCATATTGGTCTTTGTCCCCATTTCAGAACCTGCATTTTAGCTCTGAGTTAATCGTCTCTGACCTTGTTGTTCCTCCATTTACTTGGCCCTTCTTGCTGTACACTACTGCAACTTCTCCCTTTAGCAGATATATCACTATGTATACTGGCGTCAGCCATCACTGTATACCAAATTCACCGTGGTATTCTCTCTAGACTTAGCCACGATATTTACGCTTCGGACTTACGTATTCCCTTACCCATCCACTGGATACCACGCTTAGTATAATCTTACCTCCGGCTACTATTTCCAACGCCAACGGTTCCTCCTATAACAACATCTCGTAGCATTAATCTTCAGTCCGTTTATGACATTTGCCTTCACCTCTACATTGCCATCATAGTTAGCCTCGCTTCTGTAGATAAGTCTCGTCTTCCTTTACAACAAATATATTGGATACCTTGACTCTCTTCTCATTATCAGAGTCTGGCGGTAATAGGAAATATTGCTTATAAAGGTGATAGGCCCATCCTCGAGATAAGGTTATGTCTTTCCATATTTGAGCACAAAGCTTTCCTGTAGACGGCTTAATAAGCCTTCCTCTAACATCCGTCCCGCAGTACGGCAATGTCTTCTTTGATAAAGCTCTATGGCTCATCACCTGCCTCTACACTTGCACAATATCCAGGTCAAAAGTCCACGGCGTCCTCTTTTCTTAGGCTTTGCCTGTGAGAGTCAGTGATTAGTTGCAAATAATCTTCGGCATCATCTTGCGTCTATAGGTGCTTTACACTCTTGCCATAATATAATCTGCTGTCTAGTACCAGCATTGTTCATATAGTTATCTACCATGCCAGATTTCAATTATGCCAAATTTAGCTCAATAAACTCAAGGTCTAGCAAATCCTCACTTATGCATAATTCTGCCTCCTGTTGAAGGTGGTATAAACCTGCATGCAGCCTTCATTCGTCATCTCGAGATATCAAACTATCATTTCTCGGCTCTCGGGATAGGTCTTCTCGGTGTTGTCTTAAATATAAACGGCTCCTTAGCCTCTGACACCGCCTTTGAAAGGTTTCTTTGAGTCCGTCTCAGTGCTATGAGCCACGAGATAACATGCAATTCATCAAGATTTGGCGTGCGCCCTCACGAGCGGAGAGTACTTGATATACTGCATCCTTAATAAGCATCTGAGCATTCTTATAAAGCGCCTACCCTCCTGTATTATTCCCCATGTAATCATCCTATCATAATCCTAAGTGTATGGTTAATCTCTGTACTACTAAGGATGTTTTGTAGATTTCGTCCTTACGTATGCTCTTGTAAATATCCATGTAGTCCTTAGAAACTTATCCTGTAAAGCTAGTAAAGCTTGCTAGTATGTAGCTGAGATACTCTTGAGCTCAGTGCCAGCTGCACACAGCTCTTCTTTTGGGTAAGCTCCTCCATAGCCAATAAAGGGCAATAACCTTAACTTTGTTCTTTCTCAGTTAGCCCTTCTATTGCGGTCGCCAGAGTGCTTTAAAAGCTTTCTCACTTTTCACTGAGCCTCTCCAGGCACATAGCAAAAGCAATATTCCAAGCTTGCTGCTTACGTGTCGGCAACCGATCGCTACCCTGTTCAGTGTCATCAAGTGATATAACTTTACGACATTTCCACCTGGCTCTGCCAGTTCATCTTCTCCTCGACAACAGATGTGCAAGCTCCTCCAGCTATCTCCTCGTCAGTGGCCATTCTGCCATATCTCTCTTCGATAGCGCGCTCAGCTCTAACTTTTTCTGGCGCTGACGGGAGTTCAGGAATCAGTCCATCTTCTAATCTGGTCAAAATTTTTCACCCTGAATTCTCAGGCTGGCATATGTCTCAAATTTGGCTCCTTTTTACATAGTCAAACTTATCTCTGCATCCTATTAGCCCACCATATCCCGCAAGTCATCATACTCTACATGCCGAGATACATGAGACATGCGCCTGCTATAATTTTAACTAAGTTTGCATATTCAACAATAAGTCCTTATTTCCTGAGGTCGAGTGGCATATATGCTCCCATAACTGTCCCAACTTTTCCTACTATAAACAACTCTCTCCTCCTCTATACTGTATTTTAGTTCGCTTGATTACCTTTCGTCTTCGTTATCAGGCCTTCTCTTCTTCTTTTATTTTTCTTCCGTCTCAGCCTGCTCTTTGGCATTGCATTAGCGTTGCCGTTTATCATTCTCCATATTAATTATCTTATTAAGAGCCTTACTGTATGAGACTTCCGATAGTCAAAATATTATGAGTACAGCTAATAATATTTCAGGAACTACCTGCAGGGTTTCGTATCTGTTATATATACATACCAAATATCAGCCAATAGCACCTGCTACTGACAACATAATTATGTAGTCGATGTCGTATCTGTGACTATCTCTTGCTTCCCTTACCCACAGCTTTTATCAAAAGTACTCCGGTTGATGAGTGAAAATTCAATGGATTCTACCGTAGTTCAGCCGAGTGTCAGAAGCAACAATAGGTATTCAAGGGCTTTTAACGCTTAGCTGTAACTGCCTCAACATTTCCTGTCCTCCTACTCTTGGCATATCATTGAGTCGAAAAGCGAAACATCTAGAGCTCCACCTGCAATTTTTGCAGTCGCCAGAAAATTTCCTTTGCACTCAGGATATCGTTCGTTTCAATAGTTCATTAAATCAGCCTATCACTACTGCAAATTTGGCTATATTACTGTGTGGCACGTCTTAGTACTGTCAGGAAGACATACAATGCATATCATACGACTACAGTCGTCTTATCACTTATACAACAAGCAACACAGGAACAGTCAGCGTTGTAGAGGTTGTCCGGAGTACCCACAAACTTTAAGATTCTCCCATTCCGACTTTTATCATTTTTCCTGTCAGCCCTAATCACAGGCAGCCTTCTAACTGCCTGGCTGACTCTAAACTTTGTTGTATTAGAATCACAGCACGAGATGTCAATATCTTGTTGCTGCGAGTCCAAAGGTAGGTATGAGGATGCAAATAACCGGTAACATCGTGTCATCCTCCATAAACTGGATTCAATCAACAATGCCTTGTCATAAACTCGCAAATTCAATAGCCAGTACACTGTATGGCACACTGCCATGTCAGTGGACATAGTATGGAATTGACTGATTTATTTTTAACTGTGTCATTGAGGACAACGACGATATGTAGGCACCAGGATAATGTGTACCAAGCTCCTTGAGAAACCCAGATAATGACATTTCATCCGTCATCCTCAAATATAAGTTATGGTACCTACAGGCCTTCAAAGAGATCCACCAGTCCAAAGAGCTGATGTCATCTTACACCTCGCTGCTCCGTCAACTATCCTCTTCGTCCGAGTGACAAGGATACCAACTACTGTTGTCCTCAGCCCCGCCCATTCGTTTCGTGCAGCTCTTTAAAGCTGAAGGTCTACACTTGGGAACATTCATATCTGCTGTGTTGCTTGTCGCTTGAAAGGGCTAGTGATAGCGTTCTACCTGCTCTATATTACCTAACTCTCTAAGGACCATCAGACTGCATTCAGCTTCAACATTATCTAAATCAAAATTTGCCACCCTGGTGCCTCCAAGATCTGCCAATTCCTTATCTGTCCTGTATCCTTTGCCTTATCCTTTCTGTGAGTGACATTTCCATGTCAAAAGTAAAGAAATAAGTGCGTCTCGTAGAGGCTCTTTGACGCCTATAGGGTGCCCGGCTTTCTCGCTGTTATTGCTGATGAGAGGCTTTTCAGTCAGTCCTCAGCAATGATTTGCCTACCTCTTTTACCTCGTCAACCAAGGATGCCGAGTGAGGCCTTAGCTCTTCAAAAGCTTTATTATAACGATTCTTGTAGCATTTTGTAAATTCATCATCAGAGTCCGAACTTAAGTCTAAGAGCTCGCGAGGATTACTTCACCTCTAGTTATTATACCCTTGAAATAAGGCTGTGACTTAGGTACCCTTATAATCTGGTCATTCTTACAATGTTATCTACGAGACAATATCTATTCCATACTGCTCTGTTCGAGCTTTGTAACTATATACTGTTTAAGCTTCTACCTCTAAAACTTCTTTTGTCCATCAGGTTTGCCACTTTCATCGGACTAGTAGTGACATTTGCATCCAGATAAAGTGCAACTTCTGCACGCAAGTATGGTGGAGCCCTTACTTATTAGCGTGAGTGCGGTGTATGCCAATTGACTTGATAGCGATTTCACTGCTGTCCTATAAGATGTCGCGTCCACTGGAGCCTGCAGGCATGGTCGGCCTTTCACACGTTACGCCTCACTGTATGTTGTTCGTTGTGGCCTCTCTCTCCGGAACATCAAGAAAGTGTATCAAGCCTGATAAGAGGGATAACTTAGTACCACAGGCTGGTACACTCTCTTTAGAACATGCACGTGTCATATCAAAGTCGCTGTGACACTTCTTCTATTATCTGAATACTTTCGAGGGTATAGCATAACGTCTCAGTGCCAGCTCTGCATAGCGCCTGAACAATGGCAAGTGTGAAGTGGAAGTCTGATGAGCGGTAAAAGCTGGCTTCCTGCTCCACGCTCTGTCTTACCCGCTCAATGGGTACCGCCAGAAGTTCAATGTTAGTCATCAACAACATCGAGATAACTCCTCGTCCTGACATCACTTACCTTATCCGCATTGACTAGGTGAGAATAATGTAATATAGCTTCTTTATCTGTTATTGTATCAATCTGGTGTAGACAAGTCCTCTTTCAACCATCTTTTCTTAACTTTTCTACGTGATACCTGCACCATCATCACGTACTTCTATAACTACGTTGTTTCTAGCCTGATAAGAAAGCATCGAGGTTGATCTACCTCAGACTTCAAAGTACTCTTTCTTCGTTTGACTCAGGACCGTGGTCTGCTGGGTTACAGAAGAAGGTGCATAAAGAGGATCACCAATCTCATCTGACAGTTCTATCAAGCTCAGTATCCTCACCTGTCATCGCAGAGTTCATCTTCTTGTCAAGCTTCTGAAGGTCTCTAATCATACGTGGGAACTTCTGAACTGTATGCTTTCAATGGTACCATCCTCACCTTCCTCGCAATTCATAAATTGGTAGTAGCAGGTTAGGAATATTCAATCTATATTAAATGCAGACACTGTCACATATCTCTTGTAATTTGCGCTCATTGAGACAAAGCCGTTCTTAGCGATGTGTCGGCTCACTCTGCACAGTTTATAAGGCCTCCAAACGCCAATATCCACTGGCTGAACTTGGCTGACTGGGCTTTCCTTTTCCCTGCTTGGCATCTGCTTTGCAGCAGGTGCGTATGGCTTCTTTCTGCCAGGAGCGGCAGGAGCAAGGCCTCTTCATGTGACTCATCAGCCTTTTGGGTTCTGTCAGCCAAACTCATCAACCAGCCTCAATCTGTATCTTCCGTTTCTGAAACGTTCTGCGACATCTAACTTCATTCTCAGTCTCCTTTGTTAGATAAGACTAGTCAAATCAAATTTTTTCATCTTCAATTTCCTGAACAGCAGGATAGATATATAACCTCACCGATTTTGTAGGCCTTAAACGCAAGGCTCTTGACCTTTAGAAGACAAGACTCTAGATATGCACGGTAGCACCGGTACATTCATATTGTCATCAATGCTTTTCTTTATTACATGCTCCTCAACTGAATAATTTGATGTCATGAAATTTTGCCTTGGCATTTGTCTACATTCTCTTCATTAGCTGTGGCGCTACTGAGGCCGTTACCTTGGGTGAGGTTGCTGCAGGGCCGCAGGCTTCGCCGCCTCACCATTTAGAACTGGTTGAGTTCTGAACATAGTGCCTCATTTGTCATTTCTCTCCCTCATCAGTTTCCTGAATCAATCAAGATGTTCTAGACCATAGGCCTCTAAAAGAGTATCATTTGTTGTTGTCTCATTTTCCTTCACGAACTGCAGAACATTCTCCATATCGTGTATAGGCGCTGCATTCTTAAATCCCTGGTTTCCTGCCATACCCTTTAGATGTGGGACGGAACTCTTCTCTGATTGCATGTGTTATTGGCTCTCTTTTCGGGGCCACCGTCGATCAGCCTGAAACCTGATGTAGCCATGGTTTCGTCTAAAAATATCAAATATGACATATCAATTTAATGTGCCCATCCTTTTACTATAGTCAATCTGATCTAATGTAGGGGCCATCCACAAGTCCGCTGGCTACATCTTCGCGCGTATATATCATAGACTCTCTTGATGGTTCAATTGTTTGATTCGGCCTTGTCTGTACATCCCGGTTCAAGTACCGCAGACAATCTTGTCATGCGCCCATAAGTTCATATAATTAATAGCACAAGGTCTAGGGCCTCCCTCTTGGAGGATCTTTTCAAGAAATGGCTTTCCTTAGCTGTTCTTTAATTCGCTGGTATCTCCCTTTGCAATGTAGGCTGATTTTTTAGTAGCCTGTCTGTCATAGCTTCTTTACATTCCCATGCCGATTTCCTGAAGTCTGTCATAGAGTTTTGTAAAGCCTTCAGCATGCCTTTTCCTCAGCATCATGCCTTTTATGCAGAGCAGTCAGTGGAAGTGCTTGGACCTGGTTCGACAAAACAATAAGCGTCTTTCCGTTTCTACTAACCTTTGGATAGACAATTCCTGGCCGCTAACAGCCTTCATCCTGTCATTCATTAGCATCGCCCTTGAGGCCGGCACGCCCGCTACTTAGGGACTATCGGTGGTTGGCCTGCAGCCTTCTTCTCTTACCTTACGCATAGCTGTGGTTTGAGCAGTCATGCACTAAATTTGAAAATGTTTCCAGGTGCCTTCTTTTACAAGAGTACTCACTGGTCCAGGAATTTTGTTTTTACTTTTCAACTCCACTTCGTATTAAAAGCGTTCATCTTAGGCATATTATAAGATTACCGCATCATAGTTTCCTTGTAGTACCAAGAAGCAGGTTCAATCGCTTCAGGGCGCTCACGACAATATCATACCGATCTCTTATGGATTTTTGTATATCAGATGACTGCCCTTCTTATGGTGCCGGTCATCAATTACTCAAAATTTTCATTTCAATACCTCCTGTTTAAACGGGCATCAGGCGCTTTACAGCTCTTTACGCCTGTTTCTACGTTCTTCTTCGGTCTAAACCTAACTATTGTATCCTTGATATCTCCCACCATCCCCATGAACTTGGTTCTGATTTCGTATTTAGTAGGCGATGAATCCGACAATTTTCTAAATGAACTAATCCTTCTTGAAAATACTGTTCTTTGATCGTCGGGTATTCAATACCAAAATGACAAAACCATTTTGGTGTCTCCTTATCTGACAGAAACTTCCTCCGCCCCCACTCAGGTCGATTGATATAATCTTCAAAAGATAGGTATTACGCAAATCTATATATCCGGCTTTTATTCTCCTGAATTATACTGTTTCACCGATAAATCGCTAAGTCCTGTTTTTTCCTCTTCAGTAGTATATGATATCTGGCTCCCTCGAGCATGAAACCTGTAAAACTGCCTTCTCTGTCTTTTCAAAAGCTCTGTTACAAGCTTAATTATCATAACTGCAATGCTTCCCTCAAAATCTCCGAAACTACAGTCCTTTTGGCCAATCCCAAAAGCAGTATAAAATACATGTAACTGTCACCTCTTCAAGAGGTATGGTTACCGTTTATTCATAGGCATAAAGTGGCCAGAGGTGATTTCGTCAATCATCTATTGCCTTGCCTTAGGTATCAAGTTCATCTGTATCCTTGCTTACGCGGCTGACGAACTATCAACTTTATCTCCTATAGAAGCAGATGATTGCCATATATTAACTACGCCCTTTCTTTATCTGTTTTGTCTTCTTCTCAAAGTCTCCGTATTCCCTGTTCCTCTCTCTTTGACATGGTCTCCCTGAGATCTATTATAGCTGTATAATCTATTGTCTTGAAGCCGCAACAGTTTTAGGAAATGTGGGCAGAGGCTGTTACTTCATCTATTATGACCAGTATTTTATCCATTTTGGCTTTATCATGCTCTAAGAGCTGTGACATCGCCACAACGCTTAACTACCAAATGTTCCTTACCACTTTGATCATCATTTGTATTGGCAATAAGCTTTATATGACAATGCTCTTGTAAACTCAGGCTGACGGTCAAGTGTCTTTAATAATGCACCAGGCATCAGTTAGACGTGAGTTCCAGGTATTTGACAAAAGAACCTCTGCGCCGACGTACAAATTCATTACATTTCTGAAATTCTGCACCTGTATCGATTGTACTACATCCGCCTGTCTGTCAAGCTCAGAAAGCCTTGCAGAGATTGGCAAGCTGATCTTTGGTCAGATTGGTCATCTTATGCAACCTCCTGATATAAAGCCCATTTTCCGGCCCCTTAGTTATAATCTCTGAGAGGGCTTTCACTCTGAACATAAGGTCAGAAGATTGTACTGTGGTCTTATACAAGCATTACTTCCAGTATTGGCGAACCAAAATCAGCATCAACACTACCACCTTCTTTTGATCTTCAGTGATAGCAAGGTTAGTACAGAGTTTGACTTACTCCACCTTTACCACTGGTTATGGTTGTACCTGGATGCTTTGGGGACAGCATTTTCTGCTTTTATTATATTTCTAAGATTTGTGCTGATCCTTTTTTATTCTCTTTACAGTTGCCAATGCTAATTGTTTTGCAATTGCCTGTGTATCCGCTGCGCTTATGTCATCCAGACATTCTGACCGTGTCATAAAGAAGGCTCGCACCCGTCTGCATCAGAATGTTGTCATCTTCCTATAGTTTCCGGTGTCATCTACGTAAAAATGAGCTTATAATCTGCTACATCCTTGGGTCTCGCTTAGTCCGCATCAGTCTCCGTACTTGGTTGTGGCTGATAGCACCAGATATGCTTTATGTAACTGGAACAGCACTAATAAGCCTCTGGTTGTCAATCTGCTCTATTCGACCTTCAGCTGTACTTCCACGAACAATCTCGTATCTATCGGGTCTTTCGCCTTCTTGTCCAAGGCAGATATACACACCAGCGAACCACCGGTATGCCGCATAGGTTCTTAACGACCTCTGCAGCTATCCTGTGGGTATCAGCGGTAAATTCTCTTTCTTTTAACAATCACCAAACTAGAGGCAATCTTCGCTATGGTAGTGGTTTTGCCCTGCTCCTGTAGGACCAGGAAGAATACATGTAGTCTGCAGGGCCACTTCTGCTGGTTGCTTCCAGCAAGGACCAAACTGATACCCAGCACCGGAATGCGGTCCAAGCTGCTCTTCATTGAATTCTGCTGCTATTTGCTGTTCACTTGTCTGCCATTGCTTAAAAAGCTGGCATGTATGAGCTGCGCCGACATTAAGCTTGCTTTCCAGCTAACATGATTCTTGGCCATGACTGGCGTCTGCCTGGGCTGTCTGAAAAAAAATCCCTATTATCCTCAGACGGCTTTGCACAGCTTCTGCCGCCTTTGAACCATGCTGTTCCCTTGATTTTGGAATCATTTAAACTTTCAAGAAGCTGGGGTGTTTCTTTGCTTCTCTATCATAGACACCTCATTTTCTTTTGGGAGGACCAGGCTTCAGAGCAGGCTTAGAACAGCCCCTCGGTGGCAGGACAGTTTGAGCTTACTCGATGCTCAATTTGCAAGCCATGGCCCTCACATATGGTTTGCGTAGAGGCTTTAAGTGTCTTACTGGTGTTGTAGTTTTGATATTCATTACAGCAACATCTCCTGGTTCTTTAACGTCTTTCTGTTCTGCTGTTTTTCATTATCATATGGTGCACCGATTTGGCATTGACGTTGGGTTACCTCGTTAACTGAAGGCTTTTTTATCAGATCAAAGCAATGAGTCGCAGTCAGCTAATGATACATCCTTTTTTATTGGTGATTCAGTACTATCGGAACCTTTGTTGTCAAAGCTTATCATTTATCTGCTTAAGTGAATCATTATATTCTGCAATACAGCAGCAGATTACTATGATCCTTCCCCTGTTCAGATCTGTTTACAAATTGTAATCTCCTCAATCTTTGGATCAAAGTGCCATAGTATTAGGAGAAAATTACTTGTGCGAATCATATATATAAGCTAATGCATCAGCATCTGCCGTGGGTGATTGTTGCATAGATGCAAAGGTTTCAGTACTAGTTTTACCGTCTCGTATCGATATCTCTCTCTTAGGAGATTTTGATACCTTCTGAATCTCCTTTTATGAGGCAGGTACCAGCTCTGATATGGTATGGTCATATCCTTGCTCTTTCAAGCAGATTCTGCACATCACTGCTTATGAGGCTCCCAAATGCTGTCTTCTTACAATCCTCGATAACAAGTATTATGATAGACGGCGGGTGCTACCGTATCATCGAGGTTTCAGCCTTTCACGCTGGAGCATCTGTTATGGGTTAGAGAGGAAGGCTCAAAGGTAGAATATAATTCCTCCTACATCCAGATTCATTGCATATAATTAAGGTCAGGTATCTCTCACTACTTACAGGCACTCCTTTATCTTGATTACATACTGATTGGGTTGGCTGGATATTATCTCATGCAGCCTCTGGAACTGCAGCTAAGCTCTGCTGCCTCCTTATCATTACTACTCTGTCGAAAGGTCTCCACCTGGTTTACATCAGCAAGAGGTATGATACATATTCCGACTCTAACTCACGATTACCTGTGACAGAATTAACATTCTCAGGTTTTCTGACTTCTGCAGCCTCTTCTTCTGCAACAACCTCAGCCTCTATCTCTTCTTCTCCAAGGTTCTTTGACATCTTCCAGCCTGAGAAGCAGGAAGGCAAGTCCCATAGGTACAAGATAACTGTTGAAAGAGTGTAGCCACACCAAAAGAATATCATCGCTCCTTAAGCAGGAAAAGCCTCTTGGTGTGATAACTGCTTAACTAAGATATCTCCAAAGGTCTGCCTCTTTGCTTGCCTTCGTTGTAGTACACCTGTTGCTAAAGAAATAAGGAGGAAGGTATCAAGGTTACAGACAATCACCGATTCGTAATCATGGATGATTTCGGAGCTGTATTTTATCCATTCCTCTCTAAGGGCAGCCTCACCAAAGACCGTTCACAGAAGATAATAAAATTACTGGCATCTCACTTTCATGCCTCGCACCATCCATTCGAACCAGCTCATCCTGAATCTTCATCTTTTTCCTTGTTCATCTGTAAGTACACCTGTATTTCAGTCATCTATATCACTTACCAGGCATAGCGTCAGTCGTCTGCTGAAACACAAACATCAGTTCTGAAACCCTGATTTGATTAAACTATGCCGAAGAAAAACAGACTGAAGAATACGATGATACCTACTATAAGGTCTCCTCTCTGAACTCAGGGTCTATTTCGTTTCCCGGATCTCGCTGAAATGAGCCTTATAGAAAATATTAAGCGATATTCTAAATATTGCGTAAAAGCAAATTGAAGCTAGACATAAGCTTCTTTTGAAAACTTGTGCATTAAACACTATCATCGCTAACGAAGGTTGACTGTAAAACTCAAAAATACACTTGGAATGGGAATAATAAAACATAACAACTGAAGAAAACACAAACCACCATTGCAAAACCGGCTTTGTTCATCTGAACACCCTCCTCTCTTTATAATCTCAAATGGCCAACATAGTATTTCTTTATTTTTCTTTGTGCCGTGGTACACTCCGCAACCTCATTAAAAACGGGCGGTATCTGGTCGCCCTGTTACCGTTGTAATAAAGCATACAGGCAAGTGGCTTATTCTCGACTATTTCTGTTTGCTTTGCTATCTCTTTGATATTTTAACGCCGTCCAGCACCCGCCAGTACAGGGGTCGCTGACATCTGCTATCGCCTTGGCTCTGCCAAAATATGTGGGTTGTTGACCAGCACATCACCGCCGGTAATCCTGCATCATTCGCCTTCGCTCCTCTGTCTTCTTTAATCAGCGCTGATGAGATCTGCTGCTCTGCTTCATCTCATCCGCCTTCCTTTACTCATCCTCGTGTTTCCACTTCTGATAGCAAAATGCAAGTCCTGTGGTAACAAAAGATGACGCTGGTTTGTTCCTCAAAACATATCAGATATTACAGCCTGCATAAATTCGGTCCTTATAGATTGAACAGACTTCCACCTGTCCTTTTGCTTTACGTTATATACAACAAGAGCATGTAAGTACCGCTGCGTGTGGGTTGATACAGTTCTACCTTTGCCGCAGAACATTCTCTTGGCCCACTATGGGGTTGTACCTCAAGCGGCTGGGACACGCAGTGCCATGTACAATCATGCTGAGACTACAACTTCCTAATTTGGTGGGCTGCAATAACTATGTCTATAACAATTTTCATTACTAAAGGTTGTACGGCTTGTCTCATCTACACTTCCATCGATATGTCTGAGGCCTTGTATAGTACTTCTTTACAAAGCTGTCAAGGAAAAAGCTCCCGCCATAATGCCTCCAAAGAGCTTTAGCACAAAGAACATAAGTAAAAGCATAGCACATTTATCAAATCAGAGCTTCTGGCAACACGCCCCTTCTCTGGCATCAATCTCACTTTCTTAGGAGTTGCCTTTCTCTGTCTTATCTCCTCCCTCGCCAAAAACTGGAGGTTATGATGCCGATCTCCTATCCCTTTAATTGTATAGTGTCTATCATCTGCAATCTTTAACCCAAAAATCACTATGATTTACGCGCCTCCACCGCCCTCAGAATCATCCTGCATTTCTTTTGGTGACGTCATTGGCTACGCTCCGGAAAGCATGGACATCATAAGTATCATAACCACAAGTCCGCGAGCAGTTTTCGGCTGAATACCCACAAACGAAACATATGTTCATCTGCGGCGCCACCGCGCCCATACACACCAAGCACACAACATTTACCAGAGGTTACTGTGGCGTCTATCGGTAGCATCAGCCTCGCGACTATCATAAAATAATTGCCCAGGAAATAAAGTTATTACATTTACCGTGTGGCGCTTGTTGCCGCTCAGCTTCCGATTAGAACTACCTGTAAAGGCATCCACAAAAGCGCTTTAAGAAATAATAATGATGAAAACCATTTACCAGAAGAAGGATAAACTCACAAAGTAATTGTTGAGATTTCCTGTAACTGATGTCTCTACCTTGAATACAGGGTCATACATAGAGGAAACTCCTCATGGCAAAGCTCATTTCACATGCATGCAAGAGCTCTCTGGCTGTATAGTCAGTGTGGTCATAACTATGTGCGTAAAATACGGCAGCGCCCTGCGAAAGCCCTTGCGAGACATAACCATAGCGAGCCACCCTATAGCGGATAGGTGACAGGCACACTGGGAAGAGTGAGGTAGAGTGCTAAAGGTAGAGAAAATAAGCGTAAACGCTTATCTTAAACTGCCTTGGAATGCTCGCTGTACTAAAAATGGAGCTGTAGCTTTACAAATGCAGGTACACGAGTAACTATGTTATGAATAAAAATATTCACAGAGTCCTCATCGGTAAACTGCAGTTCGTCTCATCCAAACTTCTCTATGTTATGTTTACAGTAATGTCTATGTAATCTATAAAAGCCTGTTGACTACTTTATATGTAGTCACCAAAGCCTGAGAGCTCAGTAAGTAAACTCCCGAAAGGCTGGTCATCATGCATCCTCCCAGGTACCAGCATAAGCATAGTCACAATAAGCTTTGGTGCAAAGGTAAGTGTCTGCTCCTGGATGGGATGTAATCGCTCTGAATCAGGCTTATTATAAGACCTACCACAAGTGGATTAGCGAGCATAGGTGCAGATAGCTCAGGATTACACTGCTTGCTATGGAAATACTACTTGACCTATATCTGCGCTCATAACTGCCTCCTATTCTATTTAACAAAATGGTTACGCTCGAGATTGCCTATAACCAAATCATCCGGTCTCACCATTATGATGAAAAGCAGAATCTTAAAAGGCATAGATATGGTAGTGTGCGGGGCATCATCATGTCGTGACATAAGCGTAGAGGACACAACGCGTATCATGCGGCGAGGAAAGGTATGTATGCAAAACCAATGATAAATGCTGCTCTAAGCTCACTGATTATAAATGCGGAATCAGCACATTGGTGAGGTATTTCATCGTCCATCCTTAACTTCTTCTATCCCTGCTATATCAAGAAAGAGCCTTATATTCCTTGGTATTGGTCTGCTTGTACATAAGGTCCTTAGCGGCTTTATTCTATCGTAAGCCTCGTTCAGAAAGTAATATTGCCGTCTGTCAGCGGTTTAAGTGCCTCCGTATTTATCTGTATGCGTGTAGCGACATTATAAAACCAGGTAAAGAAATAACGCGAGTCCTGTAAGCACCTGATTGGGTGGAGTAGTCTGCGCAGTAAGTGCAGACCTCACAAAATGAAGTACTACCAGTCTCCGTAAAAGGGTAAGCAGAACGAGGATAGAGGCGCAAGGCCAAGCACGGTAAGAACCAAGACTATCCTAAGCGTGAGCCGCCAGCCCACTCTGTCTCTATTGGCTGTAAGATTGAGTGCCTATATTGTATGGAGAAGTTCCTGTAGTAAAGCTACGGTTGTCATTGGAGCTTCTATCCACTGTATTCTGGGTCTTGTTGTCTATAGCATAAGCCGGGTAACAAACAGGAGGTGCTGCATGGTAAGCACCAAACAATCCCAAGATATAGTAAATTAAACTGCTTGCATAAAGGATGTTCTCTCATATTACCAGCCTTTTCTTTATTTTTCTTTTGATTTAGCTTTGTCCAAAAATTCGCTCAAAGAAAACCCTTTCAGTTTCTACAGGTGTATAAGCTCGTCAATTCCTGGTCTGCGTCAACTCTCCGATATAAGACTATTATTGGTTTTGGTTGTCCTATTAAGAAACATCTTCGCGCTCACTTCTACAATCTGCAAATACTTATCTGCAGTAACAAGCTTAGTTTCAAACTAACCTTTATATTGCTATTTTCTCTGCCTTTCAGTGCACATTTCCATAAAATACGGATGGCTACAGTAGGGCAGCCGCAAACCATCACCGCAAATGCAACAAAGCATTCCGAATATCTGCAAAAGCAATGCTGCCTAATGTACCCGCCGTTCTTGATAGAAACCATGTTTATCCTCCATGTAAAGCGTGTGCAAGCGCTTTCAACACAAGGCAACATACTACCACATAAGCTCTGTACATCTCTCAGAAGATATTATTTGATTATTTTGACGTTATTCTTATACCAGTGTTATCCTCGATAACTACAACCTCACTCCTTTGGCCACGTATTTACTGTTTACAAGGAGGTCAATCGCTTTCACCGGCAAGCTTTATTTAGCTCCACTGATTGGTACCTGGCATGAGAAGTCAAGAATTTCCTTTAATAGTCTTATTCGTTCTTCCAAGCTTCCACAGTTACCTCAAGAGGTACTATCCATAATGAGGCCTCTATATCCTGCTGCATCAGAGGATTGATTGTATTATCAAAAGCTGGAATCTGTGCAGGAGCTACATTTACCGGCTGTGCAGGCTGCATAGGCGGTGCGTATCCCTGAGGAGGTGCGACACAGCAGGTGCAGGTCCCGTGCAGGCGCTGCCGGTGCAGGTGCCGTGTGCTGGTGCAGGCGTGGTGCCATGGTGCAGGCTGGTCTACTCTGATGATGAGCATCAAATTTGTTATACAACCCTTTGGTCAAAATCTATATAGGATAAAGCTGCATAAGTTCACTATCAATCAGTGTCCCCATTTCCAGTCTGAATGAAACCTTTACAAACCTCCTTATATGAAATCACCAAACTCCTCTTCATCCATATAGAGCCGTCCATCTCGATGAGGCTCGCTGTTGGAGGGCTGATATCAACCTTCTTTTCAAGTACAGACGAAATAGAGGTGGCCAAGTTGAACCCATCATCTGATCTCATAGCCTCACAAATAGCAGATAGATGTGAAGTTCAGAAAAAGCTCAGTTCCATCTACATCTTCCTGTTTCACCCATCGTAAGATCTTGTGATTATCTTAACATCCTTTTCTCTAAGAATATGTATTATTATTACCATCAAGGCCTTCAATATATGAAATCTGAATAAATACACAAGGCCTGTCTTATGACTGTGATATATCTTCCCAATTTGCAATAGATACATTAGAGTAGTTATGAAGAACCTTCTGGTTAAGCAGGGTAGAAAGCGTAGTTGCCGCTGTACCCATACTAATATTAGAAATCTCTCCCATGGCATCCCTCCTCGCTTGATAAAGGCACACTGCCTGCGCCTGCCTGTATCGGAAGAATCCGAACCACCATCTTCACCCATACCGCCTAGCAACGCGTTTATTTCTTCCTGTGAAATATTCCGTCCATGGCTTATTCTTCCTCCCTAATAACTTTAGTAATTCTAAGTGTATATACACCTGATGAAGCTCGGCAGTGCCTTAAACTTCTTCATATTTCCTACAAAACACATCCAATTCATCTTCAACCTTTGAGTTAAAGCTCTTATCACATCGGCTGTAGATTAACAAAATCATTGACAGATACAACACTCTTGCCAAGCACCGCTCTGATAGGTATCTGGGCTCTATCGATGATTTCTCCAATCTGTTCACCGTAGTTAGTGTCATCCTTTTCCTGAAGAGCTGAGAACCAGAACTTGGTATTTAGCTTATCCATTACCTCTTCAAGAGAAGTAAAAGGCAGACAGAAAGGTCATAAAGCCTTCAACAGTACCAATCTTGATGCTTAGAGTAATAAGAGCTGTCATTTCCTGAGGTGAAATAATCTGTGCATACTGAGTTGGTCTCTACGCATAAGCCTTCGGGTCTATTCCACAACATTGTGCCAAGGCTCCTGTAAAATACTCTGTACAAATATTTAAGATTCTCTCAATTACAACTATTTCTATTTCAGAAAAATCTCTTGTCTTTTTCAATAGGATTACCTTCTCCGCCCAAAAGTCTGTCAATAATGGTGTATCCAAGGTTATTAGACATCTCCATTATGCAGCTTCCTTAAGTGGCGATAGATTCATTATAGCTAAGAGTACAGGATTGGAAAGCGAGTTCTGAAATTCCTGGTATGTAATGGCCTCAGAACCTCTAACCTCAACCTGAACAGTCTTTCTTAGATAAGCCGGCAAATTGGCAGAGAGAAGTCTGCCATAGTGCTCAAATATTGACTCCAAGGTACGTAAATGATCCTTTGAAAACTTAGACGGCCTTTTGCAAAGTCATAGTCCTTTACCACCTTCTCGTCTGTTTCTTGAGGTCATCCGTGTCTACATCTCCGCTCTCAGCGCAGCAGCAGCTTATCTATCTCTTCCTGCGAGAGTATATCACTCATTAAGCCTCACCATCCTATAATTGATTCATTTACGTTTTATTACTGTAATCTTAGGTTCTTAAAGGCAATTTCAGCCATAGTCTGCGTACCGAACTTTCTCCTGAATAGCCCTAAGTACGGCAGCCTTTATAGCCTCTCTGTTGTTCTGCACTTCTTCTTTAGTATACTGTGAGAACTGGTTACTACAATCTCATCTATAGTGGACTCATAGCCGACTTAGTGTCTGCATTTTTCATCTCTGAGATAGTCTTGTAGTCATCCCTCTGTCTTAATCAGGTATAGAGAAATCTGGTCGATAACAGCATAATGGTCTTTACTGTCTCCCTGAGCCCTTAAGGTTAATCTGTAAGGACTTATCAAAGGTAACTACATCCATATCACTTATAGATACCTTGTTCTTAGAGGGTATCATTCCTCAAGCTCTAAATCAATAATAGAAGCTATGTTTTGATACTAACTGCGTTGGTAGCTCTTAGTCGATGAAACCACCGAAAGCTATAACAACCGCAGTTAGTATGAGGTGTCATAAGGCTTAAAGCAATAGCCACTATTGTAAGCATAGTTCTTTTCATGATAATCTCCTAGAGTTTTTATTCAGCAACTTTAGTAAATCATCTTTTATTTCAACTCTTCTGTTCTTCTGTCTTCCTCAGGTGTCTTATTGGACAGCTATAGGCTCATATTCTCCTTACCGCTTGCAGAAAGCCTCTTAGGTCCATATGTTCCACATTGGTAAAGATACTCTGGCACAGTCATCGCTCTGGCACTGGAAAGCCACAGATTATTCTTGAACTTGACTGTATTGGTCTGAGGAACATTGTCAGTATGTCCTTCAATTACTATGTCAGCATCCTTAAACTTTAAGGATGCCGGCTGCTTGTCAAGTACCACGCTCAGCACCCCTTTTAAGTCTCAGCCTGTCCTGAATCAAAAAGAAAAGTATCCATCTATACTAAGTCCTATGTAATTATAAGAAGTATCCATCTTAGCTGAACTGTATCATTTAGCTTAAACTGGTTGATAGCCTCAGATGCCTTTTCATAGTTCTTTTCAGCGGCTTCTTTTAACTTCCTGCTCGTACTTCTTTAATACCCTCATCCTTAGTGATTTCCTTTTGCATTATCTTTTTCGTGATTTATTCTCACTGGTGTTTTTCCGAATCCGACTTTCCGCTCCCGCCTTTTGTTCCATCTTCTTCCGCAGTATTTTCCACTGCAAGATTAGAATAATACTCAAGCAAGTTCATTGAGCTGGCTCACTCCACTTGATACGAGTACACCCCTGGTCAAGTGCAGAGTCTCACCACCTCGAAAAATATATTGAAAGAGGAGGTAATTGCCTCCACAATTTCATTGTACTTGGGCTGTATCAGTACTACTCATAGAGAACAAAAGCACGAAGAAACATAAGAGCAGTTCTATAAGGTCAGAGAAGGTTGCCATCCATTCGGGAGCGCCTGCCCTTGGCCTCCTTCCGGTTTTCTTCCTTGCCATATTTTATTCCTCTCCACCACCTTCTGGAGAATGCTTCACGTTCAGCAGGTGTTAAGAATGATTTCAGTTTCTCCTCTATTACTCTAGGGTTCTCACCGGCCTGAATGGATAAAATACCCTCAACCATAGATTCCTTTAGCATAATCTCCTCTGCACTGTTTGATTTAAGCTTGTTGGTAACAGGGGCACAAAGCCAGTTTGCAAGGAAAGAACCGTAGAAGGTTGTAATCAGCGCTATCGCCATCGCAGGACCGATTTGAGCTTGGATCTGAGGTTAGCAAGCATGTTTACAAGACCGATAAGAGTACCAATCATACCCCAGGCAGGTCCCATACTTGCAAGAGTCTCCCAAAAACCGAACTTGCTTTTTATGTCTCTCTTCGATACAGGAAATCTCAGTCTCAAGAATACCTCTTACAAGCTCAGGGTCAGTACTCGTCTACTATAAGAAGTATGCCCTTCTTAAGAAAATGGATCTTCTATATTCTGAGAGGCTTCTTCAGAGCAAGCAAACCATCTTTTCTTGCAATATTAGACAGATTGATAATTCCTTAATTACCTCAGACTGATTGAAGCTTACAGGCTTTAAGAACCAAAGTAAAGCTCTTAAGTCCCGGATACATATTCACCTATGTTCTTGTTTGAGGCAAGAACTATCATGAAAAGCACTCACCAAAGGTACGAGTGCCGATGGTAAATCGATGAATCCCATAATCGCCGCAGGATTGTCCATCATAATTGAGAAAAGCACAAGTCCAAGCGAAATTACAAGTCCAAGTAAAGTAGCTATATCCAAGCCAGTCACCTTCCGTTCTCGTTTATTCCCTACATATAGGGTGGTTATAATACAAGTATGTTAACTTGTATATTGGTTATATCGCAGCTTTCACACAAAATTACAGGGTTACTGATCCTTATCCAAAAATCGCCCCTGTAAAAATCTCACGTTTATAGTTCTTGACGAGGCTTTTTAATCTGAAGCCTGCTCTCCTTACATAGATTTTTTCCCCTGTTGTGAGGGTATAACAGTATCAGGAACTTCCTCAATCACCTCTATGAGGTCAGCATTGATAGTAAACTCCAAACCGTTCATTTTTGTAACGTCTATCACGTTTGACCTCCTATACACATACTATTAAAAATTGTTAATAAATCTTAAGTTTTTCTTACAGATTTTAAGCACAAAAACCAGTTACTTCTATTATAATGACTTTTTAGTGCAAAAATCAATATAAAGAAGCAATTAAATATTAACAGAAATTTAGAATTACAGGGTTTTATTTTTGTAATTATCTGATATCTTTGTAATATTCTTATGGAAATATTACACTTTAAAGAATCAAATGGGGTTTACTTTTATGTCCCTATACTTTATACTAACAACGAATATTTTTTTATCGCTATGACTATATCGGCAGGTTTTTGACCTAAAATTTATACCATTTAGGCAAAAAGTTACAGAAAGGACATTATGAAAACAAAGAAACTAATAAATTATTTGCTTATTTTTGCAATTCTAATCAGCTCTCTTATGTTCACCTTACCTGCTAAGGCTGCTACAGGAGAATATCATATTAAGGTAAACAGACTTGCTAACACTGTTACGGTATATAAGAGACAAACGGATGGCTCCTTTAAACCGGTTAAAGCCATGCTGTGCTCATCCGGAGGCAACCTCACCCCTCTAGGTACTTACAGAACCACTGTGAAATACCGCTGGAGGCAGCTTTTATACAATGTGTGGGGGCAGTACTCCACAAGGATAGTAGGTCAGATACTCTTTCATTCCATTCCCTACTACAGGTTAAATGCAGGTACTTTGATGAAGGGACAATTTGAGAAGCTTGGTTCAACAGCTTCACATGGCTGTGTAAGGCTCTCTGCTGCAGACACAAAGTGGATATATGATAACTGCTCACTAGGCACAAGAGTAACCATATATGAATCAAAGAATCCGGGACCTTTAGGAAAGCCTGAGCCTACACCTTATCCTACCTACACAGGATTTGACCCTACAGATACCTGGAGTCCGGGACGCCCTATCATAAAGATGGATCCTGTTATAACTCTTCCTAAGAAAATAACTCTTTCAGCAAAAGATACAAGCTACGACCTCTTAAAAGGTGTGAAGGCTGTCTCTTACGACGGAAAGGACATCACAGACGATATAGAGATTGAAGATGATATTGATATTGAAACACCTGGTAATTATACCGTAACATACAGTGTTACCGACAAATATGGTCATACAACTGCTAAAAGCACTACAGCAGTAATAAAATAACCTCGTTAAAACGCATAAACATTCCAGATCATAGCATTACTAAAAACTAAACCTTTAAGAGCCATACATTCAAAACCTTCTTGTCTGTATGGCTCTTTTTCATCTATCTTTATTCGTCTTATATTTATCTGTATTCTTCTATCTTAAACTGTATATTCCTAAATCCTTTATACTCATTTATCTGTGGAGAATATATTATATCAAGCTTCCTATCGCCCTTTGCTTAAAAAATAGCTTTCAAATCCTTTTCGCATCTCCAAACCAGATACCTTTGTACACTCTTCCTTCTGTACCGTCTGTAAATTCAAGCCTTACTGCATTTTCATTCTTCCCTATTATGCTAAAGGACTGCACCAGGATGTCTCTTTTAGCAAAGGTTGGCGGTCTATTGCCTGTACCAAAGGGTTCAAACGAAGAGAGCTCTTCAATCAGCTTTTCAGACACATAATACGGAGGCAGTTCCATATCAAAGAACACCTTAGGTTTTAGTTCCTCCTCAGTTAGGTTTTGTATTCTCATTTAGATTCTTCCCTAATTTCTCAAGGTATTTCATCTGTTCCTCAGTAGACTCTCCCTTTAACGAAAAGCCTGCCGCCATAGGATGTCCGCCAAATTTCACAAAGCAGTCAGAGCATTTTGATATTTCTTCAAACATATTATAATCTTCTATAGAGCGACCAGAGCCCTTTATGCCTCTCTCTGCATAGGTAAAAATAAGTGTAGGCTTGTAGAACTTCTCCTTGATTCTCCCTGCCACTATACCCGCTATGCTCTCGTGACAGTCAGGAACCAGGATAACAAGGACCTTATCCTTCATATATTCAGGGACTTTCAGCTATCTCGACAGCCCTTAAAAGAGCCTCCTCAGTTATCTCCTTTCTCTCATTGTTTAGCTGTTGAAGCTCCTTGGCCCTCAGCCACAGCCCTGTCACTGTCACTTTCAAGAAATAACTTAATCGCTCTTTAACTGCGGACTCAAGCCTGCCTGAGGCATTTATCATAGGACCTAAGATAAAGCCACAATGATAAACTGTAATGCTCTCCTTATTAACAAGCTCTGAAACCTCTAACAAGGCTCTAAGACCAACATTTTCAGTATTATATATTGCTTTTAAGCCCTTTTTAACTATTGTCCTGTTTTCGCCTATTAGCTCCATCACATCACAGACAGTGGCAAGGGCAGCAAAGGCAAGATATCTTACTTTCTACCACTTTCTTATGCTCTGATTAAAGGGTTTCTCCATATTTATCGGCATAATACTTACTAAGCTGATAAACTACTCCTGCACCACAAAGTCCCTTAAAAGGATAGTTACAATCCTCCCTTTTTAGGGTTGGTAACAGTGTCAGCAGGCGGAAGTTCATTATTAAGCGGAATATCGTGGTGGTCAGTGATGAGAACCGTAAGCCCTATATCTTAGCATGGCTTACCTGAGTAAAGGCTGCGATACCATTGTCACAGGTAATAATAGTATCAATGCCATCACTCTTGGCCTTGTCAACAATATCTATATTTATTCCCATAGCCGTCCTGCACCCTGTGAGGAATAACATAGCTGATATCTGCACCCCATACTCTAAAAATCATAGAGTATGAAAGTAGAGCAAACTCCATCCACATCATAATCTCCAATTACCCTAATCTTCTTTCCTGCTACTTATCTTTTTCATTAAGAATCTCACAAGCCTTCACTAAATCACACATAAGCGAAGGATCAGCCAGTTCCATCTCCTCAGCCCTTATGTACTCCTCTATCTCTGCATCCGTCTTTCTTTCCCTATTCACCAAAACTCTGGCAGCTATCTTGCTTATCCCAAACCTCTCAGATATCCCCTCAAAATCTCCCCTAAAAGTCCCTCATCGTACCAACGACTAATCATACCCACCATCCTATCTTTTCAAAACTTGTCTTATATCTCTTAATATAAAGATTGTATATCTCAAGTCATTTGACTCACAGTTGTTATCTCATCAATGAGTCGCTCATAGTTTATGTCAAATCTATACATTTCTTTTTATAGTTTTCATATCTCAGACTATCTCAACCTTCACCACACAGGTCTGCCCTGACATAGCCTAAGGGGCGCGTTAGGGCTGAGCAAGCGAAGCGCTGGAGCGAGTCTGGACCATGTCAGGGGCAGACCGTACTCATCTAAGGGCGCAGTTGGGCATAGCAAAGAGCATGAACCATCATCAGTCCCATGCTCTGTATCTAAATCTAACATAATTATTTATAAACTTTATCGCCTTCATTATTCCAGCTATAAAGCTTTCTAATCTCCTTACCAACCTGCTCTAGCTGCTGCTCACATATGAAGCTTTCTCATAGCCTTAAAATGTACCTGACCACCGGCATCGCTCATATCAAGAAGGAATTCCTTAGCAAAGGTACCATCCTGAATATCAGAAAGAATCTTCTTCATAGCCTTCTTAGTCTCATCAGTTATAATCTTTGGACCTGTTACATAGTCACCATACTCAGCAGTGTTGGATATAGAATATCTCATTCCTGCAAAGCCTGACTGATAGATGAGGTCAACTATGAGCTTCATCTCGTGAACACACTCAAAATACGCATTTCTTGGATCATAGCCTGCTTCAACAAGAGTCTCAAAACCTGCCTGCATAAGTGCACAAACACCACCACAAAGCACTGCCTGCTCACCAAAAAGGTCTGTCTCAGTCTCAGTTCTATAAGTAGTCTCAAGAATACCTGCTCTGGCTCCACCAATACCTGCTCCATATGCAAGTGCCATATCAAGAGCCTTACCTGTAGCATCCTGATGTACAGCAACAAGGCAAGGGGTTCCTTTTCCCTCTAAGTACTCAGAACGAACAGTATGTCCAGGTGCCTTTGGAGCTATCATAGTTACATCTACTCCTTCAGGAGCTGTAATGAGACCATAGTGTACGTTGAAACCGTGTGCAAACATAAGCATGTTGCCAGGTACAAGGTTTGGTTCAATGCTCTCCTTATAAAGCTTTAGCCTGAAGTTCGTCATTTATAAGAATCATAATTATATCTGCAGCCTTTGCAGCCTCAGCAGCTGTAAGCACCTTAAGTCCCTGTGACTCAGCCTTAGCCCAGGACTTGCTTCCCTCATAGAGACCAACTACCACGTTGCAGCCTGACTCCTTAAGGTTAGGTGCATGAGCGTGTCCCTGACTGCCGTAACCGATTATTGCAATTGTCTTTCCCTCTAATAATGAAAGGTTACAATCCTTCTCATAAAAATATTCTTGCGTCTGACATAACTAATTCCTCCGTATATTCTTAAGTTTATTTTGACTACAAAACTAATCGTCCCACATTTCGCCGCGGGCTTTAGAGCCTCTTTTCAAGACCGGTAACACCAGTACGTACCATCTCTAATATTTTCTCTTTACCCAAGAAGATTTAAAAATGCCTCTATCTTGGTCTGATTACCGGTAAGCTCAACAGTGAGGGATTCACTTGAGACATCTACTATCTTGGCTCTGAAGATGTCAGATGTGGCAATTATTCCCTGTCTTTCTGCTTGTGAAGCCTTAAAGCTTAACTAAGATAAGCTCTCTGGTTACTGAGCTGTCCGGATGAAGCACCTTTACTTCCTTAACGTCCTCAAGCTTTGCAAGCTGCTTTACAATCTGGTCAAATACCTGATCATCACCGTGAGAAACTATTGTCATTCTTGAATATACAGGACGCTCAGTTTCACTAACGGTAAGACTGTCAATATTAAAGCCTCTTCTACTAAAAAGTCCTGCCACCCTGCTGAGAACACCGGATGTGTTATCTACAAATACCGAAAATACAATTTTATTCATATATCTCCTTAGCTATGCATGTTTTGTTAAAACTTGTTTTCAATAATATCAATCGGTATCCACAATGTCAAGTAATGATAGTAATGTAAGCTATGCCATATAGTTATATCAGGCTTATACCTTTTCGAATCTTTCTACATCTATCACAAATATTGTAGCACCACCCACGTCTACTGTGGTTGGCACTGCATTGTAGCCGGTTACAGGTACACCGCTTGTCTGAGAATAAGGAAGGTTGTACACTATCTGTTCCCTCTTACCTGACTCTTTTATGATGATGTCAATTACCTTCTGCACCTCTTCTGCTTCAACACCAATTAAACAGAGTAGTATTGCCTCTCCTAAGGAAGCCTCCTGTAGTAGCAAGCTTAGTAACTATGTAGCCACTAGCCATCAAAGCCTCAGCTACTGAATCTCCATCCTCGCTGTGAACTATCGCATTAATCATTTTCATGAAACATTCCTCCTTATCTTACATCTAGCACAGTTCATCAATTTTCTCTGTGTCATTTTTAGAAATGACAATGTTATCCTCTTTTATCATTTCTCCATCTAAGAAAGCTCTCACTGTCCAGTTCCCAAAGTCTGCCTCATCTATTTCAGCCAAATTCAGCCAAAATCTGACCATAACTTTGTCATCATCTGCTTCCTCATAGCTTCCAAAGTCAGTTTTCCGCAAACTTGTAAAGCTCTCCACTGGGATTATACCATGCTACAGTCACAACATAGAAGACCTTTTTATTTCATTAAAACTAAGCAGGCATACTGCTTCTTTGTCTTTACTTTACATCAAATACCTTTTGATTCAGCCTTATCAGGCAATACTTCCATCATCTTATGCGAAATCCCGTATTCGATAAGCGTAGCAGAGCTTTCTATCTCTTTCTCTACTACTCCGTCTTCATCTACAGTGAGCACAGACCAGCAACCTCTTTCATCTATGAAGATGTCTTTGTTTTTCTTATCTATAAGCTCCAGACCATCCTCACCTAAGTACTTATAATAGTATTCGCCCTCTTGTTAGTTCTACTTCTGCTCTCATAATAAGAGCCGCTTTTTGACATATAAACCCGGCTCTTCAAGGTGTTTGAATATTAAATCAACTTCCCCTGCCTATAATCATCTTGATATTTAATCCTAATCTCCTTCTCAGCTTTCTCTTCAATCAGAGTAATCATAGGTTCTGAATCAGATACAACTTCAAAAAATAGTTTTCTGTCAATATGACATACTGATAAATCCTTGCTCCTGTTAGCTTTCTTTCCCAACTATTTTTCCTTACATCCCTCGCATAATCACCATCTTCTACTTCATATATTACATTTATACTGCGGTCAGGCGGAAACTTCACTATATCTTCAAATATTTCATTTAAATGCAGCTCCCTCTTCAAATACCCTAACAGAATAAACTTGATTAAATTCAAATTTAACATAAAAACATAGTTTTTGCCATTATTCCAAGATTTTAACTCTATTATAGGCTTTTACTCCTTCTTTATAAAAAGATTTCCCGAATATATGCCTTTTGGTACTATTCCTTCACCATATATCTTCCAGTTTTCCATAATTTAGCTCAACCTTTCTAAATATCGTTAATCAAGTTTATAGATTCTCTTTTAAGAGTGAAGACTGGCTCCTAAATAAACTGCATCAATCAATAAGTTATCTGTAATGATGGTATATTGTTTTGTGCCTGTGACTGATCTAAAACTCCTGCAGAATATAATTCATTTCTTTTAAGTAGTTACCATCTTCAACCTCATATATTACATTAGAAAAAGTTATCCTTTTTCAAATCTTCGATATTCTCATACAAGTCTAAATCGACAAACTTTCTTTCGTATATTCTAATAGCCTCACCAATTCCAAAATTCAAGTATTATCCTAGCTTTATCACTTTTTAATTCTACTAGTTAGTAGATGTGAATCACCACATACAACTCTTTGCTTTATACTTTCCCTCTTGGAATCTCTTCCTTTCGATATTCTTTCCAGTTTTTCCATACCATCCTCGCTCATAATAAATCCATACTACTCTACAGTCCCATCTTTTAAATTTATAATAATTTTTTTCTGCCCTCACAATCTATCCATAATCTGCTATTTTCCAAAAGCTCATAATCTGTAACCATCTCTCTAAATGCAGTCCCCCACTTTTTCTTTTTATCACTGTAACAGATTAATTCTAAATCGCATAAAATATAAACTGTATTCTCAATGTTGAATAAATCTAAAATTACTGTAAACAGCTTTTTGGTTAAATAATATCTCTTTATTTTTGATATCAATTGATATCAAATTCTGCCCGACAGCTATATAGCACACATCATTTTTTTATCATCAAATCCAAACATTAATTCTATGCCATAAAGGTTATATGCCATTCCAAATTCAAAAAGAATTTTTTTATATTGACTATCGCATATCTATCTTGTTCATCTTCACAAAATACAATAGGGTTTTTTTCCCCTAATTTCCATTTCATTTCGTCAAAGCTATCAAATCTAGTTTATAATTACATTATCTTCCATTATTTTTCCTTATTCTAGGTGCAAAAAGGTGGTTAGGTTATTTCTCGATGTATTGAGGGAAAAATTTCCTCTCCTTAATCCTCATATTCCAATTATATTTATCCCATCACCCAGAGATAATTATATTATCCTCTTTTATCATTTCTCCATCTAAGAAAGCTCTCACTGTCCAGTTCCCCAAAGTCTGCCTCATCTATTTTCAGCCAAATTCAGCCAAAATCTGACCATAACTTTGTCATCATCTGCTTCCTCATAGCTTCCAAAGTCGTTTTCCGCAAACTTGTAAAGCTCTCCACTGGGATTATACCATCTACAGTCACAACATAGAAGACCTTTTATTTCATTAAAACTAAGCAGGCATACTGCTTCCTTGTCTTTACTTTACATCAAATACCTTTTGATTCTGCCTTATCAGGCACTACTTCCATCATCTTATAGAAATCCCGTATTCGATAAGCGTAGCAGAGCTTTCTATCTCTTTCTCTACTACTCCGTCTTCATCTATGGTAAGTACAGACCAGCAACCGCTTTCATCTATGAAGATGTCTTTGTTTTTCTTATCTATAAGCTCCAGACCATCCTCACCTGAAGTACTTTATAATAGTATTCGTCCCTCTGTTAGTTCTACTTCTGCTCATAATAAGAGCCGCTTTTTGACATATAAACCGGCTCTTCAAGGTGCTTTGAATATTAAATCAACCTTTTTCTGCTCATTATTTACATCAATAAATGAAAAAATCTCTCTATTCCCTTCATTACTGTAATTATTGGTTCCGATTTAGTCACAATCTCAATAATTATAATTAATCGTGACTATTGTATACTGATAAAAGTCAGCTCCTTCAAGTTTTTCTGCCTGCTATTCTCTTTTACTTCTCTGTATAGTTTCCATCTTCTACTTCATAGATAACATTAGCAAATTGCTCTTTTTTTATACATCGATATATCTCCAAATATATCTTGCTGTACAATTCCTTCATCAAATATTCGCATTGAATATATGTCTCCAAAAATCTATTGTTATCTTTTTATCCTTAGTATATTTATCAACCCATCCTCTCAATTCCACGCTCAACCCACTTTCTTCTCCAAAAGAAAGTTTTTGTCGTATAATTATGTTTAGAAATTAATCCTTTACAATATTCTCTCCAAATTTCCATAGTCTAATACCTCATACATACTTATAATACTTCAATCTTAAGTTCCCACTCATAAGCAATATCAATACAACAATTATCTGTAATTATAGTATATTGCTTTCATATCTTGATAATCTAAATAGCCACTTGCAATCCACTTCATTTCATTCAGATAATTTCCATTTCTCCACTTCATATATAACATTCGAAAAATTTGTCCTTCCTCAGTTCCTCAATATTGTCATATATATCAGCATCCAAAATATTCCTGTCAAATGTTCTTATGGCACTCACAATTCCAAAATCAAGTACAATCCGGTTATCTCTGCTTTCTAATTCTACCACTAGTCCTGCTTCTCCAAAAACGAACTTCGCTTTATATTTTCCCTCTTGGAATCTCTCCTTTTCGATATTCTTTTCCAGTTTTCCATACTGTCCTCATTTTCTATTAACCCATCTTCCTTTTCTATTCATAATTGAAACTGTTTTTGTTCCAAATTCATAAAATTCTTCTACAGCTGTCTTATAATTTCCCTGCCTTTCAAGGTTTATAACTGTGCCTCTTGTATCTTCTATTTGTATCCCAGTAGTTTTCTAACTTTTCAAATATGCGGTTTTTAGCATTCACTCCTCAAATTCAAGCACAGCATAGAATCCTCTTGGTTTTTCTTCCATTTTAATTACTTTTTCCGGTTAAATTTTTAAGTGGTTCTGTAAGAGGGTATGTTCCCGCTCATACCATAGGCATGCTCTATAGTATAATAGCGGAGCTCTCTAGCTCTGTTTCAATCACGTTTACGATATCCCTTCTTTTAAGAGTCCGTTTCTTTCAACCTTAAATTCCATTTTCCCTCATATTGGCACCTCTACAATAGTAATTAATAACATATACATTCTTTATATAGCTCCCTAACTGCAAAAACTTTCTGCAGTCCTGATAATTATATCATCATTTCTACAGAAAGTCCTCAAGTTTCATAAATTTGGTTTTATATCCTAACAACAGTAAAAACCATAGTACTTCTGGCTTCCATATTTATCATGTTGCCATTGGTTCTTACCTTTTTATCCCTGATGTCAGGGAAGCCTGCTTTGTATATTTCAAGCGAAGAATCAGTTTCAATCTGCCAACATAGATAATGTGGCAGCTCCGGAAGATAACAGTCCTGTCTCTCCCAGTGTACATTTATTGCAACGCAAACTATGTCATCAGCCGTATTATCAGCATTTCTTCCTGCAAATATTACCCTAAGCACATTGGTATGATCAGGTCCTAGTGCCCAAGAGTCAGGAAAGCCAAGTGAACAGCCACCCATATGCTTTCTGATTACAGGATGCTCATTTCTAAACTTAATCAAATATCTTGTGAACCTGAAATGCTCCCTGTTTTTCTAACTGATCCCACTCAAGCCAAGATATAGGGCTATCCTGACAGTACGTGTTATTGTTGCCAAACTGTGTATTGAGGAATTCATCACCGGCAAGGAACATAGGAGCACCTCTGCTTAAAAAGCAAAGGTTGTCATGAGCGTTCTTACAGAGCCTTAGGCGGAGCTTATTGATATTCTCGTTATCAGTCTCACCTTCCCAGCCACAATTCCAGCTTCTGTTATCATCAGTTCCATCGGTATTGTTCCAACCATTTGCTTCATTGTGCTTATGGCTGTAGCAATACATATCCCAGAGTGTAAATCCATCGTGACAATTAAGGAAGTTTACAGATGCATTATCCCCCCTGTGTTCCGGATTGTATATGTCCTTTGAGCCGAATATTCTCTTAGCAGCCACTGACATAAGCCCTATATCTCCCTTAAGGAAATCCTCATGTCGTCACGGTACTTTCCATTCCACTCTGCCCAGCGGTTCCACGATGGAAAGGTTCCTACCTGATATAGTCCGCCCTGCATCCCAAGCTTCTGCAATGAGCTCACATCTGCCAGTATCTGGTCGTAGGCAAGGTTTTTGTAAGAGCGGAGCATTGGACATAGGTGATCCGTCTTCATTTCTACCTAGTATGCTTGCAAGGTCAAATCTGAATCCGTCTACATGGTAATCAGTCACCCAGTATCTGAGACATTCAAGTATCATATACCTTACCACAGGATGGTTGCAGTTGAGGGTGTTGCCACAGCCACTGAAGTTATAATATTCACCTCTTGGAGTCAGCATATAATAAATGTTATTGTCAAAGCCCTTAAAGGAGATACTAGGTCCCATCTCGTTTCCTTCAGCTGTATGGTTAAATACCACATCCAGAAAACACTCGATACCATTGTCATGAAGCCTCTTGATTAGCTTTTTAAGCTCCAGCCCTGAGCTGTTATCCTCGACCCTTGCAGCATAACTGGTATTAGGCGCAAAGAAGCTAATCGGATTATAGCCCCAATAGTCAACCAGAACCTCTCCGTTATATATTCTGTTATCCTTAATTTCATCAAACTCAAATACCGGCATCAGTTCAACCGCATTGATGCCAAGGTCCTTAAGGTATGGAATCTTCTCCATCACGCCTGCAAAGGTACCCGGGTATTTTACACCTGAGGACGCGTCCTTTGTAAAGCCTCTGACATGCATTTCATAGATGACCAGGTCTTCAAGAGCCATATTGGGATTAGGTTCACTCCCCAGTCAAAGTCATTACGCACAACTCTTGCCTTGTAAAAGACTTGCTGCTGCGCTTTTTCCCCATTCACTCTGCCCTGTAACTGATTTGGCATACATATCCAAAAGAATATTATTCTTATCAAAGATAAGTCCTTTTTCTTTGTCATAAGGACCATCAACTCTATAAGCATATTCAAAATCTTCAATATTCAAATCAAATACTATCATAGAATAGACATTGCCTATTCTATAGGTTTCCGGAAAAGGTATAACCGCATAAGGTTCGTCTTCCCTGCTCTTAAAAAAGAAGAAGTTCTACGCTTGTCCCTCCATTGGTTGGGAACAGTGAAGTTAACACCACTGAATGGCTGTCGCTCCATTTTGTTCGTAGAGGCCCGGCCCTACCTTGAAAGCCATTAATTTTCATCTATTGGTCGAATATGAAATCTTTCAAATGAGAGATTGTTATTCGCTTCTGCCATATAATCCTCCGATTGCACACCTATACCATCTTATGCTGTAATCATCTTACAATCATTAAGATAATCTGTAAAAACAGCTTTTATTTGAGTTCTGCACTGTCTAGAATTATGGTAAATGGTCCATCGTTAGTTAAACTAACCTTCATATCTGCACCAAATTCACCCTGTTCAACCTTAGGTACCTGTTTTTACATTCATCTATTATATAATGATACAGCTCTTTGCCATATCCGGAGATCCGCAAGTAGTGAATCGGTCTGTTGCCGCGGCTTAAATCAGCATATAAGGTAAACTGAGATATAAGTAGAGCTCACCGTTTACATCTGTTCATCATGGGAAGTGAGCCTGTTGCCGTTTAGCTTTTCCGCTCTAGAATCTATAAAGAGGGATATCAAGAGCATTGGCTGCTGCCTCTTTGCTGCTGCAATAGATACATGAAAGTATAGCATTGGCACCAAGCTTTGACTTATCCTTTGTTCCTGTCCGGCCTTAGCATAGCTGCGTCAACTGCATGAGATATCAAATGCGCTGACACCCTGAAAGTACATCATTTCACCTTTATATCTCAGACATCGTTCTCAACTGCCCTTAAGAACACTCCTTTACCACCATAACGAGGACTCTGTCACCGATCACGAAGTCTCATGAGCCTCAAATTCACCTGTAGAAGCACCAACGTGAGCGGTTCCTCACCTGCAAAATTCCGCAAGCTGTACAACTTCAGCCTCAACAGTTGGATTTACCTCTCAGAGTCAATATTTCTCTACCGATAACCTTCTCGATTTCTAGAGCTCTAAATAATCCA